>Ga0209369_1000030_pt1:0-167500 | contig 371683 bp, 343 predicted proteins | sample EBPBio142010_DNA_FD_185865 | JGI IMG/M metagenome (GOLD analysis project Ga0209369, IMG submission 185865) | Wastewater treatment Type I Accumulibacter community from EBPR Bioreactor in Madison, WI, USA - Reactor 1_10/4/2010_ DNA (SPAdes)... | ecosystem: Engineered > Bioreactor > EBPR...
CCGCGAACCAACCGTCAAAACGCCACCCGGAACTGTCCGGGCTTTAGCGAAAACGCTGTCCGGGAATTACTGAAATCTTTGTCCAGAGATTATCGAAAAATCCGTCCGGGCTTTACCGAAACCCGCACGCTCAGCCTTGCGCTGTTCCAACGAGTTGCGGTCCGGCGACACGAGAAATTCGGCATGTGTCAGCGGTGAGCCGAGGGTCACGAAGTCGCTGACCAGCCAGACAGGCTCGCTTGCGTGGGGCGCTGACTTGCGCAGCTCCTGGATCAGTCCAGCCTGCAGCGTCCGATATTCCTTGGTGTCGATCCTGTCCGGTTCTCCATATCGCCGCTTGCAATAGTCATCGATCGTGACGAGGTGATCGAGCACTGCCGGGCTCGGCGGGTTCTTGCCTGTTGGACCGATTTCCTCCCAGAGCAGGCGCAGCACGTCATAGGCAATAATCGATCCGAGACTGTGTCCGACCACGACGATGCGCACATAGCCGTTCGCCGCCTCCTCGTCGCGAGGTGTCCGCACAGCCGCGCCGCTCTCTCCGTCGTGCCGGACAGAATGCAGCGCCCGCATCAGCGCAAGCCCACGTTCGCGAATTTCGGCGCGGTCGCCAACCGCTTCCGGCGACGTGCTGACATAGCGCGCCACGTCGCCAAAATACGGGACCACGCCATAGGTGACAACCAAGGTGACAAGGATCGCCAGACCGATGGCGATTCCCTTGACGAGCGGAAACGAGTCCCACGGAAACCACCGAAACAGCGAATACCCGGCAATGGCCGGGATCAGCATGACAAGCAACGGCCCCAGCCACATTGGCAATGAGGAGGCGGCGGCTGATTGCGATTGCCATGTGCTTTTGAACTTTTTCCCCGCGTTCGCCCAGCTTTGCAATGATCCGCGCAAGCGTGAGTTCAGAAAGAGAAACAGCAGCGCCGTGAAAACGAGACTGACTGAGACGCTTATCCAGATTGGCCTGGCCGGAGGAGGTGGTTTCCTGATCTCAAAGAGTTGCCAGAACCCCGCCCAACTCGCGTCCTTGCCAACCCACACAAACAGGCCGATCAGGCCAATTGTCAGCGCCCACAGCAACAGCCACAGGCCAAACGTCTCTCTGGGCACCTGATGCGGCCACCGCAGCAGCAGCGTACCAAACCAGGCGCGCAGCTGTCCGAGCGTATTGCCGGTCAGCCTGTCGGCCCAAAAGAGTTCATAGAAATCGGTCGCTACCGACTCGCCATCTTCCCGGACATTTCGGGTACGGATACGCGCCAGTTCAGTCAGGCCTGCCCGAGTATCGGGCACGATCCAGAGGCTGTGGTGATCCTTCGGATTGCTTTCGTCGGGAACCGTGCTGCCGCCCCACACGGCCTCGGCAAAACTGCGCAATGTCGCCAGCGGACGTTGCTCGCCGATGCCGTGGACGATGACGACCGCCTGTCTGCGCTTGACGGTCTCTGAGCTCTTGCTACCAGCCTTGCTCGCCTTGGCCACAACTGCCTCCCCTCAAGGTTGCAGTCTGCGCCCGGCGGGCCCACCGTGTCCAGTGGGCCGAAGGATTGTCAGTGTTGTGGTGCGGGTTCGGTCCGCCCGGACGCGGCGGCTGCCGTGTCGGCTGAATGTTTGCCCGCCAGGTAGGTATAGAACATCGGCACGACAAACAGCGTGAACACGGTGCCCACGAGAATGCCTGTGAAGATCACCAGACCCATCGAATAGCGCGCCGCAGCGCCCGCTCCGCTGGCAATGATCAGCGGCACGACGCCCAGCGACATCGCAGCCGTGGTCATCAGGATCGGGCGCAGACGCACCTTTGCGGACGCAACGATCGCGTCAAACTTCGACAGTCCGTGCTCCTCGCGTTGCTGGTTGGCGAACTCGACCAGCAGGATGCCGTGTTTGGTAATCAGCCCGATCAGCGTGATCAGCCCGACCTGCGTGTAGATGTTGAGTGTTGCCTCATGAAACTGGAACGGCAATCCCAAGATCGTGAAGAGCAGATTCAGGTTCGGGAACATATTGAGCGGGAGGATCGCCCCGAAGATCGAGAGCGGCACCGACATGAGAACGATCAGCGGATCGCGGAAGCTTTCGAACTGCGCCGCCAGCACCAGATAGATGACGATGACTGCGAGCCCGAAAGCGATCAGGATCGTGTTGCCCTGGCCCTTTTCCAGCCGCGACTGGCCGGAATAGTCGATAAAGAAGCCCGATGGCAGCAGCGGCCGCGCGATGTTCTCAATGGTCGCAAGACCGTCGCCAGTCGTGACGCCGGGCAAGGGCAGCGCCGAGATCGTCGACGAGTTGAGCTGGTTGAACTGCTCGATTGAGGCAGGTGACGAGTTAGTCTCCACCGTGATGACAGCCGACAACGGCACCATCTCGCCCGATGCGCTGCGCACAAAGAAATCGGTCAGCCGCTGCGGATTGGCGCGGTATTCCTCCGGCACCTGCATGATGATGTCATAACTGTTGGAATCGCGGTCAAACTGAGCGACGGCTGCACCGCCGACCAGAAGCCCCAGCGTCGTGCCGATGTCCCGGATCGGCAGGCCGAGTGCGGCCGCTCGGTCACGATCAATCGAGACCGTGACCTGTGGCGCATCGAACGACAGCGAGCTTTGAACGAGAATGAACCGGCCTGAAGCCTGCGCTTCCCTGCGGATTTTCTCCGCGACTTCAAACACCTGGCTCGGATCGCCGGTCGATTGCAGTACCATCGAGATCGGCAGGCCTCCGCCGGCGCCCGGCAGCGATGGCGGCGCAAACACGATGGCCTGCACGCCCGCGACCTTGCTGATGCGAGCCTGAATGTCGGTCTGCAGTTCTTTCTGCGAGCGCTTGCGCTCCGACCAGTCCTTGAACGCCCAGACCGAGAAACCTGTATTGGTTTCGCTGCCAAGGCCAACAATCGAGAAGTTGATGTTGATTTCCTCGAGATCCTTGGTGAGTTCGCGGATCTGGTCGATGTAGAGCGAGGTATATTCCGACGTGGCGTAACGCGGCGCGTTGACGATGGCGAACAATGCCCCCTGATCTTCTTCAGGGGCGAGTTCGCTCGACGTCTTCATGAACATGTAGCCGGTGGTCGCAACCAGCACGAGCACGACAAGCAGCGTCACAGGCCGGTATTTGAGAGATCCCCGAACCCAGCGTTCGTAGGTGCCAGCCAGACGTTCAAACGTCCGGTCGACAAGCTTCTGGAACCGGCTATGATTCCCCGCCGTCAGGATGCGCGCCGACATCATTGGTGTCACGGTCAACGCCACAATGCCGGAAATGACCACTGCGCCTGCAAGCGTCAGCGCAAACTCGCGGAACAGCGAACCGGTCAGGCCGCCGGTAAACGCGAGCGGTGCAAACACCGCGGCAAGCGTGATCGTCATGGCGACAACAGCGCCAGTGATCTCACTCATGCCCTTGAACGCCGCATCCATCGGCGTCAGGCCCTCCTCGATGTGCCGGTGAATGTTCTCCAGCACCACGATGGCGTCGTCGACCACAAGGCCGATAGCCAGCACCATCGCCAGGAGCGACAGAAGATTGATCGAATAACCCATCAGGAACAGGAAGAAGCAGACGCCGATCAGCGACAGCGGAATGGTGACGATCGGCATCAAGACCGAGCGGAACGAGCCGAGGAACAGGATGATGACGACGATGACGATGGCCACCGCTTCGGCGATTGTGGTGAACACCTCCTCGATCGACGCGCTGATGGTTTCAGTCGCGTTGTAGACCATCTGGATGGTCATGCCGTCGGGCAGGCTGGCCTGCATGATCGGCAGTTCGGTGATGACAGCATCAGCGGTATCGAGCGGGTTGGCCGAAGGCGTCGGAAATACGCCGATGAACGTGCCGCGTTCACCATTGAAATTGACCACCGTGTCGGTCGATTCTGCGGCGAGTTCAACACGCGCCACGTCCGACAGGCGTACAATGCCGTTCTGGTCAGACTTGAGCGGAATCTGCGCAAACGCTTCCGGCGTCTGCAGCGTCGACTTCATCGTGATCGAATAGGTCGTGTATTCGTCCTTGGTCTTGCCAGGCGCTGACAGGAAATTGGAGCTGTTGATCGCGCCCAGCACTTCGGCTGCCGTCATCTTGCGCGACGCCAGCTTGACCGGATCGATCCACACCCGCATCGAATAGTTGGCTGCGCCCAGCACCTGCACCTCGGCGACGCCCTGAATGGTCGACATGCGTGGCCGGATGACCCGCTCGATATATTCAGTCAGCTGTTCGGCCGTCATGTTCGGGTTCTGCACCGCCAGATACATGATTGCGAACTGCTGGCCCGTGCCCTTGACGATGGTCGGGTCTTCAGCGTCAGACGGAAGCTGGCCGCGCACCTGCTGCACCTTGGACATGACTTCGGTCAGTGCGACGTCAGGGTCAGCGCCCAGTTCCATCTGCACCGTAACAATGCTGGCCGACGGGCGGCTCTGTGACGACACATAGTCGATATTTTCAGTGGTCGACACGGCGCTGGCGATCGGTGCGGTGATGAACCCTTGGATCAGCTCAGCGCTCGCGCCCGGATAAAGTGTGGTGATGGTGACAACGGTCTCCTCCACCTCCGGGTATTGGCGCACGGACAGGTTGAACATGCCCTGGAAGCCGAGCAGCAGGATCATGATGGCGACAACGGTCGTCATGACCGGCCGCCGGATAAAGATGTCTGAGAAGCTCATTTCGCGGCCGCCTTGGCTGCCTGATCAGGCGTGACGGTATTGTCGATGACGACCGGCCCGCCATTGGAAAGGCGATTTTGGCCTGCGGTCACGACTTCCGCACCCGCTTCAAGACTAGCGGTGATCTCGACCTGACCCGCATTGCGGCGGCCCGCAGTTACAAACACCTGCGACACCTGCAGCGCAGGTTCAGCTGGCTTCGCATCGCCTGCCGCGGCAGGCGCAGCTGCTGCGCCAGACGCCGCCGGCTTCGGCTCTGCCGGCTTCACAACATAGACGTAGTCGCCATAAAGGCTGGTCACCAGCGCCGTATCGGGGATAGCGATGACATTATCCTGCTTCGGCAGTTCGACACGCACCTGCACGAACTGGCCGGGCGACAGCTTCCCATCAGGATTGGTGATTTCGGCGCGCACTGACACCAGCCGGCTCTGCGGGTCGACCTTCGGGTCGATACCGGTGATCGAGCCGGTGAAGTCAAACGCATCAGCGGTCAGGCCAAAGCGAACCGTCTGGCCAAGCTCAAGCGAGCCGAGCTGCTGTTCCGGCACCGAAAAATCGGCCCGCATCGTCTCAAGGTCCTGCAAGGTTGCGACAACGGCGCCAGGCTGGATGAACTGGCCAAGCTCGACGCGAGGAATGCCCAGCGTCCCCTTGAACGGCGCTGTCAGAATGCGTTGATCGAGGACTGCCTGCAGCTTTGTAACCTGGGAGGCAGAGGTCTCGGACGCAGCCCGCGCGGCCTCGAGCTGCGCTTCGGTGCCAACGCCGCGCCGCTGCAACTCAATCGCGCGGTCGAGCGCCTGCTTGTCGAGCTTTGCCTTCGTTTGCCCGGCCAGCAGGTCCGCCTGCTGCACCGCGTCGTCCAGTTGCAGCAGGACTGCATCCTTCTCCACATCATCATTGGCCTTGAAGCCAAGTTCGCGCACGATCCCGGTCGTCTCAACTGTCAGATCGACGCCCCGCGCCGCGCTCACAGTGCCAATGGTCTCAATACCGGGCTCCCAGGTCATCGGCTCGACCTTGATCGTCGAGACAGTGGTCGGCTGCACCGGCATATTGGCGAAGAACTGCTCGATCGCCTGGTCGCGGAACATGTTGAAGCCGACAATGCCACCAGCAACGATGACCAGGGCAATTATTGCAAAGATGAAACGCTTGATCACGAAACCGGTCCCCTGCGGATCGGGGAAGCCACAGCGCTCCCTCGACATTTCAAACTGAAGAATTTTGGACTTTCATACAAGCGTCGTAGCGATACAAGTGTCCAAATCTTTAAATTGACACGCCCACTGCCACAATTTTTGTCAAATGGCAACGGCGCGGGAAAGCCCGCGCCGTTCACAAAAACGCCAGCTGCAAAACGGGTCTAGTGATCCATCGCCTTGACGATTTCTTCCGTCATCTTCTTGGCGTCGCCCAACAGCATCATGGTCCCGTCCTTGTAGAACAGCGTGTTATCAATGCCGGCATAGCCTGAGCCCAGCGAACGCTTTACGAACAGGCAGGTGCGCGCCTTGTCCACGTCAAGGATCGGCATGCCGTAGATCGGGCTCGACTTGTCGTCTCGCGCCGACGGGTTGGTCACGTCGTTGGCGCCAATGACATAAGCGACGTCGGCCTGTGCGAACTCGGAATTGATGTCTTCCAGTTCAAACACTTCGTCATACGGCACGTTAGCTTCCGCGAGCAGCACGTTCATGTGACCAGGCATACGGCCAGCCACCGGATGAATGGCGTATTTCACTTCAACGCCATTGGCCTTGAGCTTGTCGGCCATTTCACGCAGCGCATGCTGCGCCTGGGCGACCGCCATGCCGTAGCCCGGCACGATAATGACCTTCTGCGCGTTCATCATCAGGTAGGCCGCGTCGTCGGCAGCACCCGTCTTGACCGTGCGTTGCACGCCATCGTCTGCACCTCCAGCGACAGTCTCGCCGCCAAAGCCGCCGAGGATGACGGAGATGAAGGAGCGATTCATGCCCTTGCACATGATGTAGGACAGGATCGCGCCCGACGAACCGACGAGCGCACCGGTGATGATCAGCGCCAGATTGCCAAGTGTGAAACCAAGCGCAGCAGCCGCCCAACCAGAATAAGAGTTGAGCATCGATACGACCACCGGCATGTCCGCGCCGCCGATCGGTATGATCAGCAACACGCCGAGCGCCAGCGACACCAGCACGATCAACCAGAAAATGGCCGTGCTTTCGGTGGTAACGAGCAGGATGATCAATGCGACCAGCGCAACGCCAAGGCCGATATTGATCATGTGCCGCGCAGGCAGCATGATCGGCTTGCCCGACATGCGCCCATCAAGCTTCAGGAAGGCGATAACCGAACCGGTGAAGGTGATTGCGCCAATCGCGATACCCAGCGCCATTTCGACCAGCGCCTGGCCATGAATGTCGCGCACGACACTGCCATCGGCGGCAACGCTAGACGTGCCGATGCCAAAGCTTTCAGGCGCATAGAATGCCGCGGCTGCAACCATCACGGCGGCGAGACCAACCAGCGAGTGAAAGGCGGCGACGAGCTGCGGCATCGAGGTCATGGCAATGCGCCGGGCGATCACCGCACCCGCGCCGCCGCCGATAGCAAGGCCGAGAACAATGAGGCCAAGACCGCCCATTGACGGCGTTGCCAGCAGCAGCGTCGTCACGATGGCAATGCCCATGCCGATCATGCCGTAGAGATTACCCTGCCGGCTGGTGGTCGGATGCGACAGGCCGCGCAGCGCCAGGATGAACAGGATGCCGGAAACGAGATAGAGGAAAGAGGCTAGATTGGCTGACATGGGCCTTACTTCTCTTTCTTCTTGTACATCGCAAGCATGCGCTGCGTGACGAGGAAGCCGCCAAAAATGTTCACGGAGGCAAGAACCAGCGCGATGAAACCGAAACCGGTAGCCATTCCCGAGGCGGAAATTCCAACGGCCAGCAACGCGCCGACAACGATTACCGATGAGATGGCGTTGGTGACGGCCATCAGCGGCGTGTGCAGCGCAGGCGTCACCGACCACACAACGTAGTAGCCAACAAAGATCGCCAGCACAAAAATCGCCAGGCGGAACACAAACGGATCCACCGCGCCACCCGTTGCGGCGTGTGCGACAGCGCTTGCCGCATCTGCGGCGCTATCGTCGGACAAAGACAGACGGATCGCGGCGATCGCTTTCTCGAGCTGGTCGAGCGCGCTTTCGAGGCCGGATTTTTCCATCACGCATCCCCCTTTTTGGCTTTTGCGACAGGTTTCTTGGCTGCGGCAGGTTTCTTGGCTGCGGCAGCTTTTGGCTTCGCTGCGGCCGCCTTTTCAGGTGCGGCGGCCGGTTCCGGCGCCTTGGCTGGCGCAGCTTTGGCAAAGGCTGGATGAACTACCTGGCCGCCATTCGTCAGCATGGTTGCCTTCTGCAACTCGTCGTCGGCATTGACCTTGACCGTCTTCGTTTCCTTGTCGACCAGCGTCTCGAGGAAGGCGAACAGGTTCTTTGCGTAGAGCAGTGACGCCGATGCCGCGACGCGGCCGGGCACGTTCAGGTGGCCGACGATCTTCACGCCGTTCGGCGTGGTCACGATCTTGCCTGCCTGGGCGCCCTCGACATTGCCGCCGCGCTCGACTGCAAGATCAACGAGGACCGAACCCGGCTTCATGGCCGCGACCATATCTTTCGATACAAGCTTCGGGGCCGGACGGCCGGGAATCAACGCCGTGGTGATGACGATGTCCTGTTTGGCGATGTGTTCCGCCGTCAGCGCCGCCTGCTTGGCCTGATATTCCTTGGACATTTCCTTGGCGTAGCCGCCAGCGGTCTCCGCCTGCTTGAATTCGTCGTCCTCGACGGCGATGAATTTTGCGCCGAGCGAGGCGACCTGTTCCTTGACGGCGGGGCGAACGTCCGTGGCAGTGACGACTGCGCCAAGACGGCGGGCGGTCGCGATTGCCTGGAGGCCGGCCACGCCGACGCCCATGATAAAGATCTTCGCCGCCGGAACCGTGCCGGCCGCTGTCATCATCATTGGCAGAGCGCGATCATATTCCGACGCGCCGTCGATCACCGCCTGATAGCCGGCGAGGTTTGCCTGCGACGACAGGACGTCCATCACCTGGGCACGCGTGATGCGCGGCATGAATTCCATCGTGTAAGCGGTGAGACCAGCCTTGGCCATCGACTGAACGGCATCTTCATTGCCGTAGGGATCCATCATCGCAATGACGGCCGCGCCAGATTTGTAGCCCTTGAGGTCGGACGGCCGGCGCACGCGCAGCACCACATCAGCCTTCGAGATATCGCCTGCCTTGCCGATTGTTGCACCCGCCTTGGAAAATTCTTCGTCGACAATGCGCGAGGCAACGCCTGCGCCAGCCTCGACAACAACATCCAGGCCCATCGCCTTGATACGTTTTACGGTATCTGGCGAGGCGGCGACGCGCGGTTCGCCCGCTCCCGCCTCGTTCGGAACAAATACAGTCTGAGCCACGCTTGCTCTCCCTCCCAGACCCCGCCGTCAAACGGAAGGGTGCATAAAAATTCGCCGGACAAAAGCCGGGCGCAACCCGCTAGCGAAGCAGAACTGCCCCGACGACGCAGATGAGAGCGAAGAGTATCACCGAGGAAAAGAACCCGAATCCGGCAAAGAAATGCGCCGCCATCACGATGAGAATGGCGATGCAGATCAGCGAGCCGTATTTCACCAGATGCAGGAACACATTGTATGTGCCCTCATGCTCTGCGTAGTCCATGTCTGCACCCAGTTCGACCGGCCCCGCAGGCGAATGATCAGCCATATTGCTTCCCCTAAAAATAGCCTTTGGTCGCACATAGCGAAAAGGCGGGTTGAGGGCAATGGCGTGTATGGTCGCTTGGCCGAGGTTTTGGACAGCGGAATGGACGCCTCCGGCCCTGAACGCCGGAATTTGCCAGTATCTTGCCGCCAGTATCTTGCGATCGTCAGGACAGCCAGCGCTTGCGGCGCTTGTAGTGTTTCACATCCTTGAACGAGCGCCGCCCCTCACCGCCGACGCCAAGGTAAAACTCCTTGACGTCCTCGTTCTCGCGCAAAGCTGACGCCTCGCCGTCGAGCACGATGCGGCCAGACTCGAGAATGTAGCCATATTTGGCATAGCGCAGCGCCGTGTTGGTGTTCTGCTCGGCCAGCAGGAACGACACGCCCTGCTCTTCGTTCAACTTCTTCACGATCTCGAAGATTTCCTCGACCAGTTGCGGCGCGAGGCCCATCGACGGTTCGTCGAGCAGGATCATCTTGGGCTTGCTCATCAGCGCACGGCCGATTGCTGTCATCTGCTGTTCGCCACCCGACGTGTAGCCGGCCTGCGACGCCCGCCGCACTTTCAGGCGCGGGAAATATTCGTAGACCATTTCAAGGTCCTGCTTGACGGCGGAACTGCCGTCGCGGCGTGTGAACGCGCCGGTGAGCAGATTATCCTCGACCGAGAGGTGGCCAAAACAGTGACGGCCTTCCATGACCTGGATACAGCCGCGCCGCACCAGATCGTTTGGCGACAGTGACTGCACTTCCTTGCCTTCAAACAGGATGTTGCCCTTGGTGACCGCACCACGTTCGGCGTGCAGCAGGTTGGAAATGGCTTTGAGTGTTGTTGTCTTGCCGGCGCCGTTTGCGCCAAGCAGTGCCGTGATGCCGCCCTTGGGAACCGTCAGCGAGACGCCCTTCAGCACCAGAATGACGTGATCGTAGATCACCTCGATATTGTTCACCGACAGGATCGGCTCGGCGAGATCAGGTTTTGCTGCTGTTTCGGACATATTGGCTCCGTTGATCCCTCCCCCTCGAGGGCAGGGTGCCGAGCGAAGCGAGGCGGGTGGGGTAACCTGAGGCAGTGCTCTGCACCGAGCGACCCCACCCGGCCAATCACCTTCGGCGATTGTCCACCCTCCCCTCAAGGGGGAGGGAGCTATTCAGCCATTTCTGGCAGGCCATTACTGGCAGGTCTGCGTCGTCCACGGCTGATTGGCGTCGGCATATTCCTTTGCCTTCACCGCAGCCAGCGCATCGATCGTCGCCCGGTCAGCCTGATAGATCGTATCGCTGGTTTTGTTGAACTTCGCGCCATCCCATTCAACGATCCAGCCGCCACCGTGGCCGGTATGGTTGTCGCAGGCAGTCGAGAACGGCACGACCATACCATCCAGGCCGAGTTCAGCAATGCGCTCAGGCGTGAACTTGACGTTTTCCATGCCCCAGCGGAACTGTTCTGCGTCAATCTTGTTGCTGTTGAAGTTTTTCTGCGCTGCCATCACGGCTTCCGCCATGATCGCCGACAGCACGATGCCGCGCTGGTAGAAAACGCTGTCGGCTTCGCCGCCAGCCACATCGGCTTTTGACTTGCCGGCATCAAGCACCAGTTTCTTGACGTCCTGCATAACCTTCGATTCGGAGTTCGGGAACGAGAACGACACCGAACGGTATCCCTTGCCCTTGTCGCCAACCAGCTTGAGGTCCGCGTCATGGCCTGACCACCAGATGCCAAGGAACTGGTTCATCGGATAACCGGTTTTTGCCGCTTCGGTCAGCGCACCGCCATTCATCGCGCCCCAACCCCACATCAGCACGAAGTCAGGCTTTTCACGGCGGATCTGCAGCCATTGCGCCGACTGGTTCTGCATTTCCTTCAAACCAACCGGAATGAGCAGCAACTCAAAGCCGTGCTTGCCTGCATATTCCTGCAGCAGCGGAATAGCCTCCTTGCCGTAGGGATGGTCAAGATGCAGCAGGGCAATCTTCTTGCCTTTCAGATTGTCCAGATTGCCGTCGGAAATCGCCTGCAAAAGGATCGAGGCGCCGTCCCAGTATGACGATGGCGGGTTGAACGACCAGGGGAACGTCTTGCCGTCCTGCATGGCCGAGAAGCCGTAGCCTGCGGCGAAGATCGCACGCTTGTCGACGGCCGCCTTTGGCAGAACCTGCAGCGTGATGCCGGTCGACCAAGGCTGGGTGACGAGAGCCGTGCCTTTGGTCTTTTCATAGCACTCGACGCCCTTTTCGGTGTTGTAGCCGGTCTCGCATTCCGAACCGTCGATCTTGAGGCCGTTAATGCCGCCATCGCGTTCGTTGAGCATGGTCAGGTAGTCGGCCTGGCCGTTGGCCAGTGGAATCCCGCTCGTTGCAAACGGGCCGGTGCGGTAGGTCAGGTTCGGCAGGTTGATCGTGTCCTGGGCGAGAGCGGGTGCGGCAAAGCCGACGGCCGATGCAAGCAGGACTGACTTCAGCATGGTCTTCATTTCGTTTCCTCCACTTGTTCTTTTCTCCAGCTGGATCGGGCGAACAGACCCGTTTCTTAGCGGCCCTTGCCGCTATCTTTTTGCGCCGCTTAGTGCGGGAATGGCCAGATGATGAGTTTCTCCCGGATCACCTGCCAGAAGCGGGCGAGCCCGTGCGGTTCGACGATCAGGAAGAAGATGATCAAGGCGCCAATCGTCATCACGTTCAGATGCTCGACTGTCGCCGAACCGATAGGTAGCCCGAGCGCCGCCGGCACAAATCCGATGATGACCGGTAGAGCGACGATCAGGATCGCGCCGAGATAATTGCCCAGGATCGAGCCGAGGCCGCCAATGATTGCAATGAACAGAACACGGAACGACAGCGGAATGTCGAACAGGTTTGGCTCTGCCGCCCCACGCCACAGGAACACGAACAAAGCGCCTGCGATGCCGACAATGTAGGATGAGACAAAGAAGGCCGACAGTTTTGCCTTCATCAGGTTGATGCCAACCAGCTCGGCAGCGATGTCCATGTCGCGCACCGCTTTCCACATGCGCCCGATGCGGCCGCGTGTGATGTTGATGGCGAAGATAGTGACCAGCGCCACGATGCACAGCACGAAATAGTACTGGATCATCGTATTGGCCGTTGGTCCTGCAACTGTGACGCCGAACATGTCGATGTTCGGCACCTGGATCGCGCCCGAGGCCGAGTAGTTGTAGAGCCATGCCCATTTCTCGAACAACCAGACGAGAAAGAACTGGGCGGCAAGTGTCGCGATGGCGAGATAAAATCCCTTGATGCGCAGCGACGGCACACCGAAGGCGACACCGACCGCGGCAGAGAAAAAGCCCGAGGCAAATATCGCGATGACGATATTCACTTCAGGAAAGATCGTGATGATCTTGTAGCAGGCATATGCCCCGACGCCCATGAACGCGCCGGTGCCCAGCGAAAGCTGCCCGGCGTAACCGGTGAGGATGTTGAGCCCAAGTGCGGCCAGCGAATAGATCAGCACCGGAATGAGCAGCGCCTGGAAGACAAACTCGTTTGCCGTGAGAGGCAGGACGACAAAGGCAAAGAACAGGATGACGCCAAGCAGGATCGCATCTTGCCGCACTGGAAACAGCGCGAAGTCTGCGGCGTAGCTGGTCTTGAACTGTCCGGCTGTGCGGTAAAGCATCTGATTACACCCGCTCGATGATCTTTTCGCCGAACAGCCCCTGCGGGCGGAACAGCAGGACGATGAGGGCCAGCACGAAGGCGAACCATGTTTCGGTATTGCCGCCAAGCAGCGGCTGACCCCAGTAGATTTCAAACAGCTTTTCCAGAATGCCAATCATCAGGCCGCCGATGATCGCGCCTGTCACCGATTCCAGACCGCCCAGCATCAGCACCGGCAGCGCCTTGTAGGCGATGACTTCGAGTGCAAACGACACGCCTGCCCGCGAGCCCCAGACGATGCCGGTGGCAAGCGCAATGATGCCGGCGATGAACCAGACGACGACCCAGATGGTGGAGAGCGAAATGCCGACCGAAAGTGCTGCCTGATGGTCGTCGCCCAACGCCCGGATGGCGCGGCCCATCTTGGAATAGTTGAGGAAGGCGAGCAGGATCGCCACGAGCAACATCGCGCCGACAACGGCGGTGAAATCGCGTTGCTCGATCGAGACGTAACCGCCGAAAGGTTCAAAGGTCCAGGAACCGCCTGGAATGCCGAGTTCCTGGCTGATCATCACCTTGTTTTCACCGCCAAAGATCAGCTCGCCAAATCCGATCAGGAACAATGTGATGCCGATCGTGGCCATGAACAGGATGATGTCGGGCTGATTAACCAGCGGCCGGAGCACCACGCGCTCGATGCCGACCGCCAGGATCAGCATGACCAGCAGGGTCAGCGGCAGCGCCAGCCAGGCAGGCACCCCGTTTTCATGCAGGCCCACCAGCGTCAGCGCCGCAAACACGACCATGATGCCCTGGGCGAAATTGAAAATGCGCGACGATTTGTAGATCAGCACGAAACCGAGTGCGATCAGGGCATAGAGGACGCCGGAAACGAGCCCTTCCCACAGCACCTGCATCAGGAAGTCGGGCGCCTCGACCATGTCGACAAATGGCTTGATGAGGATGTCATAGAGCATCTCAGAGGACCCCGTGAACGCGAGCGTGGTAGAGGAGCAGGATGGTCTTGGCGTCGCGGATTTCGCCCCGCGTCACCATCGCCAGCGCCTCGTCAAAATCGATCTCGAGAACCTCGATATTCTCGTTTTCGCCGTCAGCGCCGCCGCCTTCAGTCGGACGATTGCCGGGATCAAATTCCGCAAGGAAGAAATGCAGCCGTTCGGTGACCGAGCCGGGGCTCATGAAAATGTCAAAAACCTCGCGCGCTTCGCCGATCTGGTAGCCGGTCTCTTCGGCCACCTCACGCCTGATCGCAGCGCCCGGATCTTCGCCGTCCAGCAGACCGGCAGCTGCCTCGATCAACCAGCCCGGCCCGCCATTCAGGAAGGCAGGCAGGCGGAACTGGCGTGTCAGCACGACTGTCTTGCGGGCGCGGTTGTAAAGCAGGATCGTCGCGCCGTTGCCGCGATCATAGGCCTCGCGCTGCTGAGGCTGCCAGGTGCCGTCGGCCAGACGCAGGTCGAACTCATATTTGTCGAGAAAATACCAGTTGCTGGACAGCCGGGTGACGTAGCGCATCCGCACACCTGTCTCGTCCGGCGCGGGAAACTCGGACATTGATGTGGGTTGCGGACGCATGCTCAAGGGTGCGCTCCTCAACCGGCCAACGACGGGAACAGGCCGAGCAGCCCGACCACGATCAGGTAGAAGGCGATGATGTAGTTGAGCAGCCGCGGCATCACGAGGATGAGCACGCCGGCAATCAGCGACACCAGCGGCGTCAGTGCAAATGTCGAGATGTCCATCGTATGCCTCCTAGTGCCCGACGCCGAGATAAGCGTCGATGACTTCCTGGCTCGCCTTGACTTCGTCAGGCGTGCCGTCTGCGATCTTCTTGCCGTAGTCGAGCACTACCACGCGGTCGGACAGGTCCATCACCACGCCCATGTCATGCTCGATCAGAGCGATCGTTGTGCCGCGCTGGCGGTTCACGTCGATGATGAAGCGGCTCATGTCCTCTTTTTCCTCGAGGTTCATGCCGGCCATCGGCTCGTCGAGCAGCAGCAGCGACGGCTCCATGGCCAGCGCCCGGCCAAGTTCGACGCGCTTTTGCAATCCGTAGGGCAACTTGCCCACAGGCGTGCGGCGGATGTGCTGGATTTCGAGGAAGTCGATGATTTCTTCGACCTTCTGGCGATGTTCGATCTCTTCCGCCAGTGCCGGCCCATGCCACAGCATTTGCCAGCCAATGCCGCGGTTCATGTGAACCGAGCGCCCGGTCATGATGTTGTCGAGCGTGGACATGCCCTTGAACAGCGCGACATTCTGGAAAGTGCGCGCGATGCCCTGCCCCACTGCCTCGTGTGGTTTCATCCGCTTGCGTTCCTTGCCACGGAAAATGATCGTGCCGACCTGCGGCCGGTAAAACCCGTTGATGACATTGAGCATCGAGGTCTTCCCAGCGCCGTTGGGGCCAATGATGGCGCGGATTTCACCCTTGAGGATGTTGAAGGAAATGTCGGTGATCGCCTTCACGCCGCCGAACGACAGCGACACGTTCTGGATGTCGAGCAGCACGTCGCCGGGCCTCAGCCCGTCATCCATCGCAACCAATTGGGAATGGTCAATCGCCTGGTTCATTCTGCGGCCTCCCGCATGGGCGACGGCGCGACCGGGACAGTTTTTGCGTCGGCAATCTGCACGGTGGCGCGAATGCGGCCTTTGCGGCCGTCCTCATAGGTGACTTCCGTCTCGACGAATTTTTCTTTCGACCCGTCATACAGGGCCTCGATCAGGGGCGCGTAACGCTCAGCAACAAAGGCGCGGCGCACCTTCTGCGTGCGGGTCAGTTCGCCATCGTCAGCGTCGAGCTCCTTGTGCAGCACCAGGAACCGGCTGATCTGCGCGCCGGCCATCATCGGCTCGGCAGCAAGGCGTTTGTTGGTCTCGTCGACATGGCCGGCAATGATCTTGTAGACGTCCGGGTGTCCGGCCAATTCCTGATAGGACGCATAGGCGATGTTGTTGCGTTCGGCCCAGTTCCCTACCGCCTGCAGGTCGATATTGATGAAGGCGGTGACAAAATCCTGACCGTCGCCGAACGCCACCGCTTCCTTGATGTTGGGGAAGAATTTCAGGATGTTCTCGATGTATTTCGGCGCAAACAGCGCGCCCGACCTCAGCTTGCCGACATCTTTGGCTCGGTCGATGATGCGCAGCTGGCCGTCCTTCTCAAAGAAGCCGGCGTCACCAGTCTTGACAAAACCGTCCTCGGTCAGCGTCTCGGCGGTAGCCTCATCAGCCTTGTAGTAGCCCTTGAACATGCCCGGCGACTTGAACTGGACTTCGCCATTGCCGGCGATGCGGATTTCGGTGTTGGGCGCTGCTGGACCAACCGTATCGGCGCGCACTGCGCCATCCTTCTGCACCGTCACATAGAGGAAAGCTTCGGTCTGGCCGTAGAGCTGCTTCAGATTGATGCCGAGTGAGCGGAAAAACGAGAACAGGTCTGCGCCGATCGCTTCGCCAGCAGTGTAGGCGACACGGATATTGGAGAAGCCGAGCACGTTTTTCAGAGGGCCGTAGACCAGTATGTTGCCCAGCGCATAGGATATGCGGCCGCCAAGCGGCACGGACCGGCCTTCCAGAATGGCCTCGCCATATTTTTTGGCGACGCCGACATAGTGGTTGAACATCCAGCGCTTGAGACGACCGGCGTCCTCCATGCGGATGGTTACGCGGGTCAGAAGCCCCTCAAACACACGCGGCGGGGCAAAATAGAAGCTTGGCGCAATGTCGCGCAGGTCCTGTTGAACCGTCTCCGCGCTTTCCGGGCAGTTCATCGAGAAGCCGGCAATGTAGCTCTGGGCATAATTCAGATAGTGATCGCCAACCCAGGCGAGCGGCAGGTAGGCCAGAACACTGTCATCGACCGTCAGCCGGTCAAACTGCACCGTGTCGTAGGCTGCATTGACCGAGCCCTTTGCAGTCAGCATCACGCCCTTTGAGCGGCCCGTAGTGCCTGATGTGTAGAGCATGACAGAGATGTCATCGCCACTGGCGGTTCGAATTGTCTCGGCCCACTTTCCGGCTAGCGTCGAATTGGCCTTTGCCGCATCGCGGCCACGTGCCTGGATGTCCTCAAAGCTGTTGAGCTGGGCATGATCGTAATCGTTCAGGCCACGTGGCTCGTCATAGATAATCTGTTCAAGCGTCGGCAGCTTTTCGGCAAAAGACTGGATCTTGTCGACTTGCTCCTGGTCCTGAACAACAGCAAACCGCACTTCCGCATGTTCAAGCACATAGGCCAGCTCTTCGGCCACAGCGTCTGCATAGACCGGCACCGGCACGGCGCCGAGCGACTGGGCTGCGGCAATAGTCCAGTAAAGCCGGGGACGATTGGAACCGATGACGGCGATACGCTGGCCATGCTTAAGCCCCAGCGTCTGCAATCCAAGCGCAAACTCCCGCACTTCCTCAAGCTGTTCTGCCCAGGTCCAGGTCTGCCAGATGCCGAAATCCTTGTGACGCATTGCCGGACGCCCGGCGAAGCGCTCTGCGTTAAGAAGCAGATACTTCGGAAAGGTATCAAGCTGCCTGTCGGCGGCGTTTGCCGTCGCAACCATCCCGTTAGTCTCCTCCCGCGCCTCGTTGGACGCTTGCCGGACTTTTTACCTGTCGGCGCCGCACTTCAATCAGCCTTTGGGATGATGGCGGCGAACGAATGCATCGTCCGGTTGTGTTCCTCACAACGGAAAGTTTCACGTTAGCAGATCAAGCGCAACACGCCGCTTGACAGACAAAACCCTGATTGTCATTTAAGCTGGGGCGTGAGAGCGAGTGCTTTTCGCCGCAACTCTTACTCTTCTTCGTAGTCCCGTAGCTTGTCGAGGTCGTGAACAACGATCCGCCCGTGCTCGACACTTAGCAGACCTTCCGCCTCCAGCGCCTGCAGGGACTTGGAAACCACGGGCCGGGACAGCGCCGCCAACAGGCCCAGCTCCTCCTGCCCGATCTCGATGGCCGATCCCGCATCGGGATAAAGAACCGGGTTGAAAAGCCAGGACAGATGCCGGGCCACACGCGCCTTGGGGCTGAGGATCCGGTCATATTCGATTGTTGCGATAAACTGCCCCATCCGCTCGTTCAACTGGCGAACCAGATAGCGGTTGAAGCCAACACTGTTTTCATAAAGCCACATGAATACCGGCCGCGACAGCAGCGCCAGCCGGGTATCGCCGAGCGCCACGAGGTCGTATCGGCGCGGCTCGTCTTTAAGAACCGAGCCTTCGCCAAACCAGCCACCTGCCCCGATGCCGGCAAATGTCATGGCCTTGCCGGTGACCGAGATGGCGCTGATCTTGACGAGCCCCGTAACGACACCAGTCCAGTAGTCGAGCTTGTCGCCGCGGTGACAGACATAGCTGCCGCGCGAAAAAGTTCTCTCGGAAAGTCCCCGGCGCGCCCGTTCGAGCTCGCCAGCAGTGAGCTCGCGCGCCCAGATCGTGTCATTCAAGAGGTCAATGCGACCGTTCATGGCTTCCCGTTGAACAGAAATTGCTGAAAAACCTTATGCTCCTGGCATATGCCCTGACAAGAAAAACGGCCGCGTCGCGGCCGTCGTGCTGTGCTGTCGCACCGATGCAGGGAAAATCAGGCGGCCAGATGATAGTAGCGCGCCGTTGGCAGGATGGTCAGCGGTTCGCGCTCGCGATCCGAAATCCTGTCAAACATCATTCGTTGTTCAGCAGGCGACGACTTGAAGAACGGATAGCGGCGCACGATCCCGGTAATCGTCTTCACATATTCGGTCTGATAGAGAACCACATCGTAGTTCAGTGCCGGAAAGGCCCGCAGGTTGCCGATCTGGTGGGATGCAAAGATGCGCTTGTAAAACGGCGCATGATCCGGGCGCACTGTCGACAGGCAGAAGCTGGGCTCAAAGTGAACACAAGCCATCACCGCAAGGCGCAATGTGACATATGGCAAATATGGATATTGGTGGGTCGCAAATGGATCCGCCGCAAACCGGGTGGGATCGATAAAGGTCTGGCCAGCGCCAATACGGTCCCCAAGAATGTCGCCGAAGACAGTTGCAGTCGGCGATTCCGGCGTTTCGGCAGACACGTGATGCAATCTGACCGTGCTCACCATCTCGCCGTCAATGTGAATGCCGAAGTTCATGCAGTTCGGCAGCTCGTCATAGCGGTCTTCAACCATACGCGATGAATTTGGCTGCACCATGCCGCTGGCAAGGTAAGAGCGATATCGCAGGCGATACATGGTTTCCATGTCTTCGCCTCTGTCGCACCTCCGGTATTCAACGGTAGACAGAAGGTCGAGAACGTTCTTCGCAAAATCAGACGGAAAGGCTGCCCGAGTAAATACGCCAAGCTCCGCGCGCGTAGGCCGCGAATAACCACCTTCCAAGTTCATGCTGCTTTTCCCCGTAACCACCCGGGGAAAAATTAGCGTGAATGAAAGATTAAGATAGCCGAAAACTCGAAGGAAACCGTTTACTTTGCGTTAACGTTAACAAGAAGCGCAACTCGAACACCAACCTTGGGTTGCAAATTGATAGAAAGAACAGTCAATACGTGCATCTACGGCATGGAAGACGCCGGTCGCAGAATCGCGAGTCCGCGTTCAGACTGCAGCCAGAACACCCTCTTTCTTGGCTTCCGGCATTGCGCGCGCCTCTGCAATCTCGTCAGCAAACGGCCAAACGGTGTTGGACATGGTTTCAATGCCCGACGCCGACAGAGCCGCACGAAACAGAAAACCCTGGATCAGGTCAGGATTGATGTCCTGCGCCAACAGCTTCAGCTGGTCAAACGTCTCAACGCCCTCAATGGTCACCTGCATCCCAAGCGACCGGCTGAGGTCGACAACGCCCTTGAGCTGCTTCTGCGACCTTTCGCTGATCGTCAGATCTTCGATGAAAGAACGATCAATCTTGACTTTGTCGAGCGGCAACTTGTGCAGATAGCTGAGGCTCGAATAGCCGGTGCCAAAATCGTCCAGCGCAATGCGAACGCCGAGTGACTTCAGTTCCTCAAGCACATGACGCGTTGAAGTCTTGTCGTCGAGCAGCGCCGTCTCGGTCAGTTCAATCTCCAGCCTCTCAGGCGCCAGTTGCGAACGCGCCAAGGCTGCCTTCACCACATCGACGATTGACCTGTCGCGAAGATCCTTTGCCGACAGATTGACCGAAACATCAAGCTGGGCCGGCCATTTCGCACATTCCAGCGTTGCTGCTTCCAGCACGAAGACGCTGATGTCGGAGATAATGCCCATCTCCTCGGCCAGCGGAATAAAGACCGCAGGCGAGATCGGCCCCAACTCGCTGTGGTTCCAGCGGCACAAGGCTTCGCAGCCGGAGATGCGCATTGTGTCGAGAGCAACAATCGGCTGATAGACAAGTCGCAGCGACTTTTGCTCGATAGCCTCCAAGAGGTCGACCTTGAGCATCTGCTTGTGGCGGAACTCTGCGTCCATCTCGGCTTCAAACAGCTGCCACTGATTCTTGCCACGTTCCTTGGCGCGATAAAGCGCCAGGTCTGCCTTAACCATCATCACATCGACATCGAGGTCGCACACACGCCCCATCACTGCGCCGATGCTCGCCTTGACGTGCAGCGAATTGCCGGCAAACACCACGGTTTCGTTCATCAGCTCGAGGATGGCATCGATCTCGAACTGCAACGCGTCCTGGTCTGCCACGTCATCGAAATAGACCATGAACTCGTCTCCGCCGAACCGGCTGACGATCACGCCGTTGCGTACCCTTGTGGTGAGCCGCTGTGCAATTGTCCGGATCAGGCCATCGCCAACCGGGTGACCAAGTGTATCGTTGATCGCCTTGAAGTCATCAAGGTCAATGACCGCCAGCGCACAGGCGCGGCTCGCATCGCCTTTGGTCTGCGCCTCAGCCACAATCTCATGGAAATGAGCGCGGTTCGGCAAGTCGGTCTGGCTGTCAAACCGGGCCATGTAACGGATCTGCTCTTCCGACTCGACACGCGCAGTCACATCTTCGAAAGTCAGCACGCCCAGGTCATCGCGACCGCCCGTGGCGCTGAATTCAAGATAACGGCCGTCTTTCAGCCCGACGACAAGTTTGCCGCCGCGGCCTTCATGAAATGCCTGTGTCAGCTGCTTTTCAACAAAGAGCGCGTCAGCGCGCGTCAACACGCCGGCAACAGCACCGCGCATCAGCAGGGCATGCAGTGAGCGGCCAAACAGCCGGTCAGGATTTGTCATGCCAAAAATGCTCGCGGCTTCGGCATTGGCGACAGCCACCTTGCCGTCAGCGCCAAACATCACGAGGCCAGACGACATCGTGTTGAGTGCGCGGTCAAAGCGATGCGCAAGGCTGCTTGCCTTCTTCTTCTCGAAAATGACTGAAACGAACGTTTCGCGCACACGAGCCGCCATCTGGACAATGGTCCAGAAAAAGGGCGCGAACAAAATGCCGATGACAATGCTGGCCCAGTCGCCACGCAGGATCAGAGCCAACGAGATCGGCAGTGTCATGGTCGCAGCGAGGATGAGCACCATACGCGTTGAAGCATAGTTGCGGCCCACAATGGCGACCGCGCTGGCAAGCGTCACGCACGTTGCTGCAATCTCGGCTAGCGAGTCACGCGACAGATACAGGGCAACAAAACAGTAGAAACCAAGCAAGGCGCCCTGCGCCGCGCCACGTAGCAGATAGTTCTTTTCCCACTGCCGGGCTTCTGCAACTGATATTGGCGCAAGATTCTGCCGCCGTTTGATGCCGAAATACCGGAACGTCCCCGCAGCCAGCAGCGCCAGCGCCAGAAAAAGATAAATCGGCCTGCCGTTGTGCAGATACACGACCAGGGAGGTTGCCCCCTGCATCAATCCGCCAAGCACCAGAATATGTCCGTCCGAATATAGAGATTGGACGAAAGGGACATAAACTTCGGCAGGAAGTGTCTTGGACGATTCCCGCGCCATAGATCAAAACCTAAAACCACATGGCTCCGAAATCGCGGCGCCTCACGGTGCAAAATGACCGAGCCTCATTAAGAAAAGCTTATGAACGCCACAATTTGGCCACTGACATTACGCGAACAGCCAATTTCACCCCCCCGGATCGCCAGACTGGGGAGTTCTTTTTCGCTACTCTGCCGCTGCAAGTTCCGGCTTGGATGAGCGGCTATTGATCCGATCAATCAATCGCTCACGTTCATTTCCGGCACGTGCAGCACTGGCCATCCGCACATGTCCGTAGCCACGGATCAGTTCCGGAACTGAAGCAAGCGCAATCGCAGCGTCAGCGTCTGCAAAACTGAGCCGCGCTTCGATCAAATCGAGATCGGCTTCGTATTGCGCCAGCCATTTGCGCTCCATCCGCCGCTCCGCCGTATATCCAAAAATATCGAACAGACCACCTCGCAGGCCTCTCAGCGCCGCCAGCACCGAAAACCCCTTCATCATCCAGGGACCAAAAGTTGACTTGCGCGCGCTGCCGTCGCTGCCCTTTCGGCCAAGGATCGGCGGCGCCAGGTGAAACTCAAGCCGGCCAAAGCTCTCGAACTGATTGTCCAGTTGCCTGCTGAAGGCCGCCCCGGTGTAGAGGCGCGCAACCTCATATTCGTCCTTGATCGCCATCATCTTGAACAGATAGCGCGCGGCGGCGAGAGCGACCGGCGTCTCGCCACCAGTCGAGCGACGCTCGGCTGCGGCGAGACGCTCTATGCGGTCAACATAGCGGCGAGCATAGGCGGCGTTCTGGTATCCGGTCAGAAAATCGGCACGAGTCGCAACAAGCTCATCGAGCGACGATGCGAGTGCTTTCTTGGCCGGTCCACGCGCCGCGTCGACCAGCGCACGCACGGCATCAGGCTCATGCGCGGCGCGGCGGCCCCACCTGAATGCAGATTGATTCATGGCGACCGCCTCGCCATTCAGTTCGATGGCGCGTTCGACCGCTTCCGCAGAGACCGGCAGGCCGCCATGCTGATAAGCAAAGCCCAGCATGAACATGTTGGCGCCGACCGAGTTGCCGAACAGCGCAGAAGCCGTCGAGGTCGCGTCAAAGAAGAACGCCTGCTCGTCGCCGACCGCCTGACGGATCGCCTTCTTCAACCGTTCCGTGGGCAGGGAAAAATCGGCATTGCGGGCAAAGTCGCCTGGCATCACTTCGGCGGTGTTGGCGACAAAGATCGTCTTGCCCTCCTGTGTGGCGGCCAGGATCTTTTTCGAGCCGGACACGACAAGGTCGCAGCCCAGGATCAGGTCGGCTTTGCCGGCCGAGACACGGATCGCATTGATGTCCTCAGGCGTTGGCGCGATGCGGACATGGCTGAACACCGCCCCACCCTTCTGCGCCAGGCCAGCCATATCGATCATGCCGCAGCCCTTGCCCTCCAAATGCGCGGCCATGCCAAGCACCGCACCGATGGTGACGACGCCGGTGCCGCCAATGCCGTCAATGATCGATGACCAGCCGGCATGGGTCAGCTCGAACAGTTTTGGCTCAGGCACGCCAGCCAGCGGGTCGCCGCCGCCGGCAATGCCGGTCGCCTTTTTCAGCTTCGCGCCATGCACGGTGACGAAGGACGGGCAGAACCCGTTGACGCAGGAAAAGTCCTTGTTGCAGCTCGACTGGTCGATGCGCCGCTTGCGGCCAAACTCGGTCTCAACCGGCTGCACCGAAACGCAGTTCGACTTCACCCCGCAATCACCGCAACCTTCGCACACCAGCTCATTGATGATGATGCGCTTGTCAGGATCCGGAAATGTACCGCGCTTGCGGCGGCGGCGTTTTTCGGCTGCGCAGGTCTGGTCATAGAGCAGAACCGACACACCCGGCACCTCGCGCAATTCGCGCTGCACCGCGTCGAGATCATCGCGATGGTGAATGGTTGCGCCCGGCGGAAATTCGGCGACGCCGGCATATTTTTCCGGCTCGTCGGTGACGATCGCAATACGCTCGACGCCCTCGGCGCGCACCTGCCGCGCGATCTGGTCCGACTTCAGCCCGCCCTCATGCGGCTGACCGCCAGTCATCGCCACCGCGTCATTGTAGAGGATCTTGTAGGTGATGTTGGCGTTCGACGCATGCGCAAACCGGATCGCCAGCGACCCGGAATGATTGTAGGTGCCGTCACCCAGATTCTGGAAGATGTGGTTACGTTTCGAGAACGGCGCCTGCCCCACCCATTGAGCGCCCTCTCCACCCATCGCGGTAAACCCGACGGTCTTGCGGTCCATCCACAGCGACATGAAATGGCAACCGATGCCCGCCGCCGCCAGCGACCCCTCCGGCACCTTGGTCGACGAATTATGTGGGCAGCCCGAACAGAAATAGGGTGTGCGGTTTGCCACATCCTTGGTGTCTGCCAGCATCGCCTGGTATTGGCGCAATTGCTTCACGCGCGCCGAAATCTCCTCGTTGCGGCCAATCGTCTTCAACACCCGCTCACCGATGGCAATGGCGATGTCGTTCGGGTCAAGCGCGCCCTTTGCCGGAAACAGCCATGCGCCGCGTTCATCCTTCTTGCCGATGACCGCCGGCTGGTCTTTTGCGCCATAAAGGTCTTCCTTGACCTGCACTTCGATCAGCGAACGCTTTTCCTCGACAACAATGATGGTCTGCAGCCCACGCGCAAACTCGCGGATATGCTCGAAGTCGAGCGGCCAGGGCGCGGCGACCTTGAACAGGCGCAGGCCGATCTGGTTGGCCTTTTTTTCATCGATGCCGATGTCGTCGAGCGCCTGCCTGACATCGAGAAATGACTTGCCGACAGTGATAATGCCGATCCTGGCCTGCGAGCCGCCCTTGTAGACGATGCGGTTCAGCCCGTTGGCGCGGATGAAAGCGGCTGCTGCAGCGCGCTTGAATTCATGCAGCCGCGCCTCCTGCCCCATCTGATCGAGCTCGTGGCGAATGTTGAGGCCACCCGGCGGCAGGTCGATCTCGGGATAGACGATGTTCAGCCGGTCAAGCGAAACATCCACAGAGGCGGTCGCTTCAATGTTGTCTTTGACGCATTTCATGGCGCTCCACACGCCGGCAAACCGCGACATGGCAAAACCATAGAGGCCGTAGTCGACAAACTCCTGGACACCGGCCGGATTGAGGATCGGCATCATCGTGTCGACGAACAGAAATTCGGTGGCGTGTGCATTTGTCGACGATTCGGCGGTATGGTCGTCACCCATCAGCGCCAGAACGCCACCATTCTTTGAAGTGCCTGCCAGATTGGCGTGGCGGAACACGTCGCCTGAACGGTCAACGCCCGGCCCCTTGCCATACCAGACGGAAAACACGCCGTCGTGTTTGCCCTCGCCGAGCAGCTCAGTCTGCTGCGATCCCCAGCAGGCGGTGGCGGCAAGTTCTTCGTTGAGTCCGGGCTGGAAGACAATGTTCGATGCAGCTAGTTCGCGCTTGGCTTTCCAGAGTTGCTGGTCAAGTCCGCCAAGCGGCGAACCGCGATAGCCGGAGATGAAACCCGCCGTATCAAGCCCGGCGCGCCGGTCACGTTCACGCTGCATCAGCAACATGCGCACAATGGCCTGCGCACCCGAAATGAAAATGCGCTCCTTCGACAGATCGAACTTGTCGTCGAGCGATACGTTGTGCAGCGTCATTGCAGTTCTCGCTGGCGCAACCATTGACTGGCGCACCATCCTCCAACCGCAGTGTTCCAATCAAGCCGGGCCAGGTCAAACACTTTCGCCAGCCATATTCCAGCCGTTGGGGAAAGGCAGATCAGCCGTCGGTTGGCCGCGGCGGACAGTCCGCCCTGTTGGTCACGCCGATTTTGCCCGGCGGCATGCCGTCAAGTTCGGGATTCGGCGTATAGGCAGGGCCAACGACCAGAGGCTTGTCCGGCAGCACAGACTGGTCGGCATTTGACGTCAACGTCACTTCGAGTGTCTGGCGAACCGTTCCGTCGTCGCCCTCGATTTTGATCGACACGTGATACGGCACACCCTTGTAGATGCATCGCACTGGCGGGCTTTCCATTACTGTCTTGTCGAGCGTCGGCCACACCTTCTGCCGGACCACGATTGGCTCTCCGCCCGCCGGATCTTCGAAACTTGCGACCGCCACCAGCCCGTCGGGCAGCGGCGCGACTTGCTTCAGGTTGACCAGATAGGTCGCGGTGGCGACCCTGTAGTTGAAGACAAACAGCTTTCCTGCGATCTCGAACAGTGCGCCATCTCGGCCCGTGTCGCGGCAGCCGGTGACGGCAATGGCCAAAACGCCAAGAACCACCGCAACCAGCGATCTGGCGCCAAAAGCCACAAGCAATTTCGTCGGCATTGGCCCTGCTCCAATCGACTGGATCACGCTACAAGGTCCTCCGGGCGGGCTCAACTCACAAACCAATGGCCTATTTCGCGCAGCAGATCCTCAACGGCCTGCACATCGGGGCGCTCTATGCGTTGCTCGCATTCGGCTACGCCATTTCCAACGGCCTTCTCAACCGCGCCAACCTGGCGCATGGCGCGCTGTTTGCGCTTGGCGGTCAGGTGATAATCCTTGCAGCGACTTACGCGTGGCTCGTCCTTTGGCTGATCCTGCCGCTGACGATTGCCTTCGGCACAGCGGTCGCCTTGATGATGGGCGGCTTTGCCGCCTATGTTGCCGGGCGCTCGGTCACCGAACCACTCGCTCGCCATGCGCCGAATGCCGTCATCGTTGCCACGCTCGGCATAGCCGTCGTTCTTGGGGAAATGGGCCGCTTTGCATTCGGCAACCGCGATCTGTGGCTACCGCCTCTGTCGGCGGCCACGATCACCTTCTGGCGCGATGGAAATTTTCCGGTCACGCTGACGCAGGTTCAGATCGTCAACACCCTGATCGCCATTGCCGTGCTGACGGCCGGAACACTGTTCATGAACCAGTCCCGGTTCGGCAGGTTCTGGCGCGCAACCTGCGACGACCCGTTGGCCGCCTCCATGTGCGGCGTCAACACCAGCCGTATGTTCCGGGCATCGGCAGTCATCAGCGGGCTGTTTGCGGCATGCGCCGGTGTGCTGGCGGCGGTCCACTACGGCAATATCTCGTTCGAGACCGGCCTGTTCTTCGGCCTCAAGGTTCTATTTGTCGCCGCCTTCGGATTTGGACGCACACCACTCGCCGCTGCCGCCGGCGCATTTGCCATCGGCATCGCCGAATCCCTCTGGTCCGGGTATTTCCCGTCCGAATGGCGCGATGCAGCGGTCTTCTCGGCGCTGATCGCAATCTTTGTTCTGCGCCCACCCCGCGAAAGCTGAGATTTCTTACGAAATTTCGACTGCCGCGCGCCATCGACAAAGTGATTTTACTGTCCTGTTGCATTTCATTCAAAGCTGCTAAGCAGCGTCCCGGCGTCGCTTTTGCGGCGGTTTTGTCGCGCCGTCAGGCGCAGGCAAGTGGTTTGGGACGTTCGGCATCAGACCGGCAAGCGGCGGTGCTGAACCACAAGGGAGGAATCCAGATGGCGGGGCTGCTCGGGCTCTCGCGCCTGATTGATCGATTCAACGAGGTTATTGGCAAGGCCGTTGGCTGGCTCATCCTTGTGTCGATCATCATTAGCGCGGTAAATGCGGTTGTGCGCAAGACGATGAACATGTCGTCCAACGCATGGCTTGAAGCGCAATGGTATCTTTATGGCGCGGCCTTTCTGCTCGCCGCCGCCTACACGCTGCGGCAGAACGAACACATCCGCATCGACATCATCTACGGTCTCTGGTCGCGCCGGGTTCAGCACTGGATCGACCTGCTCGGGCACCTGTTCTTCCTGATGCCGTTCGTCTGCCTGATGATCTACTATTTTGTCCCCTATTTCCTGCTGTCGTTCCGGTCCGGTGAAGTGTCGACCAATGCCGGCGGCCTCATCATCTGGCCGGCCAAGCTGATGCTGCTGCTCGGCTTCATCCTTCTCGGGCTGCAGGGCATTTCCGAAATCATCAAGAAGATTGCGATCATGCGCGGTGTCATCGAGGACCCGAACCCCTTCGTGTCGGCGCATGATTCAGCTGAACTTCAAGGCAAGGCTCTGGCCGGGGAGCTCAGCAAATGATGGAGTTCATCGCCCAGAACATGGCCCCGATCATGTTCTGCTCCCTGATCGTCTTTCTGCTGATCGGTTACCCGGTCGCCTTTGCGCTGGCTGCAAACGGCCTGCTGTTCTTCGTCATCGGCGTGGAGCTTGCTCCACTGTCAAACGGCACGATCTCGCTGTCGTGGCCTCTTCTCTACGCCTTGCCGGAACGCTTCTATGGCGGCGTCATGGCCAACGAAACGCTGCTGGCAATCCCGTTCTTTACATTCATGGGCATTGTGCTTGAGCGGTCTGGCATGGCCGAAGACCTGCTCGACACGGTCGGCCAGCTGTTCGGGCCTATCCGTGGCGGTCTTGCTTACGCGGTCATCTTTGTCGGCGCGCTGCTGGCAGCCACCACCGGCGTCGTGGCGGCCTCCGTCATCGCCATGGGCCTCATCTCGTTGCCGATCATGCTGCGCTACGGCTACGACCGCCGTGTCGCATCAGGTGTCATCGCAGCATCCGGCACCTTGGCCCAGATCATCCCGCCTTCGCTCGTTCTGATCGTGCTCGCCGACCAGCTCGGCCGCTCGGTTGGCGACATGTATTCCGGCGCGCTGGTCCCGGGTCTGGTCCTGACCGGCATCTACATGAGCTACATCTTGCTGATGTCGATCATCCGGCCAAAGTCGATGCCGGCTTTGCCTGTCGAAGCCCGCACTTTGGGTTCGGGTGTCACCAGTCTGTTCGTCGCCCTGGCGGCAGCCGGGGCAATTGCCTACGGCGCACATGTCTGGCTCTCGCCGACACAGGGTGAAAATGCCGACATTCTCGGCGCCTGCGTTGGCATTGTGGTCATCTATGTGGTGGCGCTGGCGGACAAAGGAATGGGTCTCGGCCTCATGTCGCGGCTTGCCCAGCAGGTCATCATCGTGCTGATCCCGCCGCTGGCGCTGATCTTCCTCGTGCTCGGCACCATCTTCCTCGGCATCGCAACGCCGACCGAAGGCGGCGCGATGGGCGCAGTCGGCGCTATTATCATGGCCGCCGCCAAGGGCAGGCTGACGCTGGACGTAGTCAAGCAGGCGCTAGCAGCAACCACCCGCCTGTCAGCCTTCGTCATGTTCATCCTGATCGGCGCGCGCGTGTTCTCGCTGACCTTCTATGGCGTCAACGGCCATCTCTGGGTCGAGCACCTTCTGGTGTCGCTGCCTGGCGGCCAGACGGGCTTCTTGATCGCAGTCAACGTGCTGGTGTTCTTCCTTGCCTTCTTCCTCGACTTCTTCGAGCTGGCATTCATCATCGTGCCGTTGCTGGCCCCTGCAGCAGCCAAGCTGGACATCGACCTGATCTGGTTCGGCGTATTGCTGGGCGTCAACATGCAGACCTCGTTCATGCATCCGCCCTTTGGGTTTGCGCTGTTCTATCTAAGATCGGTTGCAGCGCGCGTGCCCTATATCGACAAGGTGACGAGCAAACAGATCGCGCCGGTGACAACCGGTCAGATCTATTGGGGGGCAGTGCCGTTCGTGCTGATCCAGTGCATCATGGTCGCCATCCTCATCATGTTCCCGCAGATGGTGATGCGCTACAAGGACACCGGCCCGCAGGTCGATCCGAACACGATCCAGATCCAGGTGCCAGGCTTTGGCGGCCAGGACAATGGATTGGGTGTACCGTCGTTCGGCCTGCCGCCAATTGGCGGATCGCCAGCGCCTGCAACGCCGGGTGCAGCGCCGGCTCCCGGCGGGCTTGGCTCACCACCGCCGGGCCTTGGCGCTCCGGCCCAGCCGGCTGCGCCTGCAATCAACCTGAACGCGCCGCCGCCGGGACTGGCAGCCCCGGCGCCAGCTCAACCGGCCGCGCCATCAAACGATCTGTCGCAGCCGCCAAAGATGTGAGGCGGCTGACCAGAGCAGACAACAAAAAACCCCGGAGCGTCGCCGCTCCGGGGTTTTCTTCTTTATTGACGATCAGAGCTTGTTGGCGCGCTGCTGCATCATCATGAACGTGTCATAGGTGTATTCAGAGATCTGCGCCCACAGATAGGCGTCCTTGAGATAGGCGGCCTGGCTGTCGTGGATTTTCTTGAACATGGCGTTGGTCGCGCTGATCTCGGCGTAGGTGGCCTGCGCAGCATCAAACGCTGCCGACAGGATTTCCTGGCTGAACGGCTTGAGCACCGCGCCGCCTGCCACCAGACGGCGGAGCGCCGCCGGGTTCTTGGCGTCGTAGTTGGCCATCATGTCGCAATTCGCCGCCTGGCAGGCTGCATGCAGCAGCGTCTGGTAGTTCTTCGGCAATTCGTTGAACTTGGCGAGGTTGAACAGCGCATGCAGCGTCGGGCCGCCTTCCCAGAAACCGGGATAGTTGTAGTATTTGGCGACCTTGTAGAAGCCGAGCTTTTCATCGTCATACGGGCCAACCCATTCGGCCGCGTCGATTGTACCCTTTTCCAGCGACGGATAGATGTCACCGCCGGCGATCTGCTGCGGCACAACGCCAAGCTTTTCCATGATCTTGCCGGCAAAGCCGCCGATACGCATCTTCAGCCCCTTGAGGTCTTCGAGCGTATTGATCTCCTTGCGATACCAGCCGCCCATTTGAGCGCCGGTATTGCCGCAAGCCAGGCCGTAAAGTCCCTGCGTCGCATAGAACTCATTGAGCAGAGCCTCGCCGCCGGTATGATAGATCCAGGCGTTCATCTGCCGGTTGTTGAGCGCGAACGGCACGTTGGTCGCCAGCGCATAGGTCGGATCCTTGCCCCAGAAATAGTAGGACGCCGTGTGGCACATTTCGACAGTGCCGGCCGCCGCAGCATCCGCTGCCTGCAAGCCAGGTACGATTTCGCCTGCTGCAAAGACCTGAATCTGGAAGTTTCCATCGGAAGCCTCGTTGACATATTTGGCCATCGTTTCGGCAGCGCCATAGATGGTGTCGAGCGCCTTGGGGAACGAAGAAGTGCAGCGCCATGTTACCTTTGGCGCACTTTGCGCAATTGCAGGCGAGGCGAGCGCTGTCGCCCCCGCGCCGGCTAGGCCGGCCTTGGTGAGAAAAGATCGGCGATCCATTGGTGTCCTCCCTTGGTGGATCAGTGATTGTCGGCGGGCTCCCAGTGCCCGCTCTTGGTGACGCGCGAACTCAATCATTTGGTTTGCGATCTGTCCAGCAATCTTACCCAAGGGAATGCAATCTCCAAAAGAAAAGCCCGGGGTCTTTCGGCCCCGGGCTCATCAATCTTCAAAGACGCCAGTAGCTTACAGCTTGTTGCCGCGCTGCTGGATCATCATGAACGTGTCGTAATTGTATTCGGCAATCTGCATGTTCAGGTAGTGATCGTTACGGAACGCCTTGATGGAATCCCAGATCTTCTTGAACTCGGCATTGCCTGCTTCCATCTCGGCGTAGACCTCCTGTGCCTTGTCGTAGCAGGCCGAAAGGATCTCCTGGCTGAACGGACGCAGCTGTGCGCCGTTCGCGACCAGGCTCTTGATGGCGGTCGGGTTCTTGTAGTCGTATTTCTGCAGCATGTCCGCGTCTGCGGCCTGTGCGGCAGTGCGCAGCAGCGACTGGTAGTTCTTCGGCAGTTCTTCGAACTTGGCCTTGTTGAACAGGAAGTGGACGGTCGGTCCGCCTTCCCACCAGCCCGGATAGTAGTAGTACGGCGCCACTTTCTGGAAACCGAGCTTTTCGTCGTCATATGGGCCGACCCATTCAGCAGCGTCGATCGTGCCCTTTTCGAGCGACGGATAGATGTCGCCGCCGGCGATCTGCTGCGGCACGACGCCGAGCTTCTCGACAACCTTGCCGGCGAAACCGCCGATGCGCATCTTCAGGCCCTGCAGATCGGCGACCGTGTTGATCTCCTTGCGGAACCAGCCGCCCATCTGCACGCCTGTATTGCCGCCCGGCAGGCCATAGAGACCCTGTGCGCCGAGGAATTCGTTGAACAGGTCGATGCCGCCGCCATGGTAGTGCCAGGCATTCATGCCGCGCGCATTGAGCGCGAACGGAACAGCTGCGCCGAGTGCCCAGGTCGGGTTCTTGCCCCAGTAGTAATAGGAAACCGTATGGCAGGACTCGACCGTGCCGGCGATGGTGGCGTCAGCTGCCTGCAGGCCTGGAACGATTTCGCCAGCTGCGAACGGCTGGATGGTGAAGTTGCCGTCGGTTGCTTCAGACAGCATCTTCGACAGCACTTCGGCGCCGCCATAAATGGTGTCGAGCGACTTCGGGAACGACGAGGTCATGCGCCAGGTGATCTTTGGCGTCGACTGCGCGATAGCCGGTGCGGCCAGGGTGGTGGCTGCTGCGGCCGCGGTGCCGGCGAGGCCGGCCTTGGTGATAAACGATCTGCGATCCAACTGATTTCTCCTCAATGCAATCTGGACGGATCTCTTGCATGGCCACGCGTTGGAAACCACGCGATCCTCCCGGTCCGGACCCGGATAAATACACGCTGTGGCGCGCCTGTCCACAAAGACGGGGTTCACGTTTGGTCATGCCGTACTTGTACGGTGTCTGCTGGACCAATCGCACGGCGGGCAGATCGTCGTCGGGGCGTTGGAATTTTCCGGCAATGGGTCTACATCATGCGCAAACAACAAGGCCGTTTCGAATGACCCAGCCGCTTGTCGCCGTATCAACTGATGTCCGCCAGTTCGAGAATTACACTTGGCACGCCGCACCGCGCCAATATCTCGACGCCGCCATTTCCGTGGCCAATGTCTTCCCGGTACTGGTCCCTTCATTTGGCGACAGGCTTGATCTTGATGAATTGCTGTCGAACGTCGACGGCGTGATGATGACGGGCTCCAAGTCAAACGTGCATCCCTCGCTGTATGGCGGCGAGGCAGGTGAGGCGAACGGGCCTTATGACCCGGACCGTGACGCGACAACCCTGCCCCTGATACGCGCGGCCGTTGAGCGCGGCGTGCCGTTGCTCGCGATCTGCCGCGGTATTCAGGAAATGAACGTCGCACTCGGCGGCACCTTGTTGACCGAAGTGCAGGACATGGAAGGCCGCATCGACCATCGCGCACCGGTCAGCGACGATCAGGACGTGCGCTTTGCGATCCGTCAGAAAGTCACGATAAAACCGGGCTCATGCCTGGCTGGTGTATTTGGTGCGGGTGAAATTCCGGTCAATTCGGTGCACCGGCAGGCCGTCGGCAAGGTCGGTGCGAACCTGATCATCGAGGCAGTCGCCGAAGACGGCACCGTTGAAGCCGTGTCGGTCAAGGACTCCAAGGCTTTCGCGGTCGGCGTACAGTGGCACCCCGAATACTGGGCAAAGACCGACGACGCGTCCGGCCAGATATTCAGGGCGTTTGGCGAAGCAGCGCGCGCGCACCGTGCGGCCCGGCTTGGCCTGCGCGCGGCAGCGGAATAGTAATCAGTCCGTCTGACGCAAAGACGCCAGCGGCGAGCCGGTGCCGAAAGATTCGTATCCTTCGCCGTCGGCCGGAGCAAATTCAAGCACCGGCCGGCCCTCTTTACCGATCAGGCTGATCGAACCGTCGGCGTTGTCGCGCCAGCTGTCGGCGCGCGCCAGGATCGGCAAGGCGGAGCTGCAACCATTGTCAAGCGCAATGCGCGACACGCCGGTGACGTCCGCGGCGCCTCGATGGATTGAACAGACGGCTTCGCCGCTGACAAGCCGGAACGTTTGACCAGCGACATTTGCCGCCAATGACTGCGGCAGGTCTGGCGGAGGCGTCTCACCGCTCGCAAGCGCAGCCATGCCTACCGTGACAGCACCCACCAGCAACAGCCCGCGCATGTTCGATCTCCAGAATTTGATTCTGAATAATCGAAGCCTGGTTAACGAAACGTTAGGATTTGACCGATGCTGTCTCCGGCACCGGTGTAATCGGTCTGCCTTCACGGAACCACGACACAAGATTGTCGACCACGAGGTCCGCCATCGCTTCCCGGGTCGCAACCGATGCCGAACCGACATGTGGCAGCAGCGACGTATTTGGCGCTCCCAGAATGCCTGGCCTCACTTTCGGTTCACTGTCGAACACATCAAGCCCGGCCGCAGCGATCACGCCATTCTTCAGCGCCTCGACCAGCGCATCTTCATCGACAGTCGAGCCGCGCCCGATATTGATGAACACACCATTCGAACCCAGGGCATCGAAGACTTGCCTGCCGACGATCTTGTCTGTCGACGGACCGCCGGGAGCAACCGAAATGATCGTGTCGACGGCGCGCGCCATGTCGAGCAGGCTCGAATGCCATTGATACGACACGCCCTCGACCTTGCGGCGATTGTGATAGCTGACCGGCACGCCGAAACCCACGAGGCGGCGCGCAATCGCCTGCCCGATACGGCCCATGCCAAGGATGCCGACGCTACGGCCGCGCAGGGTCAGCCGCGAAAACCGGTAGTGCCCTTTTTCGGCCCAGCTTCCATCACGGAGCCACTGCTCCGCCTGATAAAATTCGCGCAGCGTATTGAGCAAAAGACCAATCGCCGTGTCTGCCACTTCTTCGGTCAGCACGTCTGGCGTGTTTGTCACCATCACGCCGCGCGCCGCCGCATGTCTGGCGTCCACCGCATCGTAGCCAACGCCAAAATTGGCGATGATCTTTAGGTTCGGCAGCGCATCGATCAGCGCCGCGTCAATCACTGTCATCGCCGCGATGCCCTCCACGGCGCGGGCGATTTCGGGCGAGATCAATGACGCATCGCCGCGCTCGATTGTCACGATGGAAAAGGTCTCGGAAATCCGCTTCATTGCGTGCGGGTGAAGTTTGCCGGGGACCATGATCGAGATTTTGCTGAGCGAAGCCATGACTTACGCGTAGGGTGTAGCCCTGCCGATGACAAGCCAAATCAGGATTGGGGTTTTCCGGTCGACTGGCGCACATGCAGTTCGGGCCGGATCAGTTCGTGCACCGGGCCGGGATCAATCCCTGTCAGTTTGTCGAGCAAGGCGCGGGCGGCCTGACGGCCAACCTCGCGTTGGCCGTTCCACACGGTTGTGAGCGCAGGCGTCGCGATTTCCGCCTCTTCGAGATCGTCATAGCCGGTCACCGAAACATCGACGCCCGGCGTCAGTCCAGCGCGTGCAATGCCGTTCATCAGACCAATCGCCACCAGATCGTTCCAGCACACAGCCGCGGTCGGCCGTTCCTTCATCGCAAGAAACTGGGTCGCCGCTTCAAAGCCGCCCTGCTTGGTGCGCGGACCAGCAATGCGGCTGTCGGGACCAACTGTCAGCCCCGCCTTCTCCATCGCCAGCACATAACCGCGATAGCGATCCCGCCCGGTCGACGTCTGGTCGGTGCCGCCGATCATGACAATTCGGCGGTGGCCGAGCGAAATCAGGTGATTGGTCGCCAGCCCGATGCCGAACGCGTCATCGCCACGATAGACCGGCGCCCGCGCACCTTCGACCGAGCGGGCAATCAGCACCACAGGAAGACCATTGTCTTCGGCCATGTTGATGTCTTCCCTCGGCGTCCCAATCGCGGGGGACATGATGACCCCGTCAGCGCCCAGCTGAAGCAGCGTGTCAATGAAGGTGCGCTGTTTTTCCAGGTCATCATAGTGATTGGACAGGATGAATGTCTGGCGGCTGCGGTCGAGTTCACGCTCGATCGACTTGAGGATTTCGGCAAAGAACGGGTTCATGATGTCGTGTACCACGACCCCGACAATGCCCGACCGCGATGTGCGCAGACTGGCGGCGCGGCGATTGTAGATATAGCCAATTTCGCGGGCGTGATCTTTGATCCGGTCACGAGTTGCATCAGCCACCAGCGGGCTGTCGCGCAAAGCCAGCGACACAGTGGCGGTTGACACGCCAAGCGCGTCGGCAATCGTCGAGAGCTTGATCTTTTGGGCCAGGTCCCCGCCTCACACAATTTCAAATATTTAAATTGTTTAAGCAGCCGGGCAGCGGAAATCAAAGCTTTTTTGCAAGATCCTGCGCTTCGGCATTGGGCTCGCTGTAGCTGGCCTTGCGCAAGACCTGTTCGCGCCGCACGATGTAGAGGCCGCTGCCGATGATGATCGCCGCGCCAATGATCGTGTAGCGGTCCGGCACATCGCCAAAGACGAAATAGCCGAGCGCCACCGCATAGACGATCTGCGAATAGGGATAAGGGGCCAGCGCCGACACAGTCGCGCGCTTGTAGGCCTGGATCACCAGCCAGTGGCCCGCTCCGCCAAAAATGCCGAGCCCGATCAGCAGGATCCAGGACACAAGATCAGGCGGCACCGAGGCCGCCAGCGGTATTGAAGGCGAAAACAGCACGACCGGCGTCAGCGCCGAATAGAAGATCAGGCTTTCTGACGTTTCCGTCTGGCTCATCGCACGGGTCATGATGACGTAGAAGCAATAGCTGAAGACGGAGAGAAGTGCGTAGAAATGGCCAATGCCGACATGGCCCAGTCCTGGCCGTGTGACGATGACCACACCAACCATTCCAACGCCGATCGCCAGCCACCGCCGCCAGCCGGCCCATTCGCCAAGCAGGGGACCCGCAAGCGCCGTGATGACCATTGGCGCGAAGAACAAGATCGTAATTGCATCCGCCAGCGGCAGCGTCTTCAGCGCCAGAAAGTTGAAGATCGTCGAACCAAACAGACAGCAGCCGCGCAGGATCTGCTTTGGCAGGCTGGCATAGGAGTAGAGCCGCTTGTTCGACCAGCCGCGCAGCAGGATGAACGCCAGAACCAGATGCACGGCAAAACGCACCCAGACAACAAATGGCGCCGACATGCCGCCCAGCACCAGATATTTCGCCGACGCATCGAGCAGGGAGAACAGCAGGCAGCTTGTCAGCACCAGGCTGATTGCCATGGCTGATGTCGGCTGTTCAGTTGCGGGAGTATTGTTCGTCAACGGACCGTGTCGCACGGAAAGGATGGGTCTGTCTCACCCATGACGCTACCCGATGTAAACCGCAATTGATTAGATTGCATAGGTTCGATGCAGATCAGGGCAGGATCAGCCTTCGTCGGCCTCGTCCTCGTCGGCGCTCGCCATATCGAGGTCGGACAGGTTGTCCTCAATCTTTGCCAGCAATTTTGACAGCGTCTTGACGTCCTTCTTGTCGAGACCTTTCAGCGCCAGCTTCTCGGTCTTGCGCACCGATTTCTCGATCGCCCGGATCGCTTGCGAGCCCGTTTCGGTCAGAAAGATATGCGACTGGCGTGCATCGCTGTCTGATGACCGTTTCTCCAGCACGCCCTGCACCTGCAGGCGGTTGATCGTCTTGGTAATGGTGGGCGGGCGCACACCCAGCCTGGTGGCGAGCTGGCCCGGCGTCTGGCCGTTCTCGCGGTCCAGCGCCATCATGATCTGGTCCTGGCCGGCATAGAACCCGTGCGACAAAAGTCTGGACGCCAGCGCCGTGCGCGACAGCCGCGCCGCCGACTGCAACCGCGCCATAGTGTCCTTCTTGCCTGCCTTGGCCATCGCTTTGTCCAACATGGTTTGCAGTTTGCTTTGCCGGCAACCCTATTCGATCAGCGCCTTTTTGCAGAGGAATATTTCAGGCGCATGACAGCAACGCGAAACTGCTTTGCAACGCCGGCAGGTGCAATCGGCCAGCCAACGTCCTATATCAGCCCCAACCTCATCAATCAGGCTCGAGACCAATGCCAGAAGCCAATCAGCAAATTCCCGTCACCGTGCTCACCGGCTATCTCGGTTCGGGCAAGACTACCCTGCTCAACCGTATCCTGTCGGAAAACCACGGCCGCAAATATGCGGTCATCGTCAACGAGTTTGGCGAGATCGGCATCGACAACGACCTGATCGTCGAGTCGGACGAAGAAATCTACGAAATGAACAATGGCTGCGTCTGCTGCACCGTGCGCGGCGACCTGATCCGCACCGTGGAAGGCCTGATGCGCCGCCCCGGTCGCTTTGACGCGATTCTGGTCGAGACGACTGGCCTGGCTGATCCCGCGCCTGTGGCGCAGACATTCTTCATGGACGACGATGTGCGTGCCAAGACTAAGCTCGACGCGGTTGTCGCACTGGTTGACGCAAAGCACCTGCCGCTGCGCCTGAAGGATTCGAAAGAGGCCGAGGACCAGATCGCCTTTGCCGACGTCATCGTGCTCAACAAGACCGATCTGGTGACGCCGGACGAACTGGCCAAGGTCGAAACCCTCGTGCGCGCCATCAACCCGACCGCCCGCATCCACCGCACCAGCCGCTCGGCGGTTGATCTCAAGGAAGTGCTCGACCGTGGCGCGTTCGATCTGTCGCGCGCGCTCGAAACCGATCCGCACTTCCTCGACGCAGACGGCCATACCCACGATCATGACCACGGCGACGTCCATCACCACCATGACCATGCCGCGTCTGACATCCACGACATCTCGGTCAAATCGGTATCACTTCGCGCGGGCGACATGGATCCGAAAAAGTTCTTCCCCTGGATCGAAAAGATCACCCAGACGGAAGGGCCTAATATTCTGCGTCTCAAGGGCATCATCGCTCTGAAGGGCGACCCGGATCGCTATGTCGTTCAAGGCGTGCACATGATCATCGAAGGCGACCACCAGCGCCCCTGGAAAGACGGCGAGCCGCGCGAGAGCCGGCTGGTGTTCATTGGCCGTGATCTCGACCAGGAACGGCTGAAGCGCACGTTTGAAGCTTGCCAGGCAGCGTAAGCTCAAATAACCCGCGACCCACACGAGAGCACCGCCCGGACCATGCCGACAGTCGCCCCGCTTGACCTGACCGGTCACTGCATCGCCGCAGCCTTTGTCGCCGACGTACCAGTCTTTGCGCTGGCCGACGGCGTCATCCACCGGCTCGACCATGGCCACAAATCGGTGACAGCACATGACGGCTTGCTCTGCGCCACGCTGTCGCTGGACGGCAAATCGCTGATCACAGGCGGCGAGGACGGCAAGGTTGTCGCGACCTCGACCGACGGCACGATCGACCAGATTGCCGAAACCCCGCGCAAATGGGTCACGTCCGTCGCTGCTGGGCCGCAGGGCGCGGTTGCCTGGGGCGTGGGCCGCACCGCCCATGTGCGCCTCGGCGACGGCAAGCTCAAATCGTTCGAGCATCCGCGTTCGGTCGAAGGCGTCGCCTTTGCGCCAAAAGGCATGCGCATCGGTGTCGCCCGCTACAATGGCGCGACGCTGCATTTCCCCGCGACCGACGGCAAGCCAACCGAATTGCAATGGGAAGGCGCTCACACCGCCATCACTTTCTCGCCAGATGGCAATTTCCTCGTCACCGCCATGCAGGAAAACGCCTTGCACGGCTGGAAGCTGGCCGATGGCAAGCACATGCGCATGTCGGGCTATCCCGCTAAAGTGAAATCCATGTCGTGGAGCCCCAAGGGCCGCTGGCTGGCGAGTTCAGGAGCGCCTGCGGCCATCGTCTGGCCATTTCAGGCCAAGGATGGCCCGATGGGCAAGGCTCCCGTCGAGCTTGGCACCCGTGGCAATTCGATGGTCACGGCCGTTGCCTGCCACCCCAAGGACGAGATCGTCGCGATTGGTTTCTCCGACGGCATGATCCTGGCAGGCCGCATCGCCGACCAGAAGGAAGTGCTGCTGCGCCGCGAAGGCAAGGGCGCGATCACCACGATGGGTTGGGACAACAGCGGCATCCGGCTTGCTTTCGGATCGGAGCATGGCGATTGCGGAGTGGTCGATATTTCGGCCTAAAATACTGGTTTTCTTAACCAAATCCTGAGAGCCCCAACCTGCGTTAAGCGCCCCGCAACTGGCATCTGTCAGATTTGCCTCCAAACAAGCAGGGGGCAAAAAAATGCGGCTATTCACTACGGTCTCGCTCGTGATGGCCGGTCTGGCTGTCTTCGCCGTTTCCAAATCGCAGCAGTCAGCCGAACGGGCTGACGAAGTGCGCAACGCGTTGCGCGTCAGCACCGAACGGCCGGCCTCGGCCAATGACAGCCGCATCCTTGGCAAGAACATTGTCGCCCTGACCACCGCCAATGAAGACCTGATTGCCGCCAGAAAGCAGGCGCGCAGCACATTGACGCGGTTTCAGCAACTCTATTCCCAGGGCAGAACTGGCGTCTATTCCGTCAAGATGCCGCTGACCCAAAACGGCAAGACCGAACATATCTGGGTCCAGGTTGACGCGATCAACGGCGATACGTTTGAGGGCCGCCTTGCGAACCAGCCGGTCAACGGTGACGAATACAACATGGGCGACAGGATCACGGTCGAACGCAAACAGGTCGAAGACTGGATGATCCGAACCGAAGAAGGCATTCGGGGCGCCTACACCTCGCGTGTCGCCATCAAGGCGCTTGCGCCGGACCAGGCAGCAAAGATGCAAAAGATGTTCATCGACTGATCCGCCGCCGCCTACATGCGCCGCAATCTGGCGGCAGCGCTCCGGACCCTGCTTCACCATACCCCCGACTTGCGTTGATATTGCGCCACCACAGCCGGAAAGGTATCAGTCGCAACAAGCGGGGGGCTGGCATTGGCGGGGCAATCGGAAAAGTTGACAGGTGGCGTGCCGGCCGGGCGCATCGAGGCGTTGCGCGCCCGGGAAATCGAGCGGTTCGCCAGGGCCCGGCCATTGTCGCAGGCCGCGTCCCAAGGCGGAATGGCGCATTTTGCCGGCGGCGCGCCGCTGCACTGGATGCTCGACTGGCCGATGCCCTTCCTGCCTGTTGTCGCCAAGGCAAAAGGCGCAACCATCACTGACATTGACGGCTTCAAGATCGACGATTTTTGCCTCGGCGACACCGGCTCGATGTTCGGTCATTCGCCGCCGCCGGTCGCAAAAGCCATCCGCAAGCAGGCAAGGCGCGGCCTCACCTACATGCTGCCAAGCGAAGACGCTGTCGGCCTTGGCGCAAAGCTGGCAGACATGTTCGGCCTGCCACAATGGCAGATCGCGACCACGGCCAGCGACGCTAACCGCTTCGCGCTGCGGATGGCCCGCGCCATCACCGGCCGCCCGATGATCCTGGTCTTCAACGGCTGCTATCATGGCGCAGTCGAAGAGACCTTTGTCAGCCTGAAAGGCGGCAAGGCGGCCAACAAGCCGGGCCTTGCCGGTCAGGTGCGCGACCTGACCGAAGACGCCAAGGTTATTGAGTTCAACGATCTGGCCGCACTCGAAGCAGCGCTCGCCGACCGCGATGTCGCCTGTGTCATCACTGAACCGGTCATGACCAACTCCAGCATGGTCTTGCCGGATCCCGGTTTTCACGCCGAACTTCGCCGCCTTACGCGCGAGACCGGCACACTGTTGCTCATCGACGAGACGCACACCGTGTCATCGGGCCGTGGCGGCTACACCAAAACCTACGGGCTTGACCCAGACATCTTTGTGCTCGGCAAACCGATTGCCGGCGGCATTCCGGCCAGCGTCTGGGGTTTCTCCGAAGACGTTGCCGGCCGCTGGGCCGATTTCAACCGCACCAAACCCGCCGGCTATTCCGGCATCGGCACGACCCTGTCAGCCAATCCGCTGCAGTTTGCGGCCATGCGCGCGACGCTGGACGAGGTGATGACGGCGGAGAACTACGAGCACATGGAAAAGCTCGCCGCGCGTCTTGAAGCTGGCCTCGCCGCCGAGATCGAACGCGCTGGCCTGCCCTGGCACGTCGCCCGCGTTGGCGCGCGCGTCGAGTTCATCTGCGCGCCCGGCCCGCTCAAGAATGGCACCCAGGCCTATGAGGCGCATGCGCCGGCGCTTGAGGCTGCAATCCATCTGGCGCTGGTCAATCGCGGTTCGTTGATTGCGCCGTTCCACAATATGATGCTGGTCTCTCCGGCAACAAAAAAGCGCCAGGTCGACCGGCTGGCCGCCGCCTTTGCCGAAATCTGCGCGGAGCTGACCAAGCCATGACCTCTCCTTCCGGATCCACGCTCGACGAGGTGCGCGATCTTCTCGCCGGCCATCCCGGCATCGAAGCCGTCGACCTTGTGATGATCGACGCCAACGGCATTGGCCGCGGCAAGATCATCCGCCGCCATGAGCTCGAAGCCGTCTACAAGAATGGCCGCGGCTTTCCGATCTCGGTGCTCGGCCTCGACATCACCGGCGAAGATGTGCACGAGACCGGGCTGATCTGGGATTCGGGCGATGGCGACCTGAAGGCCTGGCCGGTGCCCGGCACGCTGGTTTCCGTTCACGGAACCAACCGCGCCCAGGTGCTGATGTCGATGTATCATCTCGACGGTCAGCCGATGATGTCGGACCCGCGCCATGCCTTGGCCCGGCAACTGTCTGGCATGGCAAAGCGCGGCCTGTTCCCCGCCGGCGCATTCGAACTCGAATTCTTCCTGCTCGCCAACGAACGCGACGCCGATGGCCGCGTGCAACCGGCCCGCGCCGTGCTTGATGGCCGCGCCAGTGGCAAGACCGAGGTCTATTCGGTCGACCATCTGCACGGCATGCAGCCGCTGTTCGACGACATCTACAAGGCAGCTGAAGCGCAGGGCATTCCAGCCGAAACAGTCATCTCCGAATATGCGCCCGGCCAATACGAGCTGACGCTGAATTACCGCACCGATGTAATGCGCGCCGCCGACGATCTCATCATGTTGAAGCGGCTGGTGCGTTATCAGGCGCGCCGCCACGGCGTCACCGCCTGCTTCATGGCCAAGCCGATCGAAAAATATGCCGGGTCCGGCATGCACATGCATGTGTCGCTGCGCAACGGCGCGGGCGACAACATCTTTGCAGAGCAAGAACAGGGCGCCTGGTCGCCCAACATCTTGCACGCGCTCGGCGGCCTGTCGTCGACCATGGCGGAATCGATGCTCGTCTTTGCGCCGCACGCCAATTCCTGGCGGCGTTTTGTGTCGCAGTCCTATGCGCCGGTCGCGCCCACCTGGGGCGTCAACAATCGCTCGGTGGCGCTGCGTATCCCCGAAAGCGGCGTCAAGGCGCGCCGCATCGAACACCGCCCGTCAGGCGTCGACGCCAATCCCTACCTCGTCGCCACAACAGTCATCGCCGGCATCGGCAAGGGTCTGTCGGAAACAATCGACCCGGGTCCCCAAACAACCGGCAACGGCTACGAAAACCCCGTGACCGCGAACATGCCGGCAGACTGGCGCTCGGCAATCGAAACGGCGGCGGCGTCAGATTTCCTCAAGGACGCGCTGGGCGAGGAAATGCACCGCACGTTCACGGCCATCAAGCGATCCGAATATTTCCGTGTTGCCCGCACGGTCAGCGAGGTCGACTACCACCTCTACCTGCACGAGGTGTGAGCGACTCAACCTCGCAACGGGGAAAAATCCGGCGGGTACATGCCAAGGATATCGTAGAGAAACATGTTCCGGGCGTAGTCGCTCGGGCTCTCGCCTGTCATGATCTCGTGCCAATCGTGGGGGATGCCATAATCCAGCAGGTAGAGCATCCTCATGGCAGCACCGATCGGCGATGGATCCGTCGTCTGCCAGCCGATGTCCTGCACCCACAATTCCTGATCGGACATCAGCGGCATCGCAAAGGCGCGGCGAATATAGTCTTCCAGCCGCTCACCTTCATGCGCGGCCACCCCGGCCAGCGGCCCCAGCGACAAGGGCGGCGGCGGACTCAGGGGCTTGTCCGCAGGACGATCTCTGTGATTGTAGAGCGCACCGAACGCCAGGACCGGCTCCAGCTCAGCCCTGTGCAGAACCAGATACCGGGCGAGCCTGACAACATTGTCGTATTGCTCGGATGTTCGCTTGAATGCGGCGTGGACGTTACGATCAGACATTAGATAGAGGTTCTGAAGCCGGTTCAGCGGACGAGCATCGCCCTGAGATCATTGACGTTGGTCCCGGTTGGCCCCGGTTGGAACAGATCGCCCAGCGCATCAAAAGCGCCCCAGGAATCATTGCCGTTGAGCACTGCTTTCGGGTCCAGCCCCTTGGTCCGCAGCCGCGATGCCGAAGTCCAGTCAGCGAATGCGCCGGCGTTTTCTTCCGACCCGTCAATGCCGTCTGTATCTGCGGCAAAGGCCGAGACACCGTGAATCCCGTCAATGCCGATGGCTAGCGATAACAGGAATTCGCCATTGCGCCCGCCACGGCCGTCTTGCCCACGCAACGTTACGGTTGTCTCACCGCCCGACAAGATGACGACCGGCTTGGCAAAGGGCCGGTTGCGCATCGCAACTTCGCGGGCAATCGCCGCATGAACCATGCCAACGTCACGCGCCTCGCCCTCAATCGCGTCCGACAGGATGACGGCCTCCACGCCTTGCCGGCGCACCGCTTCCGCCGCGGCCTCCAGCGAACGGGCGGCGGACGCGATGACGCGAACCTCGTTGCGGGCAAAGCGCGGATCGTCGGGCGACGGCGCATCGGCTGCTGGCGAGTTGAGATGCGCCATCACCGCGTCAGGCAACGCCATCCGGTAGGCCTCGACAATCGCCAGCGCATCGGCCCGCGTCGACGCATCGGGCACAGTTGGACCTGACGAGACCAGAGATGGCTGGTCGCCGGGAATATCGGAAACAACCAGCGACACGACGCGGGCTGGAAACGCGGCTGCCGCCAGCCTGCCGCCCTTGATCACAGACACGTGCTTGCGCACTGTATTCATAGCTGCAATCGGCGCGCCCGACGCCAGCAGCACCTTGTTGACAGCAATCTCGTCGGCCAGCGTCAGCGTTCCAGCTGGCGACGGTAGCAGCGCCGATCCCCCACCAGACACCAGCGCCACAACCAGATCGTCCTTACCGAGACCCGCGACGGTCTCAAGCAGCCGTTTTGCGCCAGTCAGTCCTGCTTCGTCCGGCACCGGATGCGCAGCCTCGAGGACCTCAATACGCTCGCACGCTGCGCCATAACCGTAGCGCGTGACGACCAGCCCCGACACCGGTGCATCCCATGCGCGCTCAAACGCCCGCGCCATCTGCGCCGAGCCCTTGCCCGCCCCGATGACAATCGTGCGGCCTTTCGGTCTGTCAGGCAGGTGCTGGCGGATGGTCAGTTCTGGATCAGCCGCCGCGACCGCGTTCTCAAACAGCGTCGTGAATAACTCCCGGTCGCCGGCGTCATTCATCGCTTCGGCCTCAGCCACTCTTTTGCCCAGCCCAGCCCGTCTTCGGTCCTGCCTGCCGGCACATATTCGCAGCCGACAAAGCCGTCATAGCCGAGCACGTCCAACTCCTCGAGCGTCTCGCGCCAGGCAAGCTCGCCATTGTCGGGCTCATGCCGCCCCGGCCAGCCGGCGATCTGGATGTGCCGGATGCGGTCGGCGTTTTTCTGATACGGCCCCACCAGCTCGCGCCCGACAAAGGACCGGTGGTAGAGGTCATACTGGATGAAAAGATTGTCCTCGCCCGCCTCGTCGACAATGTCGGCCGCCAGACAGAGCGAATCGAGATAGTAGCCTGGTATGGTCTCCCGGCTGATCGGCTCCACCAGGATTTCGACCTGCGACAGCGCCGCAAATTGCGTCGCATAGCGCAGATTGCCGACATAGGTCTGGCGCCTGCTGTCCGAGTTGTTTTCACCAGTGATCCCGGCCATGGCATGTAGTTTGGTGCAGCCGAGATCGAGCGCATAGTCGAGCGCCCGTGAAACGCCATCGCGGAACTCGGTCTCGCGTCCAGGTATCGCGGCAAGCCCGCGCTCGCCCTTTTCCCAATCACCCGGCGGCAGGTTGAACAGCACCAGCTGCAGGTCATTGTCCTTCAGCCGGTCACGAATGTCGGCTGCGTTCCATTTGTAGGGGAACTGGCACTCCACCGCCTCAAAGCCGGCCTTCGCGGCGCGTTCAAAACGATCCAGAAACGGCGAGTCGCCGAACATCGTCGACAGGTTTGCAGACAGACGCGGCATTATTCCGGCCCTAGCGCCAGACGCGCACCTTCAAGTCCAAGATGTTCGCACAGCACCGCCACGACGAAATTGTGATCATCACGCTGCGGCAGGCCTGAAACCGCCACCGCACCGATCATCAATCCATTCACCCGGATCGGAAATGCGCCGCCGGCAAAGATGAAATCCGTCGCGCTGAGGCCTTGTCTGGGAAGCGGCACTTCGTCGCCTGTTTCGAGAAACAGCCGGTAAGTCGGCTTGTGGAAATGCCGCACGGCGTTGATCTTGCGCCGCATCCAGCCGGCGTTTGCATGGTTTGTCCCCGGCAGCGCCGCAAAAAACAACATCCGGTCCCAAAGGCTGACTTCAATGGTCACAGCCAGCTTGTTTTGCAGCGCCCGCTCACGCAAACGCGACCCAAGCGCAAACGCGATCTCCTCGTCAAACGACGGGAAAACAAGCATCTGTTCCTGCTCGATAATCTTCTTGATGTCGTCGATCTTGGCCATATGCGCCTCCGGCAGCGCGCGACCCTACCCTTGCCGCGCGCGCAAGATCAAGCCGATGGCTTTGCCTTTTGCCCGGCAATATAAACGTCCCGTATCGCCCGGTCATCGCCCAGCGTCTGCAACAGGAACAGTTCTTCCGGCAAGCTTTTCACCGTCTCCATCCGCAAAGCCATCGCAGGCGTCGCGCTCGCATCCAGCACCACCAGATCGGCATCGGTGCCGGCCTCCAGCGTGCCAACGCGGCCGGCAATTGACAGGGCTTCGGCATTGCCGCGCGTCAACTGCCAGAAACTCTGCAACGGGTTCAGCTTTTCGCCCTGCAGCGCAATGATCTTGTAGGCCTCGTCCATGGTGCGCAGCATCGAATAGTTCGTGCCGCCGCCGACATCGGTCGCGGTCGCAATCCGCAGCGGCTTGTCCCGTTTGCGATAGCGCTGATAGTCGAACAGGCCGGAGCCAAGAAACAAGTTCGAGGTCGGGCAGAACACCGCGGCCGATCCTGCTTCGCTCAGCGCATCCGCCTCACGTTCCGACAAGTGGATGCAATGGCCGAGCAGCGTCTTTTGTCCCAGCAGCCCGTAGCGCGCATAGATGTCGGTGTAGTCAGCCGCGTCCGGATAAAGCTCTTCGCTCCAGCGGATTTCAGCGTGGTTCTCCGACAGGTGCGTCTGGATGTGGCAGTCGGGAAATTCGCGTGCCAGCGCCTGCGCCATTTCCATCTGCTCAGGCGTCGATGTGATGGCAAAGCGAGGTGTGATCGCATAGAGCTGTCGCCCCTTGCCATGCCACTCGCCGATCAGCGCACTGGTGTCGTCATAAGACGTCTGCGGCGTGTCGAGCACAGCCTCCGGCGCGTTGCGGTCCATCATCACCTTGCCGGCAATGTTCAGCATGTTTCGCGCGTGGCTCTCGGCAAAAAACGCTTCAGCAGATGATTTGTGCACCGAACAATAGGCGGCGACCGTCGTCGTGCCGTGGCGGATCACCTCGTCCAGAAACAGCCGTGCGATGCGGCGGCCATGCTGCGCATCGCGGAACTTCGATTCTTCCGGGAACGTGTAGGTCGACAACCAGTCGAGCAGCTCCGCACCATAACTCGCGATCACCTGCATCTGCGGATAATGCAGATGTCCGTCGATGAAACCGGGCAGGATCAGGTGAGGCCGATGATCGATGATCTCCACGCCCTCACCGGCCTTCTGGCGCACATCGCCATAAGTCCCGGCGGCAACAATCTTGCCGTTTTCGACCAGCAGCGCGCCGTCATATTCAAACACGTAGGACGCATGGTCGTCAGCACTTTGGGGTTCGCGCAAAAATGACAGCGTGCGCCCGCGGATGAGGGTGGTGGTCACCGTGCTTCCTCAAACCATGCCGTCAGCAGCGCCCGTTCTTCCGGCGTCACCATCGTCACATTGCCCGGCGGCATGGCGTGACTGCGACCAGCCTGCAGGTAGATCTCCCGCGCATGGGCGGCAATCGTCTCGTCACTGTCGAGCAGCACGCCTTTTGGCGCAAAAACAATGCCGTCCCATACGGGTTCAGCCGTATGACACATCGAACAGCGGCTCAGTACCGTGTCTTTCACCGCCGGAAAATGCGTCGACGACACAAACTGCTGCTCCATCGCCGAGAGTTTCCGTTCGCCTGTCAGCGCCGCCGGCACGGTCGACAGCCACATCATGATGATAAACAGGACAGCAGCGGCTCCCCACGTCCAGTGCGGGTCGCCTTTGCGGGCATGCACCGTGTTGAAATAATGCCGGATCAACACGCCGATGATGAACACGATCGACGCGATCACCCAGTTGAACTCGGTGGCGTAGGCCAGCGGGTAGTGGTTCGACAGCATCAGGAAGATGACCGGCAGCGTCAGGTAGTTGTTGTGCAGCGACCTTGTCTTGGCGATCTTGCCATATTTCGGATCCGGCTTGCGCCCCGCGATCAGGTCGGCAACCACGATCTTCTGGTTGGGAATGATCACCATCGCCACATTGGCCGACATCACGGTGGCGGTGATTGCGCCCAGATGCAGGAACGCCGCACGGCCGGAAAACACCTGCGTGTAGCCCCACGCCATGGCAACCAGAAACGCGTAGAGCACCAGCATCAGCGCGGTGTCGTTCTTGGCCAGCGGCGACTTGCACATCAGGTCGTAAAACACCCAGGCCAGCACCAGTGACGCGACCGAAATCGCGATGGCCACTGGCTGCGACACGTCCAGCACATTGCGGTCGATCAGGAACAGGTCAGCGCCGGCATAGTAGACCACCGCCAGCATCGCAAAACCCGACAGCCAGGTGGCGTAGCTCTCCCATTTGAACCAGGTCAGATGCTCGGGCATTTCGGCCGGCGCCACCAGATATTTCTGGATGTGGTAGAAACCGCCGCCATGCACCTGCCATTCTTCACCATGCGCCCCCACAGGCAGGCCGGGACGCTGGCGCAGACCGAGGTCCAGAGCGATGAAATAGAAGGATGAGCCGATCCAGGCGATGGCAGTGACGATGTGCAGCCAGCGGACGGCAAAGCTCAGCCATTCCCAGAAAATCGCGTAATCGTACATTGCCTGTCCCTGGCCCGCCCCTGTTTGCCGCCAGTGTAATGGCTGGCCTGCAATGCGGAAGTCCATCGCGTCCCGATAACTTTCAAAAAAATCTGGAAAGTCGAAGGCCGATTGCATAGGAATGCAAAAGGGGGAACCGTGGCTTATCTCGACAACATTGCCGTCTTTGTCCGCGTCGTGGAGTTGGAAAACCTGTCTGCGGCCGGCCGCGACATGCGCATTTCGCCGGCTGTCGCCTCCAACCGCATCAAGGAACTGGAAAAATATCTCGGCGTCCGGCTGTTCAACCGCACCACGCGGCAATTGACCCCGACCGAACATGGCCGCGCCTTCTATGAAGGCGCACGCAAGGTGATGGACGCTGTCACCGAAGCCGAGGCCGCCGTCAGCGCACTCTCCGGAAAGCCGCGCGGCACCATCCGCGTCACCGCCCCGCTCGGACTAGGCCGCCGCCTCATCGCCTCGGGCATTCCTGAATTTCGCGACCGCTATCCCGACATCGAAGTGCGGCTGCGGCTGTCCGACCACGATGTCGACATCATGAAGGAAGGCATCGACGTCGCCTTCAAGCTGGGCGTTCTGGAAGATTCCAGCCTGAAAATGCGCGGGGTCTTGGAATGTGAGCGTGTGCTGGTGGCCGCTCCCGCCTATCTGGCGCGCAAGGGCGAACCTGCCACGCCGACCGAGCTCGTCAGCGCCGGGCATGATTGTCTGATGCTGCGCTATCCTGGCGTGCGCGAGCATTTCTGGTCGCTGCGCGAAGGGGCAGGCTGGGCGAAGGTCGACGTGCGCGGCCCCTACGATTCAGACGATGGCGATGTGCTCACGGGCTGGGCGCTGGCGGGACACGGCATCATCAACAAGCCGCGTTTCGAGGTTGAACCCTTTATCCGCGACGGACGGCTGCAAATCATCCTGGCCGGCAATCCTCCGGCCCCGGTGCAACTGGCGGCGCTTTACCCGCATCGCAACTATCAGGACCAGAAAGTGCGGCTGCTGCTCGACTTCATGGCCGACCGCTGTCAGCGGATGATCCGCGACATCCTCAAGGGTAAATAGCAGCGCATCAGCGCAAGCCCAGCACCGACAGGATGAACAGGACAACGACCACAAGTCCGATCAGATAGATGATGCTGCGCATTGAAAAACTCCGGTTAACACTGCAGAGTTAACCGGCTCAGCGCCGCATGGTTCCACTCTCAAGCGCACGGATGATCTCGGCCGCAGCCAGCGCCGCGATCACCTCAGGGCGTTTGTCACGCACTCCATCGCCGCCGATTGGCGAGACGAGCCGCTCCATTTCATGTTCGCTGCCACCTGCCTCGTGCAAATACCAGCTCTTGAACGTCGCCCGCTTTGTCCTGGATCCGATCATGCCAACATAAGCGAGATCAGACCGCTTCAGCGCCTCGGCGACGATGAGAAAATCCAGCGCATGGTCGTGCGTCAACACCACGACAGCGCTCCCGGGCGGCGCCTGGCGCACTGCTTCCTCAGGCACTGCAACCAGTCTGGCGGCGACACTTTCCGGCATATCCTCAAGCGCCTCGGCGCGAGTCTCGATCACCGCAACCTTCACCGGCAGCAGCGCAAAGGCCGACGCCAGCGCATGCCCGACATGGCCGCCGCCAAAAATCAGGATTTGCGGCAGGCGCGCATCGGCTTCGCGCGCCATCTCCAGAAAAGCCTGCTTAGCCACATCGTCCATCAGCCGGATCGACAGTTCAACCCGCCCGCCGCAGCATTGGCCGATCTCGGGTCCGAGCGGCACGTCCATGGCATCGGTCGCGATCTGGCCTGCCAGCGCCTCTCGCGCCCGGGCAATCGCCATGAATTCCAGCGCTCCGCCGCCGATCGTGCCGAGCATCGAAGACGGCGACACCAGCATCCACGCCCCCTCCTCGCGCGGCGTCGACCCGCGCGCACGGGAGACTTCGACAAGTGCGATGTCCGGGTGGGTTTCGAGGAAGGCGGTTGTGTCGGCGAGGCGGGTCATGGGTAAGGTCACCGCTTACGCCTGATATTGCACCGCCCCCCCTCTGGCCTGCCGGCCATCTCCCCCTCAAGGGGGGAGATCCCGCGCGGGATCGAAGCTGCCCAATCTCCCCCCTTGAGGGGGAGATGGCCGGCAGGCCAGAGGGGGGGCGGTGAAGAAAAAAGCATCAACGTCGACAGGATCAGCCTACAGCCCCGCCCCGCAACCGCTCCACCGCCATCAACACCCGTTCAGGCGTCGCAGGCGTGTCGAGCTGCGGGCAGACCGTGTGGTTCGCAACACTCGCCACCGCATCAGACAGCGCGTGCAGCACCGCCATGCCAAGCATCAGCGGCGGCTCGCCGACCGCCTTTGACTTGTGCACGGTCGGCTCGGCATTGCCGGCCCAGTCGGCCAGCGCGACGTTGAAGATCTTTGGCCGGTCAGACGCGAGCGGGATCTTGTAGGTGGACGGCGCATGTGTTCTCAGCCGCCCCTTGTCGTCCCACACCAGCTCCTCCGTGGTCAGCCAGCCCATCCCCTGAATGAACCCGCCCTCAATCTGGCCAAGGTCGATCGCCCGGTTCAGCGACTTGCCGGCATCGTGCAAAATGTCTGTGCGCTCCACCATATATTCGCCAGTCAGTGTATCGATCGACACTTCCGAGCAGGCCGCTCCATAGGCGAAATAGTAGAACGGATGGCCTTCGCCCTTTGCGCGATCCCAGTGGATTTTCGGCGTCTTGTAGAACCCTGCCGCCGACAATTGCACCCGCGCCATATAGGCCTGCTTGACGAGGTCGGCGAAGGCAAATTCCTGATTGCCCACCTGCACCCGGTTCGGCTTGAACGCGATCTGGTCGACCGGCACCGAATATTTGTCAGCCGCAAAATCGATCAGCCGCTGCTTGATCTGCTGCGCCGCGTTTTGCGCAGCCATGCCGTTCAGGTCCGTGCCCGATGAGGCCGCAGTCGCGGACGTGTTCGGCACCTTGCCGGTCGTCGTAGCGGTGATCTTCACCTGATCGATGTCGATCTGGAATTCTTGCGCCACCACCTGCGCCACCTTCACATAGAGGCCCTGCCCCATCTCGGTGCCGCCATGGTTCAGGTGCACGGATCCATCCGTATAGACATGCACCAGCGCGCCGGCCTGGTTGAAATGTGTTGCCGTGAACGAGATGCCGAACTTCACCGGCGTCAGCGCGATGCCGCGCTTGACGATGTCGGAATTGGCGTTGAACGCCGCAATCTCCATCCGCCGGCGGCGATAGTTGCAGCTCTCCTCCAGTTCGCCAACCAGACGGTCGAGGATGTTGTCTTCGACCCGCTGGTGATAAGGCGTCACGTCGCGTTCGCCGACGCCATAAAAGTTGCGCTTGCGCACATCGAGCGGATCGAGCGAGAGCGCAAACGCCACTTCGTCGATCACACGCTCTGCGCCGACCATGCCCTGCGGCCCGCCAAAACCACGAAATGCGGTGTTGGACACGGTATTTGTGTAGAGTGGCGCGCTCGTCGCCTTAACCGCCGGATAGAAATAGGCATTGTCGCAGTGGAACAGCGCCCGATCCGTCACCGCGCCGGACAGGTCGGCTGAAAACCCGCACCGCGCTGCATAGTGGTAGTCGACGCCCAGAATATTGCCGTCGTCGTCAAAGCCGACATCATATTCGACAATGAAGTCGTGCCGCTTGCCGGTCGCGCTCATGTCGTCGTCGCGATCGGGGCGAATCTTCACCGCCCGCTTCAGGCGCTTGGCGGCAACGGCCGCGACAGCCGCAAACTGATTGCCCTGCGTTTCCTTGCCACCAAACCCGCCACCCATGCGGCGGATTTCGACCGTCACAGCGTTGCTTGGCACGCCAAGCACATGCGCCACCATGTGCTGCACCTCGCTCGGGTGCTGCGTCGAGGAATAGACCGTCACGTCGGAATCCTCGCCCGGAACGGCAAGCGCGATCTGGCCTTCCAGGTAAAAATGGTCCTGCCCGCCGATCCGCATCTGGCCCGACAGCTTTCGCGGCGCGGCCTTGATTGCTGCCGCCGCGTCGCCGCGCTTCAGCACCATGCCCGGCGTCACCATCTTGCCCTTGCGCAGGTCGACATCGCCGATATCCGTCACAAACGGCAGAGCGTCGTACTCAATTCTGGCCAGCTTGCAGGCGCGCCGCGCCTGTTCACGCGTCTCGGCGATCACTGCAAACACCGGCTGGCCGTGAAATTGCACCAGACCGTCCGCCAGCACCGGCTCGTCATTCTTGCCGGTCGGACTGATATCATTCGAGCCCGGCATGTCCTTGGCAGTCAGAACCTCGACCACGCCCGGCGCCTTGTGCACGGCATCAAGGTTCATCGACTTGATCTTTCCATGCGGCACGTCGGCCAGCCCGAGACAGGCATGCAGCAGACCCGCGGGCTCCGGCATGTCGTCAATATAGACCGCCGTTCCCGTCACATGCTTGTGCGCGGAATCGTGCCGCTGGTCGGTTGCGACCCCGCCCTTGATCGCCTCGGCGCGTATGTTGGGCTTGTGCTGGTTCATGCCGCGCGCTCCCGCGTCACCGTGATCGGCTTGGCAGTGCCGGTCGTTTCAAGGAAGAACCGCTTCAGCAGGTTTTTTGCCACCAGCATGCGGTATTCAGCAGACGCCCGCATGTCGGACAATGGCGTGAAGTCGCGCTCAAACGCAGGCAGCGCCGCCTCGACCGCTTCCATCGACCATTTTTGGCCAATCAGCGCCTGTTCCACCGCCGCAGCGCGCTTTGGCGTCGCCGCCATGCCGCCATAGGCGATGCGTGCGCTGGTCACGGTACCGTCCTTGTCGGTCTCCACCAGGAATGCGCCGAGTGCCGCGGTAATATCCTCGTCACGGCGCTTGGTCACCTTGTGCACGGCAAAATGCGCGCCTTCCGGCGGCAGCTTCACATGCACCGCCTCGACAAACTCGCCCGGCTGCCGGTCCTGCTTGCCATAGGCAATGAAGAAGTCTTCCAGCGGAATTGTCCGGCTTTCCTTGCCCTTGCGCAGGGTCAAAGTTGCGCCAAGTGCAATCAGCGGCGGCGGCATGTCGCCAATCGGCGATCCGTTGGCGATGTTGCCGCCAATCGTGCCCATATTGCGCACCTGCTCGCCGCCGATCCGGTCGATCAATGGTCCGAGCGCCGGGATTGCGTCGGCCAGCGCCTGCCGCGCCGACGTGTAGCTTGCGCCTGCGCCAATCGTCAGCTCGCCACCTTTCAGCGTCACCGCCTTCAGCTTGTCCAGATGGCCGATAAACACGACAGGCGTGATGTCGCGCATGAATTTTGTCACCCACAGCCCGACATCGGTCGCGCCCGCCACGATCCGCGCATTCGGCTCGTCGTCCAGAATGTCGGCAAGGTCGTTCACATTGGCCGGGAGCACCAGCCGCTCCTTGCCCTTGCCGATCTCGACACGCTTGCCGTCGCGAATGTCGAGCAGCGCGTCACAGATACGCCCGCGCTCGGCCGCCAGTTCACAATCCGCCGCGACACCATAGGTGGAGATCTGCTTCGCCGCCTTGACGATGGCGTCATAGCCGGTGCAGCGGCAAAGGTTTCCCTGCAGCGCCTTTTCCACGTCGGCATCCGTCGGCCATGGCTCGCGCATCCACAACGCGTAGAGGCTCATCACAAAGCCCGGCGTGCAGAAACCGCACTGCGACCCGCTAAAATCCACCATCGCCTGCTGCACCGGGTGCATCCGGCCATTATGGCCGCGTAGATGCTCGATCGTCACCAGATGACAACCGTCCAGCGTCGCCAGGAAGCGGATGCAGGCATTGACCGATTCATAGACCAGATTGCCGTCGCACAGCCGCCCCACCAGCACCGTGCATGCCCCGCAATCGCCCTCGGCGCAGCCTTCCTTGGTGCCCCGCAGCGACTTGCGCAGTCTCAGCCAGTCCAGCACCGTCTCGTCGGGCTTGAGGTCAGCCACCTCCACCGTTTCGTCATTGAGCAGGAAACGGATCGTATTGCGTATGCCGGCGCGCGCCATCAGCTGCCCCTGTAGGTTGAATAGCCGTATGGCGAGATCAGCAATGGCACATGGTAATGTGCGTCTTCGGCCATGCCGAAGCGGATCGGCACCTGGTCGAGAAAAGGCGGATCCGGCAGCTCGACCCCGCTGGCGCGCAGATAGTCGCCCGCCATGAACACAAGCTCATACTGCCCGGCGGCGAAATCCTTGCCATCTAACAAAGGACTATCCACACGGCCGTCCGAATTGGTCACGACGGTCTTGAGCTTGCGGTGCGAATTGCCTGTCACCTTATAGAGCATGATTGTCAGGCCCGCAGCAGGCTTGCCGCTCGCGGTATCCAGCACATGGGTCGTCAGTCTGCCGCCAGCTGCCATCAAATCATGTCCCCTTTTGCCAGCAGCATCGCCGCCTATGGATTGCCCGTCAATAATCTGAAACTTATAGGCGATTGGCCAATCCGGCGGAGCACAAAGACTTTCAAGAAAATATCGGGAAATCGCCGCGTTCGCCTTTGCTAGTCTGGGAAAACATGACCAAACCCAATCGATATGTCCGCGACATGCGCGGCTACGGCCCCAACCCGCCAGATCCGCACTGGCCGGGCGGCGCCAATGTCTGCGTCCAGTTTGTCCTCAACTATGAGGAAGGCGGCGAAAACAACGTCCTGCACGGCGACGCGGCCTCGGAAGCCTTCCTGTCGGAGATCACCGGAGCGCAAGCATGGCCCGGCAAACGCCACTGGAACATGGAATCGATCTACGAATACGGCGCGCGCGCCGGCTTCTGGCGGCTCCACCGCATGTTTACTGCGGCAAACGTGCCCGTCACAATCTATGGCGTTGCGTCCGCACTCGCCCGCTCGCCCGACCAGGTGGCGGCCATGCAGGACGCCGGCTGGGAGATCGCCTCGCACGGGCTGCGCTGGATCGACTACCGCGACCATGACGAGGCGACCGAGCGCGCCGACCTCGACGAAGCAATCCGCCTGCACACCGAAGTCACCGGCGAGCGCCCTGCCGGTCTCTATCTTGGCCGCACCTCGGTCAATTCGGTCCGTCTCGCCTGTGCGGAAGGCGGCTTCGAATACATTTCCGACACCTATGACGACGACCTGCCCTACTGGCTTGACCACGACGGCCACGGCAACCCCATCGCGCCACAGCTGGTCATTCCCTACACGCTCGACGCCAACGACATGCGCTTTGCCATCACGGCGGGCTTCACCGATGGCGAACAGTTCTTCAATTATCTGAAAGACGCATTCGACACGCTTCATGCCGAAGGTCAGGCCGGACGCCCGGCGATGATGAGTGTCGGCCTGCATTGCCGGCTGATCGGCCGACCGGGCCGTGCGGCTGCGCTGAAACGCTTCATCGACTATGTGCAAAGCCACGACAAGGTCTGGGTCGCGCGCCGCATCGACATCGCCCGCCATTGGCGCGAGAACCATCCATACCAGCCCGCCGCCTTGCGCCCCTCGCGCATGGACCGGGCTGCGTTTGTGCAAAAGTTTGGTTCCATCTTCGAACATTCGCCCTGGATTGCCGACCGCGCCTACGATCTGGAACTTGGCCCCGCCCATGACAGTTCGAGCGGCCTGCACAACGCGCTGGCGCGTGTCTTCCGCTCGGCCAGCGACACAGAACGCCTCGGCGTGCTCAACGCCCACCCGGATCTCGCCGGCAAGCTGGCGGCAGCCAAGCGCCTGACGGCGGAATCCACCTCCGAACAGGCGTCCGCCGGGCTCGACGCGCTGACCGACGACGAGCGCGACACGTTCACGCGGCTCAATACGGCCTATGTCGAGAAATTCGGCTTCCCCTTCATCATCGCGGTGCGCGACAACACCAAGGCGTCGATCCTCGCCGCGTTTGAGACCCGCATCGCCAACAGCCGCGATCAGGAATTTGCGACCGCCTGCAAGCAGGTCGAACGTATCGCATGGTATCGTCTGAGAGATATGTTGCCATCATGAACCGCACCTATTACGCGCCCAAGGGCGGCCTGCCGCCCCAGACCGACATGATCACCGACCGCGCCGTGTTCACTGACGCCTATGCGGTCATCCCCAAACGCGAGTTCTCCGACATTGTCGTCAGTTTCCTGCCGCATTGGGACCTGACCCGGCTGTGGATCATTGCCCGTCCTCTCTCGGGCTTTGCCGAGACCTTTTCGCAATACATCATGGAAGTGCAGCCAGGCGGCGGCAGTGCAAGACCTGAGCCCGATCCGCAGGCGCAAGGCGTCCTGTTTGTGGTCGACGGCGAAATCACAGTCATCTGCAACGGCGAAAAGCACGCGATGAAGCCGGGCGGCTACGCCTATCTGCCAGCAGGCTCGGCCTGGACACTTATCAATGGCGGCAAGAAGACCGCACGCTTCCACTGGATCCGCAAGCGTTACGAAGCCGTCGACGGTCTGGACAAGCCCGATCCGCTGTTTCTCAACGACAATGACATCGAGCCAATGGCTATGCCGGACACGCAAGGGCGCTGGGCAACGACGCGCTTTGTCGACCCGTCGGACCTGCGCCACGACATGCACGTCACCATTGTCACATTTCAGCCCGGCGGCATCATTCCCTTCCCTGAAACCCATGTCATGGAGCACGGGCTTTATGTTCTGGAGGGCAAGGCGGTCTACCGGCTGAACCAGGACTGGGTCGAGGTCGAGGCTGGCGATTTCATGTGGCTGCGCGCCTTCTGCCCGCAAGCCTGCTACGCTGGCGGCTCCGGCCCCTTCCGCTACCTCCTCTACAAGGACGTCAACAGGCACGCTGCGCTCGGCGGCTTCCAGCGGGCCTGAGCGGATGTATGCCCTTGATACGACCCCCCTCTGGCCTGCCGGCCATCTCCCCCTCAAGGGGGGAGATTGGGCGATGTCGGCCCCGCGAATAGTCTCCCCCCTTGAGGGGGAGATGGCCGGCAGGCCAGAGGGGGGTCGTTGCAGAACTGAAAACGGCGGTGGAGGGGGCACAACCACATGAAAACCATCACCGCCCAGCCCCTCACCCGGAAAACCTTCGCCCCGTTCGGTCAGGTACTCGATCCCGACGAATGGGACAACCACTACCCGATCAATGCCGGCAAATGTGAGCGCTACCACGACATGGCGACCGCCGAAGCGGCAGGAACCGACGCCCGCGTCATCCTGTCGGTTTTCCGCGGCACACCCTACCCGTTCCCGCTCCAGCTGACGATGATGGAGCGCCATCCCTATGGCAGCCAGGCCTTCATGCCGCTGTCGCCAAAACCTTTCCTTGTCGTCGTCGCGCATGACACGCCGGATGGCCCCGGCGAGCCGCAGGCGTTCGTCACGAGCGGCGGCCAGGGCGTGAATTATCCAAAAAATCTCTGGCACGCGGTGCTGACGCCAATCGGCCAGCCGCAGGATTTTCTCGTGGTCGACCGCGCCGGCGTCGAGAAAAATCTCGAAGAGCATTTTTTCGCCGAACCATATGAAGTCCGCCTGCCTGAACCGGAAATGCCTGACTTCGGCGGACGGGAGTCACGCAACAAGGGACGCCGCGTGTTCTCCTCTCGCCCGTTGCGAAACGGCTAAACGCCCACCCTCCACTTGAGGGGGGCCGAAGGACGGGCGAGACACGTGGCTCGCCCCGGCAAGTCGGCGCGCAGCGCCGGGGTGGGGTGATAACCCTCCACGGCACAGATCTTTCGAGGAACTCAAATGACCAATGCCGACCTGATCTCCCGTATGCTCGACGTGATCGAGCACGACATCGTGCCCAAAACGCGCCAAGGCGTCGCTGCCGGCAACAAGCTGTTTGGCGCTGCCATCCTGCGCAAGGCTGACAATTCGGTCGTCATCGCCGAGACCAATAACGAGATCGAGAACCCGCTGTGGCATGGCGAGGTCCACGCGCTCAAACGTTTCTACGAACTGCCGAAGGACGGCCGCCCAGACACCAGGGACTGCGTCTTCATCGCCACCCACGAGCCCTGTTCGCTCTGCCTGTCGGCCATCACCTGGACCGGTTTCGACAATTTCTACTACCTGTTCAGCCATGAGGATTCGCGCGACGCCTTCGCCATCCCGCACGACCTGAAAATCCTCAAAGAGGTCTTTACCCTCGATCCGGGCGGCTACAATTCCGACAACGCCTTCTGGCATGGCCGCTCGATCCGGCGGATGATCGCCGAACTTCCGGAGCCCGACCGCACCCGCCTCAGCGCCCGCGCCGACAAGATCGCCGCGATCTACGACGGCCTCTCGGCCGAATACCAGGCGGGCAAGGGCGAGAATGACATTCCGTTGAATTAGCGGTGGCCAATGTCGCAGCCGCGCCTTGCTTGCGCGATGGACTTGTTGTCCCCTGCGGCCATGAGAATCGTAATCGAGTTCCCGCGCAAGATTGTCGAATTCCCCGACATGGGTATTGTCATGCCGGATGGCTGCCGCCTGTCAGCGCGGATCTGGATGCCTGAGGATGCCATTGGCGATCCGGTTCCGGCCATTCTCGAACACCTGCCCTATCGCAAGCGAGACGGCACCACTGCACGTGACGAGCTCACCCACCCCTGGTTCGCGGGCCACGGCTATGCCTCGATCCGCGTCGACATGCGCGGCAATGGCGACTCTGAAGGCCTGATGGAGGACGAATACACCGCTCGGGAATTGCAGGACGCTTGTGATGTTATCGCCTGGGCCGCCGCGCAACCCTGGTGCAACGGCAAGGTCGGCATGATGGGCATCTCATGGGGCGGCTTCAACGGCTTGCAGGTCGCCGCGCTCCGGCCTCCCGCGCTGAAAGCCGTCATCACGCTCTGCTCGACCGTCGATCGCTACGCCGACGACATCCACTACAAGGGCGGCTGTCTGCTGAACGAAAATGTCGGCTGGGCGGCCAATATGCTCTCCTATTCCTCGCGCCCTCCGGATCCGGCGCTGGTCGGCGATGCCTGGAGAGACATGTGGCTCGACCGGCTGGAGAACATGCCCTTCCTTGCCGAGACCTGGTTGCGCCACCAGACCCGCGACGCTTACTGGAAACACGGCTCGGTCTGCGAGGACTATTCAGCAATTGAAGCGGCCGTATTGTCGATAGGCGGCTGGCATGACGGCTATCGCAACACGATCTCGCATCTGGTCGAGAACCTGTCATCGCCGGTCAAGGGCATCGTCGGCCCGTGGATCCACAAATATCCCCACTTCGCCAAGCCTGAACCCGCCATCGGTTTCCTGCAGGAGGCGAAACGCTGGTGGGACCATTGGCTTAAAGACATCGACACCGGCGTTGATAACGATCCCGCCATGCGAATGTGGCTGATGGACAGTATCCGGCCGGCGAGCTGGCACCCCGAACGGCCAGGCCGCTGGATCGCCGAACAGAATTGGCCTTCGCCGCAGATCACTGAACGCATCCTGCATCTTGCCGGACAGAGCCTGTCGGCAGCTCCCGCCCCGGTCTCCCGTATCGTCGCCTCGCCACAGGATTGCGGCCTTGCGGCTGGCGAGTATTTTCCGTTCAATTTCGGACCAGAGCTTCCGTCCGACCAGCGGCCGGACGACGCCCTGTCGGCCTGCTTCGACAGCGAGCCGCTCGACGAGGCCATCGACATCGTCGGCGCACCACGCTTTGCCTTCGCCTTCACCTCCGACAAGGCGCAGGCCAACATCTGCGTCCGGCTTTGCGACGTCCATCCGGACGGCGCATCCGAACTGATCTGCTACGGCCTGCTCAACCTGACGCATCGCAACTCACACGAAAACCCGGAGCCCCTGACACCCGGCGAGCCCACAACGGCGGCCTTTGATCTCGATCAGATCGCCTACCGCGTACCCACCGGCCACCGCCTGCGCGTCGCGCTATCCACCACCTACTGGCCGTCGATCTGGCCTTCACCCGAGCCAGCCCAGCTCACCGTCACCTCTGGCCAGATTGGCTTGCCGCTTCGCCCTCTCGCAGACGCTGTCGAGTGGTCGTTCGAGCCGCCTGAGGCGGCTTCCGGCTGGAAGGTCGACACGGTTCGCCCCGCCAGCTCCGGCAGGGTCGTCGAGCGCGATCTTGAGACTGGATTGGTTACCGTCACGGTGACCAATGACTTTGGCGAGGTACGCGATCTCGACCACGGCCTGGTCAACGGCTCGTCAATGTCCGAACGCTGGACCATCCATCCGGACGATCCCCTGTCAGCGGCCTGTCACATCGAGTGGGAGCAGACCCTGTCGCGGGGCGACTGGTCGGTGCGCACCCTGGCAACATCGGCGATGAGGTCGACAGCGGCGGAATTTATTGTTACGTCGGCCCTATCGGCCTGGGAAGGCAATGATCAAATTTTCAATCGCGGCTATTCGGCAAGGATCGCACGCGCCTTTATCTGACAGATGCGACATGTTCCGTCGCATAAAACCAATTACGTCAAGGAATGTCGTATTCGGCCTTGCAGAGGATTGGAAAACCACGCCAATATTAAGGCAACGAACAGAGGCCCGTTAGTGGCCCGGGTGAACACACGAGTGAAGAGAACACAATGTCCCGTGAACTGGACTTCCTGAGCAACTATGTCGTTTCCGGCAAATTGAGCCGCCGCGACTTCCTAGGCCGCGCCGCCGCTCTCGGCGTTTCGGCAACAATGGCAAACTCCTTGATTTCCACCGCAGCGCGTGCCCAAGGCCCCATCAAGGGCGGCACGCTGAAAGCCGGCATGGTCGGCGGCGAAGCCACCAACAGCCTTGATCCTGCATCATGGCAATCGCAGGTCCCCTACAAGTTCGGCCGCATGTGGGGCGAACAACTTGTCGAAGTGTCGCCAACCGGCGAACTCGAGATGAAACTCGCCGAAGAGGTTTCAGCGTCAGACGACGCCAAGGTCTGGACGTTCAAGATCCGCAAGGGCGTGCAGTTCCACAACGGCAAGGAACTGACCCCCGACGATGTCGTCGCCACACTTGAGCGCCATTCTAACGCCGATTCGAAATCGGGCACGCTTGGCCTGATGGGCGAGATCGATACGATCAAGGCCGACGGCGGCAATGTCGTCATCAGCCTGAAGGAAGCTGACGCCGACCTACCCTTCCTGATGACCGATTACCATCTGATGATCCAGCCCAATGGCGGCAAGGACAACCCGGGCGAAGGCATCGGCACTGGTCCTTATAAGGTCGCTGAAAACCAGCCTGGCGTGCGCCATGTCGGCCAGCGTTTTGACGGCTACTGGAACAAGGACGGCATTGGCCACGCCGACACGATCGAGATCATCGTCATCAATGATGCGACGGCCCGCACCGCTGCTTTGCAGGGCGGCCAGGTCGACATGATCAACCGTGTCGAGCCGAAGATTGTCGAACTGGTCAAGCGTGCGCCAGGCGTCACCATCCGCAACGTGTCAGGCAAGGGCCACTACGTTTTCATCGCCCATTGCAACACTGCGCCCTTTGACAACAATGACCTGCGCCTGGCGCTGAAATATGCGATGGACCGCGAGGAGCTGATCCAGAAGATCCTGATGGGCTATGGCACCGTCGGCAACGACACGCCGATCAATGCCGCCTATCCGCTTTTCACACAGCTTGAGCAGCGCAAGTTCGATCCTGAAAAGGCGGCCGAGCACTACAAGAAGTCCGGCCACACCGGTTCGGTCCTGCTGCGCACGTCGGACGTCGCATTCCCCGGCGCTGTCGACGCCGCCCAGCTCTATCAGCAGTCTTGCGCCAAGGCAGGCATCAAGGTTGAGATCAAGCGCGAACCCGGCGACGGCTACTGGTCGGAAGTCTGGAACAAGCAGCCCTTCTCGACCTCCTACTGGGGTGGCCGTCCGACGCAGAACCAGATGTTCACCACCGCTTATTATTCCAAGGCGGACTGGAACGACACGCGCTGGCTGCGCGAGGACTTCGACAAGCTGCTGATCCAGGGCCGTGCGGAACTTGACACCGCAAAGCGCGTCGAAATCTACAAGACGATGAACGAGATGTTGCGGGACGAAGGCGGCGTCATCACGCCGATGTTCAACGACTTCATCGACGCCACCGGAAAGCGGGTTGCGGGTTGGGAAAACGACCCGAATGGCGAACTGATGGGCGGCTACGCGCTGGCCAAGTGCTGGATCGCGGCCTGACGGGCTGAGACGATGAATTCTCCCGTTCTTAAACTCATTGCCCAGCGCGTCGCGCTGGGCATCCTGCTCCTCCTCGCGGTGTCGGTGCTGATTTTTGCCGGGACGCAGATCCTGCCGGGCGACGTCGCCCAGTCCATTCTCGGCCAGTCGGCGACACCTGTCGCACTGGAAAATCTGCGCCGCGATCTCGGTCTCGATCAGCCTGCCTATGTGCGTTATTTCAGCTGGCTCGGCGGCGTTCTGACCGGCGACCTCGGCACCTCGCTCGCAACGCGTCAGGACATCACGACAACGCTGATGCCGCGCCTGTGGAACACGCTGTTTCTTGCCTTCTGGGCGGCAATCGTTTCCGTCCCGCTCGCGATCATTCTCGGCCTTCTTGCCGTTCGTTATCGCAACGGCCCGATCGACAAGCTGATCTCCGGATTTGCGCTGGCCTCGACATCGCTTCCAGAGTTTTTCATCGGCTACCTGCTGATCCTGTTCTTTGCCGTTCAGCTGCAATGGTTCCCGTCGATCTCGACGATCTATGACGGCATGCCGTTCCTGACCAAGCTCAACGCGATTGTGCTGCCGGCCACCGTTCTGGTGCTGGTCGTTCTGGCGCACATGATGCGCATGACGCGCGCCGCGATCCTCAATGTGATGCAGTCAGCCTATGTCGAGACTGCGGAACTGAAAGGCGTCAGCCAGTTCGACATCATCCGCAAGCACGCCTTTCCGAATGCGGTCGCACCGATCATCAACGTTGTGATGCTCAACCTCGCCTTCCTCATTGTTGGCGTCGTCGTGGTTGAGGTGATCTTCGTCTACCCCGGCATGGGCCAATATCTGGTCGACCATGTCGCCAAGCGCGACGTGCCTGTCGTGCAGGCGGTCGGGTTGATCTTCGCTGCCGTCTATATCGGCCTCAACATCGTGGCCGACGTGGCTGGCATTCTGACCAATCCGCGTCTGCGGCATCCAAAGTGACGGGGCGCGGATCATGAACCTCAAGCACATTCCCGCCGGCGCGCTGATCGGCCTCATCATCACCGGGATATTCCTGTTCGTTGCTATCTTCGCGCAATGGGTCGCGCCTTACGGGCTCGGTGAAATCGTCGGCGGCGTCTGGGAGCCGATGTCCTCCAAATATTGGCTCGGCACCGACAATCTCGGTAGAGACCTGCTGTCACGGATGATCTACGGTGCGCAGACGACGATCTTGATTGCGGCGGCGGCAACAGCACTGTCCTTCACACTCGGCTCGATCCTCGGCTTTGCGGCCGCAGTCACCGGCGGCTGGTTCGATATGACAATGTCTCGGTTCGTTGACTTGTTGATGGCCATCCCGACGCTGATTTTTGCGCTTGTCGTCCTGTCGGTTCTCCCGACAACGGTCGTCACGCTGATCCTGGTGATGGGAATCCTCGATTCCACGCGCGTCTTCCGGTTGTCGCGCGCGGTTGCTGTAGACATCAACGTAATGGACTATGTGGAGGCGGCAAAGCTGCGCGGCGAAGGGACGGGATGGATCATCTTCCGTGAAATTCTTCCCAACGCTCTTTCGCCATTGATCTCGGAACTTGGCCTGCGCTTCATCTTTGCGGTTCTGTTCCTTTCGGCGCTGTCGTTCCTCGGTCTCGGCGTCCAGCCGCCGGCAGCGGACTGGGGCGGCATGGTCAAGGAAAACAAGGACGGCATTGTGTTCGGCATTCCCGCCGCGCTGATCCCGGCTGGCGCGATCGCCGCGCTCGCCATTTCGGTCAACCTGGTTGCGGACTGGATCCTGAACCGCACCGCAAGCCTCAAGGGAGGACGCGGCTGATGGCGAACGGCGTTCAGAAAAGGCCTGCCGCCGAAGGCAGGCTTCTCGAGATCCGCAACCTCAGGATCGAGGCGAAGGTCTATCCGCCCGGCGAAACGCCGCGCAACGTCACGATTGTTGACGATGTTTCGTTGACGCTTGAACGCGGCAAGGTGCTGGGCTTGATCGGCGAATCCGGCGCCGGCAAATCAACCATTGGCCTGTCGTCGATGGCCTATGGCCGCGGCGGCGTGCAGATCACGGGTGGCGAAGTCGTTCTCAATGGCCGGGACATTCTCAAGGCCGGCAAGGAAGGCATACGCAAGCTGCGCGGCAACGAAGTCTGCTACGTCGCACAATCGGCGGCGGCTGCGTTCAATCCAGCGCACAAGCTGATGGATCAGGTGGTGGAGGCGTCCGTTCTACACGGAACATCGACACGCGCCGAGGCGGAGGAGCGGGCGAGGCATCTGTTCAAGAAACTCAGCCTGCCTAACCCGGACACAATTGGCGATCGCTATCCGCACCAGGTCTCTGGCGGGCAGCTGCAACGTGTCATGACGGCAATGGCTTTGTGTTCAGAGCCGGACCTGATCGTCTTCGACGAACCGACGACGGCGCTTGACGTCACAACCCAGATCGACGTTCTGGCGGCGATCAAGGACGCGATCCAAGATACCGGCGTCGCTGCGCTGTACATCACACATGACCTTGCCGTTGTCGCACAGGTGGCGGACGAGATCATGGTGTTGCGTCACGGCAAGCTGGTTGAATGGGGTGGCACGCGCCAGATCATCAAGGAGCCTCGGCAGGAATACACCAACGCTTTGGTCTCGGTGCATCATATCGAACACAAGGAACAACCGCCGTCGGATGACCCGTTCCTGTCGGTCAAGAACGTGACAGCCGCGTATGGTGGCGGCGCGGTCAAAGTTCTGAAGAACGTTTCCGTCGACATCTACCCAGGACAGACGCTTGCCGTTGTGGGCGAATCCGGTTCGGGCAAGTCGACGCTGGCCCGGGCCATCACCGGCTTGCTGCCGCCTGAACAGGGTGATGTCACCTTTGCCGGCCGCCCCCTGCCGCGTGCGCTGCGCGACCGCACGCGTGACGATCTGCGCGAGCTGCAGATGATCTACCAGATGGCGGACGTTGCCATGAACCCGCGCCAGACGGTGGGTACGATCATCGGCCGGCCGCTCGAATTCTATTTTGGCATCAAGGGCGCCGAGCGCGACCGTCAGGTGATGGACCTGCTCGACAAGATCGAGATGGGCAAGGGCTTTGCGGACCGCTACCCGGCCGAACTGTCTGGCGGCCAGAAGCAGCGCGTCTGTATCGCCCGGTCGCTTGCCGCCAAGCCGAAGCTGATCATCTGCGACGAGGTGACATCGGCGCTTGATCCGCTGGTCGCAAACGGAATTCTCAAACTGTTGCTGGAGCTGCAGAAAGAGGAGAACGTCGCCTATCTGTTCATCACCCATGATCTGGCAACGGTGAAGTCGATCGCAGATTCTATCGCGGTGATGTATCGCGGCGAAGTGGTGCGCTACGGGCCAAAGAGTCAGGTTCTCGCCCCCCCGTTCGACGCCTATACTGATCTGCTCCTGTCGTCGGTTCCGGAGATGGAAATCGGCTGGCTTGAGAAAGCGATCAAGGGCCGCAGGATGGAAGCAGCGGGGAACTAGCCTTCCCTTCCCGTTTCACGTCGACAATTGCCAACTCCCCAATCGGGAGAAGGACCGGTTTCTATGCCTCTCAAATCAAAACTCCTGCTCATCATTCTCGACGGTTTGCCCTGGCGCAACTGGAAGCCATTCATGGGCAATCTGGAAGGCTGGGTGCAATCCGGGCAGGCGCGCAAATGGCGCATGCGCTCCGTGCTGCCATCCACATCGGCCTGCTGCTACGCGTCGATTCACACCGGGGTGCCGCCCCAGGAGCATGGCATCCTGTCAAACGAGGTCCGCTTTCGCGTCGAGCAGCCTGACATCTTTGGCGAGGTGACCAAGGCAGGCGGCAAGACGGGTGCAGTAACCCATTCCTATTGGTCGGAATTCTTCAACCGACACCCGTTCGATATGGTGCGCGACATTGAGTATGACGAGCCTGGCTCACCGATTGCGCATGGCCGCTTCCACACCATGACCGGCTACGGCCACGACAATCAGATGACGCCGTCTGACGTTGATCTGTTCGCGACGCTTACCATGCTATGCGCCCGTCATGGCATCGACTACGGCATCCTGCACACGTGCACGCTGGATTCGATGGGGCATCGCTTTGGCCATGACTGCCGCGAGATGGACCACGCGCTTTACGTCATGGACGCGATGCTGGCCGCCTTCCTGCCAAAGTGGCTCGAGGCCGGCTATGAAGTGATCGTCACTGCCGATCACGGCCAGACCAATCGCGGCCACCACGGCGGCCATGATGACGAGATGCAGGACGTAGCGCTGTACTATTTCGGCCAGGGCAAGGGACCGAAAGAGGATGTGTTGCTCGACCAGTTGCAGCTTGCCCCCACGGTCCTGAAGCGGCTCGGCGTCCCGATCCCGAAGTCGATGAAGGCGAAGCCATTTCTGAGCTGACGGGCGGCTTCAACCAGCCAGCCGCCGCACCAGATAGCGCACCGTACGTTCACCGCCATAAATCATGGCGTGGCCTACCTCTTCAAAACCTAGCGCAGCGTGAAATGCGTCCGAACCTGGATTGGGCGGATCAGAGTTTACCTCGCAGGCGATCATCGTGTGACCATCTGAAGCCGCCTTGGCAAACAGCGCCTCATAGAACTGGCGGGCAAGCCCGCGCCCCCGCGCATGTTCGGCCACAATGATGCGATCGACATAGGCGAAGCGCTTGTGTCGTTCCCTGAACCAGATGAAATTGGCGCTGTCATAGTCAGCGCTCTCGTCAAAGGCGATAAGCAGCGCATCGTCCATTCCGGCCCGCAATGCCAGATAGGACTGGCCAAGCAGGTGCCGCAGCTTTGCCGCATCAAGCAAAGATGTCTCGCGCTGATGGCGATTGTTCAACGCAAGAATTGCCGCCTCTTCGGCCGGGCCAATCGGCAGAAATTCAGCCTGCACACTCATATCGCTCGTTCAGTCCGTGCGTTTCAGCGATCTGTCTTTTTCGCAGCGTGACAACGGAATGATCTTGCCCGAATAGACGCGCGCAATGCGCCCCTCAGCCTTGTCGACGTCGACGCTGAGACAAGCGCAACCATAGCCGTAATTGCCGTTGGTTGCGACATACTGCTTTTCGTCAAAGGGCGGCACTTGATCCATAACCGACTCGCGATATTCCTCGCCCTGAGCCATCAATGTCCAGCTTCCATCCTTGTCGGTCAGCCACCAATTGCCGGGCGTCGGATTTTCCAGCCAGCCGCAGCGGTTTTCCGCAGCCGCAGCGCTGCCCGCGGCCGCAATCATCAGCCCCACTGTCAGCAATAATCGAACACTCATCTCAGACGGTTTTCGTCCCAGTCGCGCTTGCCCAGCATCCTGACCGCTTCGACAATCCGCGCAAAACTGTCGCGCGCCCGCTTCACCGAATGGCGCGCACGCAGATATCCATGCACCATTCCGGTCTCCTCGATATTCAGCGCCTTACCGCCTGCCGCCTTGATCGCATCGCGATAGGCAGGACCGTCCGACGCCAGCGGATCGATTTCCGCCGCGATGACCACCGTTGGCGGGAGTTTGGAAAAATCCGTATCGCGCAGCGGCGCAAAGCCAGGATCATTCGACACATCCAGACCACCGGTGCGCATTTTCATGTAATAGGCCATATCGCCAAGCGTCAGCAGCGGCGCATCGGGATATTTGACATAGGATCCCTTGGTGCGGTCGCCTCCCAGTCCCGGATAGATCAGCACCTGGCCGATGGCTGCATGTTCATGATTCCGGTAGCGCCCGGCTACCGCGGCCGCAATGTTTCCCCCGGCGCTGTCGCCTGACAGCACGATGCCGCGGTCCGCATAGGTTCTTGCCGCCCATTCAAACGCCGCATAGCCATCATCATGGCTTGCCGGATAATAGTGCTCCGGCGACAGCCGGTAGTCGACCGACACGACGTCAAAACCGGTCTGGTCACAGATTTCAGCGCACACATCATCATGGCTTTCCAATCCGCCAAGCGTGAAGCCGCCACCGTGGAAATAGAGCACCATCGCGTCGCTGTTCGCCCGCGCCGCACGGTAGATTCGGATAGGGATTTCCCGGTCCGGCATTTTGATGGTCGTGGTCTCTGCCTTCAGGCCGGGCGGATATGCGGCATGAAAGGCGCGAGCCATTTCGTCATACATGTCGCGCTGCTTCTGCATCGAAAAATCGACATTGCCCGGCGGATAGAAGCTGTTGGTCTTGTCGACAAACGCCCAGGTCTCGGCATCGAGCAGGTTTGTATAATCGGTCACTTCATTTCCCCTTCCACACCGGATCGCGCTTTTCAGCGAAAGCCTTGAACCCTTCGAGATTGTCCTCCGAACCGTAGAGTTTGTCGACAGTCGGCAATTGACGCCGGGTGATGCGATTCATCGTATCTTGAAACCGGGCGCCTTCAGCGTCACGCGCCGTCTCCTTGATCGCCGCAAACACCAGCGGCGGTCCCGACGCCAGCAGCCGCGCGATCTCCCAGACACGTTCCTCAAGCTTGTCCTGGGCCAGTACTTCGTTGACCAGGCCCCAGCGATGCGCCTCCTGAACATCCATCCAGCGCCCGGTCAAAAGCAGGTCCATAGCCACATGATAGGGAATGCGCTTGGGCAGCTTAATCGTGGCCGCGTCAGCCAGTGTACCGGCCTTGATTTCGGGGAGCGCAAATGACGAATGCTCCGACGCGTAGATCAGATCGCACGACAGCGCCAGCTCGAAGCCGCCGCCCACCGCCATGCCATTGACACAGGCGATCACCGGCTTGTTCATGTCACGCAGCTCCTGCAAGCCGGCAAAGCCGCCAACGCCGTAGTCGCCATCGACCGCATCGCCTCCTGCAGCTGCTTTCAGGTCCCACCCGGCCGAAAAAAACTTGTCACCCGCAGTTTTGACAATCGCCACGCGGAGCGCAGGGTCGTCGCGAAACGCCTTGAATGTTTCGCCCATCAGCCGCGACGTTTTCAGGTCAATCGCATTGGCTTTCGGCCGGTCAAGCGTGACCTCCAGCACAGCGCCTTCGGTGCGAGTAGAAATAACGGTCATCACGAGGCCCTTTCAGTGCCAAAAACCATCAAAGCATCCGCCGCCCATGCACCATGTTCGCACACGATCAGCGGATTGACGTCGAGTTCTTTCAGCGAGCCGGCGTTCGCAACCGCGAAGGCGGCGATATTGCCTATAGCGTTCACAGCCGCAGCAATATCGGCCTTGGGGCGTCCGCGAAAACCGTCGAGCAGCGGGAACATTTTCAGCGCGCGCAGCGCAGCCTCTATGTCGCCATACGTTGACGGCAGCAGCAGCGTAACGTTGTCTTTCAGCAACTCGACCAGCACACCGCCGGTTCCAACGGTCATCACCGGTCCAAACAGCGGATCGTCGGTGATGCCGACAATCAGCTCGCCGATGCCTCCGGTCACCATGCGCTCAACATAGAGGCCGGACCCAAGACCTTCCATCGCCATTGCCGCCACATGAACATTGTCTGCATTGCGCAGGTTGAGCTTTACGGCGCCAGCCTCAGATTTGTGCGCGATGCCGAGCGCTTTCACGGCAACAGGGTAGCCAAGCGTTTCCGCCATCGAGACGGCTTCGTCTGCACTGGTCGCACGGCGGCCATCAGGCACTGGAACGCCAGCGCCGGCAAGCATGGCTTTCGCAGCGGCTTCGTCGGGATTGTTTCTTCCCTGACGCTCCCCTCCTGACGAAACGCCTATCAAGGTAGGAGGAAAATCCCGCCGCCAAGCCTGCCCGACAAAAAGGGCAGCCTCCGCAGCATCCATTGCTTCCTCGATGCCAAGCAGCGGCACGATCCCGCGCCGGAACAGGTCCTCGGCATGCGCCTCAGACAAATTCTCGCCCATCGAGGCAACAATTGCGCCTTTGGCGCCATTGGCCTGCAGCGCGGCATCGAACGCATTAACTGTCAGCAGCCAATCGGCATCGGAACAGCGGTCAGTACGCGGGAAGTCGAGCACCAGCATGTTGAGATCAAACCCGCCGGACACCATCGCCGAAAAGGCGGTCGTCATCGCCGGTTGATTGTTCCAGATGTAGGTGTTGTAGTCGAGCGGATTGGCCACAGCGACGAGCGGTCCGAGCGCTGCCTGCACTCGTGCGATATGTGCGGTTTCAAGTGCCGGAAAGCCCACCTGCCTGCCCTCGGCACAGTCGGCCATCACCGACGCCTCGCCGCCGGAGCAGCTCATTGACGACAGCGTCCCGCCAGAGAGCGGACCAACGCCGTGCAAGAGCTTCAGCGTTTCGAGGAAAGACGGGATCGAGTGCACCCGCGCAATGCCGAGACGTTTGAGGAAAGCCGACGAGGCCGCGTCCGAACCTGCAAGCGAGGCGGTATGCGAAACGGTTGCCGCGCGCGCCTGTTCCGATTTGCCAACCTTCATTGCCACGATCGGCTTGTTCAATTCTCGCGCCCGCGCCGCAAGCTTTTCGAACCCGGCGGCCGAATCAAATCCCTCGATGTGCAGGCCGAGGCACGACACCCGTTCGTCCTCGATGAGACCAAGCGCCATCTCCGACAGGCCGGTCTGCGCCTGGTTGCCCGCAGTCATCAGATAGGCCACTGGCAGACCACGCGCCTGCATGGTCAGGTTGCAGGCGATGTTGGACGATTGCGTGATAATCGCCACGCCACGCGTGCCAGGCTTCAGCCGCTTGCCACCATGCTGGTCCGGCCACAACAGCGCACCATCCGCATAGTTGATCAGGCCATAACAGTTTGGCCCGATCACCGGCATATCGCCAGCGGCTTCGAGCAGCGCGTCCTGCAGATTCGACCCGTCTGCATCGTAGGCGCCGGTCTCGCGAAAGCCGGCAGCGAAACACACTGCCCCGCCCGCGCCGCGCTCGCGCAGCTGCCGTACGACATCAATGGTCAGGTTGCGGTTGACCCCGATGAAGGTGGCATCCGGCGCGCCTGGCAGGTCTGCAATCGACCTGTAGGCGCGAACGCCCTCGACCGCATCCTTGGTCGGATGCACCACCCAGACGTCACCCGGAAAGCCCATCTTGAGCGTCTGTTTGACCACATTTGTTCCAAACCCGCCGCCGCCAACGACACAGATCGACCTTGGCCTGAGCAAGAGAGACAGGTCTTTCACTGCTGTCACTGTCATGGCGCAACCCGGGTTTCAGGATTGCCGTCCAGCTTGACGGCGTCCGCTAAGTTCTGGATTTCGGCCGCATAGTCCGCCACGGCCTGCACACCTTTGGGACTGAGTGCGTAGACGCCAGTGGCAACGCGTTCGAACCAGCCATAGTGATTGTCGGCCATGATCCTGCGTGCATGACCAACCTGCGAACCGGCGGCCACCACCGCCGCCTTGGTCGGACCCTGCCGGTCAAGCAAGGCAAGACATCGCAACGCCTCCTGCCGATAACCTGTAACAAGTTTGCGGCGGGTCGAACCACCATCGTTCGGATCGCCGACCAGCCGGGCAAACTCGCGCAACAACCGCGCCTTTTGCGGTTTTGACTGGCGCGGTTTGTAGGGCTCGGGGTCACAATGGATTTCGACGTATCCGTCCGGCAGCCGGATCGTAATCAACCCAAGGCCAAGCCTGCGGCAGAGCTTGCGATTGTCAACCAGCGCATTGTTGAACAGACGTCCCTTGCCCTGCGGCACGGCGATGTAGACCGCGTGGGTCAAGGCCTGGCGTTCAATTGCCTGATGGAACAGCGACAAGGAGAACCCGGTCTTGAGTTCGACGACGACAGGGTCTTCGCCTTTGCGAATCGCAACGACATCAGCGGCCCCGACTTCGCCCTTGACCTCATAGCCCTGCCCTTCGAGCATCGCCTTCACAGGCTGGTAGAGATCAGTTTCCCGAATGCCGGTCTTGGCCATCGCGCCCTTTCAGCCCCCGACCGCCCGGAGCAGGGCGCGTGAGATGATGTGCCGCTGAATCTCGCTGGTGCCCTCCCAGATGCGTTCGACGCGAGCATCGCGCCAGATGCGCTCCAGCGGCAACTCGTCCATCAGCCCCATGCCGCCGTGGATCTGGATCGCCTCATCGGCAATGAAGGCGAGGACTTCGGTAGCCTTCAGCTTGGCCATCGCCATGTCTTCGTCGGTCACGGTGCCGGCATCATATTTCCATCCGGCCTCACGGGTCAGCAGTTCGGCCGCCTTCAGCTCCATCGCCATGTCGGCCAGCTTGAACGACACGCCCTGAAATTTGCCGATCTGCTGGCCAAACTGTTCGCGGTCGGCGGCATAGGCGATCGCGTGGCCGAGCGCCCGTTCGGCGCGGCCGAGGCAGGTCGAGGCGACTTGCAGCCGCGTCGCGCCGAGCCAGGAGTTCGCCACTTCGAAACCACGATGCACCTCGCCGAGAATCTGTTCTTTCGGAATACGGCAATCGTCAAATTCGAGGATCGAATTAGTGTAGCCGCGATGCGAGACGTTTCTATAGCCGTCGCGGACAATGAAACCCTTCGTCCCTTTGTCGACGAAGAACGCCGTGATCTTCTTGCGTTTGCCGCGCGGCGAATCTTCCTCGCCCGAAGCCATGAAGCAGATTGCGAAGCCAGCCAGATCGCCATGGCTGATGAAATGCTTGGTGCCGTTCAGCACCCAGTCGTCGCCATCCTGGCGGGCGCTCGCCTTCATGCCGCGCAGGTCTGACCCCGCGCCCGGTTCCGTCATGGCGAGGCAATCCCATGTCTCGCCGCGAATACAGGGAAACAGATATTTCTCGCGCTGTTCGGGCGTGCCGGCGAGCAGGATGTTGGACGGGCGTGCGACGCACGTCCAGTGCAGCGCGTAGTTGGCGCGGCCAAGCTCCTTTTCGTAGAGCAGCCAGGTCAGCGTATCGAGCCCCGCCCCGCCGACGTCAGCTGGCATATTGGCGGCATAGAGCCCAGCTTCCATCGCCCGTTTCTGGATCTGGCGGATCAGATCGAGTTCGAGTTTGCCCGTGCGCTCGACCTCGGCCTCATGCGGATAGAGCTCGTTTTCGACAAAGGCGCGCGTCGTGTCGACGATCAGCTGCTGCTCTTCGGTCAGGGCGAAGTTCATATCACCGCCCTCCCGCCACCTTCTTGAGCTTTGTGGCCTTCGCCTTTTCTGCCGCCTTCGACACTTTGGCAGCACCTTTGCCGAGCCGCTTGACGAAGGAATTGTGCAACTCGCCCGCGCCCCAGCCTTTGCCCTTTTCGGCCTTGGCCAGCGCTTCCATGATACCGACCAGATTGTCATCGCGGATGCGTTCAAGTTCGCGGATAGACCATTGGCCGGACTGGGCGTCCGACTGCGTCGCGATGAGGTCGACGAGTTCTTCGTTGAATTCAGGAACATCCATCAGCTTGGTCCAGGGCCAGGCGAGAGCCGGCCCGAACTGGGCCATGAAATGACGCATGCCCGCCTCGCCACCAGCAATGCGGTAGGTCTGGAACATGCCCATCTGCGCCCACCGCAAGCCAAAGCCGTAGCGCATGATGTCGTCCAGTTCCTCAACCGTGCACACGCCGTCCTTGACCAGCCAGAGCGCCTCACGCCAGGCCGCTTCCAGCAGACGGTTGCCGACAAAGGCATCGATCTCCTTGTTGATGACAACGCACTTCATGCCGATCGAATCGTAGGCCTCGACCGCCCGCGCAACCGCCTCCTTCGATGTCTTCTCGCCGGGCACGATCTCGTTGATCGGCAGCAGATAGACCGGGTTGAACGGATGGGCGACGAGGAAGCGCTCAGGGTGCTTCATATCTTTCGCCATCTCGGTCGCCTTGAAGCCAGACGTCGACGAGCCGATCAACGCGTCGGCAGGTGCCGCGGCCTCGATTTCGGCCAGCGTCTTCAGCTTGATCTCCAGCCGTTCCGGCACGCTTTCCTGGATCAGGTCGACGTCTCTTACCGCCTCGGCGATGGATTTCGAATAGATAACCTTGCCTTCCTTCGGCAGGCCTTTTGTCGCCATCCGCTTATAGGCGCGCCGTGCATTGGCCATAACCTCGTCAACCTTGCGCTTGGCTTCGGGGTGCGGGTCAAAAACGTTGACGTCAATGCCGTTCAGCGCCAGACGGGCAATCCACCCGCCGCCGATCACGCCGCCGCCGATACATGCTGCTTGTCTGATGATCGCCATTGTCGTGTCCTATGCCGCCAGCATCGCGCGTTTGGTCAAGCCAAGCTTTTTGCGCACTTCGTCCGGGCCGATCACCCGCGCGCCGAGATTTTCGATCACGGTCACCGCACGCTCCACTAACTGCGCGTTGGTCGCCAGCACCCCTTTGTCGAGCCACAGATTATCTTCCAGCCCAACGCGGACATTGCCGCCAGCCAGCACCGAGGCAGCGACATAGGCCATCTGGTTACGGCCAAGTCCGAAAGCCGAGAACGTCCAGTCCTTCGGCACATTGTTCACCATCGCCATGAACGTGTTGAGGTCGTCGGGCGCGCCCCATGGCACGCCCATGCACAGCTGCACCAGCGCCCGCGGTTCCAGCACGCCTTCTTCGACCAACTGCTTGGCGAACCACAGATGTCCGGTGTCAAACGCCTCGATTTCCGGCTTGACGCCCATCTTCGTCATCATGCCACCCATCGCGCGCAGCATGCCGGGCGTGTTGGTCATCACATAGTCGGCTTCGGCAAAATTCATCGTGCCGCAATCGAGTGTGCAGATTTCCGGCAGGCACTGGCGCACATGTTCGACACGCTCGCTGGCCCCGGCCATGTCGGTGCCCTTGGTTTTCAGCGGCAACGGGTTTTCGACATCGCCAAACACCATGTCGCCGCCCATGCCCGCGGTCAGGTTCAAGACGACGTCAACCTTGGCATCACGAATGCGTTCGGTCACTTCGCGATAAAGATGGATGTCGCGGCGGGGCGCACCAGTCTCTGGATCGCGCACATGGCAATGGACAACCGCTGCGCCCGCCTTGGCCGCGTCGATTGCGGCGTCAGCGATCTGCTTCGGCGAACGCGGCACATGCGGCGAACGGTCCTGCGTACCGCCTGAGCCGGTGACGGCACAAGTGATGAAGACCTCACGGTTCATTTCGAGCGGCATGTTTCTTCTCCGGCTTTCAAGACACAAGCTTCGTCCCTCTTGCGCGCGAATGTCTTGCATTTTACGAAGCGCAAATGGCAAAAGACGAATTGGCAACAATCTTTGCTCCAAGCACAGAGCCGCTGCGCGTCACCGTGCTGGTTTTGTCCGGATGCTCGATCATGTGTGTCGCATCCACCATCGACCCGTTGCGCGCTGCAAACCGTATTGCCGGCAAGACGATCTTCGACTGGACGCTTGTATCGCCCGACGGCCAGCCCGCCATCACCACATCCGGGCTGCCGGTCCAGGTTGCCGGCAGGTTTGAGTCAGGCGCACAGGCAGACGTGCTGCTGGCAGTCGGTGGTTTTGGCACACGCTACGAGACAGCGTCGCAACTGGCGGCGCGGTTCCGCAAGGCCGCAAAATCGGCGCGTGTTGTCGGCGGCATCGAGGCCGGCGGCTGGCTGCTCGGCCGCGCCGGTCTGCTCAACGGGCGTTCGGCCACGACGCATTGGGAGGATCTGGAAGATTTTGCCGCCAGCTTCCCCGAAGCCGATATACGTCCCGACCGCTATGTCATCGACGGACCGATCCTGACCAGCGGCGGCGCATCGCCGGCATTTGACCTTATGCTGTATCTGGTGCGCTCGCGGCTCGGCGCTGCGGTGGCGCTGGATGTCGCCAGCGTGTTCATCTACGAGCAGGCCCGCGCAGCGGGAGACCCGCAGCCACTGGTCTCGCTTGGCCGGATCGACCGGCAGGATCCAAGGCTGGCGCAGGCGATCCGGCTGATGGAAAGCCATGTCGACCAGCCGCTCACCATGTCGGCCATTGCGCGGCGGGTCGGGTTGTCGGCCCGCGCGCTGGAACAATTGTTCGCCCGTTCCCTCGGTGAGACGCCGGGCGCCTATTCGCTCAGACTACGCCTGAACGCGGCGCGCCGCCTGGTGCTCGATACGGTCGAGCCGATGGCCGCGATTGCGGCGCGAACCGGGTTCTCATCAGCCTCAACGTTCAGCCGGGCCTTTGCGGCGGCTTTTGGCGAACCGCCCGGGCGGATGCGGCGAGGTTGAGAAAGGCAATCAAGCGATATATATCATCGGTATATACCAATTTGGAATTACCAGATGGGCTCGATCGGAAAACTATTCAAAAACGGCCGCAGTCAGGCCGTGCGAATTCCCTCGGAATTCAGGTTTGAGGGAACAGAAGTCGAGTTCCGCCCCGGTCCGAATCCAGGTGAGGTCATCTTGTCGCCACGGCGTCAACCTACCGGCTCGTTCAACAACTTCTTCAAATTGCGCGCCAATATTCCAGCATCAGAGCTTGAAGAATTTCTGCATGAGCGCGATCAATCCGGTCAGGTACGCGACGATCCGTTTGTATGACGATGTGGATGCTCGACACCAACATTGTCAGCGCCGCGATACGCCAGAAATCCGCCGCACTCGACAAACGTCTGAAGGAAGCGGTTGCCGGCTCCGGGCTCTGCGTTTCCGCGGTCACCTTCGGCGAGGCTCGCTATGGTGCGGCCTTCGCACCAGAACGGACACACCTTGTCGAGAGTCTCGATGCGTTCTTTCTTGAGCTCCAAATCATGCCTTGGACCGCAGCCACGGCAACTGTTTACGGTCATCTTCGGGCCGACATGCGGCACTCCGGTTTTGCGCTCCAACCGCTCGACATGCTCATCGCCGCGCACGCACTCGAAGCGGGCGCGACGCTTGTTACATCAGATCGCGCCTTCCTTCATGTCCCAGGTCTCGTCGTCGAGGATTGGACTGCCCGTTAGGCGACCGCCCCTCGGCGACGGGACGATGGATCACGCCGCGGCCGGATAGTCAGTGTAGCCCTTTGCACCACCACCATACAAAGTGAACTTGTCGAGTTCGTTCAGCGGCAATCCCTTGCGGAAACGCTCGACCAGATCCGGGTTCGAAATATAGAGCCGCCCGAAAGCGACAAGATCGGCCCGTCCGCTTTTGACAGCCTGCTCGGCAAGCGCCTGATCGTAGCCATTGTTGACCATCCACGCGCCCTTGCCACCAGCATCGCGGTAGGCGGCCTTAAATGCATCCCAGTCAAACGCCGCGTCGCCTTGGCTGAAGTCACGCGGACCGCCGGTCGCACCCTCAATGATGTGCACGAAGGCAAGGCCCTTTGCGCCAAGCCCACGCACCACATGCTCAAACAGTGGCTGCGGATTGGTGTCCGATGCGTCATTGGCCGGCGTCACCGGTGACAGCCGGATGCCGGTGCGCGCTGAGCCTACGGCCTCGATGACTGCATCGGTCACCTCGAACAGGAAACGCGCCCGGTTTTCAATCGAACCGCCATAGGCGTCATCTCGATGATTGCTGCCTGAACGCAGAAACTGGTCAATCAGATAGCCGTTCGCGCCATGGATTTCGACACCGTCGAAACCGGCGACCTCGATGGCGGCGCGGGCCGCGCGGCGATAGTCCTCGACAATGCTGCCAATCTCGCTGATTTCCAGTGCGCGCGGCTCTGACGTCGGCTCAAACGCGCCGCCTTCGGGCTTGACGAGAAACGTCTTCGATTTGGCCTGGATCGCTGACGGCGCAACCGGCTTGCCGCCATCTGGCTGCAGCGAATTGTGCGACACGCGACCGACATGCCAGAGCTGGGTGACGATCTTTCCGCCCTTGGCATGCACCGCATCAGTCACCTTGCGCCAGCCGGCAAGCTGCTCATCGCTATAGAGGCCGGGTACGTCGGCGTAGCCTTGCCCTTGGTGGCTGATCGCAGTCGCTTCGGTGATGAGCAGCCCGGCGCTGGCGCGCTGCGTGTAATATTCAACCGCATGCGGGCCGGGCACGGCATTGGGCGAACGGTTGCGCGTCAACGGCGCCATCACAATGCGGTTGGATAGGGTCAGATCGCCGGCGCGGACGGAATCAAAAAGCGTGGTCATGGGAGCCTCGGTATGAAAATGGGATGAGACGTCTTACCCGCCTCACCCCATTGACCTAGGGACCCGCCCCCAAAGTTTGCAGCAATCCTGTTCCAGATTTTGTTTGGTCCAGGAAAAATCTACCCGGCGGTCAAACGCGTTCCAGAGCAATCGCGATGCCCTGGCCAACGCCAATGCACATCGTCGCCAGTGCCAGTTTTGCGCCGCGCTCGCGCAGTTCAAGTGCAGCGGTGCCAGCAATACGCGCGCCAGACATACCGAGCGGATGGCCAAGCGCAATCGCGCCGCCATTGGGGTTCACGTGAGCAGCATCTTCGGCAATGCCGAGTTGGCGCAGGACAGCAATACCTTGCGACGCAAAGGCTTCATTCAACTCAATCACGTCGAAATCGGACGGTTTCAGTCTGAGACGGGCACAGAGTTTTTGCGTGGCTGGCGCAGGGCCAATACCCATGATGCGCGGCGCAACGCCTGCGGTAGCAAGGCCAAGCACGCGCGCAATTGGCGTCAACCCATGCTTCTTCGCCGCTGCTTCCGACGCAACGATCAGCGCAGCTGCACCGTCATTGACCCCGGACGCGTTGCCGGCAGTCACTGTGCCGCCCTCCTTCTTGAACGGCGTCGGCAGCTTTGCCAGCGACTCGACAGTCGTTCCGGCGCGTGGATGTTCGTCCTTCGAGACAACAACCGGATCACCCTTGCGCTGCGGGATTGTCACGGACACGATCTCCTTGGCGAGGCGGCCATTTGCCTGGGCGGCGACCGCCTTGTCCTGGCTACGCACCGCAAAAGCATCCTGATCGGCGCGCGACACACCAAATTCCTCAGCGACATTTTCGCCGGTCTCCGGCATGGAATCGACACCATACTGCTTCTTCATCAGCGGATTGACAAAGCGCCAGCCGATCGTGGTGTCGTAGATTTCGGCATTGCGCGAAAAGGCCGTTTCCGCCTTCGGCATCACGAAAGGCGCGCGGCTCATGCTCTCGACGCCGCCTGCGACCATCAGTTCGTTCTCACCCGCCTTGATGGCGCGCGCCGCGATGCCCAGCGCATCCATGCCGGAGCCGCACAGACGGTTGACAGTGGAGCCGGGAACGCCAATCGGCAAACCCGCCAACAGCGTCGCCATGCGCGCAACATTGCGATTGTCTTCCCCGGCCTGGTTGGCGCAGCCAAAGATCACATCGTCGATGGCGCCCCAGTCGACATTGGCGTTGCGCTCGACCAGCGCGCGCAGCGGCACTGCGCCAAGATCATCGGCCCGCACAGACGACAGCGAGCCGCCAAAACGGCCGATGGGCGTGCGAATGTAGTCGCAGATGAAAGCTTCAGTCATATCAAACCTCCGGCACGATCAGATCTTTGACGCCGCCTTCGACCACCAGATCGGCCTCGGTCAGCGCCTGCAATTCTTCGAGGCTTATGCTTGGCAGCTTTTCCCGCAGCACGAAGCGCTCGTTCTTGACGTCTATCACAGCCAGGCTGGAGTAAACTGTCGTCACGCAGCCAATGCCTGTCAGTGGCAGCCGGCAACGCTTCAACAATTTCGGTGCGCCCTTTTTGGTCACGTGGTCGGTCACAACCCAGATTTGCTTGGCGCCATGCACAAGATCCATCGCCCCGCCAACCGCCGGCACCGAACCGGGGCCCGTGCTCCAGTTTGCGATATCGCCATTCTCGGCAAGCTCATAGGCACCCAACACCGCAATATCGAGATGGCCGCCACGCACCATGGCAAATGAATCTGCATGGTGGAAAAACGACGCGCCGGGGTTCAACGTCACTGCCTTCTTACCGGCATTGATCAGGTCCCAGTCTTCCTCGCCTTTCGCAGGTCCCTCGCCAAATCCGAGAATTCCATTTTCGGTATGGTAGATCACTTCGCGGCCATCGGGTTTGAACTTGGCGATCATTTCGGGAAAGCCGATGCCCAGATTGACGTAGGCCCCGTCTGGCAGGTCCTGCGCGGCGCGCCAGGCGATCTGCGCGTTGCTCAGCTTGATGCTCATTGCTGTACTCCCTCGCGCAGCAGCACTTCTTCCTGCTTCGGGTTGGAAACTTCAACGATCCGGTTCACAAAGATGCCGGGCGTTATCACCAGCTCCGGGTCAATCTCGCCGGGTTCGACAATGCGGCTCGCCTGAACGACTGTCTCCTTTGCCGCCATTGCCATCAGCGGCGAAAAATTGCGCGCCGCCTTGCGGTACGTCAGGTTGCCCATCCGGTCGGCCAGCTCGGCCTTGATCAGCGCCACATCGGCCTTCAGCCAACGCTCCTGCACATATTTGCGGCCCTCGAATTCTTCGACCGGCTTTCCCTCGGCAACCAGCGTTCCAAAACTTGTTGGCGTATAGAATGCAGGAATGCCTGCGCCACCGGCGCGAATGCGCTCGGCGAGCGTGCCCTGCGGCACCAGCTCAAGTGCGATCTCGCCCGCCAGATATTTATCGGTAAACGCCTTCGGGTCGCTCGAGCGCGGGAAAGAGCAGATCATCTTCACCACCATGCCGGCGTAGATCATAGCTGCAATGCCGACATCGCCATTGCCGGCATTGTTGTTGACGACTGTCAGGTTACCCGGGCTGCCGGTTTTCTTGTAGCGATCCACCAGCGCGTGAATCAGCTCGATCGGCGCGCCTGCCCCGCCAAAGCCGCCAATCATCACAACCATGCCGTCGTCAACGACGGATACGGCCTCCTCTACCCCCGGAACGACCTTGTTCATCTTCTCTCCCGATTCCACAAAGTTCGTATTGCGAACTTATGTTTCATATGAGATACTTGATAAATGAACGACGCTGACGAGTCAACGGATCGGCAGGGCGACCTCGTGGGATCGCTGCAAAAGGGATTGGGTGTGCTGGAAATCCTGGCGGCGCATCAAACCGGCATGACACTGACCGAAATGGCCGAAGAAGCGGGACTGACCCGTGCCGGCGCCCGCCGCCTGTTGTTGACCCTTGCCGCCAGCGGTTTCGCCGATCAGGAAGGCCGGGTGTTTCGCCTGTCGCCCAAGCTCTTGACACTCGCCCGCCAATGGGTTGGCGAGTCGACTCTCTGGAGCTTTGCCGAGCCGCATATGCGACGGGTATCCGAAACGCTGAACGAGTCCTGCTCAGCCGCCATTTTGTCGGACCTCGACGTAGTTTATGTCGCCCGGGTCGGCTCAACGCGCATCATTTCGGTCGCGCTACATGTCGGCACCCGTCTGCCTGCCTGGTGCACATCGATGGGCCGGGTGCTCGTTGCGGGCCAAGACGCCGATGACATCAACGCCTTTGCCGCTCGCTCAGTGCCAAGCGCCTTGACGCCGAAATCAGTGACCACGCCGTCGGCACTAGCCAACGCCATCCTTCAAGCGCGCAACGACGGCTACGCATTGGTCGATGAGGAACTGGAGCTTGGCTTGCGCTCAATCGCCGTGCCGATCCATGATCGAATGGGCCGCACGGTCGCCGCAATCAACGTCTCGACGCAGGCAAGCCGTCATTCTATCGAAGCGATGAAACGCGACATGCTGCCTTTGCTGCGAGAAGCAGCGCGCGGCATCGAAGACTACTTTGTTGTGCAGTAATTAGCCAGTTCGACCGGCTTGGCGATCAATCGCAGCGCGCATGCCATCGGCCAGCATCGTCTCAAGCTTTGACGTCACGGCGGCGCGCCATTCCGGTTCGTCGGCGAGCTCGCTTGGAAATAGGCCCGGCAAAGCCAGCAGGCGATCCGCAATAGAGCCTGCATCGCGCCCTGGCCCATTCAGCAGCGCGGCAATTTCAGCGTCACGCGGATCGCGCAAGGCGTATGCCTGGCCGGTCTCGTCCATGCCCAGACAATACCGCATCCATGCCGCGACAGCGAAGGCATAAGCGTCAAGCGATCCGCCAGCACGCAGGGTTGCGATTGCGGGTTCGATCAATCGCTGGGGCAATTTTTGCGTCCCGTCCATCGCAATCTGGTAGGTCTGGTGCGCAATCGCCGGATTGGCGAAACGGACCAAAAGGTCGGCTGCATATTGACCAAGGTCGACGCCCGGCACTGGATCAAGCGTGGCGGCAGCCGATTGCATCTGCCGGGCTATCAGCGTTGCCAAGGCGGCATCGCCCATCACGTCGCGCACATACTTATGACCGGCTATGAAGCCTGAATAGGCAAGCATTGAATGCGCGCCGTTCAGCATTCTGAGTTTCATCTTTTCATGGGGCGCAACGTTCTCGGCAAAGATCACGCCGCCAGCTTCCCAGTCCGGCCGGCCAGAAGTGAACCGATCCTCCACCACCCATTGCGTGAACGGTTCAGTCTCGACCGCCGCCTGATCCTCATAACCGGTCAGCCGCGCCGCCTCGGCAAATGTCTCAACAGTGGATGCGGGTGTGATGCGATCAACCATGGTTGACGGGAACGCGACATTGGCGCGGATGAACGCCGCCAGATCAGCATCCACCCTGTCCGCAAACTCGCTCACCAGCCGCTGCAGCACTTTGCCATTGTGCGGAAGGTTGTCGCAGGTCAGCACGGTGAACGGCGCCAGACCGCGTTCGCGCCGCAGCCGCAACGCCTCCACGATGTAGCCGACAGCGCCGACCGGCTTGCGCGGATTGGCAAGGTCGGGAGCAATAGACGGATGCGCAGCATCCAGCCCGCCGGTTTTCGGGTCGACGCCATACCCCTTTTCCGTGATCGTCAGGCTGACGATTCTCGTCTCCGGCGCCGACAGCGCCGCCATCACGGCGTCCGGCTCGCGCGGCGCGACCAGCACTTTCCGGATCGAGCCGATGACCCGCGGCGCGACGCCATCCGGCCCCCGCACCATCAGCGTGTATAGCCCGTCCTGCGGATTGAGTTGATCAGCGACATCGCCCGAACGCAGCGACACGCCGGTGATCATCCAGTCGCCACCCGACGCCGCCAGCGCATCATCAGTCGCCGCGGCTTGGTGCGCCTTGTGAAAGGCACCCGTGCCCAGATGCACGATGCCTGATTTCAACGCTCCGCGGTCATATGACGGGGTGGCGATGTCAGCGGGCAGGTTCGAAGAAGAAGACAGGCGGGTCATGCGGATTTTTCGATCATCGGATGCCGCAGCGCAGCCATGACGCCGCGCAATTCTGCAAGCCCTTTCAAGCGGCCAATTGCAGGATAGCCGGGCTGCGCGCCGCGCGTCAGATCGTCGAGAATGTCCTGGCCATGGTCCGGCCTCATCGGGATCTCGGCGTCCTTGCGGCCCGCCTTGCGCCGCCGTGCCTCCTCGGCCAGCAGTGCAGCGACCACCGCAACCATGTCGGTCTGACCGGCCAGATGCTCATCCTCGAAGAACGAGCACGGCGTATCTTCGGTGTCGCGCCGCACATTGCGCAGGTGCACGAAATGGATGCGATCAGCCAGATTTCGAGCCATCGCAGCGCAGTCGTTGTCCGGCCGCACGCCCAGCGACCCGGTGCAGAAGGTGACGCCATTCGATGGCAAGTCGACCGCGTCCAGCACGACGCGATAGTCCGCTTCCGTTGACATGATGCGTGGCAGACCAAGCAGCGAAAATGGCGGATCGTCCGGATGGCAGCAAAGCCGAATGCCAAGCTTCTCGGCGACAGACGACACTTCGGCGAGGAAGTCGATCAGGTGCTTGCGCAATGTCTCGGGCGAAACGCCGTCATAAGTGGCGAGATGCGCCGACAGTTCCGGCAGCGACCAGCTTTCGACAGCGCCAGGCAGACCCGCAGTCACATTCGACGCGAGCTGTTTCTTGCGTTCCTCGCTCATTGCCGCAAAGCGCTTTTGAGCCTCCGCAACGACATGCACCGGAAAACTCTCCGACGCGCCTTTGCGCTTGAGTATATGAATGTCGAAGGCGGCAAAATCCGGCAGGTCAAACCGCATCGCCCGCCCGCCATGCTGCACACGCCAGGCCAGATCCGTGCGGGTCCAGTCAAGAACCGGCATAAAATTGTAGCAGACGACCTCGATCCCTGCGTCAGCCAGATTTTGCAGGCTGCGCTTGTAATGCTGGATATGAACCTTCCAGTCGCCGGTCTGGGTCTTGATCGCCTCGGACACAGGCAAACTCTCGACAACCTCCCACTTCAGGCCGCTGATCGACCCATCTGGCAGGAAGGCGACATCTCGTTGCCGCTTTTCGATTTCCTCCGGCGTCCAGATGTCGCCGGTCGGCACATGGTGCAGCGCGGTGACGATGCCTTCGACGCCCGCCTGACGGGCGTCCTCGATCCTCACCTTGTCCTTCGGTCCAAACCAACGCCATGTCTGCCGCATGCGATCCTCCGCTGCCGCAAACTTGTATGGTAGTTAGGGTGAGCCGGTCAAGTGAGCGTTTTGCATGACCGTGAATTGAGGTGTTTCCTGCCTAGCGATATTCGAACGTCGCGTAGTCGCTCAGCCGAATTTCCGGGGACGCTCTCGAACCAAAATGGAGACCTACCGCCTTGTATCGGAAACAAAGCTGACCTTCCGTGGCGGCGCGTTCGAGCCACTCATAGGCAATCCGTTTTCCCGGCGGCTCATACAGACGAAGGTTCTTGAGAACTGGAACGAAAACCGCCCCGGGTCTCACAGCCTGATCGACATAATTTCGAAGCGCCGGGTGGTCCTCAAATCGCTCAAGGCTCGCACCCAAACCTTGATAGCCCCAAGCGGGCCTGTCTTTCACGGCGTCACAAATTGCCAGGGTGCCAAGCACTGGCGAGCCGTTGCCTTCCGCAAGCGAGAAGACATCTGGCTGCGGTTCAAAAATGAAGTAGTTGACGTCCTGCGGCAATTTCAGCGTCTGCCTGATCAGGCTGAAATTGACAATGTGCGCAGGCTCGCCACTTTTCGGATAGGTCTCGTCCAGAACGAAGCTGCCAGCCTTTGCCAGTCCGATGCCCGGATTTGACGTTGCGGCTGTTTCCTGGGCCACCGCATGCGGCGGTCCAGTCAACATGACGCACAGGGCGATCGCGCTGCGCAGCACCGTAAAACCAGCAGGCTCACACATACCGGTTGACGATATTCTCCAGCCATTCCTGCCGGCCAGACTTTGGCTGCGGTTCGATCTTCTTCTTGACCACCCTATCCGAAATCTCTTCCAGCGTGCGCTTGCCGGCAAGCATCGCCTTGGCTTCGGCCGATTTCCAGCCCGCATACCGTTCGTCGAGCGGACCAGACAGCGCCTTGTCTTCGATCATCCGCGCCGCGGCTTTCAGCCCACGGGCGCAGCAGTCCATGCCGCCGATATGGGCGGCGAGCAAGTCCTGCGGGTCGAGCGACTGTCGGCGCAATTTGGCGTCGAAATTGGTGCCACCGGTTTTGAACCCGCCGCCGCGCAACACTTCGTAATAGGCCAGCGCCATTTCCGGCACATTGTTGGGGAACTGGTCAGTATCCCAGCCGGATTGGTAATCGTTGCGGTTCATGTCGATTGAACCGAAAATCCCGAGCGCATTGGCCATCGCCAGCTCATGCTCGAAGGAATGGCCGGCCAGGATCGCGTGGCCCTGCTCAATATTGACCTGGACCTCCTTTTCGAGCCCAAAGTCCTTGAGGAAGCCGTAGACGGTCGCCACGTCAAAATCATACTGATGCTTGGTCGGCTCCTGCGGCTTCGGCTCGATCAGGATCGCGCCCTTGAAGCCGATGCGATGCTTGTAGTCGACAACCATCGACAGGAATCGTCCGGCCTGCTCACGCTCACGCTTCAGGTCGGTGTTTAGCAAGGTCTCATAACCTTCGCGGCCGCCCCACAGCACATAGTTCTCGCCCTTCAATGTCTTGGTGGCGTCGAGGCAGGCTTTCACGGTCGCCGCTGCATAAGCAAACACATCTGGATCCGGATTGGTGGCGGCACCGGCCATATAGCGGCGATTGGAGAACAAGTTCGCCGTGCCCCACAACAGCTTGACGCCCGTCTGCTTCTGCTTCTGCGAAAAAATGTCCACGACCTGCTCGAACCGGTCGAGGCTTTCGGAAAACGTCCCGCCCTCGGGCCGGACGTCAGCGTCATGGAAGCAGTAGTAGGGCGCGCCGAGCAGCGTGAACATTTCAAACGCAACGTCTGCCTTGAGTTTCGCGCCCTCCATCGTCTCGCCGAACCAGGGCCGCTCAAATGTTTGCCCGCCAAAGGGGTCACCACCCGGCCAGGCAAACGAGTGCCAGTAGGCAATCGAAAACCGCAGATGGTCTTCCATCCGTTTGCCTGCAACGATTTCGTCCTTGTTGTAGAACCGGTAGGCAAGCGGGTTGGTCGAATCCGGCCCCTCATACTGGATTGGCTTGATGTCGCCGAAGAATCCGGTGGTCATTTTGGGCAACTCCTTCAAATAGCGGTCGGGCGTAGAAGTGAACGGTCAGAAGCCGGCATTTTTCATTGCCGGATAAAGTGCGAGGTAACGGCCATAGGCCCGCTCGTAGGCCGACGCGAGGTTAGCATCAGGCTCGATCGTGGCTGTTGTTTCGGGCGGCGTGCAAACTACAAGCGGATCAGCTTTTTCGGCAGCGATGAGGCCGAGCCGCGCGGCGCCGAATGCGGCGCCAAAATCGCCATCCGCCGGGATGTCGACCGCAATGCCCAGAATATTGGCGATTGATTTCAGCCAGTATCGTGACCGCGAGCCGCCGCCGATGGCCGTCACCCGGTCAAGTTCGGTTCCGGCGGCGCGCAATGCTTCGAGGCTGTCGCGTAGCGCAAAGGCAACGCCTTCAACAACGGCCTGCGTCAGTTCTTTTGACCCAGTTGCATGGCCAAGTCCGGCAAATGCGCCACGGATTGAAGCGTCGTTGTGCGGGGTGCGTTCGCCCGACAGATAAGGCAGGAACACCACCTGGCCCGGTCCGGCCGGCGTGTCGCCAAGCGCCGCCGTCAGCGCGCCGGCTTCCTTGCCGGTGATGCCGGCCAGCCAGTTGAGTGAATCGGTTGCCGACAGGATGACGCCCATCTGATGCCAGGTGTCAGGCAGCGCGTGGCAGAACGTGTGCACCGCGCTTTCGGGATTTGGCAGATAGGACGCGTTGGCGGCAAACAGCACGCCAGACGTGCCAAGCGACACAAAGGCGCGGCCCGCCTCGACCGTCCCCATGCCGACAGCCGAGGCGGCATTGTCGCCCGCTCCGCCTGCAATGATGACATTGCCGCCCATGCCCCAGCGCGCCGCGACTGCGCCTCGAAGCGTGCCGCCCTGCTGCGTGCCTTCCACCAGCGACGGCATGTGACCGACGCCAAGTCCGGTCGCCTCAAGCAACTCGGATGACCAGGCTCTTTTGCCCGTGTCGAGCCAGGATGTGCCGGCCGAATCCGACATCTCCGAAATATGCTCGCCGCTCAGGTAGAGCCGCAGATAATCTTTCGGCAGCAAGACCTTGCGTGTCGCACCAAAAATCTCCGGCTCGTTGTTGCGCACCCAGACGAGCTTCGGCGCTGTGAAGCCCGGAAACACGATATTGCCGGAAATCGCTCTAAAGCGCGGATCGGCATCGAGTTCGGCTGCTTCCTTGTGGCTGCGCGTGTCATTCCACAGGATGCAGGGCCGCAGCACTTCGTCGCCAGCGCCAAGCAGAGTCGCCCCGTGCATCTGACCCGACAGCCCGATGCCGCGCACAGCAGCGAGTTCTTTGGGATGGCTCGCCTTCAGCGCAAGCACCGCGTCTTCCGTGGCGTCTATCCAGCTCACAGGGTCCTGTTCGGACCAGCCGGGATGCGGCCGCGAAACAGTGAGGTGGCCGTTTGCCGAGGCAACAATCCGCTGCGCATCGTCAATCAGCAGCGCCTTGACGCCAGATGTGCCGAGGTCGAGCCCCAGATACATGTGCAATTTCCTCCCGGCAGGCTGCGCCGCAAAACGGCTCAGCGCAGCAAGCCGCTAGTCAACCGGAACTCGGTTTGTCTGGCAAGATTTATTTCGACACTCGAAATAATTAAGCTCCCACATGGCTGCGTCTCAACTTTAACTTGTGCCGTTCGCCCGATTCTGCAATCGGTAGAGAGCAAATTAGGAATCTGAGGATGAAGCGAAGCCTGTATCTTTTGGCGGCATTGGCCGTGTTGAGCGGGTGCACCGGCACGTCGCAAGAAGGTTTGGACAAGACCCAGCAGATGTTGAGTCGCAGCGCTGCGCTGAGACAGGATGCAAACACCGTTTGCATCGAGGAAGTTGCGCTGCAAGCAAAAGCGAGGCGCGAAAACATGGCCAAGGTCATGAGTGTACCGCTGGCCAGGGTACCCGTTACATTCTGCCGCCGGGTTCTCGGCGCAATGGCTTCAGGCCGGCTCAAGCAGGCGGATTTCGAGGCGGCTGTGCAGGGTCAGGGAACACCTACCGTCATGAGGATCCTGAAAGGCCGGGGCTGATCGCTGCAGCGCGTTGGCTGAACAAGGCAGACAACGGGCTGTGTGGCCGATGCTCCATGCGCTCTTGCGTCAGGCGCTGCGCCAGCCCGGCATCGCCTGACCGGATCGCCGCCTCGATCAATGTCAGGTCAATGACGTCGCGCTGCGCATGGCTGCCGCCGAAGCGATGTGCGATGGCGCGGATCGGAGCGAGCAGACGCGCGGCTTTGGCATAGTCTCCATCGGCAAACGCCCGAATGCCGTGCGTCACCGGCAGACCGACATCACGGGTGAACCCCGCATTGTCACCCTGACCTTGCGCGGCATCCTGCTGCGCATGCAGCAGGGTCTCGATGTCGGACGTCCGCCCGGTTGCGGCAAACGCCATCATCGCATGCATGTCATTGAACGCGTAATTGCCTGATGCAGCGTGCGGCGCCCATTGATCCGCGACCTGCCGCCAGCGGTCGCCCGTATTGACCCCGCCAAGAAACAACCGCCACAGCAGCGCCGATGCATCGACCATATCGAGCGCGATTGCGGACTGGCCGCCCGCCATTGGTCCGTCATAGAGCGATAGCACCTCGTCGTGTTCGCCGAGATCGTAGTGGAACAGCGCCAGGTGCCACCAATTGTGCACTTTCATGAAACTGTCGCCGGCCCAGACTTGCGGCGCGGCGCGCATCCAGTTGATGCCGTCGTGCTGGCGGCACATCATTTCCATGACATGGGCGACAGCGTGCTGGCCCCAGCCATCGGATGGCTCCAATTCCACTGCGCGCCGGCCGGCGGCCTCGGCCGCAGCATAGTCGCCTGTCTCCTCGAGCCCGAAAGCCTGCGCCGACAGCATGGCGTGATAGCCCGGCATCGCTTCGTCCCAATGCGGCATGGCAGCCGCAATCCGGTCGCGCAGCATCGGCGCATTACCGGTGAAGAAGTCGATCTGGTGGCCGATTTGCAGGGCGAGCGCATCGCGCGGAAAGTCACGCGATACCGCGGCCAATGTAGCGCCGGCGGCATTCCACTTGCCGGCAACGAGCTGACCGAGCGCGTCAGCATGCCCCCTTTCGCCCGCCGTCAACTGCTGGCCGCGCACTGCCTGCCAGCTTTGCCTTGTGACGTCTTGCGCCGGGGCTTCGGTTGAAAGTCCGTGCAGCCAGCCCAGCATGATATGCGCCATGGCGAAACTGGGCGCCTCGGCGAGCGCCGCCTGCAAAGAAGCGACAGGATCACCGGTAAACGTCTGCAATTGCCGCACAGCCCGTAGATAGTGTGGCAGCGCTTCGGCCGTCGCGCCCGTTAGCGGATTGCCGGTTTCATCTTTGAATGTCGCCATGGCCGGATTTCCCCTGACACAGTTTGAGGGTTCAGGCCGCGCCGCGTGACAGTGCGGTTGCGCAGCCGGCACCGATGAGCAGCGCGCCGCCTGTGCGGTTTACCATTTTCACAACCCGTTCGTTCCCGAAAGCTTTTCGGGCGCGAGACGCGACAAACGCATAGGTAAAGGCGTTCAGAAAAGCGAGCACGAGGAAGGTCGTTTCAAAAATCGCCATCTGGCTCCAGAAATCTCCGTGCCGGTCGAGGAATTGCGGCAGGAACGCCACGAAGAATGTGATGCTCTTGGGATTGAGAGCTGTGACCAGCCAGGCATGGCCAAGCATGCGCGCAGCTCCGGCTGCGTCGGTGCGTGGCTGCGCCGCCATGGTGCCGCCTGCACGAAACAGCTTGATGCCGAGCCAGATCAGATAGGCGGCACCGGCCCATTTCAGCACCGTGAACAGCGTGGCGGACGCCATCAGCAGCGCACCAACGCCGAGCATCGAGAGCGTCATGGCAGTGAAGTCGCCGAGTGCGACGCCAATCGACATCGGCAACGCCGCCCGCCAGCCCTGACCCAACGCGTAGGAGACAACCAGCAGAACAGTAGGCCCGGGGATGATCAGCAGCACCGCAGATGCAGCGGTGAACGCCAGCCAGGTTTCGAACGACATGGGATTTTCCTCACGTTAAAGAAGAGTATAAATCCACCGGTCTGCGACCCTGTAAAGCGAAATTCTAGGTGGTCTGGTCGAATTTCAGATCGAGATAATTCTGCGAGATCTCGCGCATGCGCGTCCCGTCAAACGGTTCGCCATGCCCACCATAGACAATGCGCGGGTCGATGTCCGAGATCAACCGCCGCATTGTTTCACAATACGCCCCGATGTCGCTGCACGCCATGTCGTCGAGCAGTTCCTCATCGTAGATCGCATCGCCTGCAAACAGCAGCCCGTCGCGCGCATCGAACAATGCGATGCAGGGCGAATGGCCGGGAAGTTCAAGAACGTCAAAAACGCGATCACCGAGATCGACCTTGTTGCCCTCGGCGAGCGGCATGGTGAGCGGCGCAGGTTTGAGCCGGTAGTCTTCGATCCGCCAGCCGGGGAATGGAAAGCGTGTCACCGGTTGAGCGCGATGGCGGTATTCTTCGGCATAGGTCGCCCCGTCCGGCATGGTAGCGAACAGTGCGGCTTCCGATGCCGGCCCGGCGCGTTGTTCGAACTCATGCAATGCCCCGACATGATCGACATGGATATGGGTGGCAAGCGCGATCGCCGGCTTGCCGTCTGTCAAGGGCAATACCGGTTTCAGCGGCAAGATGCCCATTCCTGCATCGACCAGCAGGTCACAGTCGCGTCCATGGAGGAAATAGAGATTGGCGCTATAGTAAGCGTCGACGAACGGTTCCGTGATGCGCAGCACGCCATCGGGCTGTTGCTCCAGTCCATACCATTGCTGCGGCGTCATTGGTGCGGTCTCTGTCACGCTTCGGCTTGATCCTGACAACTCATGGCAACATACCTGCCATAGCCAGATTTGAAACGGTATCGCCACGCCGAAAAACCCTTTCGGGCAATGGGGCTGGGGTTTTCAAAGAACGCTCCCTTTCGGGGGAGAAGGAAGCCGGGCGCGGTGACCGTGCGGGTGGTTTCCTAAGTGATACTGTAGCGCGGTTTCCCGCGCCCGGCTGGCGTTTGACCTCCGGCGTTTGCCGGCCAGCAGGCATTAGCGCCTGTCAGCTCACGGGTCCCGCCTGGCGAGGCTGGAGCTTTGCGGAACCGACCCGCTTCGCCCCAGCGCCGCATCTGCCTGGATGCTCGGTGTGCGCACCCGATCCCGAAGCAGACTGCGGGGAGAAGAATACGGGCGGGCCGGAAGGGGTGAATAGAAATGACCGGAATGATTCGCGCGGGTAAGTTAAGGTATTGAACAGGCGCAGTCTTTTCTTCGCAGAGCAGTCCCGGCTGCTGGTTTCATCCTCCAATTTTGCGCTGATACATGCCCCCTCCACCACTTCGTGGTCCCTTGCCGGGGCGAGCCACGGGTCTCGCCCGTCCTTCGGACCCCCCGCTTCGCAAGGGAGGATAGAGGTCGAGGATGGCCGCAACGCAATATCCTCCCCTGTTTACGGGGAGGGGGACCACGAAGTGGTGGAGGGGGCGTCGAGCATTGCCTCAACACCTTTCCCGGCTAGATTGGGACCCACTTCAAATAGGATGGAATCACTGCCAATGAGCCTGCAATCCGTACGCGACTTTTTCGCTGCAAATGCGCCAGACATCGAGGTGCTGGTGCTCGACCAGTCAACCGCAACCGTGGCGGAAGCAGCCCAGGGTCACGGCGTTCCGCCCGAACAAATCGCAAAGACACTGTCGCTGCGCGTTGGCGATCGGGTGATGCTTGTCGCCACCAGCGGCACGGCCAGGCTCGACAACAAGAAGGCAAAAGCAGCGTTTGGCGGCAAGGTGAAGATGCTGGATTTTTCAGAGGTCGAAGAAGTCACCGGCCATCCGGTCGGCGGCGTATGCCTGTTTGGCGTCAAGCCGGGGCCGGAACTGTTTTGCGATACGTCACTCAAGGCTTACGCAGAAGTTGTGCCTGCAGCAGGTGCGCCTAATGCAGCGGTGCGCATCGCGCCAGAGCGAATGGCCACGCTGACAGGCGCAGCCTGGATCGACGTGTGCACCTGACCTGCTGCCAGGCAGACAGCTATCCGGCCGGGCGGCGCGTCAACACAGCGCCCTTGTGGGCGGCAATATGGTCAGTCTTGTCACTCTTGATCTCATACTGCGGGTCATCAACCGTCGCATGATGGGTGTGGCCCTTGTAGTTGAAGTCGGCGGTATGGATCGCGATGATCGTTCCCGAAACGCGCCCGGCCTCGGAATTCCAACTGACATGATCGCCGATTCTGAAACCTTCCGGCATCTGTGACACTCCCGTCCGAAGACGGATCTATCCCATACGTTCGGAAGCATAGCTACCCGGGCTTGGCGGGAACACGACGGTCCGGTTGCCATTGATAAAGGCGCGGTGGTGGATATGCGCGTGAATGGCGCGCGCCAACACCTGACTTTCGACATCGCGCCCGATCGACACATAGTCTTCCCCGCTCTGCGCATGGGTGATGCGTGCGGTGTCCTGTTCGATGATGGGGCCTTCGTCGAGGTCAGCCGTTACATAGTGGGCGGTGGCGCCAATCAATTTTACGCCGCGCTCATAGGCCTGCTTGTAGGGGTTTGCGCCCTTGAAACTCGGCAGGAAAGAGTGGTGGATATTGATGATCTGCCCTGACATCTTCTGGCACATCTCGTCCGACAGGATCTGCATATAGCGCGCCAGCACGATCAGCTGCGTGCCGGTCTCCTCGACAATATCCATGATCTGCGCTTCGGCCTTGGCCTTGTTGGCCTTGGTGACGGCGATCCGGTGGAACGGAATGTCATGGTTGGCGACGAGCTTCTGGTAGTCAAAATGATTCGAGACGACTCCCACAATGTCGATCGGCAAGGCGCCAATGCGCCAGCGATAGAGCAGGTCGTTGAGGCAATGGCCAAAACGCGACACCATCAACAGCACCTTCATTTTTTCGGTGCTGCTGTGGAAAGCGTAAGTCATGTCGAACTTTTGCGCGATGCCGCCAAAACCGTCGACCAGCTCCTGTTCCGTCTTCCCATCCTGCGAAATATAGGAAATCCGCATGAAGAATTTTTTGGTGTCCAGGTCGTCGAACTGCGAAGAATCAATGATGTAGCAGCCATTCTGGGCCAGATAACCCGAAATTGCCGCCACGATGCCGCGCACCGACGGACAAGTGACGGTGAGGATTGAATGCTGTTCGAGAGGCATGGCCATTTCCAGTGATCTGATGTCGAAACGACGCGACAACTAGCCCAGACGTGATGCGGTGGCTATCCGGAATCCGACCGTGACCGGCGCTATCAATTGCAGTCGGCCGCGGTGACAGGAATGGTGACGATCGGAGAATTGTCCGCGTCGACATACCTTTCACGGAAGGTGGCGCCTGCGCGCAAAACCGACAAGAATGCAGCTTGTCCACAATCAAATGCGATGACATCTTTCTTGAATTGGTCGCTCAAAACCCCCTCAGGGTCGGTTACTTCGAAGGTACGGAAGAGATCCATCCCTTCGGCACGCACACTTTTCAGAACAGTCACCTCATCAATCGTGACAGGCGCCTGGAATCCGCTCTCGATCAACTTGAGCATAAACTCGACACCTTGAACCCGCAGTTGCATGTCGAACGACTTCATCTCGAAATCAGGCGCCGCCTGAGCCGCAGCCAATTTCGCATCAGCCCGCTGCTCAATCCACTTGTTGACGAAACCAGAGGCCAACAGAAACAGGAAACCTGCTACGACACCCGGAGGGCCCCAGAAGAATCGGGAAACATCATCGTCCGGCTCATCATCAGAACTTGAACTCGCAAAAAACAGCCAAAGTCCCACCAGCGGGACGATGACGAGGTAAGCCCCTCCGTTGCCGCCGAAGGCGTCACGCGATCTGGCGCAGGCAATTCGACCGAGAAACACGCCATAGGCGGTGCAGGCGAGAAAATATGACAGAACGATCAGCCAGAGCCTTCCACTGAACATCGCCTCAACGGTGAAAATCCAGACGATGCCGAAGGTGCTGAGCAACAGAGATCCTAGGCCGACCAATGCGAAATAGGGTGCGCGCGGAAGCCGGTCATGTTTCTGGTCCAGGGAGATGGTCACAAATGCGACAAAGAAGACAAAACAGATCAAGATGAGTGGAAGTCGGGCCTCAGACTCACCGATCAGATAAAAGGCTAGTCTTTCCAGCAACGCGACATCCCCTTGATTGCAAGGCACTGTGTCACGAAGCGCATGTGAAGAACAAGATAGTAAACTGCGGAGCGAATTGCATCGTCGCCAAGTCAAACGCGACGCCAGAAACACAAAAGGCCCGCTCGAGGCGGGCCATTTTCTTGGTGGCGGGAGCAGGATTTGCGGTTTTCTGTCCCGCTGCGTCGGCAAAGCCTCCTGGCGGCCCCCTCAGAAGAGGCTCAATATCATCTCTCACCACATACAAACGCAAAAAAGCCCGCGCGAGGCGGGCATTTTTGACGTTTGGTTGCGGGAGGGCGCAACCATCTTTACTTGCGATCGAGCGGCGGACAATTGCCTGTCGGCGCTGCACCTGACGTCGAGAAAACGGCCGCTAAAAGAGGCGACTTTCTTTCAGCCTTATTCCGAACAGCAGCGTAGGAAACGAACGCAGCTTGGAACGGATTCAAATGCATTGAGACGTGCTCCCGTCAGAGACCGATCAAGGTATGCGGGGAACTCAACCTACTCGTCATCCCCCAGAAGGAGAACGCAGGGATCGCCTTTGGGGGTCAAAATGGTTGTCTGCCGCTTGCCTCTGGTCACGCTGACACGGAAATTCTGCCGCGCCTGATCGTCGATCTGCTCCTTGGAGTTGAAGCGCACGATCCTGTCGCCATTGTAGGGCCGCTGCCCCTTTCGCTTGATCGGCCAGTGTTCAAAGATGATGACCTCATCGAACTGCTTTCCCTTCGCCTTGTGCATGTTCATCACGACGACCCCGGACTCGGGCTTCGCGTTCGTCGAAATATGCTCCTGAATGAAAGCCTGACGCGTGACAGCCAGGGCATTGCGATAGCCGCCATTGTCACGCCAATCCTGGGACAGCTCCTGACGAAGCTGGGTGCCGCGCTCCAGAATGCGGAGATTGCGCACCTCTTGCCCAATCTCCTTCAGGCGCGCGCAGCCCCCATCCTCCAGAACACGCCGCACAGCGCGCCAATCCTTGTCGGGGTCACCCGTCAGCATAACGGCACGGGCTTGCCCGTAGACGGCAACCATGTTGACGAGGATGCTGTTTTTGCGGATCGTCTTGCCTGCCGCCTGACAGGCCAGCCATTCGTCGTAGGCCTTGCGGATGTTCGCGGCTTCCTTGAGCGCCCCCTGTGTCGGCTCATCGCCGCCTTTGCCCTGAAAGTAGTTGCACATCAGGTCGATGAACTGGCCGAAATGGCTGTCGTCGGCTGGCTGCATGAGAAGGGCGATGATTTCCGCGCCGAGAATGGCGGCCTCCAGTTCGATGACCGCCGAGTGGGGCACCTCGACCATGCCGGCAGGCGGCAGGCGGAAGGCATCGGATACCAGGCGAGTCATTTTCTTTGTCGGCACCAGAACGGCCAGTGACCAATTGACGACGCCCGAATCCACGAGACGCTTCCGCGCCTTGTAAACTGTCGTCACGAGCTTGGTCATCGCCGGATCGGGAAACGGGTCGAAGACATCGAAGTCGATGCCCTTATAGGAATCTTGCCGGAATTTCCCGGTGAGCACGTCATTGCCGAACTGGGCGATCTCGGTTCCGGCGCTGCGGTGATTGTCTGTGCTGAGGTCCACTTCCGTCGGCTTGAAGGCCTCCCGGAAGTGGTCGAGCCGGGCAGGATCGGCGCCGATCCAGTCGTAAATACGTTGCTCCGGGTCCGCCAAGGCGATTAGGCGGCAGACTTCTCCCAGCGCCTGGACAACACGCCACTGCGCCTCGTTGGTGTCCTGGAACTCATCGAGGATGATGACAGGGTACATGCTGGCGATAAGACGTCGGATACGCGCGCTGCCGTGGAGAAGGTCGCCCACATAGGGGGCATAGAGATCAAAGCACACGCGGCCGTCCTCCGTTGCAAGGCGCGCGCGTTCCGTCTCTTCCGCGACCTTTTTCGCTGCTTTCTGCGCGTCCGTTGGTTTCCTGGCGGGAAAACCTGATCGGGCGGTCGAGAGCGCAATGGCCTCACCGGGCGGCGTAAGAATGAAAAGCCGCCGCGGCAGGCCAATGAGATAGCCGTGGGCCTTCAGGATGCGCCAGAAAAAGGAATGATAGGTTTCGACGTCGATAAGGCGCTTCTGGGCGGGCGGGATCTGCTGCTCGTACTCGATCGCCTCGACCACACGGGAAACCGTGGCGCGGGCGAAGCTGAGGAACAGGATTTTCTGACCGGGACGAAGGTCACGCTCGGCGATTTGCGCCGCCTTGAGGATGGAGATGGTGGTCTTGCCGGACCCCGGCCCGCCTGTGACCAGGAGATGGCCGTCCGTCTCGATGACATCCCGTTGGCCCTTAGTCAGCTCCATCGACGACCGCTTCCGGGTGCTCCTCCGCAGCGGGTGCGGCAGCATGCCCACCGGCCGCAGGGGCGGGATGACAGGCATCCCTCAACTTGACCGCCGCATCCCGAAGCCATTGGGGAATCTCGGCTTCGCTGCATTGTGCGAGAAAGTCGGCAATGCCCCAGTTCCCTTTCGACTTGGCGAAATAGTCCGTCAAAGAGGCAGCGGCCTGGGCCTCCGGATCAGGATATTTCTGAGCCAGGTCCTGGGGCCAGTCGATCAGCTTGGTGAACCGCTTCAAGGCGGCCTCCGTGGTGCCTTGAAGCACCATGGCCTCAAAGCCTTTTTCCTCGTGCATCAAGAGCAGCTCGACCTGCGCCTCAATGAGGTCCTTGTTCGCATCGCCCTGCTTGTCACAGATCGCGAAAGTCCGTTTTCCGAGGTCCCGGTAGAGCTTTGCCATGCCCGGGATGTCGGTTTCACCGCCGGCATCGACAATGCAGACGCCGAGCGCCTCAAGGGATGCGTAGGTATCGGGTTTGAGCTCCGCCAGGCGGCGGCACGCGACGGGCAAGGCCGAGGTTTCCGTGGCGCCTTCCGCCACAAGAACACGGCGGGCAAGCAATCCTTCACAGAAGCGCGTGCGAAACTGCTGCCGATAGCGTTTCAGCTTCACATTGTCCGGGAGAGTGATGGCCTTTTGCCCCAGGACCCCTTCTCCATCGCGCCCGAGCACCACAGTCTCCTCGACCGCGAACTCTTCCAGAACATAGGGGGAGTGGGACGTGAAGAGCGTCTGGGACGCGAGCTTCCGCACCTCGTGCACGATACGCTTCTGCGCGTAGGGTGGGATTGCCGTCTCCGGCTCCTCCATGGCGAAGATGACATTCTGTTTGTCCTGGGCGATTTGGGAGAGCATCGCCAAGACGAGCATGTTGATGGTGCCTGTGCCCTGCCGATAGAATGGCGCCGCATGGTCCCCGTCACCCGTAGCGATGAAGGCCGTGATCACCTTGCGCAGATGCTCGCGCGTGAGATTGGACACCTTGAGATGGGGCTCCACGCCCCATTCTTTCGGCACGTACTTCTTCAGCGCCGTGTAGATGCTCTCCAGCACGGGCGAGATGCCGAGCTTCGGATCGCTCGCGACCGAGATGCCGGCCAGGGTGCCGAGGGTGGCCTCCCACATCTGTGGCCTGACCTCTTTCAGACGCAGGATGATGTCGAGCAGACTGCCTCGCTCCAGGCTCAGGGCGCGCGAACCTGTGCGAATGGAGCGCAGGTAGAGGAAGCCGCACACCTGCTTGTGTTTCCTGGTGAACAACTCGGGCCGGTCGCCCTCGGTCAGGCTGCGGGTGAAATAGGTCTTCCCCTCGAAGTCGTCCTCCTCGGCGTCGTACCAGCCGAGGAACGTGATGCGAAGCGCTTCGGTAATGGTGGCGGCATCCACACCGGCCGGATTCGGCTCGTCGTAGAAGGTATCCGTCGCCCCATCCCAAAACTCGGTGTAGTCCCCGAATTTCCCCTTTTGCTCCTCGGTGAGGTCGGCGACCGTCACCTCGATCTCGATCCTGGGCGGTTCGGCGTCGGCTTCCGGTGCAGGAAGCTCCGCGTCGCCACCATCATCAACAGCCTCGGCTGCATCGTCCGCTGGCGCAGCAGGCGCGGGGAGATAGGCCCCCCGGAAGAAATCATGCTCGTCGATAGGCGGCTGACGATTGAGCCGGTCAGGTCCAAGGACCAGGTCGAGCGCTTCGAGTATGGTCGTCTTGCCGGTGTTGTTATCGCCGATCAGCACACCATGCTGCGGCAAGTGCACCGTCGCAGACTTAACGCCCCTGAAGTTCTTTATCGTTAGCCGACAAGCCCTCACACCCAGCCCCTCCCGCTCGGGTTCTACTTCGGAACCCTATGTCAAATGCTATCGTTGGAAAACAGCGCAAACGTGCTGCGCCAACGCACTTAATCCCTTCTCCGACCTCGTCGGCACACACAGTCACGACTTGAGGCGAGAATTGATCGCTCCGTAGAGGGAACGGAACCGTTCTGCGACGTCGGTCGTTACTATCGACGCGGGCTCTGTCGCCATCTTGCTGAGGAGTAAGCGCATCGGACGCGTCTTGTGGAACGGAATACCAGCCTTCTTGAACGCATCTTCGAACCGCTTCGCTATCCTTGGAATGTTACCGTTGACGGAAAGTGTCACACCGTCGAGTTCCTTGGTGTAGCTCTCCCGAACGAGCCCCTCGTAAACAGACGAATCGAGAAGATCCTCGATATCCGCTTCCTTGGGCGTCCCCGCCGAATATGCCTCAGAAACAAATATCACATTCCGGCCGTCGATGAGCTTTGACTTTACCAGATCGTCGCGGGTCGCCTCTGCATCCTTTTCATGATCGAGCAGCGCCAATACATTGAGTTGCTCAGACGAGAGGAGAGCGACCATATACGGAATCTTCTGCGCGCCGCCAGCGGGCGTGATGGTTATGTCGTCACGAAGGCCGCCTCCGCCATTGCTGGCGAGGTGTTCGGAGATCGACGACAACGCCCAATAATCAGTCACGCCTTCCACTACGAGGTTGTTTGGACCGACAAACAGGCTTTGGGCCAAGTCGTAGCCAAGCGCCGCTTGTAAGGGAAATAGCGTTCTCGAGTCACCCGAGGGATCGTTCGACACCGTCGTACCGGCGTCCTCTGCGATGCTCACAGTTCGAACGGCATCGAGCCGATGGGTCGGCACCATAAAAGGCGAGTGCGTTGTGTAGATGATCTGATTGCTGAAATCGTCGTCGAAATGGGTCAGCAAGTCGCGTTGCGACTTTGCGTGCAGATATAGTCCGGGCTCGTCAAGCAGCAGGATCGCATCCTCGGCGGCACCACCAGCGGTGTCCGCAGCGAACGTCACGTAAAACGAGAAAAACCACTGAAACCCCCGACTGCGCTCGTTGAGGTTGACCTCAACATCATAAGTCGCGTTGGGATCGGAGATGAAAGTATTGATGTGCTCGGCATCGGTGTCGAAACGTACCTTCAGCGACCGATCTTTCCAAAGCCTGCGAATTTCCTTGGTGATGACGGCGCTTGCCCGGTTCGCCAACTGGTTCCGGGTTTCATGCTCGTTCTGACTGAGCAGCTGTTGTAATTCCTGCGGATCGAGCCCGGCGACCTTGCACATCTTCTCGAAATTGAGGTCTGTCGGCGTAAGCTGGCTCTTGCCTTTTCGTTGAAGGAACTCGGAAACGTTTTGGTGACCGTTCAGCTCCGGATATTCATCGAGATAGATGAACACAGGCATTTTCTCGACTGCCCATTGGCGCGCCTTCGCTTGCCCGTCCACGTCGCCCGCTATCGCGTCAGCAAGTTCCTCTAGGTCAACTACATGGCCATCCTGCGTATCGGTCAGCTCGACATCGCCGGCAGCAAGAGCTTGCCGCAGGGCTGCCAGCGCAGGTTTTGCCTTCGCGGCCCACGCAATAGAATCGCTCCCTGCGGTGATCGCCGTCTCGAATTTGTCGGCTGCTGCGTCGAGCGCGGTATGTTGCCCTTCTTCAAGCTTCTCTGCCTGAGCCTTGACGGCAGGAACAATCTTTCGAACCTTCGCCGCAATCGATTTTGAATCGAACTCCTGCGCCGCCACGCCGCTGAAGTGGGCGGATCGCTCGGCGCCGTAATACCGGTTGATCGTCACCGTGGCGGCGGAACCAACGCGCGTCCAAAGTTCAGCGAGGGCATTGCGATCCGTATCGTCCAGTTCCCAGATGGTGGAGACCACCAACGTGTCATCCCGGCACTCCTCGAGCCGACGATGACGTGGAAAGTCCTTGTTCCTGTTGAGCGCCAGGAAACCACTCGCTGGATTCAGGCTATGCAGTGCCCGGAGAATGTTGGATTTGCCACTCTCGTTGCGTCCGAGAAGCGCCGTGAGCTCTGAAACGTCGATCAACCCGCTGTCGTTGATCGAGCGATAATTGTAGACTTGGAATTGCTTCAGCTTCATCTCACGGCCTCCTAAGCGCTCACGGCCAACGTTTCATTGTCTCGGCGGGTTTGGATCACTTACGGGCGGCACACTGTTGGAGTCACGCCACAGGCCATCGCTGTCCCTCGCCATTGACTCTCACCGTCCAGATGCATATATGAACTATACGCATATCTGTCAAGATATGTATAGTTTCTAACCACATGAGGTCGCAAGTGCGCTGGGGCGTCGAGCAACGACTTGAGTTTATCGAGTTCCGCCTGTTCTGGGAGGGATCGATTAACCGCGCAGATGTTGTTGAGTTTTTTGGCGTTTCGGTTCCACAGGCTTCGAAGGATCTGACGCTCTACCAAGAGCGCGCACCGGGTAATATGGTCTACGACACGCGCGGCAAGCGATATGTCGCGGCCGAGAAGTTTGTTTTACGCTTCCTCGATCCTGACCCTTATGTATACCTCGCGCAGCTTCGCTCGGTCGCCGACGAGACCGTCCCAGCCCATGATTCGCTGATAGGGGTGCTGCCAGGCACCGATGTGGCGCTTACGCCGAAACGGGACATCGACATCGAGGCGCTTCGGAAAGTCCTTGATGCCATCCGCGAAGGCGTTTCCCTGGACATCTACTATCAGTCAATGAACCGTTCGCGACCCGACCCGATATGGCGCAGGATCACGCCCCACGCCTTTGGTTACGACGGCTTCCGGTGGCACGCGCGGGCCTACTGTCATCTTGAACACAAGTTCAAAGACTTTCTGCTGCCGCGCATCCTCGAAGTAGGGGGAAAGGATAAGCCCGGAGCTTCAGGGGATGAGGACTGGCTCTGGAACAATTTCTTTGATGTCATTGTCGGCCCGCATCCCGATTTGACCGAGAGCCAAAAGAAAGTTGTCGCCAAGGATTATGGGTTCGAGCATGGCAACGGCACCCTGTCTGTCCGCTATGCAATGCTGTTCTATGTGCTCAAACGACTGGGCCTGCTCGGAGACGCGACAAAGCAAAGTGCTCGCACGCAGCATATCGTTACAATAAACCGTAAAGAAACCGAGGCTGCGCTGGAAAAGGCAGAATATCAGCTATGACCGCACTGGGGGGACACGTCGGCTAATGGTGGCGAGACTCGAAGACATCAAGAACGGCGCGTCGGTCCGCGGAATTGCGTCCGCGCAGGCGGTTCAGGTCGTGTCTGTCGACTGGATTGGCGATCAGGCCATAAACGTCGTTTTCCGCGATCATAATGGCACCGTAGCCGAGTCCATTCTCTATCGGGACGACGAGCATCGGCTTGAAATCGAGAAATCGGGTCGCCCTTGGTCCTTCGATGCCGACGGCGCCCTGCTGCGGCTGGTCACGGAGGCTAACCGGATCAAGCTCGCACATTATTTCGACCCCTATCTCGCGATCCACACCAGCCTGGTCGACCCGCTTCCGCATCAGATTTCGGCCGTCTATGGCGAGATGCTCCCCCGTCAGCCACTGCGCTTCCTCCTCGCCGACGATCCCGGCGCGGGCAAGACGATCATGGCTGGCCTGCTCATTAAGGAGCTGATCGCACGCAGCGATCTCGAACGGTGTCTTGTCGTTGCGCCAGGCAGTCTGGTCGAACAGTGGCAGGACGAGCTCGGCCAGAAGTTCAATCTCGAGTTCGACATTCTCACGCGCGACATGATCGAGACGTCGCGGTCAGGCAATCCGTTCTCCGACCGCAACCGGCTGATCGTGCGGCTCGACGTTCTGGCGCGCAATGACGAGCTCCAAGACAAGCTCATGAGCGCGCAGGAATGGGACCTGATCATCTGCGACGAAGCGCATCGCATGTCGGCCACCTATTTCGGCGGTGAAGTCAAATACACAAAGCGCTACCAAATCGGCCAGAAGCTCGGCCAGGCCTGCCGCCATCTGCTGCTGATGTCGGCGACACCGCACAACGGCAAGGAAGAAGACTTCCAGCTCTTCATGGCTTTGCTTGACGGCGACCGTTTCGAGGGCCGATTCCGCGATGGCGTCCATTACGCCGATACGGAAGACATGATGCGGCGGCTGACCAAGGAGGAGCTGCTCAAATTCGATGGCCGACCGCTGTTTCCCGAGCGTCGCGCCTATACCATCAAGTACGAGCTCTCCGAGGGTGAGGCTGCGCTTTATACAGCGGTCACGGAGTACGTCCGCACCGAGATGAATCGGGTGCAGCGCTTTGCCGAGGGCGACGGCAAGAAGCGCAACAATGTCGGCTTTGCGCTACAAATTCTTCAGCGCCGCCTCGCGTCTTCTCCGGCCGCGATCTACCAGTCGCTAAAGCGCCGCCGAGAGCGGCTGGAAAGCGAACTCGGGGAGGCACGCCTTGCTACGAAGGGACGCCGGGCGGGCTTCGACGAGCGGGTGATCAATGCCGACATCCTGCGCAACATCGAGGAATACGGGCAGGAGGAAATCGACGAGCTTGAGGACTTGATCTCCACTGGTGCAACGACCGCCGAGACTGTGGAACAGCTCGCCCTTGAGGTCGAGACGCTGAAAAGCCTCGAAACCATGGCGCTTGGCGTGCTGCGTTCCGGCGTCGACACGAAATGGAGCCAGCTCAACCGCATCCTCGACGACGATCTGATGGTCGACTCGGCTGCCAACCGCCGGAAGCTGATCATCTTTACCGAACCGAAGGACACCCTGAACTACCTACTCGAGAAGGTGCGCGCGCGTCTCGGCAATCCCGAAGCGGTGGATGTGATCCACGGCGGCGTATCACGCGAGGAGCGCCGCAAGGTGGTCGAGCGCTTCATGCAGGACAAGGACCTGCTTGTGCTGATCGCAAACGATGCCGCTGGCGAAGGTGTCAACCTCCAGCGCGGGCATCTGATGGTCAATTACGACCTGCCCTGGAATCCCAACAAGATCGAGCAGCGGTTCGGTCGCATCCATCGCATCGGCCAGACGGAGGTTTGCCACCTCTGGAACCTGGTCGCGGCGGACACGCGCGAGGGCGAAGTTTATGCCCGCCTCCTCGAAAAGCTGGAGGCTGCGCGCGAGGCGCTAGGCGGGCGCGTCTATGACGTGCTTGGTGAGCTGTTCGAGGGCACCGCGCTCAAGGACCTTCTGTTCCAGGCGATTCAGTATGGCGAGCAGGAGGAGGTGAAGGCTCGGCTTTTGCAACAGGTCGATGGTGCGGTTGACCAGACTCACCTGCTTGAGCTGCTCCGGCGGCGGGCTCTGACCAACGACACCATGCCCGAAGCCAAGGTCGAGGAACTGCGGCTCGAGATGGAACGGGCCGAAGCGCTGCGCCTTCAGCCGCATCACATCCAGAGCTTCTTCGTCGAGGCATTCCAGCATCTCGGCGGCCGCCTCAAGCGCCGCGAGGAAGGTCGTTGGGAAATCGCTCATGTGCCGGTGCGTATCCGCGAGCGTGATCGACAGATCGGCACCGGCGCGCCGATCCAGAAGCAGTATGAGCGGGTCTGCTTCGAAAAAGGCCTGATCAATCAACAGCCGGTAGCGGCCTTTATCTGTCCTGGACACCCGCTGCTGGAAGCGGTGATCAGCCTGATCCGCGAGCAGTATGAACAGATCATGCGGCAGGGCGCGATCCTGGTCGATGACACTGACCCGGGCGATAGCCTCTCGGCGATCTTCCTGCTGGAACACGCGGTTCAGGACGGACGGATGACGAGCGGTGGCAAACCGCATGTGATCTCACAACGCCTCCAGTTCGCCGCGATCGACAAGGCGGGCGACGCCGTCAACGCTGGTATCGCGCCGCATCTTAACCTTCGCCCCGCAACTACCGAAGAGGTCGACGCAGTCCGCGACCTGCTCGATGAGGATTGGCTGACGAGTGAACTGGAGAAGACAGCCATCCGGTTCGCCACGGTCGAGCTGGCGCAGGGGCATGTCGCGGAGATCAAGACCCGCCGCCTGCCCGAGATCGACAAGGTCGAACAGGAGGTCCGCGCGCGACTTAAGAAGGAAATCAACTACTGGGATTCCCGGGCTTTCGAACTGAAAGAGGAGGAGAAGGCCGGTAAAAAGGCGCGGCTGAGCTGGCAGAATGCCCAGCGACGCGCGGAGGAACTGGCCGAGCGCCAGAAGCGCCGAATGGACCAACTGGAGCAGGAGCGGTTCATCACTTCGCAGCCACCCCGGGTGCGCGGCGGAATGGTGGTCATTCCACGTGGCCTTCTCGTCGCTCGTCAATCACCAACCATACCCAACCGCTTCGCCGAAGATTCGGCGGCGCGGCGCGCGATCGAACTCGCTGCGATGGAAGCGGTCATGGCCGCGGAACGCGCGCTGGGGCATGCGCCGGTTGACGTCTCTGCCCAGAAGATTGGCTACGACATCGCTTCCCACGATCCGAAGTCGGGGCATCTGCGCTTCATCGAGGTCAAGGGGCGCATCGACGGCGCTGACTCCGTGATGGTCACGCGGCAGGAGGTCATCACCTCCCTGCACGAGTCGGAGAAGTTCATTCTCGCCATAGTGCCGGTTGCTGCCGGCTTTGCCCATGCACCGCGCTATGTGCGCGGCCCGCTCGTGGAACGGGAACCGTCGTTCCTTGAAACAGCAATACAGTTCGACCTGCGGCGGCTGCTCGAACGCGGGGAGAGTCCGAATTGAGAAAAGAACAAGCCGAAAGTTCAGGGGCGGTCATCTACTCGTTCAATGGACGTTGGGAAGAAGCTCTTCGAAGCGGAAAAATACGGGTCTTCTTTCGGAAGAAGAGGCCTGTGACATTGCCTAAACGCGTGTTCTTCTATGTCGGCGTTCCAGCCAAACGTATTGTCGGATACGCATATATAGATGCAATAGATTTGGTAGACTTCAAGGAAGCGATTTCAATAAGAGATCAAGGGTGCATAACAGAAAACGAGTTAATAAAGTATATTGGAAGAGCTGGAAGCGTCTATGCTTTGAAGATTGGCGAAGCTGTTATCTTCAAGACACCGATTGATCTAGAATATTTAAACGAGGAATTTGGGTTCAACCCGCCTCAAAGCTTCTCAAACGTCAGCGACAGCTTAGAACGCCGCCTCTTGGAGAATGAACCATGAAAAAGAAACTTATCGAGGTGGCGTTGCCGCTTGAGGCGATAAACACCGCCTCCTCGCGTGAAAAATCGATACGTCACGGCCATCCTTCAACCATGCATTTGTGGTGGGCGCGACGACCGCTCGCAGCGTGCCGTGCGGTGCTGTTCGCCCAGCTTGTCGATGATCCATCGAGCGACCGCGAAAAATTCCCTACACATGAGATGCAGGAAGCCGAGCGTGAGCGTCTGTTCGGGATAATCGAAGAATTGGTACTGTGGGAGAACTCTACTAACGACGAGGTACTGGAACGCGCCCGCGCTGAAATCCGCAAGAGCTACGGCGGCAAACTGCCTCCCGTCTATGACCCGTTCTCGGGCGGTGGTTCAATCCCGCTTGAAGCGCAACGGTTAGGCCTGCCCGCATATGGATCTGATCTGAACCCGGTTGCGGTGATGATCGGTAAGGCGATGATCGAGATCCCGCCGAAGTTTAAAGACAAAGAGCCGGTCCATCGGGGCGGTAAGGAGCGGCAGTTCTACCGTCACGCAGAAGGGCTTGCCGAGGACGTCAAATATTACGGCGAATGGATGCGCGAAGCGGCCCGGGACCGTATCGGCACGCTCTATCCGCAGATTGATATGCCAAAGGAATATGGAGGCGGGAAGGCGCCCGTGATCGCTTGGATTTGGGCAAGGACAGTGCCCAGTCCAGATCCTGCATTTTCCGGCGTAGATGTCCCCTTGGTTCGGAGCTTTAAGCTGTCTGCCAAAGCAGGGAAAGAAGTCTGGATCCAGCCCGTGAAAGAGGGCGACAGCTATCACTTTGAGGTGCAGTCAGTAGCTCAGGGAAACAAGCATCTCGGATTTGAAGGAACTGTTGGTAGGCAGGGAGGAGTTTGCCTGATGTCCAACAGTGCGATGCCTCTCAACTATATTCGCGAGAAGGGCCGGCAGGGGAAAATGGGGCAACGCCTGATGGCTCTGGTTGTTGAGGGGCCTAAAGGGCGTGTATTCCTTCCTCCGTCCGATGCGGACGAAGAGATTGCGAAATCTGCCAAGCCAGATTGGCGGCCAGACGTTCCGCTCCCGAAGAACCCGCGTGATTTCAAAACACCAAACTATGGCATCAATAATTTCGGAGAAGTCTTCTCGGCGAGACAGCTCTGTGCGCTGAACGAGTTTTCGAACCTCGTGGCTGAAGCGATAGAGAAGGTGCGCCATGATGCGGTCCGCTCTGGCATGATCGATGATCAAACTCATTTGAGGGATGGAGGTGTCGGCGCGACGGCTTATGCTGAGGCTGTCGGTGTATACTTGGGCATGGCAGTTGGGCGTAGCGCAAACTACTGGTCATCCTTTACGCCATGGGGTGGCGATTTTATTGTTCAGACGTTTGGGCGGCAAGCACTTCCGATGGTGTGGGATTTTGCCGAGGCAAATCCATTTTCGAGCTCAACCGGGAATTTCCTTGGAGCTATTGAATGGGTAGTGAAGTCCATTCAGAATTTTATGCCCTCAGCAGAAGGTAGAATCGCCCAAGGTGAGGCCCAGGAATTGTTAGACGTTCCTAATGGAACGGTGTTTTCAACAGATCCACCATACTATGATAATATTGGTTACGCGGACTTGTCTGATTTCTTCTATATTTGGATGAAGAGAACGATAGGAGATATATTTCCGGCACTATTCTCCACCATGCAGACTCCAAAGGAATCGGAGTTAGTAGCTACGCCATATCGACATGGCGGGAAGGAACAGGCGGAAATTTTCTTCATTGAAGGGATGACAAAGGCAATGAGGCGGATTGCTGATCTGTCCTCCGATGATGCACCGACTACAATTTATTATGCATTTAAGCAGAGCGAGGTTGATCACGAGGGTGTTGCTTCTACGGGGTGGGCGACATTCCTCGAAGCAGTTATTCGATCCGGTCAGGCAGTTGTTGGAACTTGGCCCGTGCGAACGGAACGGGATACGGGTCTAAAATCAGCGATGAATGTTTTGGCTAGTTCGGTCGTCCTAGTTTGTAGAAAGCGAACCGATACCGCTGAAATTGTAACTCGTTCGGAATTTATTCGAGCGCTCAAACGAGAGCTCCCATCCGCTATCGCAGATCTTCAGGCTGCCAATATTACTCCTGCCGATATGCCACAATCAGCCATCGGCCCAGGTATGGGCGTGTTCTCGCGCTACAAAACCGTTCTTGAATCCGACGACAGCCCGATGAGCGTGAAGACCGCACTTCAGCTCATCAATCGGGAACTCGACGAGTATCTCGGTGGCATCCAAGGCGAGTTCGACGCGGACACACGATTCGCGATCACCTGGTTCGAGCAGAACGGGACCGGCAAGGGGGATTACGGTGTCGCCGACAACCTTGCCCGAGCGCGCGGTATTTCTGTCGATAGCGTCAAGCACGCTGGTATCGTCGAAAGCGCCGCCGGCAAGGTCCGCATCCTCTCGCGCGATGAACTCGACGACGACTGGGACCCGGAAGATGACCGCCACCTGACGGTGTGGGAGTGCCTCCAGCATTTGGTCCGGCAGCATGAGAAGGATGGCATATCTCACGATACGGCCGTGCTCTTGAAGAAGATCAACACCCGTGCCGAGGCCGTGAAGGATCTCGCCTATTGCCTCTACGACATCAGTGCCAACAAGCGGAAGGATGCGAAGGAAGCCACGGCCTACAACGCTCTGATCGCCGATTGGGCGGAACTGACGCGGCAGGCGGCGTCAATCCACGACACGAGCGGCGATCGCCAGATCCGGCTGGACATTTAGGGGGAAACGTACGTGGCCAAGAGTACACGCCAATATGTATTCGAGGGAATGGAGCTGCTGCCATCGGCACTCATTCCCTTCGTCGAAAAGCGGCTGGAAAGCTCGATCACGGGTCACTGGCAAGTGGAAGTGGTCCAACGTGTCCAAGGCTTGAAGCCGAATTCTGCGGGCGAAGTCGGCTGGGACCAGCAAGGATTACTGAAGGCGATGATGGCCTTCTGGAAGGACGCCTTCGCGACCGTGCTCGGCCACCCTGAGCGGTCCTATGTGTCCGAGCTGCTCGATGTCCGCAACAAGCTGTCGCACAATGAGAGCTTCACTTACGACGATGCCGAGCGTGCGCTCGATTCCATGCGCCGGCTAATGGAAGCAATCAGCGCCGGCGAAGTCGCGGAGCAGCTTTCGAAGATGCGGGATACCATCCTGCGCACGAAGTTCACCGAGCTTCAGCGCAACGAGGAGCGCCGGAAGACCCAGCGCCTTGAAATCTCGGTGGAGACGGTCGCCGGCCTGCTGCCGTGGCGCGAGATTGTCGAGCCCCATCCGGACGTCGCCACGGGCGAGTTCCAACAGGCGGAATTTGCGGCCGATCTCGCCAAGGTCCATGCAGGGAGCGCCCCGGCCGAATATCGCGATCCCAAGCAATTCTACAGCCGGACCTATCTGACGGAGGGCCTGAGCACGCTCCTTGTAGGCGCCGCAAAGCGGCTGTCGGGTAGCGGCGGCGATCCAGTGGTCGAACTGCAAACCAACTTCGGGGGTGGCAAGACGCACTCGATGCTGGCCCTCTATCACATGGCCGGTGGCACGCCGGTTCAGGACCTGTCGGGACTGGACCGGTTGCTGGATCAGTCCGGGTTGAGCGTGCCCGGGGGCATCAACCGCGCGGTGCTTGTCGGTACGTCGCGGGGGCCACAGGATGTGCTCAACGCCGAAGGCGGCCGCAAGATCCGCACGACGTGGGGTGAGCTGGCATGGCAGCTTGGGGGCGCAGAGGCCTTCGACATGGTTGCGGAGAACGATGCCAGCGGCATCGCGCCGGGCTCACACCTGCTCGAGGCGATCTTCAAGAAGTATGCGCCGTGCCTTATCCTGATCGACGAATGGGTTGCCTACCTGCGGCAGATCTACAGGGTTGACGGGCTGCCCTCTGGTTCGTTCGACGCGAACCTGTCCTTCGTCCAGTCGCTTACCGAGGCCGTCAAGGCCAGTCCCCAGACTCTGCTGGTCGCATCCTTGCCAGCTTCACAGATCGAGGTTGGCGGCGAAGGGGGTCAGGAAGCCCTGGCGCGGCTCAAGCAGACTTTCAGCCGCGTCGAATCCTCATGGCGGCCAGCGAGCCAGGAGGAGAGCTATGAAATCGTCCGTCGGCGGCTGTTCAAGGAAATTTCGGGCGACAAGTTTCACCATCGCGACAACACGCTGAAGCAGTTCGCCAAGCTCTATCGCGAGAATGCTAACGACTTCCCGCAAGGCTGCGCGGATGAAGACTACCGGCGCAAGCTGGAGAAGGCCTATCCGATCCATCCCGAGCTGTTCGACCAGCTCTACACGAGCTGGGGCTCGCTGGAAAAGTTCCAGCGCACGCGCGGCGTTCTGCGCCTGATGGCGCAGGCCATCCACGAATTGTGGATGAGCGGCGACCCGTCGGTGATGATCATGCCCGGCAGCGTCGCGGTGAGTTCGCCCCGCGTGGAGCCTGAACTGCTGCACTATCTCGACGTGAGCTGGCAATCGATCATCGCCGGCGATGTCGACGGCACGGCATCTACGCCATACAAGATCGACCAGTCGGCACCGAACCTGAATCGGTACTCGGCGACCAGGCGCGTTGCCCGCGCAATTTTCATGGGAACGGCGCCCACCGCCCAACAGCAGAACACCGGCCTCGACGACAAGCAGATTAATCTCGGCGTCGTGCAGCCCGGTGAGCGTCCGGCGATCTTCGGCGATGCCCTTCGGCGGCTCACCAACCAGGCCAAGTTCATGCACGCCGATCTTGGCCGGTACTGGTATTCGATGTCTGCGAGCCTCAATCGCATCGCTGCGGACAAGGCGGCCCAGGTCGAGGCGGCGCTTGTCGACGTCACGATCGACGTAGAACTCGGCAAATACGTTAACGGACTTGCCGACCGCGGGCATTTCGACGCCGTGCAGGTTGCCCCTGCCTCATCGGCCGAGGTGCCTGACGAAGCTGGCGGAGTGCGAACCGTCGTGCTGGGGGTCGCGTATCCGCACAATGGCCGTGACGGTTCCGACGCCCTGATCGAGGCGAAGGACATCCTTATGCAGCGCGGCAGCACCCCGCGCGTCTATCGCAATATGCTGGTGTTCATCGCCGCGGATGCCCGTCAGCTCGACAACCTGAAGGACGCTGTGCGCGCGTCCCTGGCCTGGGGCGAGATCGTCCGCGACACCGAGCGGCTCAACCTCACCCAGAGCGACAGCGCGCTTGCGAAGGCCAAGTTGGCTGAATCGAATGAGACGATGAAAACCCGCCTCAAGGAGGCGTGGTGCTACTTGCACTATCCAGTGCAGGAGAGTGCTCAGGCCGATGTAGAGTGGGCGTCCGGCAAGATTCCAGCGCAAGATGGGCTGCTGGCGCGTGCGAGCAAGAAGCTTGTGGCCGAGGAGGGTCTGCTGACCGAGTTGGGGCCGGCGCGGCTTGACCGCGATCTCCAGAAATACATCTGGAATGGCAAGCCGCACCTCTCTCTGAAAGACCTGCGGGAATACCTCAACCGCCACGTCTACCTCCCGCGTGTGAAAAATCAGGAAGTTCTGGTCAAGGCCGTGCAAGCGGCGGTAAGCGCCATGATTCCCGGCCCCTTCGCATATGCCGAACGATGGGATGAAAAGTCGGACACCTATCTGGGGCTGGCAATTGAGCGCGCCGGAAACGCCGTTGTTGTCATCGATAGCGACAGCGTGATCGTGAAGCCAGAGGTCGCAGAGACTCATCGTCCCGCATCCGTTCAGCCAGGGCCGACGGACACTCCCGCGGAGCCAGGGGAAGGAGGACCGGAAACGGGCGAGCAGCCCGCTGGCGGTACATCCGAGCCGACTCCTGTCGAAAGGAGGCCGACCCGATTTACCGGTACGGTGATGATTTCTGCCGAGAGACCGGCGAGAGACATGCATCAAATCGTCGAGGCCATTGTCGAGCAGCTCACGACACTGCCGGGAAGCGATGTGAAGCTCAGGCTCGAAATCGAGGCGGAGATTCCATCCGGCCTCGACCGCGCAAAGATCCGAACGCTGGTCGAAAACGCCAATACGCTCGGATTTGTCGAAAAGTCAGTGGAATAGCCGAGGTGAGCGGGACCATCGTTCGGTCGGCAATCGGGTTCAGGTCGGCGGGCAAGACGCCGCCGGATTTCAGCCGATGGTGCGCGCCAGACTCAGCAGCCGTCGGCATGCGGGGTTATCGTTCCGCGCGGACCAGACCATGCTGAACGGCAACACCTCACCCGCGAGTTGCCGATAGGTGATCCCAGGAAACTGCGCGACAGTCGTGGCCTCACTCGTCAGCGTGAGGCCACGGCCGACGGCAACCAGGGACAAGATGTTGTCGCGTCCGACCTGTTGGGAGTGAATCTCAGGATGGCTGCCGAGGCCTGCAAGATGTGCGACCAGGTAGTCGTGGATTTCCTGACCCGGAGCGACGTCGCTCACGATGAATCGCTCCGCCACAAGGTCAGGCCATGCAAGTTCGGTCTTGTGTACCAAGGGATGATCATCCGGCAGCACCACGAAGACCCTTTCGAACCACAGATGTTCGGTCTCACAGCCGTCCCAGGTCTTCGTTCCCGTTATGAACGCGACGTCGAGATTCAGTGTCCGGACGGAAGCGACATGCTCCGCCGGGTTGCCCTCGATGGGGTCGACACGGACATTCGGATGGAGCTTGCCGAACTGCCGCAGCAGATCAAACAGGAAACCCGATGCGAGCGACGAAAAGACCCCGACCCGGACATTGCCCTGCTCGGACCGACCAACCGCAGCAACACCACTGGCGCCTGCGTCGATATGCCGGAGCGCCTTTCTCGCCGGCCCCAGAAACCGCTGGCCCGCAAGCGTCAAGCGAACACCGCCGGCGTGGCGCTGAAACAAGGATGCACCAAGTTCATCTTCCATGTCCCGAATGCGGCGGCTGATCGCCGATTCCTCGATGTCGAGTGCTCGGCCCGCCTTGCGGAAGCTGCCATGCTCAGCTGCCGCCACGAAGTACCGGAGATGTTGGAGCTTTATGCGGCTGCGCGGCAGCTCAGGTATCAGGATTTCATCTGGAGCAGTGCCGCTCCGACGCGGACCGATGTCGTCCGGCCCATCCACGATCACAGGTTCCCGTCTGCCCAGAGGCCGCGGCCAACGACATCCTGCGGACGAGATGGTCGCGCCCCAACCTCGAAGCCGCTTGATGCTCCTGCCGCGCGGATCTCCCTGCGTCGTGTCGTCATATTTCGCCCACGCAAGAAACTTAACAATATTCAGTTAGCGGTATCGTGCAGATTGACATTGCCAACGTCAACGGAAAATGAATGACATTAAGTTAATCGCCCGCCAGCAACCCGCCAGCAGGAGAGCGGCAAATGTGCCAGCTAAAGCGATGACATCGCGTTCAGTGGTAGGCGACCTGGCGCTTAGCAATGTCAGGTCACACCGGGGGCGGCACTGATGCCCCGCCCGAAGAAGGACGCCGCCCTCGACATCTCCCGGAAAGCAGTCGAGGAGACCATTCGGCTTCTCGGTGAGCGGGAGGATTTCGACGTACCGTTGGCGGCGGTCGCCGAGGCGGTCGGCTGTACCGCGCCAGCGCTTTACGGGCATTTTCGCAACAAAGACGCTTTGCTGCGTGCGGTCCACGATGCCGGTTTCAAGCGGCTTTATGAAGAGAAACGTGCGCGGGCCAAACACTTTAGGGCAGAACCCCTCGCCTATCTGCGCGCATGCAGCCATGCCTATGCCGAGTTCGCCTTTGAGAACCCGACGCTGTACCGCCTGATGTTTTCCCCGCCGCCGAGCCTCGCAGTGGACCAGGGACCGCTCTCGACGGATCTCGGCCGGTCGGTGCTGGAATTGGTGGTGAAGGCTATTCGTGCCTGTCAGAAGCAGGGCCTTCTGCCCGGGGCTGACCCGAAGCGCTATGCGTTCACATTCTGGGCCGCGGTTCACGGTGCAGTCTCCCTTGCACTGCAAAATCGTGCCCCGGATGAAAGGATCAGACAGGACGCCGCGCTCGTGGTAGTCGATACTCTCCTGGAGATCATCGCGGCCACCGCTCCTGATCGCGGGTAGTCCGTGTCATAGCTGGCCGCCTGACCTGCTCCGCTTCTCCTTCGCGAAACCCCGGTCTGTGGCGATGAACCGCTCCAGCATCGGCACGATCAGCTTCACGGGATCTGTGGCGGGCTGCCCGGACTCGCGGGCCAGGACCTCGGCATAAGCGACGAGATCGCGATGAAGCGGTCCGGGCAGTTCTACCGTTACCTTGACCGCTCTGTCCTCGACGATGGGTCCGAGTTTCAGCTTCGCCATGGTCAACTCCTGTAGGGTTCGAGAACGAGGTCGCGGGTGACAATCACCCTGACCGGGAAGCCCGGCCGGACGGTGAGCGTCGGCGCGACCTGCAACTGGCGCTGGATGATCTGCTGGCCGGCCTGATTGATGGTGTCCTGTGCCCCATCGCGGATGGCGCGGATCAGGCGATCCTCGTCGCTGGTGGCGAGCTCCGTCCCCACCGCAAGCAGGGTCGATAACCCCGCTGCCTTCATCAGATCCCACCAGTGGTAATCGACGCCATCTTCAAGACCGGCAAAGCCGCTGGCGTCCGCACCGGGCTGACGTTCCAGCACGATGGAGCGGCCATTGGGCAGGATCAGACGGTTCCAGACGAGCAGGACGCGTCGCTGGCCAAAGGTCACGCCGGCATCGTATTGCCCGATAATGCGGGTGCCTTGCGGGATGAGGAGCAGGCTTCCGGTCGGGCTGTCATAGACGTTCTCCGTGACCTGGGCGGTGATCTGTCCGGGCAGATCGGACCGGATGCCGGTGATCATCGCGGCCGGGATAACAGCTCCCGCCTGAAGGATGTAGGGCGACGCCGGCGCCATGATGCGATCGAGCGCAACGGTCTGGCGATCCACAGGACCGTTGAGGAAAGCCGTGTGCCGATCCTGTCCGGCCGTCGCGCCGGTTTGCGAGCCAAGGCCGAGACCGGCCAGTCCCGGACCTCCGGTGGCAGTTGCCGTGCCCGGACCGGTCTGGAAGAAAACGCGGCTGAGGCGCGCCGCTTCTTCCTCGGCAAGCCGGCGCTGCTCCTCCGGGTCGACGGCCGGCGCCGCCACGGGCGGCGGTGCGACCGGCTGTCCCCGGTTTTGCGCATCGAGGATCGGGCCGCCGAGATCACCTGGCAAAGGCGGTCCAAGGACCGGGCCGGTATAATCCCTTGGCAGGCCGGACAGGCCATCGGCGGTGGGTCGGTTATCGGTCGAATAGAGCTCTTCGCCGCTCGTCCCCATGTCTCGGGTCTGGAGGGCGTAGACAAGCGCCCCGCCGATGCCGAGCAACGCAACGGCGCCGACGCTGGCGAGCATCTTGCGGGAAAGTCGCGTGACACGGGGCGGATCGGCGCGCAGCCGCATGGGCGCGGCGGCGTCTGTGCTGGTAGCGGTGGCTCTGTCCTCGGTCATGATGGCGAGTCTCCGGTATCGCGGGCGGGCTGGGCGGCGGCCTGCCGCTGTTCGATCCGAACGATCCGGACGGTCTGTTGGCGCTCGCCACTTCCAAGGCGAAGCTCGGCTGCACCGAACAGGCGGTCCACGATCAGGATGTTCTGGTGGATGCGGCTGTTGACGATCTGCGGCTCGCCATCCGAGCCGAGCACGAAGAGCGGCGGCATCTCGCCCTGGACGATCCCACGCGGGAAGACGACGTAGACGCGGCGGCCATCGTCGAAGACCGAAATCGGCCGCCATGGCGGGCTGTCGCCGGTCAGGCCGTAGCGATAGTTGCGCGCCGCCTCGGCCGGGATGACGGGCGTGGCCGGGACCGACTGGCGCTGGCCCGCCGGTGGCGCGGGATAGGCCCATGCGACGGCGGGCATGTAGAGCGCCTCGCGGGCGCGCAGCTCGATCATGTAGATGCGGCGGTCGGTGGTGATGACGAGATTTGTCGAGATGTCCGGCCGCGTCGGCTTCACCAGCACATGAACCCGCCGGTACGCACCGCTTCCGCTCTCGGTGTCGCCGATGATCCAACGTGCAGTATCGCCCGCCGCGATCGGCCCGGCACCAGTCAGGCCTTCACCTGGCTCCAAGGCGATATTGGTGATCTGCCCGGGCGCCGCATAGACCTGATAGAGAGCGCCCTCGGACCACGGGTAAATCTGGATCGAATTGTAGTAGCCCTCGCGGCGCGGTTCGACACGGGCGGCAGCGTTGGCGTTTTCCACCCTTCCCGCCGGCGTGCCTGCGGCCGCGCCGCCACGCGCGACGCTCCAGGCCGGAGGCGTATGCAACGGACGCGGCCGTTCATCGGCGACAGGTGCCTGCGCCACGGGCAGCGGTGGTACGTCGGCGTCGTAGCGGAACTGCGGGGTACGATTGGTCGCGCAGCCAGCCAGCGCAGTCGCCGCCAGTAAAGCCGCGAAGGCAGGTTTGCGGAAAGCCGGAAAGCCGGACTTGCGGATCGGCGTGCGGGTCATTGACTCATCTCCCGCGACCAGTTGATGGCATTGACGTAGATGCCGAGCGGGTTGGCGCGCAAACGCTCGGCGTTGCGCGGCATCTGGATCACGATGGTCAGGATCGCGGTCCAGCGCTCGGTGGTCGAGAGTTGGCCATTCTCGTATTGGCGTTCGGTCCAGGCGACGCGGAAGGAATCCGGGGACGCCCGGATAACGGAGGAGACCTCGACCGCCACCTGCTGGCGGCCCACGCGGGTGAAGGGGTCATTCGCACGGGCATAGTCGTTGAGCGCTGCCGCTCCCCGGTCGGTCGTCCATTCATAGGCGCGCAGCCAATTCTGGCGGACAATGATTGCGTCGGCCGGAATGGCCCGCACCTGCTCGATGAAGCGGCCGAGATGCCAGGCGATCTGTGGGTCGGTCGGGCGATAGTCCGCGGTTGCGGGCGCTACGGTCTGCGCCTGACCGAGATTGTCGACCTGCACCACCCAGGGCACGATGGTCCCTCGCGCCGACTGCCAGACCAAGGCGGCGGCGAAGCCGGCCGAGAGGACCAGCGAGCCGAAGGCCATGTAACGCCAGTTCCTTGCCTGAACGCGAGCCGAGCCGATGCGCTCGTCCCAGACCTGCGCGGCCTTCTGGTAGGGTGTCTCGGGTTCGGGCGATTTGCCGTAATGTGCCGAAGATCGTTTGAAGAGATTCATGAGCGGTCGCTTTCGGAAAGATTGACGGAAGAGCCGGAGCCGTGGCTGTCGCCGGAGCGGACGGCATGGCCCGCCATGGTCGTGCCGTGGCCAAGCGCCTGACGGCGCTGCATCTGCTGCGCCCATGCCGGAGGACCGCCAGCGGAGGCCGAGGCCGATGTAGCGGCGGCATCGCCTGCGCCGCCGACGGTGCCCATGGAAGATGACCCGCCTGTCGCGCCGAACCCGGCGCGAACACCATCGGAGAAACTGGAACTGACGCTCTCATTTGCCCTGGAGGCGGCACGTTTCAGCGGCGACACCGCGGCGGAACTGGCTGCCCGGGCGACACCTCCAAGGCCGGAGACGACACCTGCCGCGCCGGACTGACCCAGCGAACCGACGCTGTAGGCAGCGGTTGCCGCTCCCGCGGCGGTCGCGCCGCCACGGACAGCCGCGGCTCCGCCCGAAAGGGCGGCCGTGCCTCCCCTTGCGGCCATGCCTGCGGCGGCGCCTCCCGCCAGCACCATGCCACCGGCGGCGAGGCCTGTGCCGACGGCCGATCCGGCGCCGAGCTGCGGCCCACCCGAGACGAGGCCCGAGGCGATGCCGGGGCCGAAGATGCCGAGGCCGAGAAGGGAGAGAGCGGCCAGCACGATCGCCATGGCGTCGTCGATGGTCGGTGTCGCACCGCCGAAACCGGCGGTGAACTGGGAAAACAGCGTCGAGCCGATGCCGATGATGACGGCGAGCACCAGCACCTTGATGCCCGAGGAGACGACATTGCCAAGCACGCGCTCGGCCATGAAGGCCGTCTTGCCGAAAAGGCCGAAAGGAATGAGGACAAAGCCGGCAAGCGTCGTCAGCTTGAACTCGATCAGCGTGACGAAGAGCTGCACGGCGAGGATGAAGAAGGCGAGCAGCACCAGCGCCCAGGCGAACAGCAGGCAGGCGATCTGGATGAAATTCTCGAAGAAGGAAACGAAGCCCATCAGATCCGAGATCGCGTCGAGCAGCGGTCGGCCTGCATCGAGGCCTGTCTGCGCGACGCGGCCGGGGCGCATCAGATCGGCCGCGGAAAAACCGGTTCCGGAGGCTTGCAGGCCGAGTCCCGCAAAGCTGTCGAAAACGATCTTAGCGAGATTGTTCCAGTTGCCGATCAGGTAGGCGAAGACACCTACGAAGAGTGTCTTCTTCACCAGCCGGGCGATGATGTCGTCGTCGGCACCCCAGCTCCAGAACAGAGCCGCGAGCGTCACATCGATGACGATCAGCGTAGTCGCGATGAAGGCGACTTCGCCGCCGAGCAGTCCGAAGCCGCTGTCGATATAGCTCGTGAAGACCCCGAGAAAATTGTCGATGACGCCGGTCCCGCCCATGGATCATCGCTCCCCGTCGATATTCGGGGCAGTTGGAGCCGGAGCGCGACCGAGGAAGCGGTCCCGAGACTCCGCCCAGGCCGAAAGACATTCGGCGTCGCTGGTGGCCGCCTCTCCAAGCCGCTGGCAGCCGCGAAGCGTCAGGCGCAGTGGATCGGCCGGGGGCTGGAGTTCCTGGGCAGGCCTCGCCCGCGCCGGTTCCTCTTCCCGGGTCATCTCTATCACCGTGGCGGTGATCGCGATGGCGACAAATACGACCGCGCCGAGGCGGGCCAGCACTTTCCCCTCCATGGGAGCCCCCTCCCCGGATCAGTTGCCGCCGTTGAACATCTGCGCGTTGCCCGGCTGGTAGCCCGAGCCAGGTGTCAGAAAGCGCTCACGCTGGATGCGGCCCTGTTCGGCGGCCGTCGCCCGGTCGGCCTCGAGCATGGCTGTGGCGCGGCCATTGGCGGAGATCACCGCGATGAGGTCCGAAAGCTGCTGCGATTGCAGTGCGAGAAGCTGGTTGCCCGCCTGCGTGGCTTGCAGCGCACCGACTGCATTCTGGCTCTGATCGACCAGCGCAGACATCGCGCTGCGATTGCTGTCGATATTGCCGACGACGCCGGCCTGTACGCGCATGGCGTCCTGCAGCCCGCCGACGGTGTTTTCCCAGCGCGAACGGGCATCGGCGATCAGCTGCGCGTCGGTGGCCGAGATCGAGAGTTTGCCGTAATCCTGCTGGAACATCCGGTCGATCTGCTGGACGTCGAAGGCAATGCTCTGGGCCTGGCTCAAGAGCTGCTGGGTGCGCTGGATGTTTTGCTGAAGCTGCTGGAGCGAAGAAAACGGCAGGCTCGCGAGATTGCGAGCCTGATTGATGAGCATCTGCGCTTCGTTCTGAAGTTGGGCGATCTGATTGTTGATCTGCTCCAGGGATCGAGCGGCTGTCAGCAGGTTCTCGGCATGATTGGTCGGATCGTAGACGATGCGGCCGAACCCGCCGAAGAAGGCATGTGCAGGTGTGGTGAACATCGGCGCCAAGGGCGTGGCAAGTGCGAGGGCCAGTACCGAGGCGCGGGCGATACGGTGCATTTTGCGATTGGTCACAGATCTATCTCCTCTTGGCTGAGCTCTTTATCGATCGGGAATTCGTCTTGCGGCCCGGCTTGGCTCGCGATGGCTGGTGCCGGCTCATCCTCCGGGTCCGAAGGCGGCCCTGGGACGAGATTTGTGAGGCGGGGGATCAGGTCGGCGGCCCAGTCCACGCCGCGATGGCGCAGCCAGGCGGCGAGGAAGCTGTCGGTCCCACGCTCGGCGTGGATACGCTCGATTTCGGCCTGATCGGACTTGGAGGACGCGGCGCAGAGCGCGAGGCCGACCTCGCTCAGGCCCAGTTCGAAGAGCCGGTTGCCGCGCCGTGACTGACAGTAATAGTCTCGCTTCGGGGTCGAGCGGGCGAGGATCTCGATCTGCCGGTCATTGAGGCCGAACCGCCTGTAGATGGCCGTGATCTGCGGCTCGATCGCGCGCTCGTTGGGCAGGAGCAGCCGCGTCGGGCAGCTCTCGATGATGGCGGGCGCGATCGCGCTGCCGTCGATGTCCGACAGGCTCTGCGTGGCGAAAATGACCGAGGCGTTCTTCTTGCGAAGCGTCTTCAGCCATTCGCGAAGCTGGCCGGAGAAGCCGTCATCGTCGAGCGCAAGCCAACCCTCGTCGATGATGAGAAGCGTCGGGCGCCCGTCGAGCCGGTCGCCGATCCGATGGAACAGGTAGGACAGGACCGCAGGCGCGGCCCCCGTTCCGACAAGCCCTTCGATCTCGAAGGCCTGCACGTCCGCCGACCCAAGATATTCGGTCTCGGCGTCGAGCAGGCGGCCATAGGGACCACCGACGCAATAGGGTCGCAGCGCCTGCTTGAGGTCATTGGATTGCAGCAGCACGGCGAGGCCGGTGATGGTGCGTTCGCCGACGGGCGCGGAAGCGAGCGACGATAGCGCCGTCCAGATGTGTTCCTTCACCTCCGGCGTGACGGCGAGACCCTCGCGCGCCAGGATCGCCGCGATCCAGTCGGCAGCCCAGGACCGTTCATAGGCATCGTCGATGCGGGCCAACGGTTGCAGCGACACGGAGGCGTCGGAGCCGTCGGTCAGACCGCCGCCGAGATCGTGCCAGTTCCCGCCCATGGCGAGCGCTGCGGCCCGGATGGAGCCGCCGAAGTCGAAGGCGAAAACCTGGGCTTTCGCGTAACGGCGGAACTGGAGCGCCATCAGAGCGAGAAGCACCGATTTGCCCGCGCCGGTCGGGCCGACGACGAGCGTGTGGCCGACATCCCCGATATGGAGGGAAAGCCGGAACGGCGTACTTCCCTCGGTCTTGCCATAGAGCAAGGGGGGCGCACCGAGATGGTCGTTCCGTTCCGGCCCTGCCCACACAGCACTCAAGGGGATCATATGGGCGAGGTTGAGTGTCGAGATCGGCGGCTGCCGGACATTGGCGTAGGCATGGCCGGGCAGCGAGCCGAGCCAGGCGTCGACGGCATTGACGGTCTCGGCCATGGCCGTGAAATCGCGGCCTTGAACGACTTTCTCGGCAAGCCGCAGCTTTTCGTCGGCGACGCGCGGATCGGCGTCCCAGACCGTGATCGTGGCCGTGACATAGGCCATGCCCGCCATGTCGGCCCCAAGTTCCTGCAGGGCCATGTCGGCGTCGGCGGCCTTGTTGGCCGCGTCGGTGTCGACCAGCGCGGACTGCTCGTTGGTCATCACCTCCTTGACGATTGCGGCGATCGACTTGCGCTTGGCGAACCATTGGCGGCGGATTTTGGTGAGCAGCTTGGTCGCTTCGAGCTTGTCGATGAGGATCGCCCGCGTGCTCCAGCGATAGGGAAACGCCAGCCTGTTCATTTCATCGAGCAGGCCGGGGGTCGTGGCGGTGGGAAAGCCGATGATGGTGAGGACACGCAGATGCTGATCGCCGAGGCGTGGCTCCAGTCCACCGGTCAGCAGCTGGTCGGCGAGCAGCGCGTCGAGGTGCATGGGCACTTCGGGCACCCGCACACGGTGCCGGTTCGTGGAAATCGCCGAATGGAGATAGGTCAGCGTATCGCCATCGTCGAGCCATCGGCATTCGGGCATGAAGCCGTCGAGCAGGGCCAGAACGCGGTCGGTGCGATCCACGAAACCGCGCAGCAATTCCCAGGCGTTCACGCCCGATTGCTCGCGGCCCTCATAGAGCCAGGTCTCGGCACGTGCGGCCTCCTCGGCCGGCGGCAGCCAGAGGAATGTGAGGAAATAGCCCGACACGAAATGCGCGCCGGCCTCCTCGAACCCGGCTTTGCGCTCGGCATCGACCAAGGCCGATGCCGGATCGGGAAACAGGCATTCTGGATACGTCGCGGCCTCGCTGCGCTGCGCCTCGACAAAGATCGACCAGCCCGAGCCGAGGCGGCGCAGCGCATTGTTGATGCGGCCTGCCACCGCGACCAGTTCGGCGGCCACCGACGAATCCAGGTCCGGCCCTCGAAACTTCGCCGTCCTCTGGAAGCTCCCATCCTTGTTCAGCACCACGCCGGAGCCGGACAATGCCGCCCAGGGCAGATAGTCGGCCAGACGGGTCGCGGTGCGGCGGTATTCGGCCAGGTTCATCATCGCCCCGCCCTCACACCACCAGGAAAGCCGGGATGCGCAAGTGCCGGCGCCCCACCTCGACGAAGAGCGGATCGCGTTTCGCCGCCCAGACGGCCGCGAAATGTCCAACCGCCCAGATGGCGAGGCCGACCAGCCAGAGGCGCAGGCCAAGGCCCACGGCGCCGGCCAGCGTCCCGTTCAGGATCGCGATGGATCGCGGCGCGCCGCCGAGCAGGATGTGTTCGGTCAGCGCCCGGTGAACCGGGACGGTGAAGCCAGGCACGGCGTCGAGCTGTTCGAGAACTGCCGCCATCAGATGAGCGCCCCGCCGCCGAAGGAGAAGAATGACAGGAAGAAGCTCGATGCCGCGAAAGCGATGGAGATGCCAAAGACGATCTGGATCAGCCGGCGGAAGCCGCCAGAAGTGTCGCCGAATGCCAGCGTCAGGCCCGTCACGATGATGATGATGACGGCGATGATCTTCGCCACCGGTCCCTCGATCGATTCGAGGATGCTCTGGAGCGGCGCCTCCCAGGGCATGGACGAACCGGACGCATGGGCGGCCGGGGCCATGAACAGGCTGACATAGGTGACGGCCGCGGCTGTCGCGACGTGACGGCGAATGCGCAAGGCGTGGCGGATCATTCGGGCGTTCCTTTCGGGCTGGTTGCGGGGGTGATGCGGTAGTCGCCGTCAGGGCCGAGCCCTTCGACGCGCGCGAGTTCGACAAGCCGCCGTGCGGACCCGCGCCCGGCGAGGACTGCGACCAGGTCGATCGTCTCGGCGATCAGCGCGCGGGGCACCGTGATGACGGCTTCCTGGATCAGTTGTTCGAGGCGGAGAAGCGCGCCGATGCCGGAGCCGGCATGGATGGTGCCGATGCCGCCCGGATGTCCCGTTCCCCAGGCTTTGAGCAGATCGAGAGCTTCGGCGCCACGCACCTCGCCGACAGGAATCCGATCCGGGCGAAGCCGCAGCGAGGAGCGGACGAGATCGGAGAGCGTCGCCACTCCGTCTTTCGTGCGCATGGCGACGAGATTGGGTGCGGCGCATTGCAGCTCGCGCGTGTCCTCGATGATGACAACTCGGTCCGTGCTGTTGGACACCTCGGCAAGGAGAGCGTTTGTCAGCGTCGTCTTACCGGTCGACGTGCCGCCCGCGACGAGGATGTTGGCGCGTTCCGCCACGGCCGCGCGCAATGACGCGCTTTGCTCGGCCGTCATGATGCCGGCCGCGACATAGTCGTCGAGGGTGAACACCGCGACGGCGGGCTTACGGATGGCGAAGGCGGGTGCGGCGACGACAGGCGGCAGCAGGCCTTCGAAGCGTTCGCCGGTCTCCGGCAGCTCGGCCGAAACCCGCGGCGCTCCGGCATGCACCTCAGCGCCGACGTGGTGGGCGACGAGCCGCACGATGCGCTCGCCATCGGCGGCGGACAGAATCTCTCCCGTATCGGCCAGACCCTCGGACAACCGGTCCACCCAGATGCGGCCATCGGGATTGAGCATGACCTCGACGACAGCGGGGTCGTCGAGAAAGCGGGCGATGGCGGCTCCGAGCGCGGTGCGCAGCATGCGCGAACTGCGCGCGCGTCCTTCTGGGTTATTATGTGAAGCCGCCATCTTGTCCCCGTTCTGGCCGGGAACAATTGGGTCCTGCCCCGACGGGGACGATTAAAAGAACCCGAATTCGGGTGGATTCAACAACTGTCTTTCGGAGTAGTACTGTAGCGTGCAAATACAGGAAATCGGCGGGGTCGCCCGGCGCTGTTCCCAGCGTTCGGTCGGTGTGCGGCCAGTTATGATGGCTCCGATCGCGTGGGGCTGACATCCTCGCTGATCTCCTGTCGGAGCTGCGGGCCAGCCGCCAGGCGACGCCCGAGCGCGCTGATGAAAGCCTCATAGCGCTCCGTCGCCTTCGCGCGCGCCGCCTGAGCCGCAGGCTCGGGTAGAGCTGGGGTGCTGGTGAGCCAGAAGCGCACGAATACGGCGAGGGTTTCCAACGAGATCCCGACGTCGCGTTCTAGACGAGAAACGCGCCGGTCGATCTGGTCGAGCCGCTTGACGATGGCCGCTTCGCGACGTTCGTCGGCATCCGGCGACAGAAAGGATGCGATTGCGGCTTCCGCGATCATCGATCGGGACTGACCACGGCGCGCGGCGAATTCCGCCAACATCGTCATGATCTCGGGGTCGAGATAGACGGAGACCGGAGATTTCTTCTTGCGTGCGGTCATGGCAATCAGAGGTCCATCCCGTCGCCGGGATCCATGCTTACCTGGCGCGCCACGTTCAGCCCCATCACCTGCGTGAGGCGGCGACTGCGCGCCGGTTCGTCTTCTCCTTCGGCATCAGGCGGATCGAACTCGTTGTCGATCGGCTTCTTCTTCTCGATCGGTTTGACCCGCCTCAGCTCGGGCTGGTGCCTGCGTTCGGACTCCGTCGGGTCTTCATCCTGATCGCCGGTGCCATGCGTGTCCGAAACGAACGGCGGACGTTCCGGCAGCGGCAAGGCGCTCCAGTCGTCGGATTGCCTCTTTTCTGGCTTGGCCGGTTTCGGGGGCGCGAGGACGCGTTCCTTGAAACGCGCATCCTCGAAATAGCGCGCCTTCTTGGCACGGATCGGCGGCGTGCCCGCCACCATGACGATCTCGTCGGTTGGCGGAAGCTGCATGACCTCTCCGGGTGTCAGCAATTGGCGCGCCGTCTCCGAGCGGGAGACCATCAGGTGCCCGAGCCAGGGCGAAAGCCGGTGTCCGGCATAGTTCTTCATCGCCTTCATCTCGGTGGCGGTGCCGAGCGCGTCGGACACCCGCTTGGCGGTTCGCTCGTCATTGGTGGCGAAGCTCACGCGTACATGGCAATTGTCGAGGATCGAATTGTTGGGGCCGTAAGCCTTCTCGATCTGGTTCAGCGACTGGGCGATCAGGAAGCTCTTGAGCCCGTAGCCCGCCATGAAGGCCAGGGCGCTCTCGAAGAAGTCCAAGCGGCCGAGCGCCGGAAACTCGTCGAGCATGAGTAAAACCCGGTGCCGACCGGCCTTCGCCTGCAAGTCTTCGGTCAGACGCCGCCCGACCTGGTTGAGGATCAGACGGACGAGCGGCTTGGTCCGGTTGATGTCGGACGGCGGCACCACGAGGTAGAGCGTCGTGGGCCTGTCGCCCGCTACCAGATCGGCAATCCGCCAGTCGCATCGGCGCGTCACCTCGGCAACGACGGGGTCGCGGTAGAGGCCGAGGAACGACATGGCGGTGGAGAGCACCCCCGAGCGTTCGTTCTCCGATTTGTTGAGAAGTTCGCGCGCCGCACTGGCAATCACCGGATGCGGGCCGACCTCTCCCAGATGAGGGGTTCTCATCATAGCATCGAGCGTCGCGTCGATCCTGCGCTTCGGGTCGGAGAGGAACGCGGCGACGCCGGCCAGCGTCTTGTCCGGTTCGGCATAAAGGACGTGCAGGATCGCCCCGACCAGCAGGGAATGGCTGGTCTTCTCCCAGTGATTGCGCCGCTCGAGACTGCCTTCGGGATCGACCAGGATATCGGCGATATTCTGGACGTCGCGGACCTCCCATTCGCCGCGGCGGACTTCGAGCAGTGGGTTGTACGCGGACGAGTCCGGGTTGGTCGGATCGAAGAGCAGCACCCGGCCATGCCGGTTGCGGAAGCCCGCGGTGAGCTGCCAGTTCTCGCCCTTGATGTCGTGGACGATTGCCGAACCTGGCCAGGTCAGGAGCGTGGGCACCACCAGGCCGACGCCTTTGCCCGACCGTGTCGGCGCGAAGCACAAGACATGCTCCGGTCCGTCGTGACGAAGATAGGCGTGATCGAAGCGCCCGAGCACGACGCCGTCGGGGTCGAGAAGCCCCGCGGCCCTGACCTCGTCGGGACGCGCCCACCGGGCCGAGCCGTAGGTCGCGGCATTCTTTGCCTCGCGCGCCCGCCAGACCGACATCCCTATCGCGACGGCAATGGCGATGAAGCCGCCCGATGCCGCGATCATCCCGCCTGTGGCAAAGATGCCCGGCGCATAGGCTTCATAGAAATACCACCACCAGAAGATTGCGGGCGGATAGTAGACCGGCCAGCCAGCGACCCGGAACCAGGGCGAGCCGAGCTGCGCCTGAAACCCAAGCTCCCACGCCACGTATTGTGTCGCCGCCCATGTCGTGACGAGGATGATCAGAAAGACGGTCAGGATCTGGCCCCAGAGAATTTTCGTCGCGGACATGGTGGTTCCTTCCTTTGACTGTCAGAGCCCGAGGCCCCGTTTGCGACCGAAGCTCCAGTCGACGCCGCCATCGCCCCGCGTTGCGCCCGAGACGTGGCGGCCGAGATGCTTCTCCAGCGAGGGGGACCAGGGCACGAGCTGGAAACCGAGGCCGTCGTCGATCATGGCGAAACGGCCGGAGGCCAGCGCCAGTCGCTGCCGGTAGGTGCCGGAGACATATTCGCCGCCAGCGGTCCGGTTGAATGGCAGGCCGGTCTCGGCCGCCAGCTTGCCGCCGAGAGCATCGAGTTCGCGACGCCGCAGCGTGTCGATCAGGTTGCGGCTGAAGACGATGCGTTGTCCCTGGCGCTCGGCCAACCCTTCCTGCAGAAGGCGTTCGGCGCGCAAATCCATCGCGTCGCGAACCTCGGCTCCGAAGCCGCCGGTGGAGAAATCGACCCGCTCGCGCGCGACCGCCTGCCGGTCCAGCCAGGTCGCGCCGGAGGCCGTGATCTGGCCTTGCAGGTCGAGATCGGAGCGCACGGCGATCGCCACGCGGCGCTGGCCCCTAGCATCGTCGAAGCTGCGGAGTTCGACGATCGATCCGGCTGCGCTGTCGCCCGCCGCATCGAGATCGGGGAGCTTGATGTGGTGGGTCCGGCCATCGACGCCATCGACCACCGCATAGGCGGTGCCCTTCAGCTCGTCATCGAGCCCGCGTTCGACGAGCCGGCCGATGACCGCCGTGTCGAGGCTCTCGCCGGCAAGCACATAGCCTGCGGCGCCACGCTCTATCGCGTTCTCGGTCAGAGCCCGATGCATCCGCTTGATGATGTCGCCGCGCTCGCCCAGCTGCCGGAGGGTCTTCTCGGCATCGTGGCTGATCGACCATTGCCCGGGGCCGACCTGCTCGGCGAGACCGAGCGTTTCCAGCTTCCGGAGCCGGCCGATTTTGAGGGCCTGGTACTCATCGGGCTGACGGTCGGGATGCGGCGCCAGGTCGATCGCACCGGCATCGCGGGCGTCGCGAACGAGCTGTCGGTCGAGCTGGGTCCAGCGCTCAGTATCGATCTGCCGTTCGAGGGCGCGTCGGATGTCGTGATCGGTGCGCGGCCCCAGTTCCATGGTGATGAGGTCGCGCGCCCGGTCGCGCATCCCCTCCTTGATGTAGTCGCGCGAGATCACGAGGTCCTGCCCGTCGTCCCGAACGCCGCGGACGATCAGATGGACATGGGGATGCTCGGTGTTCCAGTGATCGACGGCTAGCCAGTCGAGACGCGTGCCGAGGTCCTTTTCCATCTGCCCGACAAGATCGCGGGTGAAGGATCTGAGATCCGACATCTCGAGCGCGTCGTCGGGCGAGACGATGAAGCGGAAATGATGCCGGTCATCGCCGCAGCGCTCGACGAAGGCCCGCCCGTCGGCAGCCTCCGTCTCCGGCCCGAACAGACGCGCCTTCTCCCCGTCCCGGGTCACGCCGTCGCGGCTCAGATAATCGAGATGGGTGCCGAGGGGCGCGGTACGCCCGGAGTGGCGCACGACGCGCGCCTTGACCACGGCTCCCCGAGAGCGGGCGGTGATGAGGCGGTTGGCCTGGATGCTGGCCCGCTGCCCATGCCCGAAGCGCGAGCGGTTCCCGGAGGCGATGTGACCAGAGCGCGACACCGTTCCGCCAGCCTTCTTGGCCGCCGCGAGTGCCTGGGCGATGAAGGGGCGCACCTGCTGGACCCGCGTCGAGCGGATGCGGCCAGGGCGAATGCGAAACTCGCGCTCACCGGCCATGGCGCTGCCCCGCAATGTGCGAAAAGCCGAGAAATTCCAGGCAGTTGGGCAATTCCGGCACATTGCGCTGAGACGCCACAATGTGTGAAACGCGCGGGAAAACGCAATAAAAACAACCGACCGTCCTGCCCGCAATGTGCGGCCTTTTATCCTGCCATCGTCCGGTCGTGGTGCCCGCACCCGGCCCCTTCGCACTCCATGATGCGCAAAAGCCCGCCAGAGCACGATGGAGCGTGCGACCGGTCATGGCGCATCGCCCGTGTCTTGCGCGGTAACGAAAATGCCTTCCGCAGCGCCCTGATCTGCTTCCGGAACGAGGGCGTGGCCGCCTTGCGGCTGCGCAGCCGGCGCAGTATCGCGGTTCGCGGCCCGCGCCACGAAGAGCGGCGCCTCGCGCCAATCGGGCGGCGGTGCAGACGCCGCCGAAATGGCGCCGGGGAGTGCGTCTGCGCCCAGAAGCGGAGCGAGGGTCGCGACATAGGCGCGTGTCTCGGCGGGCAGAATGCGACCGTCGGAGAGGTATTCGTCGTAGCGGCCCGGGCCGGCATTGTAGGCCGCCAGCATGGCCGCGACATTGCCGTAGCGGTCGAACATTTCGCGCAGATACGCTGCGCCCGCGAGGATGTTGTCGCGGCGATCGAAGGGGTCGCGGCCGAGCTGGTGACGTTGGCGCAGCCCGGTCCAGGTATCGGGCATGATTTGCATCAGGCCCATCGCGCCGGCCGATGACACCGCCCGCAGATCGCCCGCGCTTTCGACGCGCAGCACCGCGCGGATCCAGTGCTCCGGAATCTCGAAGCGCTGCGCGGCCTCGGCGATATGAGGGGTGTTCGGATCGCGCAGAACAGCCTGAGCGACCGATACATCCGGGACCTGTCCCAGAGCAGGCGAAGCGAACGGTATCGGCAGGCCGAGAAGGAGAAGCAAGGCGGTTCGCCGGGCGGCGTGAAGCCGCCCGCACGCATGACCGTGGCGAAGCCGGAAGCGAAACGGCGGCATCGCTCAGTCCCTTCCGTCGCGCTTCGGCGCGCGGTTCCAGTGCAGCGACCACGACGTCGCGTCGGCCCCGTTCTGGAACATCGCGGCGCGGATCGGAGAGGGAAGCGCAGGATCGTCGATCAGCACCGAGAGATAGTCTCCGGCCTTCTCGCCGGTGCGCGACCAGGCCGCGCCGACCTCGGGACCGCTGTCATCCGGGCCGAGGTGAACGCGGTGATCGGGCGCGTTCTCCACCCCCGCGGTATCGACCGCGACGATGGCGATCTCGCTGTCGAGCGTGAAGGTCTGGATGCGGCCGGAGAAGCCGGATTTCTGCCGGGTGAACTCACCGATTTGCGGCATGGCATTTTCCTTTCCTGTGCGGCGGAGTGGGCCGGGAACGGGCGGCATGCCCGCTGCCGTGCAGGCGTTCACCGCGTTGACGCCTGCCATTCGAAGCGGCCGTCGCCATGCGCATCGGTCCAGATCGGCACGACGCGCGCAGTGACGGATGTGAGGGGAAGCGGCCCGAAATACCGGCCGTCCAGGCTGTCTTCCGCGTCCCAGTTCATCAGGAACACATCGCCATCGGCGATCACCCGGCAGCCCTGCCAGGAGGGCAGTCGGCGGCCCCGGCTGTCGCGTTCGCGGGCTTCGCCATAGGCGTGATCATAGGCCGTGATCAGCGCGCCCTTGCGGCACACTTCGGTGCCGGGCAGCGCCAGAACGCGCTTGATCAGGGGAACACCGCGCGGGAGATAGCCGCGTGCATCAAGGAAGCCCGCGAGATCGTCCGGCGGCATGACCGCGACAAGATCGGCGACCTCGAGCCGTCCCACGGGCCGAGCGGAATAGAGGCCGATCGGCGCGCTGGCCGACGCATTCCAGATGAACCGCGGGCCGTGCCCGGTCAGAAGCGGCGCGACGATCAGCGCGCCCGCCGCCACCATGGCCGTGACGATGGCGCGGCGGCTCATGGCTGGACACTCCGCCGCTTAAGCCAGGCGCGGTGCTGAGCCGGCGCATAGGGGCGCGGCCGTTCGCCTGCGGCGAGCCGGTTGTGGACGTGCCGCCAGTGTTCCGGCGAGACGTCCACCGCGTCGATGCCCGCTGCTTCGATCGCGTCGATGATCTGTAGCGTGCGCTCCACCCTGGGCCAGCCATGGGTTCGCAGGAGCACCACGCCGCCGGGATCGACGAAGGGCACGGTCTGATAGGCTTCACCCGCTCGCGGGGCGCACAGAATGTCGAGCCGGGACTCGACCGTCCCATGCTCGTTGGCGGCCCAGCGAACGAACGCAAAGCTGGAGCCCGGTCGGAAGGAGAGGACGCGGCGGCGGCGGTCCAGGATCTCGTCGCGCACGGCCGTGCCGAACCTGATCCAGTGTTCGAGCGATTTCTCGATCCATTTGAGTTCGACACGGGTGGGCTGGTCGCCAATCTGCGCGGTGCGCGCCTGGCCGGATTTCGGGCTGTCGGTCATTCGCCATCTCCGCCGGTCGGAGGAAACTCCCGCGCAAGCAGATCGCGCAGCATCTCGGCGACGGTCGTGCCGCGCCGGAAGGCGGCGATCTTGATCCGCCCCCGCATCTCGGGCGTCACATCGATCGTCAGCCGGGCGGTATTCGTGGCCACATCTGCGCTCTGCGGAGGTGGTTCGGCCTTGACCCATTGCTCGGGATCGGCGGGTCGGGTCGCGAAGCCCCTTCTGTTCGTCCGGGCGCTCATGATGCGCTCCGGGGAATGCCGAGATGCGCCAACTCGGTCGCCAGCGCGGTGATCTCACGCGCGGCCGCGCTCTCATGGTCGAGTTCCCGGACGATCCGCCCGGATTGCGCGGCGGCGGCAAAGGCGATGCGTTGCCCGATGCGTGTTCCCAGCGCCGGCGGGTCATGATCGACGAGCGTCTCGGCGGTATCGCGCGCGAGAATCGTGCGGGCGCCGCAACGGTTCAGGACAAAGCGAGCGACCAAGTCTGGCCGGTAGATGCGGGCCTCCGAGATGAGTGCCAGCATTTCCGCCGACGCCCAGCCGTCGAAGGGAGACGGTTGTACCGGGATCAAGACCAGGTCGGATGCGAGCAGCGCCGAGCGCATGAGCCCCGCCACGCGCGGCGGTCCGTCGATGACGACAAGATCGGCATCGCGGGCAAGCGCGGGGGCTTCGCGATGCAGCGTATCTCGGGCGAGACCGATCACGCTGAACAGGCACGGTAGACCCTCGCGGGCGCGCATCTCGGACCAATCGAGCGCCGAGCCTTGCGGATCGGCGTCGATGAGAATGACCCGTCTGCCTTGCATGGCCCATTCGCCCGCAATGGCAAGCGCCAGCGTCGTCTTCCCGACGCCGCCCTTCTGATTGAGCAAGGCGATGATCATGGCGCGCCTCCCGAGGGATCGTCGGAAGACGTCGTGGACATGCGCGGACGGGCGACGAAAGTGTCGGCGGAAGCGGTCCGATCCAGCGGCAGGCGCTTGTCGCCGGACGTCACTTTCAGCGCATTGCCGACCTTCACGATGAGCTTTTGCACATCGCGTCGGCGCTCTTCAATGTTAGATTCTTCGTTAGACTCTAAGTTAAGGGCGGGATTTTCTATGCGATTTCCGCGTGTTGCGCCCCGTTTGGGTTCCCGATAGCACGAGCCTCGGGTTCCCGATGGCACGATAGTCGGGGTTCCCGATAGCACGAGGCCATCCACAGGTTTTCCACAGGGCGGAACGGGCTCGAAAGCGAGCAACATCCGGCCGCCGGTTTCGAGCTCGGCAAAGAGCGTATAGCCCGGGAGCGGTTGGCGGCGAATGATGTCGCGCAGCTCGAAAGCGAAGCGCTTGAAGGGCGAGAGGCTGCCCGATTTCTGGTGAAGGTGGCGGAAGTCGAAGCGCCAGCCGTCCTTCTGCCGCCCGCCATGCTTGCGGACGAGCCGGTAGAGCCAGCGATCGAGACCGCCCGTCAGGCCGAAATAGGCCCGGTCGATGGTGAGGATCAGCGCATCGTCGAGAACGGCCCGGTAGAACCAGTCCGGGACGATCATCTCGACGCCGTCGGGCCGACCGTTGCGGGTGGTCCGCTCCTGCCACTCGTTGATCCAGGAGAAGCGGTGGCGACGTCCCTCAGCGGCCTGCCGCAGCGTGGTCGAGATCGTGGTGGATTGCAGCCGGTCCAGCGCCGCTTTCAGGCGCCGATAGTCGCGCAGGCTGGTGCCTCGGCCGATGAAGGTGAGAATCTCGTAGGGCGTTGCCATCATGAGCCGCGAAGTTCGCAACCCGGCATCGCGCGCCTCGACGATCTGGCTCGCGGCCCAGATCAGGATGTCGGCGTCCCATATGGTCGCCATGCCGTGATCCGGCACCGCCTCGACGCGGATCGAGACGGTCCCCGCGTTGAAGTCGATCGGCGCGACTCGATGGGATTTCGAAAGGGAGAAAAAGGGATAGGCCATGAGATCCTGCGCGTCTCGTGGTGCGAAATCTCCCGGAAGCGCTCTGAACAGATCGAGTTGCCCGCGCTCCGATGGAGTTCGACGCCGTCCTGTCATCAGCGGATGGAGCGCACGGCCCGGCGTGTGGCTGGTGGCATTTGCCGCTTGGCCGGAACCAACTGACCGCCCGGATCCGTGGTCGAAGTCACCGCGCCGCGGTCGGCCCAGGCTTCAAGATCGTCGACCGAGTAAACGACGCGCCCGCCGAGCTTGCGATAGGCGGGACCGGTGCCATAGGTGCGGTGCTTTTCGAGAGTCCTGGCGGACAGGCTGAGAAACGCGGCCGCCTCCTTGGTGCGCAGATAGCGCGGCGGCAAAACGGCGGACTTTGGACGCATGGATCGAGCCTCCGTGGGGTTGCGGGATGCCGCAGAGAACCAGCGGCGATTTCCGACCACGGTGGCGGAGAAAGATCGGCGGGGTGGATGGGGAAGATTGCCGGGGAGGAATCCCCACCCCCGCCAGACGGGCACGCTCAGGATTTGCGCTTGTGACGGAGCAGTTTGCGGTAGCCTCCCTCGATCAGGGCGGTGGCGCTTTCGATCAGTCCGATGACCGTGTCGCGCAGCGCCGACGTCCGCCACGGCTCCGAGGCGATGCGCTCGACGCCGAACATAGCGATGGCGATCTCCCGATAGGTCGCGCCATTGCTGTGACCATCGGCGGCCTGCATCATCTGACGCATCCGTCGTCGCTGATAGTGCGTGACGCGCCCGTCGCGCGGAACTGGCCGCGCATTTGCGGCGTGCCACAGGCGGAGCACCGCCTGAATGCGGTCGGGCAAATCATCGTCGAGGGGTAGCACGATGGAGGATCCACCGCCGACGTTACAGCCGGTCAGGCAAAGTATTTGCGCGTCCATATAGGCCGCGTGGATCGCATAGAGACCCTCGGGGCCTTCCCGGCCGTCAGCAGGCGTGAGCGAAGGCAGCGACGGCAGGAACGACGGCGCGATGTCGACCAGCAGCACGGCGGGATTGACGAGCGGCGACCAGATGACCTGTTGCTGGATCACGGAGAGACTCGGCCGGGCTGGGAAATCGCAACCCCCAGAGCCGCTGGGCCTCATCGGAATAGGGGCTCGCCTCGGCGTTCATCCCAACCAGTTCGGCGAAATGCTCCTGATAGGGCTCTGAGCGGCGCAGGCATTCCCAGGCAAGTCCCTCGACCGAGAGGTTGTCGTAGAACTCGTAGCGATCGCTGTCGCTCCAGTGGGACGTGTCTGGTCGCATCCTCCCCTCCTTGCTCTGACAGCACGATCGAGTTGTTCAACGATTCCAGCATCATCCCCGTGCGGGAAGATCGAGGAGCGGCAATGAGCGATGCCGGTTTGGCATCACTTATCGGCCCGCCCTGGCGGTTCAGTGCCGGGGCGCGGATTGCCACAGGAGGTGGCGATAGCCGGTCTGGGTCATCCATTTGGCGCGCGCCAGATGGCTGTCATGGACGCGCCGCGCACGCTCCGGCTCGACGCGGGGGTCGAGCCCGAACAGGACTTCAACCGCTTCGGTCCAGTCCGCGCCATCGGCGGCGGCGTCGAGGAGCCGCATGTAAAGCTTGATGTGGGTCCGGTCGTAGGCCGTCAGCTCCTCGACATCGGGAGCGGCATCGTCGAAGGGCTCGATCATCGAGGACATAATGGTCGCCCCAGACGGAGAAGAGCCAGCGGATGGTAGGATCGCGAACCGTCGCAAGCGGTCGCCGACGGAAAGGGGCACGCCACGGCGGTCCAAATATTAGCGGGCGCTCCTTGGGCGTCCTTTTTCGTCACCGCCATGAACAAGCAGCACCCCCTGTCCGCGTTCGGTCGACAGGAGAACGATTCCGGCCGCTTCAAGTGCCCGGCGAACCTGATCGCGCGTGGACTCATAGACCGCGAGTCGGTTCTCCGATTCGAGGCGTTTGAGCGCGGTCAGTGATACACGGGCCTTGTCTGCGAGCGTCTCCTGTGACCAACCAAGCAACGCGCGTGCGGCCCGAGACTGTCGGGAGGTGATCATGCATGATCACCTCCCATCGCGACCGGCGCGCATTCCAGAACTACGACTATAATAGTCGTTCTGCTCCGTTCTTCTATCTGAAATCGCAGATCATGGGCGGGATCATGTATGCGCCCGGCCTGGCGCTCGCGAATCGACTCGATGCCGATGGCTGTGGGTGTGACGGCTTTCCTGCGAGCAGGGAGAAGGCCCCGACCTTTCGGCCGGGGCCTTGGCCGCCTTACTCGCCGTTGCGGCGGTTCGGCCGGGACCAGATGAGGGAGTAACCCTCGCCGTCCTCGTCGTCGAAGAGGTTGGCGTAGATCGGAGCGGTGAAGCTCGGATCGTCCAGCTTGAGGCCGAGATAGTCGCGGCCCTCGTTGGAGCGCTTGGACCAGGCGGCGCCGATCTCGGCGCGGCCGACCAGGACCCGGTGGCTGGGGGCGTTTTCGCCGGTGGCGCGCTGGTCGGGAACGATGCGCACGCCCTTGGCCTGGACGCTGAGGGTGACGATTTCGCCGGTGAATTCGTTCGAGCCGGTCTTCTTGAAGGTGCCGATGGTCGCCATTTTAAGTCTCCGTTTTCCGTTTTCGAGCCCGCACCATTGCGGCCTCGATGGCGATCGGCAGGACGGAGACGACCGCTGGCGCACCCCCGCGCAGCAGGGGGCCGGACAGCAAAGGAGGAACTTTCTTGTGACCGCGAGGAATGACGGTGCCTGCACCGGCAGGGGAAGAAAGTTGTGACGGCGCTGTTGCGCCGAAGGGGTCGAGGCAAAGCCGGTCTTCGGCCAGATCAGGCCATTGAAGAGGCCGTTTGGAGCGGTTGAGAGACAGGCATGGAACGGAGACGATGGCGCCAGAGATCTACCAGGAAGATCGACCCGACCGGCATAACGGCACTTCCGCCTCCCCTCGCCCCGGGCCGTGCGCGTCCTTTCACCCAAACGGTTTCACCGGCGGCGTCCCCGTCACCGGGTTTCAGTGTCGGCACGAGACTGCCGGAACTGACATCCTGCGCTCCCGTCTCGGCTGCGCCCGGCCTCACGCCGATCCAGGCCATACGCTCCGATAAATCCCCATCAGCCTCCTGACGAGGATGGCCGGTGCACGCTGCCCTCCCGGTCATTCCAGTTGCTGCTGCGCGTCGTCAGGCCCGCGCAAGGTTCCTGTCCGCCGGGTCGGCAGCCGCCCATCCTGCGAGCCGGAGGAAAGCCGTCACGCCCACGGCCATTGCACCAATGATCGCGAAGACGAGCTGCCAGGTCTCGGACGGCATCGTGTGTTTGACGATGCCGAGCGTGGCATGGAACCCGGCGAAGACAGCGGGAGCGACGAAGACCAGGACGATGAGCATCCGCGCCCAGAGCGGGCGGATGAGCATGAGCAGACCCTTCGCCGCGGCCAGAGAAAGTCCCGCCGCGAGGAGGCCGCCGAGTCCTGCGCCAAGCCATCCCGCACCCGTGCCATAGGCCCATGTGGCGGCGTTCACGCCGATGAAGAACGGCAGCGCGAAGACCGCGAGGTTGAACAGCAGCCAGCACATCGTGCCGATGGCGGCTATGGAAACGAGGATGCCGAGAATGATCATGGTGGCGGCTCCGTGCAAATGGTTGAACGGTTGCGCCTGCCACCACCTCCACGGCGCAAACCCGGATATAGCACGAACATGCCCGCGTCTGCGAGACGGAATGACCGTCCCGTTCGCGAGGCTTCTAAGTGCCATTGTTGGAGGGCAGCGCTCATGCGCTGCCCGTGCCGAAACGATAGACCGGGATACCCAGCTTCCGCGCTTTGTCGGACAGGTTGTCCTGGATGCCGGTGCCCGGGAAGATGATGACGCCGATCGGCATGGTGGCGAGCATCTGGTCGTTGCGCTTGAACGGCGCGGCCTTGGCGTGCCTGGTCCAGTCGGGTTTGAAGGCCACCTGCGGGACTTTGCGGTTATTGGCCCAAGTCGCGGCGATGCGCTCGGCGCCTTTCGGCGTTCCGCCGTGCAGAAGAACCATGTCCGGATGCTTGGCATGGACCTGATCGAGCTTGTCCCAGATCACCCGGTGATCGGTGGTGTCCCCGCCCGAGAAGGCGATCTTCGGTCCGGCGGGGAGCAGCAACTCGTTGTCGGCCCGGCGTTTGGCCGCGAGAAAATCGCGGCTGTCGATCATCGCCGAGGTCATCTGGCGGTGGTTGACCCGTGAGCCCGAGCGCGGCGACCAGGGCGTGCCAGTGGTGCGCAGGTAGATGTCGGCGGCCGTTTCGCGGAAAGTCTCCAGACTGTCACGGCGGTCGATGAGGCTTTGCCCGATGCCGATCAGGGTTTCGAGTTGGACGGATTTGACCTCGGAACCGTCCTGTTCGCGCTGAAGGCGTTTCTGCGCCTGCTCGTTGTCATCGAGCTTGGTCTCGACGCGGTCGACGGCGCGGTGGAAGGTGTTGACGGTCGACCAGAGGATTTCGTCGAGGTCGAAGTCGAGGCTGGTGTCGGCCATGGTGGAAATGAGGGCGTCGAAGATATCGGCGACAGCGGTCCGGATGACGTGGTCCTCGGGGCAGATCCGGGGATCGGGCTCGTCCTCGGATGGGCGGTAGCGGTAAAGTTCGAGGTCCTCGATGACATGGCCGGTCGGGGAGGTGCTGTGATCGGGTTCGAATTCGGCGCTGTCATGATTGGGGGCTTGCATGGGATGCGTCCTTTGGCTGGACCGCGACCGTCGCGGCCTTCATGGCGACGACAAGCCCACGGGCGGGACGGCCGGGCAGCCCGAGCCTCTGGCGAGGGCCTCGATGGCAAAGCCGGGCTATTTTGTCTCGCGCTGCAAAGCCCCGCAGGGGCGGCGGAAAATAGTCCGGCGCCGCCATTGCCGGGCCGGACCGGTTGTGGGCCGATCGCCCTCTCGAAGGCCGAGGCGCGGTCCTCTGCCGAATATGGTGCAGTCCCGCGCGCCCATGACAGCCCGGACCCTGCCCGATCACCCCATCCCGGCTATGCAGCCAGGCCCATGAAGCGGCTGACGTCCTCGGGAACGAGTTGCACCCGCACTTCCGCCCGGAGTGCAGACAGTCCGCGCATGACGAGGTCTTCGTTGAAGTCCCCCAGCATGGGCGAGAGCGTGATCGCCTCGATGCCGGCCTCGCGTGCCCGGTCGACAAGGCTGTCACGCGCACCGTCGCCTGCCGGATCATTGTCGCGGACGATGTAGAGCCTGCGCAGACCCGCCGGGAACAGGATGGCTGCGAGATGCCCGGCCGAGAGTGCCGAATCCATCGGCATCGGTGGCAAGGCCTGCTTCAGGGACAGGATGGTCTCGATGCCTTCCCCCGCCGCCATGACATCTTTCGCATCGCCGAAACTGACGGCGTTGCCGAGCAGGTCGCCCATCGCTTTCCGCGGTGGATCGACAGGGGCCTTGGCCGAGCCGTCACGGGTCAGCCAGGTGCGGTGTGCGCCGGTGATCCGACCGTCGAGGTCGGTAACGGCGGCGATCATGGCGGGCCAGGTCTCGGTCGGTCCCTCGCCCTCGGGCCGCCAGTAGCAGTTCGGGTGAAAGCGCAGGCTTCCGGTTCCACGTAAATCCGTAATGCCGCGTCTGCGCAAATACGCCTCTGCGATGCTGCCGATGATCGGCTGCGTCATGCGCAAGAGCCTGCGCGCGGCATCGGACGAACCCGATGGCGCCGACGGTGTTCGCGGTCGGCTTGTGACCAGTTTTGCCTCCGGATGCGGCAGGCTGAGAAAGCGGCGGGCTTCCTCGGCGACATCCGTGAAGTCGACCAGGCCCAGGGATTCCCGGATCACGTCGAGCAGGTCACCATGTTCACCTGTGGCTGGGTCCTGCCATTTCCCGGCGACACCCTTGGCGCTGTCATGCAGGCGCACGAACATCGAGCGCCCGGCGGTGTTGCGCGCGTCACCGACCTGCCAGTAATTCCCCTGCTTGCGCCCGTTCGAGAGATAGGTTCGGCACACCGCCTCGGCCTGTCGGCCGAGACGCTGCGCCAGATCTGTGGCATTGAGACGCGACATTACGCAGCCTCCCGGTCACCGATGCGCTCGACGGGAAAACGGTTGAGGAGCTTGCCGATGATCTCCTGCCCGGAGGCATCGACCGGCACGAAAAAGCGCAGCTTCCACGAAATGATCTCGCTGAAGAGGCCATAGGCACGCAGCCGCTCGCGCATCGTGTCGGTGAAGCCCGAAAGCTCGATGCGATTCGTCCCCATCACGCGGGCGCGGCGCAGTTGCAGCCCTTCGGCGAGTTCCAAGATCGTGCGCCCTTCCATCAGAGCGGCATAGGCCGCATCGGGCGTCAGGCCGGCCGGGACACCGCTGACCGAAGCATCGGCTGCCCATGCGGGCGAGACCCGGCGGCCGATGATGCGCTCGCCGTCATCGGTCTGAAGGCGATAGACGCGGGTGGAGTCCTGCGGCAGCCGCTTCCAGATCGGCAGCAACAGGCCCGTCACCATATGGAGCGTGCTGTCGGTGAGTTCGGGCACCTCGGCGAGCTCGGCATTCCACGTCGCGCCGAATGTCTGAAGGTCCGCCTCGACCCAATGCGTCTCGCCCATCATGCGGACAGGGACGTTGTGCGCCTCCATCGGCCGGATGAGCCGGACGCGCCGTTCGATCTCGCCATCGTCCAGCATGACGCTGGTGGCGGGGATCTGGACGGCGGCACGGCCCGAGCGCTCGTTGACCAGCAGCATTGCGCGTGGATCGTCGAGTTCAGCCAGCGCGGCATCCAGCGTCACAGGCCGGTTGCGCTTGCGCTCGGAGATGGTCAGGAGCCGGGTTTCAGCGCCTGTCGCTGGATGGGTGTAAATCACCTGCCGGTCGAGGACGGTGAAGCGCTCGGCCCGCAGCGTCTCCAACCCCATATCGTAGCTGCCAGAGGCAATGGCCCCGTCGATCCGCGCCTCCAGCAACTGTTCGAAGGCGGTGAACAGGATGCCCTGAAGCTCGATGGTGAGGGCCAGCAGCCGGTTGAGGAAGGTGGTGATCGGCGGCAGTTCGTCCTTGATGCCGGTCGAATCCATCAGCTTCAGGCCGGTGGCAGATTCGAACCGCTCCAGCGAGCAGCCCACGACCTTGCCGCGCACGATCAGCAGATAGAGCTGGCGCAGTGCGTCGCGGGCATAGGGGCTTTCGAGATTGTCCTCGGGCCGGAACAATCCCTGGCCGCCTGTCTGGCGCTGGCCGCGCGTGATAGCGCCCAGCGTGTCGAGGCGCCGGGCGATGGTCGACAGGAACCGTTTCTCGGCCTTCACATCCGTCGCCATCGGCCGGAATAGTGGCGGCTGCGCCTGATTGGTGCGGTTGGTGCGGCCGAGCCCCTGGATCGCAGCATCGGCCTTCCAGCCTGGTTCCAGAAGGTAATGAACCCGCATCCGCTGGTTCCGCGCCGAGAGTTCGGCGTGATAGCTGCGCCCGGTGCCCCCGGCATCCGAGAAGACCAGGATGCGCTTCTGGTCATCCATGAAGGCCGAGGTCTCGGCGAGATTGGCCGAAGCTGCCCGGTTCTCGACCGCCAGCCGCGCCGACGGACCCTCGCCCTTACGGACGATCCGCCGTGAGCGGCCCGTCACCTCGGCGACGATGTCCGTGCCGAAATGCTGCACGATCTGATCGAGCGCGCCGGGGACCGGCGGCAGGCTGGCAAGCTGCTCGATCATCTCGTCGCGGCGCGCCACCGCCTCACGGTTTTCGACGGGCTGTCCGTCGCGGAAAACCGGGCGCGAGAGCAGATTGCCTTCGCTGTCGGTATAGGGCTCGTAGAGCTGGGTCGGGAAGGAATGCTGCAAATACGACAATACGTATTCGCGCGGAGACAGGTCCGTGTTGAGGTCGTTCCACTCCTCCGTCGGGATCTCGGCCAGTCGCCGTTCCATCAGGGCCTCGCCGGTCGAGACGATCTGGATGACGGCGGCATGGCCCGCCTCCAGATCGGCCGAGATGGACCGCAGCAGCGTCGGGATCTTCATGCTCGTCAGCAGATGCCCGAAGAAGCGCTGCTTGGTGCTCTCGAAGGCAGAACGCGCCGCCGACTTGGCCTGCCGGTTCAGCGTACCTCCACTCCCGGTGATGTTGGCGGCCTCCATCGCCGCGTCGAGATTGTTGTGAATGACGGCGAATGCCCCGGCATAGGCGTCATAGATGCGGCGCTGTTCACCGGTGAGCTGGTGCTCGACCAGTTCGTATTCGACGCCGTCATAAGAAAGCGACCGGGCCGTATAGAGACCGAGCGCGCGAAGATCGCGGGCCAGGACTTCCATGGCCGCGACGCCACCGGCCTCGATTGCCTCGACGAATTCGGCTCTCGTGCCGAACGGGAAATCTTCGCCACCCCAGAGGCCGAGGCGCTGCGCATAGGCGAGGTTGTGGACCGTGGTTGCGCCGGTCGCGGAGACATAGACGACACGCGCATCCGGCAGGGCGTGCTGGAGCCGCAGGCCCGCACGTCCCTGTTGCGAAGCGGCGACATCGCCGCGTTCCCCCTTGCCGCCACCGGCGTTCTGCATGGCATGGCTTTCGTCGAAGATGATGACCCCATCGAACTCGGAGCCCAACCAATCCACGATCTGCCGCACCCGCGAAACCTTCTCGCCGCGGTCGTCGGATCGTAGCGTAGCGTAGGTGGTAAATAGGACGCCTTCGGTGAGCGTGACCGGCCTGCCCTGGGGGAATCGGGAGAGCGGCGTGACCAGAAGCCGCTCCATACCGAGCGCGGACCAGTCCCGTTGGGCATCCTCGATCAGCTTGTCAGATTTTGAGATCCAGACCGCCTTGCGGCGGCCGCGCAGCCAGTTGTCGAGGATGATGCCGGCGGACTGGCGGCCCTTGCCTGCGCCGGTACCATCGCCGAGCATGAAACCGCGACGGAAACGGACGGAACCAACCGCGTCCTCGGGCGCTGCGCTGACCGTGTCGAAGGTCGCATCGACGGTCCAGCTTCCTGCCAGGTAGTCGGTATGAGCTTCGCCCGCATAGATCACCGTTTCGAGCTGCGCTGCCGACAGGCGTTCATGGATGTCGGCTGGCAGCATCGGCCGATAGGACGGCTTGGGCGGCGCGACAGAGGCCATGGCGGCGGATTGCACGAGCTTCGTGGGATGCGGCTGCGCGCCCGGAATCCGGATCGATTGCAGCGCATATTCCTCGTAGATCGCGTCCGAGAGCCGCGCGTTATTCGATGGCGCCCAGTCGAGAGTTTCATAGGTCAGTGCGACGCCTGTCGGATCGACGGCAGGCGCAACGACCGGCCGCGTTGCTGCCGAGCGGGCGAGGTAGCCGCGCACGGTTTTCGGCGTGGTCGCCTGAGCGGAGGGTGCCACGTTCGGCGGCGATACCGGCAGGCGGGGCGGCAACTGCGCCTCGATCCAGCTGAGCAGCGTGGCAACATCGGGCGCGGCCCCCGCCGAGGCCGGGAAAGTGGCCGGGTCGTCGGCGGGCAGCTTGTCGATAACGGTGAGCCGCGTGTCGATGACGGTACCGTGCCTGGCATAGACCGCGCCATCGATGGCGGCGGTGAACACGACGCGTCCGCGTTCCTGCAAGCGGGTGAAGGCATCGCGCCATGCCGGGGCCTCAGGGCCGAAGTTCGCGCCGGTGATCGCGACCAGTCTTCCACGCGCAGCCAGCCGGGCCAGTGCCGACGCGATATGCCGATAGGCCGCTTCGGCCATCCGTCCGCTCACATTGGCCATCGCCGAGAACGGCGGGTTCATCAGCACCACGGACGGCACGGCATCGGCCTCCAGATGGTCGTGGATCTGCGCGGCATCGAACCGGGCGACGGCATTGGCCGGAAAGAGGGAGGAGAGCAGATCGGCGCGGGTCTCGGCGAGTTCGTTGAGGATCAGCGATCCGCCGGCGACTTGGGCGAGGATCGCCAGGAGACCGGTGCCGGCGGAAGGCTCCAGCACCACATCGTCCGGCTTGATGGCGGCTGCGGTCAGCGCCGCGAGGCCCAGTGGGACCGGCGTGCTGAACTGCTGGAAATTCTGGCTTTCCTCGGAGCGACGGGTCTGCGTCGGCAGGAGCGCCACGATCCTGGCGATGTGGTGAAGCCGTGCTTCCGTGGAAGCGGCTTTACGGAAAAGCGCCTTGCCGTATTTACGCAGGAACAGAACGGTCGCGACCTCGCAGGCCTCATAGGCCGCCTTCCAGTCCCAGGCGCCGGTGGCGTCGGAAGCGCCGAAGGCTGTTTCCATGGCGGCACGCAGGGCGGCAGCGTCAATACGCTCGCCGCGTTCGAGATCAGGAAGCAGGAGGGTGGCTGCGGCAAGGATCGCGGGCGCAGCCGCAAGCGGCGCGGCCGGATCGGCCACGGGGAACACCATGTTCATGAGAGGGAACCTCGGGAGAGCGGGAACGGGAAAGCCCGGTCAGCGCTCTCTCTCGACCGCCCGGACTCGCCCCGTCCCGGCGACCCTCGGACTCTGAATATCGCGGTATAAGAAAAGCGCCCCAACCAGACGGTGCGGCGCCTTTCGATCAACCGAAGCGGCGACCGGCCTCGGTGAAGGTGTATTCGTTCGCGAGGATGGCCTCATCGACCGCGTCGTCCGAGGATAGATAGTCGTATTCGCGCTCGAGCTGCCGATAGAGCCATCGGGCAAGATCCCGCAGCGCCTCGATCACGACCTCTTCGGCATCGGTGGTCATGTCTTGCCAGATCGGGCTGTCGCGTTCGACCGAAATCGCCATGCAGTATTCGTGATAATAGTGCCCGCGATGGCTGGCCTCGGCGCGAAGCTGGTAGAAGTTGCGCCGCTGGATGGCCTGAAGCGCGTCGGCGATCCGGTGCAAGACGTCGTCCTGCGGGGCATAGTCCCGGATGCGTTTCGCGGCGCCCTTCGTGTAATCCCAGTGGCCTTCGTAGCAGGCCCCATCCCCTTGCGACCAAAAACCCCGGAACCAGATGCAGGGTTCCTGCCGCGTGCCGCCGCCAAAGAGACGCACGGGCCGGGCTTTGAGCCGGATGCCGAGGATTTCCGCAATCCGCTGGAAATCCCCATAGACGGCATCGTACCAGTCGTAGTTGAAGCCGCTCTCGCGATACCAGGCGCGGGCCTTGTCCTTCGCCGCATCGGAAAGCTCGTCGAGACGATAGACGGTGGTTTCGATGATCTCAGGCATAGGGATCACCTCCGTCCAGTACCGTGGCGAGCCAGCCATCGGTATAGATCCAGTCCACCGTCTCGCCGGTGGCAAGGTCGAGCACATGCGCCCCGCCGCCAAACCCGTCGACTCTCGGGCGCGAACAGGTGTTGGCGTACTGCATGCCCCATCGCCCGGTCAGACCGAACGCGGCCGCGCAGCGCTTGACGAACTGGATGACATGCTCGGGATCGCCGGTGCCGTCATCGCGCATCCAGAGCTGCGTGCCGCCATGCTCGGGCTGGATCGACAGTATGAATCCATCCGAGGGCGGATCCTCTGCGGCGTTGTCGTCGGACAGCACATTGTAGAGTTCGAGCGCACGGGCGGCGTTCTCGGCGGTGCCCACGTCGAGTAGGCAGGAGAAATGCGTGTAATAGTCAGCCATGACGGCCTCCGGACATGACAAGGCCGGCGCGAGACCGGGCCGAATGGATGGAAATGGATGGACGATCAGGCGGCCCGCGGCAGGCTGAGCAGCTCGGCGACGGTTTCGCGCCAGAACGGATCGACCAGTCGCGCCTCGAGCAGGCTGGCGCGGAAGCGCAAATTGCGCGCCGATCCGTGCTCCCCGCGCCCCGATGCGGCGAAGGCCATGCCGCGCAGTCGGCTGGCCTCGGTCACGATGCGGCGGGCCTCGGCGTCGGACGCGACGGGCTGCTGCCAGAGGATGATCCCGGCGCGGATTTCACCGGCCAGCACCAGGCCGTATACGCGGTCCTGAATGACCGCGATGCGCGGGTGTAAGCGCAGCGTGTCATTGGGATCGGCATGAAGGTCGCCGCGCGACACGCGCAGAACGGCAAGGTCCATGGGCTCTTCGGGCGACGGGCATTGGCCGAGCGGCAGGGTGCGATCGAAACCATCGGCATCGTCGACACCGTCATGGCTGACCGTCCCGAGGAAGGAGACGCGCAGCGGCAGCTTCTCGGCCTGGCAAAGCCCCGGAAGCACATCGGCGGCAAGGACCTGGCCGATGGATCGGAAGGTATCATGGCGGGAAAGGGTCATCGGGATCACTCCGCGACGGGCGGCGGAGGCCTCTCCTCCACCTTGCAACCCGTCACGGCCAACCGGCCCGCACTCTTCCTCTCTCCGGCGCGGGCCTCGGCCTGCGCCGGCTGCGACGATGGGCGCACCTTGCGCTGCGAAGGCCCAGAGCGCTTCCGCGTCCCGGGCCGTCGAGGATGAGGCGCTTTCGCGCCTCAGCCGAAGGGATCGAGTTCCAGCTTCACCATTTCCTCATCGCCATCGAACTCGTTGGCGGGCATGGCGCCATGGGTGCCGTCCCCGGCCTGGAACACGACGATCGTGACCATCAGCGTGGCGGCGAGGCTGGCGGCGAAGGCGGTGGCATCTGCGTAGGACATGGGTTCCGGCTCCTGTCTTGGAGGCGGGGGACCATCCCCCGCGCGACAGGCGCCCGAAGTGTCTGACCGGATCTGCACTCACCCTCGTAGCGTTCGGGCTCGCCCCGAATCCGCGAGGGCGGCACGCGGAGCGTCAAGCCGACCCCCTGGGGTTGAATGCAAAGAGGCGGATCAGACCAAGGTTCGCGAATGGAAGCGGGGGTGGTGCCACGCATCTGACCGGTTGCCGGAGACCCGTCGCAAATGTCTCACCCCGCCAGCCTTGCTGCCATGCTGGCCGAAAACCCGTGTTCGGTCTGGGCCAGACGACACCCATTGCCCATGGCGCAGGTGCCAAAGCGCCAAGGAAATGGTGACGCTGGAATCGGGTTCATCGCCGTCTGCAACGCGATCACCAAACGCCCATCAAATGGGCGCATCGTCTGGGCCGCTCAGTCCCAGAGCCCATTGGCGATTTCGCGCGCGACCATGGCGCGGGCTTTCATCATCACCTCCTCGCCGGAGGTGTCGACATGGCCGAAAAACCGCGCCCTTGCGCCATGCGCGGTCCAGTCGGCGTAGCGGCAATATTCGCGGGCATCGAGGCGAAAGGCGCGCATGTCCCCGGCCCAATGGGGCTTGGGCTCCACCACGACCGTGACGTCGTCGCGGGTCTCCTCCCAGGGAAGCGTGCGCTCGGCCGGAGGATTTTCGCTGTCGTTGCGGAATATCTCGTCGATGTCGATCAAACGGGTCATCGGGGTTCTCGAATGAAAAAGCCCGGTCGCGAGGACCGGGCAAGTTGCGGAAGACGAAGCGGGAGGAATCAGTAGCCGAAGCGCCAGGACGGCCATGGCTGGCCGTTGTTGGCGTCGGTGACGGCCTGGGCGAGGCTGCCGGCATCCCCCTCGATCAGCTCGGGATTATGGATAGGTGTTTCGTCGATCACGACGACATCGGCGACGATACCGTCCTCGACCGCGACATGGACCGGGACGAGGAAAGAGAAGACGGTGCGCCCGACGGGCTCGGGACGATCTTTGGTCATGGCGACCTCCTGATGCTGAAGGGAACAAACGGGGCGACCGGGGCCGCCCCGCATGGAGGTCATTCGGCGGCGACCATCTGCTGCGCCTCGTCCTCCTCGTCGGCGAGATCTTCATCCTCGCCATCGCCTGCCAGGAACTCTGGCAGATCGTCGGCCTCGACATCGGCGGTCACGGCGTCGGGTTCCGCGTCGGGATCGATCATGCGCAGCGGTTCCGGCAGCCAGCCGGTCTCGGCGAGCAGGCGCTCGGCCTCCTTGGCCATGTCGCCCTTCTTCAGGTGATCGATGAGCCCTGCCGCCCGTTCACCCGCCCCCTCGCGCACGGCTTCGATGATGCGCGGCTTGGTGACGCGGCCGAGATAGTTCGTCACCGTCGGCCGCCAGCCCACCGCCACCATGTCGAGCCCGGTGGCCCGCGCCAGACGGTCGGCCTGCGCGAGGCGCACCTGCAGCCCGTGCTGGCTGACGCCCATGCCGCCAAAGGGGTTCGGCTTTTCGTAGAGCGCGTTGACGCCGAAGCTCACGCAATGGGCGAGAAGCTCCATGCGGGAGTCATCGTCGAGGTCGGCCAGCCAGTCCCACAGCGCGGCGTCATCGGCCGGGATGTGATCGCCCCAGCGTTCATGCCGCTCGGCGACCGAGCGCGCCGAGGCACTGTCGCGCAGATCTTCGGCCTGCGCCGGGAAATGCACCTCTCGGACCTGGGCCTCGATGCAACCCCGCGCCGAATGCGGGAGGAATGTGTCCGTGACCAGCCGGTGTAGCAGCGCGGTCATGGCGACATGGGAGTTCATCGCCACTGCGTCCCGCAGGGCCAGCGTGCGATGCGCGGTGAGTTCGCTGACCAGGCGGTCGGGAAGCGGCCGGATCGTCTTGACCTCATCCTCCTCGTCCTCCGCCTCCGTCGACGCCCCGCCAAGGGTGATCGTTGCGCGCTGGACGCCGTCGCCATCGGGCGCCGTTCCCGAGACGTCAGCGCCATCGTCACCCCCGGGTTCGGCCGTCACCTCATCCTCGGGACGAACATAGCCACGCTCGACCAGCAAGGTTCCATCGGAATCGATGCTGACGAAGGCCCCGGCCCGGGCCATCTGCTCGGGGGCATAGGTCATGGGACGGCGATCGAAGGCCTCCAGGGCCTCTTCGATCTCACCGAGGCGCTGGTCGATCTCGTCAGGAAGCTCGTCGGCCTCGGAATATTCGGCCTCGAGCCGGTCGTATTCATCGCGCAGCGCCTCGCGGGTCGCCCGCTCCTCCTCGGTCAAATCGACCGTGGTGCCGGCGAGCTCCCGCAGCCCGTGATCATGGCCATAGGGAAAGGTCCCGGCGACCTCGATCCACTTCCAGCCCTCGGCGGCTACGGTCTCGGCCTCGGTCTTGAGCTTCTCGGTGACCAGACGGTCGAGCAGGACGGCGTCCTGGAGCCAGCCGCCATCGTCGGACTGGAAGAGATCGCGCAGCACATAGCCGCCGGCGTCTTCATAGGCCTCGATGCCGACGAAGACGGCGCGCTTGTCCGAAGCCCGGACCGTGGTCTCGGTCATCAGGCGGCGGATGGTATAGGGCTCCTTCTGCCAGCCGTCCTTGATCGCCTCCCAGACCTGCTGCTGGCGCGCATGATCCTCCGAGACGGTGAAAGCCATGAGCTGTTCGAGCGTCATGCCATCCTCGGCATAGATGTCGAGCAGCACGGGCGCGACCGAGGCAAGGCGCAGGCGCTGCTTCACGACCTTGACGTCGACGAAGAAGGCCGCCGCGATTTCTTCCTCGGTCATGCCCTTCTCGCGCAGGGCCTGGAAGGCGCGGAACTGGTCGAGCGGATGGAGTGGCGCGCGCTCGATATTCTCGGCGAGCGACACCTCGTCGATCAGGATGTCGGCGCCGGCTTCCGAGACGACGCACGGCACCGGGGCGGTCTTCACCAGGCGCTTCTGCTTCACCAGAAATTCGAGCGCGCGAAAGCGGCGGCCGCCGGCGGGCACCTCGAACATGCCGGTTTCCTTGCCCTCGCCATCGAGGACGGCGCGGACATGCAGCGACTGGATCAGGCCCCGGCGGGCGATGGATTCGGCCAGTTCCTCGACCGAGACGCCGGCCTTCACTCGCCGGACGTTGGACTGGGACAGCACCAGCTTGTTGAAGGGAATGTCGCGCGAGGTCGACAGGGTGATCTTCTGAACGGCAGTAGCCATGTTCGTGACTCCATGACGGACGCCGGGGAGCCTCTCTCTCCGGCAACCAGCCCGTCACGAAGTTCCCATCCCTCCTTTCCCTCTCCAGGCCGCCCGCCGACCACATCCTCGTCCATCAGATCTCACCGCGGGCGCGCAGGCTCGTCTCCCGCCCGGCGCCGGTGATGATGTGGTCGTGCAGCGTCACCCCCAGAGCCTTGCAGGCCTTCTGGATCTCCTTCGTCATCGCGAGGTCGGCGGCCGAGGGCTCGGGATCGCCGGCCGGATGATTGTGGACGATGATCAGCGCGGAGGCGTTGAGCGCCAAGCTCCGCCGCAACACTTCCCGGGGATAGACCGGGACGTGATCGATCGTGCCGATCGCGAGGCATTCATCCGAGATGAGCCGGTTCTTGCGGTCGAGATAGAGGACATGGAGACGCTCCACCTCGCCGCGGATGGTGAGGGCGCAATAGTCCAGAACCGCCTGCCAGGAGGACAGGACCGGTTTCTGGTTGAGGTGTCGCAACAGGATCTGCCGGGCCTCATAGACCACCGCCTCCTCCTGGGCCGAAAACCGGAGAGGCTGTGGCTCGATGATGAGTTTCCTTTGGCGTCGCGTCATGTTCGGATTCCCCGACGGGCAGCCGGCCGGGTGCCGGGCTTTCACCGCGTCCCGACGAGAAGCGCCGCCCTCTGCCTCGGAGAGAGCGGCGCAGGATCGCAAAGCCAGAGAGCCGGAGATCAGGTTTTCCGGGTTTCTGGATCGGCGGGATTCAGAGATGGCCCGGCATCGTCCCGGGCGCGAGAGTGGAGAATGCGCTCGGCTGCGCGGATGCTGCCCGCAGCACGAGCTGCGTCGGCCCAGACCGAGATCGGGAAATCGCCGGTGAAGAGCAGGTCGCGCTCGATCGCCATGCCGAAGGGCAGCCGGATCGATTCCAGTTCACTGAGGCTCCAGCTTCCGAGTTCGGGGCAGCCGATATCGGCCAGCCCGAACATGATGTCGCCGTCCTCATCCAACTCGGTCGCGAGCCAGACGCCTGCGCCGAAGGGATTGAAGAATTTGACGACGGGGACGTGATCGAAACCGCGCTGCCGTCCATTGGCGAGCAGTTGCGCGCGCTGCGTAGGGGTCAGGAGGATCATGCCGCCGCCCTCTGGTCGGTCGAGGCCGCGGCCGGTTCGGCGCTCTCCCCGTCGGGCAGATGTGCGAGCAGCCAGTCAGCCGCCTTGCTCGCCTGCGAGGCGGCGCGAACTATGGCCCGATTATCCTCGCGAAGGCATTCGAGCCACGACCCAATGTAATCGGCGTGCCGCACAGTTGGCACGATGCCGAGAGAGGCGCAGCAGAAGGCCGCATTCATCTCAGCGACGAGCTCCTCGAAGGCGTATTTCTTCGTGCCGAAGCTGCCCGAGAAATCCCGCCCGAGCCTTGAGGCATGGCCAGTGGCGTGACCCATTTCGTGCAGCGCCGTCCGGTGCCAGTTGATCGGCTCGAAATAGGCGGCCGGCGGCGGCACCTGGACGTAGTCGAGCGCGGGAACATAGAAGGCGCGATCCCCGCCGATGCGGAACTCGATGCCGGTCGCCTCGATCAGTGCCTCGACCCTCGGCTCGATCATGCCGGGCGGCGGTGGCGGCGCTGCGAAGGCGATATCCTCGGGAAGGCCCTCGCATTGCGCCGCATTGAACACGGTGAAGCGCTTCAGGAACGGAATGCTGCCAGCCTCTTCCCCGGTCTGGCGAGCGCGGCGCTTCTCGTCTTCAGGAGTGAAGCGGTCGGCATAGACGACGGTGGTGCCGCGCTCGCCCTTGCGGACATTACCGCCGAGGGACAGCGCCTGCCGGAAGGTGAGCCAATGCTGGGTCGGATAGCCGTGCTGGACCACCGCACCCCAGAGGATCAGGACATTGATGCCCGAGTATTGCCGCGAAGTCGCGGCGTTCCTCGGCATGGCGAGCGGCGCCTTCGCCGCCGCCGTCCCCCAGGGCTGGACCCAGGGCAGCCGGCCTTCCTCCAGCTCGGCGATGATCTTGTCGGTGATGTCGTCATAGAGATTGCTGCGGGCGCCGCCTTGGCGGGCGCGGTCCTGTCTGGCCATCGGGATGATCTCCGCGACGGGCGCCGGAGGCCACTCCTCCAGTCCTCAACCCGTCACGGAAAACCCGTCCGCACTCTGTCTCTCAGGGGGCGTTGCGGGGCCTCCCCGCAGAAAGGGGTGCGCCGGCAACGCAGTGCCGGCCAGGGGGAAGGCTTTCCCCCACCAGTCTCCCGGCTCCATCTTCGGATCCTGCCCCTTTACCGAAAATCCCGCGCCTTCACCCTGATGCTGCCATCATCTAGACCCTGCCGCCCCGCAGACGCCGCCCCGCGCTGCCCGATGCTCGCCAGATCCGGCGAGAGATCGACGATCCGATGGGCGACGAGATGCACGACCTCGCCCTCGCGCTGAACGCGGCCCCTGACGGCGATCATGCTCGATGAGAGAATGACCCGCCGATAGCGCTCGAAGATCTTCTGCCAGACCACGAGATTGGCGATGCCGGTCTCGTCCTCGAGCGTGATGAAGATGACGCCATTGGCAGAACCGGGACGCTGGCGCACCAGGACGATCCCCGCCGCTTCAAGCCAGCGCTGATCGCGGGCCGCCATCGCCTCGGCGCAGCTGACGATCCGCCGCTTCGCTAGGTCGTCACGCAGGAAGGCCACCGGATGGCGGCGCAGCGACAGGCCGATATGCCCATAATCCTCGACCACCTCACGGCCGGCAGGCATGGCTCTGAGCGCAATCACCGGCTCGTCGAGTTCCGGAACTGTCCGCCCCTCGCGCTCCGAGGCGGCGGCGAACAGCGGCAGTTCCTCGTCGCGCAACCCCTTGATGGCCCATTGCGCCTCGCGCCGGGTCAGACCGAAAGCGGGCCGGAAACCATCTGCCGCCGCGATCTGATCGAGCGCCGCGACGGGTACGCCCGCCCGCCGCCAGAGATCGTCGACCGAGGTGAACGTCTCATCGCCCCGCGCCGCGACGATGGCGGCGGCATTGGCATTGGCGAGACCCTTGACCATTCGCAACCCGAGACGGACCGCGAGAAAGCTCTCGTCCTCGGTCGGCTCCAGCGTGCAGTCCCAGCGGGAGGCATTGATGCAGACCGGGCGGACCTCCACCCCATGATCGCGGGCATCGCGCACGATCTGCGCCGGCGCGTAGAAACCCATCGGCTGGGCATTGAGGAGCGCGGCGCAGAAGACATCGGGGTGCCAGCATTTGAGCCAGGCCGAGGCATAGGCGATCAGCGCGAAGCTCGCCGCATGGCTTTCCGGAAAACCATAGGAGCCGAAGCCTTCGAGCTGCTGAAAGGTCCGCGCTGCGAACTCCTCCTCATAACCGCGCGCGATCATCCCCGAGATCAGCCGGTCGCGGAACTTCGAGACGCCGCCGGTATGCTTGAATGTCGCCATGCTCTTGCGCAGGAGATCGGCCTCGCCCGCAGTGAAGCCCGCGCATTCGATGGCAACGCGCATGGCCTGTTCCTGGAACAGCGGCACGCCGAGCGTCTTGCCCAGCACCTTCTCCAGCTCAGGCCGGGGATAATCGACCTCTTCCAGGCCCTCGCGCCGGCGCAGATAGGGATGGACCATATCGCCCTGGATCGGACCCGGCCGCACGATCGCGACCTGCACCACCAGGTCGTAATAGGTCCGGGGTTTCAGGCGCGGCAGCATCGACATCTGCGCCCGGCTCTCGATCTGGAAGGTGCCGAGCGTGTCGGCCTTGCGGATCATCGCATAGGTGTGCGGGTCCTCGGCCGGGATTGACGCCAGATCGAGGCGAATATCCTTATGCTCGGCCAGGAGATCCAGCCCCCGGCGCATACAGCTCAGCATGCCGAGCGCCAGGACATCGACCTTCATGAAGCGCAGGGCGTCGATATCGTCCTTGTCCCATTCGATGATCTGCCGCCCCTCCATCGCCGCTGGCTCGATGGGCACGAGATCGTCGAGCCGGTCATGGGTCAGCACAAAACCGCCCGGATGCTGCGACAGATGCCGGGGCGCGCCGCGAAGCTGGGCTGCCAGTTCGAGCGTCAGGCGCAATCGGCGATCCCCCGGATTGAGGTTGAGATCGCGGAGCTGCTGCTCGGTCACGCCGGCCTCGGACCAGCCCCAGAGCTGGCCGGACAGAGTCTGGATCAGGTCCTCGGGAAGTCCCATGGCCTTGCCCACGTCCCGCAGCGCGCCCTTCGAACGGTAGCGGATAACGGTAGCGGTCAGCGCGGCGCGCTCGCGGCCATAATGCTCATAGACCCACTGGATCACCTCCTCGCGCCGCTCATGCTCGAAATCTACGTCGATGTCGGGCGGCTCACGGCGTTCCTCCGAGACGAAGCGTTCGAACAGGAGATCGTTGCGGCCGGGATCGATCGCGGTGATGCCGAGCACATAGCAGACGGCCGAGTTCGCCGCCGATCCGCGCCCCTGGCAGAGGATGCCGCGCGACCGGGCGAAACGGACGATGCTGTTCACCGTCAGGAAGTAGGGCGCGTAATCGAGCTTGCCGATCAGGCCCAGCTCATGCTTCAGCGCGGCGGTCACCTCCTCGGGCACGCCCTCGGGATAGCGGTTTGCCGCACCTTCCCAGGTCAACCGCGCCAGGGTTTCCTGCGGGGTCAACGCCGGATCGTCGCGCTCTTCGGGATATTGATAGCGCAGCTCGTCGAGCGAGAATCGGCAGCGATCCGCGATCTCCCGGGTCCGGGCCAAAGCCTCGGGCCAGCGCGCGAAGAGCCGATGCATTTCGGCGGGCGGCTTCAGATAGCGATCGGCATGGCGCTCGCGCCGGGCGCCGAGCGCATCGACGGTGACATTGTGGCGGATCGCGGTGACGACATCCTGCAGGATGCGGCGGCCGGGTTCGTGGAAGAGCACGTCATTGGTCACGACGGTGGCCACGCCGATCCGCGCGGCGAGCGTCGACAGCTCCCAGAGGCGCATCTGGTCGTTGGGCCTGCGCCGCAGCGTCAGGGCGAGATAGGCGCGATCGCCGAAGGTCTCGCGCAGCCGCCGCAGCCGCAGGCCGCAGATCTCATCGGCGAGGTCCGGCACCAGGACCGCGATCAGCCCGTCGCCATAGGCGGTGAGATCGTCCCATTCGAGATGACAACGCGCCTTGCCCGCCCTCGCCTTGCCCAGCGAGAGCAACCGGCAGAGCCTTGAGTAGGCCGCCCGGTCGGTCGGATAGACCAGCACCGACATGCCGCAGGCGAGGTCGAGGCGGCAGCCGACGATCAGCCGCACGCCCGCTTCCTTGGCCGCCTCATGGGCGCGCACGATTCCGGCCAGCGTGTTGCGATCGGTCACGGCCATGGCCTCGATCCCCATCGCCGCGGCGGCAGCGAAGAGTTCCTCGGCCGCGGAGGCCCCGCGCAGGAAGGAGAAATGCGACGTCACCTGCAATTCGACGTAAACCGGCGCGCTCATCCGAAGATCCCGTGCAGGAACCAGCGATGCGAGCCGGTGGCGGCATCCTCGCCATCGCCGGAGCGGAAGATCCAGAAGCGTTCGCCGGCGTCGTCCTCGACCCGGAAATAGTCCCGCACGGCGATCAGCTCGACATCGCGCTTCCACCATTCCCCGAAGATGCGCTCCGGCCCGTCGGCCCGGCGGACCCGGCGGCGAACGCCCTTCCAGGAGAACCAGCTCGGGGGATGATCCGGTAGCAGCGCCATGGTCTCGATCGGCTCCGGCCGGGACAGGAGCCGCGACGGGCGCGGCCAGTGGTCGGGCCATCCCGCGCCCGTATCCTCGGCAAGCGCCGGCAGGCGGCGGACCGAGCGCTCGGGCACGTCGCTCGCCACCGGCGCGAAGCGATAGACCGCGCGCGCGCCGACTCGGTTCGCCAGCGTGTCGATCAGGCCGGACAGATCCGGCGCGGCCTTCTCGATGAGACTGCTGGCCGCCTGCTTCAAGGCCAGCGGTTCGGCCAGCGTCGCGGTCAACGACATGATCTCGATGCCGAAGCCCGGCGCGATGGTCTCAATCTTGTCACAGAGGAGCCGGGTCAGGCGCGCGGGATCGCGTACCGGCATGGCCAGGCCGATGCGCACCGTCTCGACCCGGTTGTCGACGCGGTGGCAAAGCAGGTCGAGACGGCGCGCGCCGAGGCCCCGCGTTTCGAGGGCATCGCAGAGCGCCGCGACCAGCTTGCCGATATAGCGCGCGATGGTCTCGGCGGCGCCGATGGGTTCGGCGAAGACGCGGCGGACCGTGACCAGCTCCTCCGGACGGATCGGCTCGATGGGTTCGGCGACCGCACCCAGGGCCTGGTCGAGCCGCCGGAAGAGCTCCGGCCCGAAGCGCCGGGTCAAGGGCCCGCGCGGCTGCCCGATCAAGTCGCCGATGCGGACGAAGCCCAGATCGTGCAACCCCGCCGCGATTGCGGGTGGCAGACGCAAGGCTTGCAGCGGCATCGGTGCGAGGACGGGCACGGATTCGCCGGGAGGGGCGACAAACAACCGATCGGCCGCATGGCGCGCCAGCGCATGGGCCGCGCCCCAGCTATCGGCGATGGCGGCGCGGGCGGTAACACCGGACATGACAAGCCGCCCGGTCAGCGCCTCCAGCATGGCCGCTTCACCGCCATGCAGATGGGACGCTCCCGTCGCATCGATGACGATCCCGTCCGGCGCGTCGGTGGCGACGATGGGCGAGAAGCGTTGCAGCATCCAGAACGCGAGGCGGTCGAGGCCGTCCTGATCGGCCTGCGGATCGGCGGGCTCGATGTGGAGACCGGGCACCATCGCCTGGGCCTTGGTAACGGGCATGCCGGCGCGCAGGCCGAGCGCCTGCGCCGCCGGATCGGCCGCCGTCACCACCCGGCGGTTCTTCTCCCTTCCGGCGATGACCAGCGGCGCCTCACCGGGCGGCGCTGCGTCGCCCGCCTTCCGCCGAAGCCGGTCTGTCGGCCAGTTCGGCAGGAAGACGGAGATGACCCGAGCCATCGCACGCCTCCAGTTCGATATCGAGACATTCGCCCGCCCGCGCACGGATCAGTTCGACCAGCCAGCGCGGCCGCCCGACGCCGGGCACCGGCAGGGGCGATCCGGGCAGCGCCGAAACGCGCCAGCGGGTCATGGCCGCCGTCGGCTGCCCGAAATCGCTGGCCTCCGCCTGCCGCCGCCAGCGGCGCAGCGCGATACAGAGGGTTGCGGAGCCTTTCGCCGCCAGATGCAGCCGCCGCGAGGCGGTCATCGGCAGGCGCGCGACATCGCCGACAACCGCCCCCAACCCGCCATGCCGCAGCCCTTCCTCCATACAGGCGAGAACTGCCTTGTCGTCCCCGGCTTCGACGAAGATCACCCGGCCGGGCCGCAGCCCGGCCTGTTCCAGCCCAGGCGCGAAAAGATCCTGAAGCGCCACGCACCAGAGCACCTGACCGGTGGTGCGGGCGGCGATCCCGGCCGTGAAGCAGGCGGCCGCCGCGCCGTCCACCGCCCCGTTTCCGCCTCCGGCGACTTCATGCAGGCAACCGAGCGCCAGCCCGCCACCGGGCAGCTTGCGATCCAGCGGCGCAATTCCGAAGGGCAGCACCTCGTGCGGATGCGCGCCATCGCCTTCGAGCCGCGCGATGCGCGCCCGAAGTTCGGCAATGGCTGGGCTGTCTGCACGTCTCGGCATATGAGGATGGCGTCTCCGGGGCTTTGCACTGGTCGAGTCCGTTGCTATGTTCTTTATTTGTTCTCTTGTGTGTCAGGAGTCAATCTCGGCCATCCCGGAAGTGATCGACGGGGCGCGATGCCCTATGGTGGCGTAAGTATTCGCAAGGAGAGTGGCGGGGCGATGTGCAATCTCTATCGCATTACGACCAATCAGCAGGCGATCAGGGATTTCGTGGCCGCCACCCATGACCGCATCGGCAATCTGGAGCCGTCGATCGACGTCTATCCCGACCGGCCCGCGCCTGTCGTGCGCAATATCGACGGCCAGCGGGAACTGGCCTCCCTGACCTGGGGCATGCCCACGCCCATCGAATACCTGAAATCCCGCGATGCGCCGGACACGGGCGTCACCAATATCCGCAACACCGGCAGCCCCCACTGGCGCAAATGGCTCGGGGTCGAGAATCGCTGCGTGGTCCCGGCCACCGCCTTTTCCGAATACGGGCAGAGGCCCGATCCGGTCACGAGGCGCAAACTGCTGCACTGGTTTGCTCTCGACGAGACCGAGCCCCTGTTCTTCTTCGCTGGGATTTGGACGCCATGGCGCGGAACCCGGGGCTCGAACCGGACCCCGCGCCCGGGCGATCATCAACTGTTCGCTTTCCTGACCACCGAGGCAAATGGCGTGGTGGAGCCGATCCATCCAAAAGCCATGCCCGCCATCCTGACGAGCCCGGATGAGGTCGAGACCTGGCTCACGGCCGACTGGAAGGAAGCCAAGGCGCTGCAACGGCCGCTGCCCGACGACGAATTGGTGGTCCTCGAAACCCCAGCCAGCGCAGCGGCCGATGGCATGCTGCCGGGCATCTGAACAATGATCCGGAGGAGGAAATGGGCCGGAAGGAAGAACAACAGTTAGCGGCCACGCTCGCCAAGGCGATGGCGATGATTTGCGTCCGCAACAGCATGCTGGAGGACCTGCATGCGGGGCCGGTCCCGGTCACGAAGACCGGCGACTACTCCGACGTTTTCGTCGTCGATGCCGAGGGCAATCGCATCCCCTGGGGAACCGTGTCGCGGCTCGACGACGACGAGATGCGCGACCTGATGCGCCAGGTGGTCAATCGCCTCTACACCTTCCAGACCTGCTTCGCCGAGCCGCAGTTTCAGGCGGTGATCGACAAGTGGCTTGGCGTGGCGCGCAACTGGGACGAACCGGTCCTCGACGAGCGCCTTGCTGGACGGCCCTCATAGCGAATCGGATGTGGACAGCGAACGCCTATCGGCTGCACCACCATTCTTCGCCATCGGGCCAGGAGCGGGCCAGCCTCTCGGCGATCAGGATGTCTCCGATGTCGCGGCCGCCAATTCTGATCGTCACCAGCGTCCGGGTGCCGGTGTTGTCCGGCTCTCCATATTCGACGGTCCAGTCGTTCGAGTTCAATAACTCGATCACGCGGTCGCTGGCCCGGTGGGCGAGCACAATTTCGGCCTCGCCACCGCAGATGTGGGTTTGCGGTTCCGGAGTGTCATAGCCCTCCATGCGCAGCTTTTCGCCCGCGATCCAGATCGTGTCGCCATCGACGAGGCAATATTCGTCGGCAGCGCGTGCCTGCCCGGGAACGCACTTGGCAAGCAGCGGCTGGGGCTGGGCTACGGCTGGTTCTGGCAGCCCGCACGCCGCTGCGAGAAGCACCAGGAGGAGAGCGGTCACCTGCTGACGAATCGACCCGACAGTGCGGGTGGCCCGCCGAGGGGCGGGAGTTGTCAATGGGGGATTCCGCAAACGTCGAAGGGCTGCTAAGGTGTTCAGGCCACTGAATCGCTTCAGCCCGCCCTGGGTTGTAGCTGCCGAATGCGGTAGTCGGTAGGCAATTATGTAGCCGAGTTTGGTCAGCATGAACAAACTTAATGGCGCGAGGTCGGGGGTTAGTAAAGGCTACTATGGCGCGTAGCGATCTTCTTGTGTCTTTAATTCGCGCCGGCGCCACCGGCGATCAGGAGATGCTGCGCTCAACCACCGAAGCCATGGTTGCGGAGGAGCGTGCAAAGAAGCATTTCATTGTGGCCGACCGCATGCAACGAGCTTTGTCGACCGTTCCGATTACGCCGCCAGCTCTCACCGCGAGTTCGCCGCATCTGGCCGCCGCCAACGGGCGCGAAGCCATTCTGGAAATCACCCCCCGACTCCAACTGGACGATCTGCTCCTCCCGCTGCCGGCGCGAGAAAGCGGCCGCCAGCTCGTAGAGGAGCATCGCAGGGCAGATGTTTTGCGGGCGAGTGGCTATGAGCCGCGTCACCGCGTGCTCCTTTCCGGTCCACCCGGCAATGGCAAGACCTCGTTCGCCGAAGCGGTCGCCGAGGGGCTGGGCCTTCCGTTCTACGTGGTTCGGTACGACGCCCTGATCGGCAGCTACCTCGGAGAGACCAATGCACGGCTTCGCAAGCTCTTCGACTATGTGAGAACGACTCCGAGTGTGCTGTTTTTCGATGAATTCGATGCCATCGGCAAAGAGCGCGGCGATACGCACGAGACGGGTGAGATCAAGCGTGTGGTCTCGTTCTTGCTGATGCAACTCGACCAACTCCCGAGTTACGTCATCGTGGTAGCTGCGACCAATCATGGCGAGCTACTGGACCGGGCGGTCTGGCGGCGTTTTCAGATGCGCCTTGCAATTCCGGCGCCCAAGAAGAACGAGATAACCGTCTTTCTGGACCGGATCATATCTGGCTGGCCGGATACGCCGAAAATGGCGCTCAGCAGGATCGCTGGCCGTCTTGGGAATGTCAGCTACGCCGAAGCTCTGGATTTTTGCCAGAATGTGAGACGGCGTCAGATTTTGGGTTTGGGGGAGGTTTCGATTGATGACGCATTGCGCGTGGAACTTGATCTGTGGACTTCGCGCGTTACGCCAGAGATCATAAATGCCGAGCGACCCAACGAAACCGCTCCTGAGACTGACTCCAAGAGCTGATCAACCCCGACCTGTAGGCCGTCCCCGACCTGTTCCGTCCCCAGCAGCGTTTCCGAGAGAACGCCAAACGACTGCGATCGGGCCAAAGTTCACGCGCCTGGCGGAAGTCCTCGCGCGCGGAGAAGGCGCGCTTGAGTTGCGTGCAGATCCGGCCGGTCTTGCCCCTGAGCGGCTACTGGTCTTTGAGGTGCGGGGCTCCATAAGTTCGTTTGCCGCCGCCATCCAGCAGGTCGCGGGTCTGGAACTCGTGGATGAAGAAGAGCTTGAAGGTGACGAAGGGGATGAGCATCCCTTCGCCTATCTGCTTGTCCCCGACATGGCAGCTTTGCGGAATCTCGAATCCCTTTGGCGCCGCTGGCAGGCGGGGCAGCTGGTCTGGGGCGAATCGACCTGGGGGAACGTGTTCGAGCACCTCCGGGACTTGCGTCCGTGGGGACCGAACGACCGGGTTCATCCCTCGGACCGGAGCTTTCTTGCCACCATCGTCGACGACCGAGAGGACGGCGAACTCATCCGCGTCGAAATCGAACTCGTCTTCAGAACGGACGAAGCGGCGGCTCGCGAGAGCGAGGCTGAAGCATCGCGCGCGATAACCGCCCGCGTGGGCGCAATCGTGTCGCGGGCGCGCCTGCCGGACATTTCGTACCACGCTCTGCTCGCCGACATTCCGGCTTGGGCGGTCCGCGAAATCATCGAACAGCGGATCGAAGGTATCGCCGGCCTGGAATCAGTGATGCACATCCGACCCCAGTCCGAAGCCACAACGGTCGAAATCGCTGATCCGACTGAAATCCCGCCGGCCGACGGTGCGGAGCGAGCCCTGGGCGAGCCGATTCTCGCTCTCCTGGACGGCGTGCCGGTGAGCGCTCATCGGCAACTCGCAGCTCATGTCGATCTCGATGACCCGTTCGAGCTTGAGCCAGACGCTCTGGTGGAATCCAGGGCGCATGGTACGGCGATGGCGTCACTCATCATCCATGGCGACCTCAATCGCAATGAGGACCGGCTGCCGCGGCAGATCCATGTGATTCCCGTGATGGGGAACGGCGACGCATTCCCGCGCGACAGACTGGTGGTGGACCTCATCTACCTGGCGGTCACGAGGTTGCGCGAACAGCGCCCCGGGGTCGTGATCGTCAACCTCTCGCTGGGCAATCGATTCCGGCCATTTCACAATCAGCTCTCGCCCTGGGCGCGGCTTCTTGACCGGCTCGCCTATCGCCTCGGTCTGCTGTTCGTCGTGAGCGCCGGCAATCAGATCACCGACTTCGGTATCACCGCCTATGCGACGGTCAGGGAGTATGAGGATGCGGACGGACAGCGCCGCGCAACGTCCATGATCTCCGCTCTCCATGGAATCATGGCCGAGCGCCGCTTGCTATCGCCGGCGGAGACAGTGAACGGCATCACCGTGGGAGGCGGTAATGTCGACGCGGTAGCTCCGGCAGATCGCGCGCTGGCACGAGCATTGATCGATCCATTTCCCGACCACCTGATGGCAAACCCGTCGAGCAGCCTTGGGCCTGGCTTTGCCCGCTCGGTCAAACCGGACATCCTGATGCCAGGCGCGCGCGAGCATATGCGGTTTGTGCGCAACCACGCCCATATCGACGTTGTGCCGGCTGCCGCTTCGCGCGGGGCCGGACTCAAGGTTGCGGCCCCGCCAAGAGGTGGCCGGGAAAATCTAGACGGCTATACGAATGGCACGAGTGCAGCGGCCGCCCTCGCTTCACGTACCTGTCACCGAATTCATGACGCCCTGGAGGCCACCTACGGCGAGGAGTTTCTACGGCTTTCGCCCTTGCAACGCGCGGTCCTGTTGAAAGCGCTGCTGGTGCATCCCGCGCAATGGCCCCGGGACACCGCCGATCTCATCAAGGCTACGCTCGGCCCAACGGGGCGTGGTCAGGCTCCGAAGCAGAAGGACAATATCCGGCGCTTTATGGGTTATGGCTACGTTGACGCCGACGACGCTGTAGCTTGTGCCGCGGATCGGGCGACCTTCTTTGCGACAGGATTGCTGGGGGTGGATCGTACTGTCACAGTCGATGTTCCGGTTCCTCTGGCGATCGGCGGCAAGGCCAGACCCCACAGCCTTTCGGCGACGGTCGCCTGGTTCTCGCCGGTATCGCCGGGCCGCAAGAGCTATCGCAGTTGCCGGCTCAAGATACTCAAGCCCGCGGAGCTGGATGCGCTGGCTGTCTCTGCTCATGGTCGGCAACCGGACGAAAACCAGAGCAATCGGGGAACCATCTTTTCTCGCTGCTTTAGCGGCGAAAACGCGCCGGTTGTGACCCCGAACATGACGATCCCCCTCATCGTTCAACGCGATCCCGATCAAGGCGCACCCGTTGACGAAGCGATACCCTTCGGTTTGGCCGTGACGATTTCCATGCCCGGGGAGGTTGCTCTTTATGACGAGGTGCACGCCCGCGCCGCCCCGCACATCCGCGCGCCTGCCGTTCCAGGCGTTTGATTTGTGCGGAGCGGTAGTCTTGGTTCCAAGGTATTTACCCGCCGCCCTCACCGAGCGACGCGGCGATGTCACTGATCGACCGGAGCAGAACCAGGGGATCATCCCTGGACGGCTCGAAGCCTCGCCGCCTCCAGAATTCGGCGGCTTCACCATCGACGGCATTGACCAACAAGGCCCGTCCGCCGATCAGCAAAGCGGCCTGAACGCAGCGCTGGAGGGCATGTTTCACAAGGCCGGTCCCGATGCCCATCTCCGCCCACCCGGTGTCGGTCGCGAGCTGGCCGAGGAGCATGCATGGGACTGGGTTGGGCGGTTGCCCTGTCCGGATCGACCGCGGCAGAACCGAAGGCACAACGGCAGTCGGCGCGAGGCCGTAGTATCCGACCACGCGGCCGGCCTCATGCACGACGAGAACCGCGGTGAACCCCTTCTGCTGATTGGAGAGGGCGCGCGTCTTCAGCCAGTGGTCAAGCGTGGGTTTGCCACAGGTGAACTCGGACACATCGTGTTCGGCGGAGAGCGGTTCGGGACCCGAAAGGAGCAAGAGTTTACCGCTTCGCCACGTAACCGTGCTCCCATGGCGCGGGCCGCTTCAGGACCTCCACCATCTCCGGAACGGGAGCGGCCGGACGCGCCAGCACATCCATGAACTGGGCAAAGCCTTCCGGGCTCATCCGGATCAGGCCCTGCTCCATGACGACCTCCTCGGCGGCGCGTACGGCGGCGTCGCGCACGAAGTCGGTGCGCGAGCGGCCGCGCAGGCTTGCGGCGCGATCGATCATCGCGACATCCGCCTCGGGCAGGCGCATCGAGATCGGATATTCCTTGCGTTCGGCGGTGCTGGCCATGGCGATTCTCCTTGGTCGGCATATAGCGTCTTGTATCGCTAAATACAATACGATAAGGTTATCTCAACAGTCAACGACCTCATGAGGAGAGGCGCCGAGACAGATGATGACCGGGCAAGGGAGAGATTCCGATAGGTTATTTTACTACGCCATGGCGCGCCTGAATACGCTCGGCTACGCCATGGCACGCTCGCCCGCGCCAATCGCCGCCGAATATTCACCTTCAATTTCCGTTGCTTATGCTGCTTCCGAGGCGAATGCTGCAAGTTATGACCTTGCGAGCCCCAGGAAACACAGCAAAGATGACAGGAGGAGAGCGCGAAGCGCTGCTCGAATCCTTGCTGCTGGACGCGCCGGAGTTGACGTTTACGCCGCGCGGCAATCCCGACCCACGCCTTCTGCGTCTGGTCGGCATCCTGGCGAGGCAGGCAGCGCGGGAGTGCTATGCAGAGGAAGTGAAATTATCCAGGCAAAGGAGGAAGCGCTCCTCCTGACGCGGATGGGAGCCATGTTTTGAAAGTCGCGATCTACGCCCGCTATTCTTCCGACAATCAGCGCGACGCTTCCATCGCCGACCAGTTCCGCATGTGCCGCCTCCATGCCGAGAAGCAGGGCTGGCACATCGTCGAGGAGTATTCGGACCACGCGATCTCCGGCGCATCACTGATCCGTCCGGGCATTCAGGCGCTCATGGCCGACGCCATGGGCGGCCGCTTCGACCTGATCCTGGCCGAAGCCATGGACCGCCTCTCCCGCGACCAGGAAGACATCGCCGGCATCTTCAAGCGCATGTCCTATGCGGACGTGAAGATGTTCACCCTGTCGGAAGGCGAGGTGACCCATCTGCATGTCGGTCTCAAGGGCACGATGAACGCCCTGTTCCTGAAGGATCTCGCCGACAAGACGCGCCGTGGGCAGCGCGGCCGCGTCGAGGCCGGCAAATCGGGTGGCGGCAATTCCTATGGCTACGATGTGGTCAAGAGGTTCGACGCCAACGGCGAGCCCATTCGTGGCGATCGCACGATCAACGAGATCCAGGCCGACGTCGTCCGGCGCATCTTCCGCGACTACGCCGCCGGCAAGTCGGCCAAGACCATCGCCTTCGCCCTGAACAAGGATGGGATTCCCGCCCCGTCTGGCGGCGACTGGGGCTTCAGCACGATCAACGGCAACCCGAAGCGCGGCAATGGCATCCTCAACAACGAGATGTATGTCGGCAAGATCGTCTGGAACCGGCAACGCTTCGTCAAGGACCCGGAGACCGGCAGGCGACAGGCCCGACCCAACCCGGAGGAGGAGTGGGTCATCCAGGAAGCGCCGGAGCTGCGCATCCTTGATGACGATCTCTGGAGCGCCGTGAAGGCGCGACAGGAGAAGAACAAGGTTGTCCGCAAGGAGAACGGCGAGGCCGATCTCTCCCAGTTCAACATCCGGCGCCGCCCCAAATACCTCTTCTCGGGGCTGACCAAATGTTCCTGCTGTGGTGGCGGCTATTCCGCGATCTCGGCGACGCTGATCGGATGCGCGACGGCTCGCAACAAGGGGACCTGCGACAACCGGGTCAACATCCGCCGGGACGAGCTGGAATCGCGCGTGCTGAATGCGCTGCGCACCAAGCTCGTCGATCCCGAACTCTTCGCTCATTTCTGCGAGGTCTTCACGCAGGAGATGAACCGCCTGCGCATGGAAGGCCGCGCGGAAATCGCTGCGGCTGAGGCGGAGATTGCAAAGATCGATCGGGAACTCGAGACCCTTCTCAATCTGATCCTCAAGGGCGGAGCCGCCGACGCCATCAACGCGAAGATGGTGGCACAGGAGAAGCGTAAGAAGGAACTGGAGCACTTCCTGGCGGAAGCGGACGAGCCGCCACCCCTGCTGCACCCGAGCATGGCACTACAATACCGCAAACGGGTCCAACAGCTCTACGACACCTTACAGGACGAAGACGAAGGGAAGCGGATTGAGGCCGCCGACACCCTCCGCTCACTCGTGGACCGGATCGTGCTGACCCCAGTGGAAGGCAAGATGGAGATCGACGTTCAGGGCGATCTTGCTGGAATCCTTACGATTTCCACACAAAGCAAAAACCCCGCCGGTCGGGCGGGGTCATCGCAAGTAAAGATGGTTGCGGGGGCTGGATCTAATCTTCACTTGCTGCCCGAGCAAGTAAAGATGGTTGCGGGGACCGGCGTCGATCAGAACTTGCGATCGGCGCCGGTAAAGATGGTTGCGGGAGTAGGATTTGAACCTACGACCTTCAGGTTATGAGCCTGACGAGCTACCGGGCTGCTCCATCCCGCGTCAACCGGACGATGGGGCGAACCCGCATCGAATAGAAGCTGGTCTGAATGAACAAGGCCGCCCATGGTCAAATGACCGGCGGCCCTGAGCCGCCCAAAGGCGGAATGCGTAAAGAGAATTCAATACATGCACTTGACAGACCTGGCAGCGACCTACTCTCCCGTGCCTTAAGGCAAAGTACCATTGGCGCTGGAGCGTTTCACGGCCGAGTTCGGAATGGGATCGGGTGCAGCCGCTCCGCCATAACCACCAGGTCAGCGAAGTGCATATATTGTTGAGAAGCTGGTGTGCGTTTTCCGTCATCCAATTGATGGACATGGAGAATGAGAATGATCAAGCCAATCGAGTTATTAGTACCGGTAAGCTTCACACATTACTGCGCTTCCACACCCGGCCTATCAACGTGGTCGTCTACCACGACTCTCAGGGAATACTCGTTTTGAGGCTGGTTTCCCGCTTAGATGCCTTCAGCGGTTATCCATTCCGTATATAGCTACCCTGCTATGCCGCTGGCGCGACAACAGGTCCACCAGAGATACGTCCATCCCGGTCCTCTCGTACTAGGGACAGATCCTCTCAATATTCCTACACCCACGGCAGATAGGGACCGAACTGTCTCACGACGTTCTGAACCCAACTCACGTACCGCTTTAAATGGCGAACAGCCATACCCTTGGGACCTGCTCCAGCCCCAGGATGCGATGAGTCGACATCGAGGTGCCAAACAACTCCGTCGCTATGGACGCTTGGGAGTCATCAGCCTGTTATCCCCGGCGTACCTTTTATCCGTTGAGCGATGGCCCTTCCACACGGGACCACCGGATCACTATGACCGACTTTCGTCTCTGCTCGACTTGTCAGTCTCGCAGTCAGGCAGGCTTATGCCATTGCACTCAGCGAACGATTTCCGACCGTTCTGAGCCCACCATCGCGCGCCTCCGTTACTCTTTAGGAGGCGACCGCCCCAGTCAAACTACCCACCATACATTGTCCCGGACCCGGATAACGGGCCGCGGTTAGACATCCATAGAGATAAGGGTGGTATTTCAAGGGTGGCTCCACCAAGGCTGGCGCCCTGGCTTCAAAGCCTACCACCTATCCTACACATGCCACTACGAATGCCAATGTAAAGCTATAGTAAAGGTGCACGGGGTCTTTCCGTCTAACCGCAGGAACCCCGCATCTTCACGGGGAATTCAATTTCACTGAGTCTATGCTGGAGACAGCGGGGAAGTCGTTACGCCATTCGTGCAGGTCGGAACTTACCCGACAAGGAATTTCGCTACCTTAGGACCGTTATAGTTACGGCCGCCGTTTACTGGGGCTTCGATTCAAAGCTTGCACCTCTCCTCTTAACCTTCCAGCACCGGGCAGGCGTCAGACCCTATACGTCGTTTTGCAACTTCGCAGAGCCCTGTGTTTTTGATAAACAGTCGCTACCCCCTGGTCTGTGCCACCCCCATACACTTGCGTGCAAAGGGGTCACGCTTCTTCCGAAGTTACGCGTGCAATTTGCCGAGTTCCTTCAGCAGAGTTCTCTCAAGCGCCTTGGTATACTCTACCAGTCCACCTGTGTCGGTTTAGGGTACGGACTATAAGCAGGAGCTATTTCCTGGAACCGCTTCGCTGCCCGGCCAATCCAATAAGGCCGAACAACACACACGATCCGTCACTACCTGCAGGCTCACGAATATTAACGTGATTCCCATCGACTACGCCTTTCGGCCTCGCCTTAGGGACCGGCTAACCCTGCTCAGATTAACTTTAAGCAGGAACCCTTGGACTTTCGGCGAGGGAGTCTCTCACTCCCTTTATCGTTACTCATGTCAGCATTCGCACTTCTGATACCTCCACCAGTCCTCACGGATCTGGCTTCATCAGCTTACAGAACGCTCCGCTACCGCTTACACTTGCGTGTAAACCCAGAGCTTCGGTGCATGGCTTTAGCCCCGTTACATTTTCGGCGCAAAGACCCTTATTTAGACCAGTGAGCTGTTACGCTTTCTTTAAATGATGGCTGCTTCTAAGCCAACATCCTGGTTGTTTTGGGATCCTCACATCCTTTCCCACTTAGCCATGACTTGGGGACCTTAGCTGCTGGTCAGGGTTGTTTCCCTTTTCACGACGGACGTTAGCACCCGCCGTGTGTCTGCCGACTAGTACTCCTGGGTATTCAGAGTTTGCTTAGGTTTGGTAAGACGGTGAGTCCCCCTAGCCCATGCAGTGCTTTACCCCCCAGGGTATTCGGTCGACGCTCTACCTAAATAGATTTCGCGGAGAACCAGCTATTTCCAAGTTTGATTGGCCTTTCACCCCTAGCCACAAGTCATCCCAATCTATT
>Ga0209369_1000030_pt1:172500-371683 | contig 371683 bp, 343 predicted proteins | sample EBPBio142010_DNA_FD_185865 | JGI IMG/M metagenome (GOLD analysis project Ga0209369, IMG submission 185865) | Wastewater treatment Type I Accumulibacter community from EBPR Bioreactor in Madison, WI, USA - Reactor 1_10/4/2010_ DNA (SPAdes)... | ecosystem: Engineered > Bioreactor >...
GACGCTGTATTCGGCGGCAACCGGCGCGTTTTCTACCGGTTCCAGATGGATGACGGCGCAGTCGACTATTTTGATGAGAACGGCCGAAGCGTCCGCCAATTCCTGCTGCGCAATCCGGTGCCAAATGGACGGTTCACCTCCGGCTGGGGTGGCCGCCGCCATCCGGTTCTGGGATATGTGAAAATGCATACCGGCGTCGATTGGGCGGCTCCGCGTGGTACGCCGATCATTGCAGCCGGCAGCGGCGTCGTCGAAAAAGCCGGATGGGCTGGTGGTTATGGCCGTCAGACCATGATTCGCCACGCCAACGGATACCTTTCATCCTACAACCACCAGAGCGGCATCGCCCGCGGTATCACGCCGGGCGCGCGCGTCCGCCAGGGCCAGATTATCGGTTATGTCGGTGCGACCGGCCTCACCACCGGCAACCATCTTCACTACGAATTGCTGGTCAACGGCAACAAGGTCGACCCGATGCGCGTGCGCCTGCCGGTTGGGCGCACACTGAAAGGCGACGAACTCGACCGGTTCAAGAAAACAAAGGACCGGATCAAGACCCTGATCGGCGACGAAAAGAAAGATCCGCTGAAAGTCGCTGACGCTGCCAGCCAATAGGGCTGGCTACGCCTGGATCTGATCCGATTCCTGGCGCCCGCCAGGTATCGTCAGCAGCGATATGACTGCCGCCAGCAGGCAAAAACCCGCCGAAACATACGCAACCGCCGCAAAAGCCGTATCGCTCGCAGCGATTCGTATTGATTCGAACGCAGTATCCAAGCCAGCCGGCGCCATCGCCCCAAATTCCGGCATTGAAGCCGCATCTGCGCCAATCGCCGATGCATAGACCCAGGATGCTACCGCGCCCATCGAGGCAACAGCGATCAATCCGGCCACACGAGAGACAGCATTGTTGATTCCCGACGCGGAGCCGGTGCGGTCATCATCGACAACAGTCATCACCACCGCAGACAAAGGCGACACAACCAGCGCCATGCCGAGCCCCATCACGACCATGGCCGGGAACGCATTGCCCCAGAACGATTGCCATCCCGCATGTGTCATCAATCCGAGCGCCAGAAACGCCAGGGCGACGACCGCGCAGCCAATCGCAATCGGCCACTTGGCGCCGACCCGCCCCGACCACTTGCCGACACCCCCCGAAAGCAGCGCGATCGCCACCGACAATGGCAAGAACAACAGACCTGTTTCAGCGGGACTGATGCCCCAGCCTGCAATCAGCGCCATCGGCAGGAAGAACAGAATCGCCGAAAGTGAGAAATAGAGGAGGAATGTCGCGATATTCGCGCCGGCGAACGCGGGAATCGCGAAAAGCGACAGGTCCACCATCGGTTCTCGAATGATTCGCTCCCACCAGACGAATGCGGCAATCGCCAGCAAGCCAATGACGATGGCAGGTGTCGCAGAAATTTCGCGGCTCCCCTCGCCAAGCGCCGTGAGGCCGAAGGCAAGCGCGCCAAAACCGATTGTCGCCAGTATCGCGCCGGCAAGATCAAGCCTTTTGCTGGCGGCTGGCCGGTCGGCGGGAACCTTCACCGCCAGCAAAAAGATCGAAATTGCACCGAGCGGCAGATTGATTGCGAAAATCGCCCGCCACACGCTGTCGTCAAACAGCGACAAGGCCAGCCCGCCAATCGCCGGACCAAGCGCAGATGTGACGGCAGAAGCCGACGCCCAGATGCCGATTGCCGCCGCGCGTTCATTTTTCGGGTATGCCTTGGCGATAATTGCCAGGCTGCAAGGCACCATGATCGCTGCGCCACAGCCTTGCAGCGCCCTAAAAGCGATCAGAATTTGCGCATCAGGCGCCATTGCGCAGGCGACAGACGCGATCGCGAAGAACGCGATCCCAAAAATAAACGTCTGGCGCAGACCGAATCGGTCGCCGGCCGCACCTCCAGCCAGAATCAACGCCGACAAAGTGAGCGCATAGGCATTTGAAATCCACTGCGCCTCGGCGAGCGACGCGCCAATGTCAGCGCGAATCGCCGGCATGGCCACCGAAACGACAGATCCGTCGATAAATCCCATGCTGGAGGCAAGGATTGCCGCGGCCAGCACATATTTACGGCTGGCCTGCGGGCAGAATGTCGATGTCGGGGCAGATGTGGCGCTCATCGCCGGAAGCTAGCAGCGAATTGGTCCGCCAGAATACAGAGACGCGACTGCTTCTAGGTCGTAGTGACGAATTAACGTTTGTCTGCGCCGCAGCGAAAATCCGTCAGTCCCAGGAGCGAGGAGGACGGACATGCAGCGCATATTCGACGACGAGCGACGCCGGAATGATGGATTTGCGCGCGGCCCCTTCGGGGTTGGACCAAAATCGTCCGTGAATGCGTTGAAAATGCTCGACGGTGGTCAACACCGCCTTGCGCTTTTCTCCTGTTCACGACCAATTTTGGTCGCCAACGCAGCCAAGCGTTAATTTGTCACTACGACCTAGAGCAAAACCGGCAAGCCTATTCGACGAACTCAACCGACACGCCCTTCTTGACCAGCTTCGCCAGTTCCTGAGCGTCCCAGTTGGTCAGGCGGATACAGCCATGGCTGTTGGTCTTGCCGATCTTGGAGGGATCGGGCGTACCGTGGATGCCATAGGTCGGCTTCGACAGTGCGATCCAGACTGACCCGACCGGTCCGTTCGGGCCGGGCGGAATGCGCAAAACCTTGTCGTTCTCGCCCTGCTTGAAGTTGATTTTCGGGTTGTAAGTGTACTCTGGATTGATCGCGATGCGCTCGACCGTATGGCTTCCGACCGGTGATGGCGTGTCCGACGATCCGATGGTCGCAGGATAGGCAACGACCAGACGGCCCGCCGCATCGTAGGCCCGAACCTGTTCACGGCCCTTGTCGGCGATAATCCGCGACACCTGGCGCGTCACATTTGATCCCGTGCTGGCGACCCTGATGATGGTGCCGGCCCGATTGAAATTTGCGCCCGGGTTGAGTTCCTGCAGATAGGCTTCGCTCATGTGGAAGCGTTCACCCAGCATTTCGAGCGTCGACGTATAGCTCATCGCATCGAGCTGCGCCTTTTCGGCGTAGTCGGTCGGAATCGATGCAACATAGGGGCCCGCCGCATCCTGCTGCGTGATTGTATATTCGGTGAACGCTGCGCCACCGCGTTCCGCAAGCGCCGCTTCAATGCCAGATGCATCGGTCGTCTTCAGATTGTCGCCGGTCAATTCATTGTAAGCCGACAGAGCTTTTTCAACATTCGAGCCCATGCGCCCATCCACAACGCCGGGCGAAACGCCGGCGCGATCGAGCAGAATCTGCAGATTTGCGACAGAAACATTGGACTTGCGCCCGATCACCGGCACGTCGCGCGGGTTGGACGGCGACAACTTTGGCTCTGATCCATTACGTACTGGCGCCGGAGCCGGTGCGGCTGCCTGCGGCAACGGCTTGCGGGCGACATTGCGCTCCCGCTCCACCGGCGCTTCGGGGAATGCTTCGCGGTCGTTGTAGTTTACCTCGTCCTCGCCCGGATAGCGCTGCTCGCGGCGGCGATCGTAACGATCATCATTTCTGCGGTCATAACGGTCGCCCCGGCGCGGACGGTCATATTCTTCGTCAAGGTAGCGGTTGTCCCGATAACCGCCGACCGTACCGGTGGAGCGGCGATCCAGTCCGGTCCGCGGCAGCTCGACCGACAGGATCTGGCCGGTGTAAGCGTCTGCAATCACCCGGCGCCCATAATCGTCATAATAGACTTCGATCTCGCGCGACTGGGCGATCTGCACTGTGCCATCCTGTGCATTTGCATCAGACTGCGGCCATGCGGCCGCTGACAGCGCCGCCATCGCGACAGTTGCAAGAACTTTGGGCTTCAAGGCCACGCGCATGATCATCCGGTCCATCAAACTAATACAACGGGGACGTGCAGCCATCTCGACTGCACATCACTAGACAATGCTCTTTGTATGATGAACGAGACATGAAGATGACTGCTGCGAACGCAGAAATATTTGGGTTCTGGCAACCATGATTGGCAATTCTGTTGTTGATTGCGTCAAATCACAGCGGATCAGATCCCCCCATACCAATCATAGCCACGATCTTCCCAGTAGCCGCCTTTGCCTTTGCCGATTTGCGCAAAATCATCGACCAGAGTGATCCGGTTGAGATATTTCGGCTGCTTGTATCCAAGCTGGCGCTCGACCCGCACACGCAGCGGCGCACCGTTTTCAATGGGCAGCGGACTGCCATTCATGCCGTAAGCGAGGATGGTTTGCGGGTGGCGCGCGTCAAGAATGTCGATCGTGCCGTAGTAGAGGACACTGCCCGACAGGCTGCGCTCAATCGTATCCATACAATCAAACATCACATAGCGGGCGGTCGGTTTTGCAACAGCCTGATCAAGCACCAGCGAAAGCGGCGTCCCGGTCCATTTGGCGATACAGCTCCAGCCTTCAACACAATCATGCCGCGTGATCTGGGTGCGCGACGGCATCGCCTGCAACTGTGCAAGACTGAGCGACAGCGGCTTCTCAACCAGCCCGGTCACCTCCAGCCGCCAGTCGGCAAAACTGTTGGCGAGAAACGACTGATAAGCGCTGTCCTGTGGTTTGGTTACGCCATTGGGGCGCATCGGCTGGCGAATATCGGCTTCCGAAAACTCCTGCGCCAGAGCATCCCATCCCTGGAGAAGCCTCTGCACACGATAGGTCAGATCGTTCGCGCCTTCGAGAAACTGGCGCGTCTTTGCGTCCGGGCCAAGAAAACCGTCGAACGCATCGCAGCCGGACAGCGCGAGACCTGCGCCTGCCACCGAAGCGCCGGTGAGAAATTTGCGGCGATTGACCATGAACCGGCTCATTGTCCTGGCTCCTTCTGCTCTGCGTCTACGTCGATGCGATACCAGCCGGTGATGATCGAGCGCAGTTCGTTTAGCGGCCCGGCGAGCAGGATCATCGCCATGTGAATGAGGAAAAAGCCGAACAGCAGAGCCATCACGACGAAATGGATGGTGCGGGCGGTTTGCCGGCCGCCGAGCAGATCAGGCAGCCAGGGCAGGATCGCGTTTGCGCCGGGCGACATCGCGAGTCCCGTGGCGATCATCAGCGGAAACAACACAAACAACACGCCGACGTAAGCGAGCTTCTGCAGCACATTGTAGTCGCGCGTGTGATGGAAGCGCAGCTTGATATGGTCAATCACATCACGCGGCAGCGCGCGAATATCCTTTGTCCCCGGAACCACATCACGCCAGGCATGCTGGTTGATCAGGCTGGCAGCGAGCCAGACCATGATTGAGATCGCAAAGACCCAGGCAAAGAAGAAGTGCACGACGCGGGCGGTGCCGAGATCATAATAGGAGGGAATCGTCGCCCAGGAGGGGAAGCCGATGGCGCGTGCAGGTTCGCCCGACCAGCCGAGCACGCCTGTCGTGTCAAACTTCGCGCCAAAGATCGTCGTGACGCCGCGCGGACCATCAACGGTATCTTCCGCGCCAATGCGGAGAATGGCGTTGTCATAGGCGAACCCGGATTCATCGCCGATGTAGAGATTCGGGTGGGCATTGAATATTTGCAGACCACTCAACAGCAGAAAAAACAGTGCGATTGCCCATCCCCAATGGGTGATGCGCGTCCAGATTGACTGGCGGTAGACGAGGCGGCCCGGCTTGGGCCTGCTATCCGGACCTTCGGGTGCATTCGGTTGCATGGCTGCTGACCTTTGAAAACTGATGCGAGCAGCTACGTTCGGCCTGCGCAACAGTTTCAAAGCCCGGCAGACACCATCAGGCTTTTCTGCAATTGCACGCGAATGTGAACATTCTGATGAACTGCACTTAGACTTTCAGACGTGTCCGCTCGGCCTTGGTCAGCTTTTCGGCGACCAGCCGGTGACTTTCGGCAAGGTATTGCTGCAATGCCTCATCATCCATCGAAGCATCAGACGTCCGCTGGATCCATTTCATGCCACGCGACGCGAGATAGGGCGCTGGCCGGCACCCTGCTTCATCCTTCAACATTTCGAACGACATGTCCGAAACCTTGAACGTCACAAACGGGTCGCCAGCAGTCTCTTGTCCAAGCGCCGCGACGGCAAACAGTTTCGGCCCGACCTTCCAGACATGCGACCCGCCCCATTGGACGACATGGCTGGTTCCAGGCAGGGAAGCACAAAACGCATTGTAGTCATCAAGCGTCATGGGCGGACAAACGCCTCGCGGAATTTTTCTGCCGCATTTTGCGTAATCGGTGAGCCGTGACCAAACAACGCCCGGTCGAAATCGAGCCCGGCTATTCTGGCGGCGGTGCGCCCGGCCTGTTCACGGTCAGCATTCAGAAAAGACAGTTGCAGCCCCCAGAGGTTCATCACCGAATCTGCCGCGAACAATAGGCGCTGGTCCGGCTGTATCAAGGCGATTTGCCCGGCGCTGTGCCCCGGCGCGTGAACTGCGACCAGTCCGCCGGGCAAGACGTCCCCGTCTTTCACCCGGTGGTCGACACGCGCAGGAGCAATCTTGCTGTTCATCATCCGCGCGCCGGAAAATAGCAGATGGGCCAGAATGCCCGGCCCGGGAAAAACCGGCAGCGGAATCCCGGCTTCCACCGCATCCGCATCAGCCTCGTGGACCCAGCATTGGGCGCCTGTCGCTTTGACCATCGCCGTAAGCCCGCCCATGTGGTCGGGATGCGCATGGGTGATGATAATGTGCTTGACGTCGTGCGGCTGCCACCCTCGCCTGGCAAGCGCACGCAATATCCGCGTTTCCGATTTCGGCAGACCGGCGTCGATCAGGACAAGGCCATCGTCAGACTCGACGACAAAAGCGTTCACATAGCCGGACAAGACCTGATGAACGCCTGGAAATGGTTGCTTCATGGCCGGCCCCCCCGCAACCTTTCCACATTGCTTGATGTGATCTGAGATTGCCATAGTGCGGACAATCATTGCGGGATGCGTTCTACTTGATCGCGCCGCGCAACCCCTTACACAGACCTGCGATCAACCGGAACTGCGCCCATGACAACCGATTCGACCCGCATTCGCCTGCTTGTCCTGTTTGGCGGCAAATCTGCAGAGCACGATGTTTCGGTGATGTCGGCCACCAATGTCATGGCCGCGCTTGATCCCAAAAAATATGACGCCGTGCCGGTCTTCATCAGCCGCGATGGCCGCTGGCATCTGAGCAGTTTTGCCAATGGCGTGCTCGACCGGTCAGGCAATGGCGATGAAGTCATGCTGGCGCCAGGTGGAAACGGCCGGCTTTTGGCAATGACCGCGGATGGAATTTCGCGCGAACTCGCGCCTGTCGACGCAATGTTCCCGGTGCTGCATGGCCTGCCCGGCGAGGACGGTTCGGTGCAGGGATATGCCGATGTCGCAGGCGTTGCCCTGATCGGCTGCGGCATTGCCGGTTCGGCAAATGCACTCGACAAGGATCTGGCAAAGCGCCTGTTGAGCCAGGCGGGCATTCCCAATGCCCGGTCCGTCACCATTCATCCAGGCGCAGCGCCAGCGTTTGACGAACTCGCCGCCACATTGGGCACCCCGATCTTTATCAAGCCGGCGCGGCAAGGTTCGTCGGTCGGCGTCTCAAAGGTTACGGGCGCAGCCGACTATGACGCGGCGCTGGCGACCGGCTTTGCCCACGACCGCAAACTGATCGCCGAAGAATTCATCAAGGCGCGCGAAATCGAATGCGCCGTGCTGGAAGCGCCTGACGGCAGCCTGTTTGTGTCACGTCCGGGCGAAATCGCCCCCGCCGAGCACAGCGGCTTCTATACCTATGACGCCAAATATGTCGACGCAGACGGCGCAGCGATCATCGTGCCGGCAGAACTGCCAAAGGACGTCGAAGCGCGCCTGCAGGCGATGGCGGCCGATGCATTTCGCGCGGTGGGTTGCGACGGCATGGCCCGGGTCGACTTCTTTGTCACCTCCGACATGACAATGATGATCAACGAGCTGAACACCATTCCCGGCTTTACCAATATCAGCATGTATCCGAAGGCGATGGCAGCCAGTGGCGTCGATTATCCAGAATTGATCGAGCGTCTGATCATCCACGGACTGTCGAGGAAAAGCCAACATACGAAGGTATGACAGGAACAAATCTGTAGTTTTATGAGTTCGGCTGAACCATTCATCTGAATATCGTATCAGCTCGAACTCACTACAAACGATAGAAACTCCGGCAAACACTGGACCCTTTCAGGTTCAAATGGAAACGGTTCTGTTTCCTCGATGGCGAGGCGAACCGCAAGGAAGGCGGCGAAGGACGGGCTGGTGGCCCGGCCAAGTCCGGTTGACGCGGCGGGTGGCCGCCAGCGGGAAACAGAACCGTTTCCATTTGAACCTGAAAGGGTCTAGATCGATCTGTTGGCCGGAATTGCTCTAGCGAACATTATAATATTTCCAATCGCTATCACCAATAAGATATTTGTAGCTTCTCGAGAAAAAAGGATTTATTGCTACTCCGTATTCAAATTTTATTGAGTAATTTCCAAATATTGCAAAGAATGGCTTGTACCAATAGCGGCCCGTAATCACTACTGCCACCTCTCCAATCTTGAAGTTCTCACTATCAAGAACTGTAGACCAATTCACATCTGACGTATTTCCGTAGAAATTGTGTGCAGGAAACGCCAGAACCACGCCGCTTGCTGATTTGCTTGCACTTCTAAGCGTAAGGTCAAGTGTCTTGGTGTCGATCCGCGCTGTCGAACGCGATATGTAGCTCGGTATTCCCGTTCTGACGCGAGCTTCGAACGCCGGAAACCGCGCAGCCCATCGAGCCGTGTTGTCGACCGTAGATACGAAATTCTGATATTCCAGCCAACCGCGTCCAACCTCGAATACAACCCCCATGAACATGATCAGCAAGGGGGCGATGAGCGCAAATTCAGTCACCGCGAGCCCCGACGTATTGTCACGGAATCTCCGTGGCATCCTCAGGAGTCTTGCTAAAGCCGCCTGTCCGGTCATTCTGTCACACGGACTGCAGCAGCCCCCAAATGAATAGCCTGCAACTGGATCTTGCCGCTCGCGTTCGGAACCAGATATTTGGTGACTGGCGAAAGCGCACTCCAGTCATACCCAACCTGCAGCAAATAGTCCCCGGTCGTCGACAAGCTGAAACTGTCGCCAACCGGAAATGCAACGACAACCTTGGTCAAATCAGCATTCGGGATCGGAACCAGAGAGACATGCAGTTTCTTGCGGTCAAGCTCCACCGGCATTGCTCGCGAGATCGCGTCCCGCAGGCCTGTGCTCGTGATGGCCACTCTGTTGATCTGCGACTTGCGTAGATATTCAACACCGGAATTGGTTGCAGCATTGAGATACAAATTGAACAAGAGCACAATTCCAATTTCGATAATGCCAGCGATCAAAATGATGAAAATCGGGCCAATAATAGCAAATTCAACGGCAGCCGAACCTGATCGGGAATGGATAATTTCTTTGTTTCTGAACATCTAAAATATACCATTTTACCTATCAATATATTTTACTGTAAATGACGTGATAATTCCTCCGGCGGAGTCTGATTTTTCGGCCGCAGCAATCTTAATATTATAGACTGAATAGGTGTCTACCGTGATATTGTACTTATAAAATTCCCATTTAATATTTTTAGCATCTTGCTTCATTGAAATGATTGTCTTGTATACATCCGGGACAGGCCGCAGTTTCTGCAGCGAGATATCAATCTGGTTAGAGCCTGCGAAGGCCGGATTGCGTCCGTTGTACCAGACGCTGATCTCATACTTTCCGGGATGCAGCTCGATCTGCTTGTACATGCTGGAGTTTGCCCAGCTATCGAGTTCGATCGCATACCGCGTCGGAAAGTCAGCAGGCGGCAGACCTGTCCACTGATAGAAATTGCGGCACCATTCGTAACTCCAATCCTGGACCTCGATCCCGGGACCGTCGCCGCCCTCCCATCCGAAGTCAGTCGGCTTGAACACATTCCAGCAACCATTGGGCGCCGCCGCCTGCCGGTAGTAATCCAGAATCAAAGTGGTCCCATTCGCCATCTGGAGCGAACTGCTGAGCAGAACCTCTCCATCGTGTGGGAAAGGTGGAATGCCGGTACATTGGTAGTTCAGCTTGTACTCATAGGTTTTGAACCCGATGATGTTCGCAAACGAGGTCACGTATTTGAAACTGGCCGAAATATTGGTGTCGAGCCAATTGATCGTTGCGTCTCGGGATATCACTTGCTGATTGGAGGATTTTGCGAGCGTATCAAAGGTATCAAGCACATTCTTGCGCCGATCAGCGTCGGATGGCGTCATTGTGCGGGTCGGTTTGGTTGACCGCTCGCAGGCCAGCGCGATGACCCTCTTGGACTGCGCTATATATGAAAGTCCGAGACCCGTTTCGAACAACAGACCGATCATTAGCGCCAGAACAGGCGCCAGCAATGCGGCCATCATCGCAACGTTTCCATTGCTGGATCTGAAAAAGGATTTGGCGGTAATCATAATCGCTCACGTGCTGAAATGTGGGCGACTCTGGGGTCAAAGAATGAAGGGTTCCTTAGCGTAAGTTCTTGGCCGCAGCTCATGAAATGGCAAATTTGCGGAAGGCTAATTTTTCATGAAACGGTTCTGACCAAATTTGATGCGACGCAAGAGCTGACGTGGCCCCGGCGCGATCCGAAACTTCAACAATAGCTGCTTCGATCCGAAGGCAATGGCGATCAGAGCAACTCCGGCAAACATTGAACGGCTCTACCGGGGAGCGGACAGCCTGAACATCAATTTGCCGGCTGTCCGCTTCTGTAGCGGCTACTTCTTGGTCCACATTTCGGTCGACATCTTGCTGGCGCCGACCTGCGTCCACACGCCTTCCCACTTGCCGTCCTTGGCGGTCATCAGGCCGACACCGGTATTTTCGTCGTCGGAATAGCCATAGGCAAGAAAGTTGTCGTCGCCGACCGCCGAGCCGTGCTGTTCGGTGCCGTCTTCAAACGTGTAGGTCAGTTCATAAACGTCGCCGGATTTGACGACCTGAAGCTCGGCTTTGTAGGCCTCGCCGTCGAGCGAAACGCCCTCGACGGAATAGAGGCCGGACGGATCAGCGAGAGCAAGAAGGGTCGAAAAAACCAATGCTATCAAAGTAATAAATGCGCGCTTCATAATGTTCCCCTTAGGTAAGGCAGCGGGAAATTATCAGGCGGCGCGATGGCGTCAATTGGCATGAAGCCTCACATCCGCAAACAAAAAAGGCGGCGCCGAAGCACCGCCTTTTCAACTGATAGCAACCGGCTGCCTTACGCCGCTTCCTTCGCGGCCTTGCCGCCCTTGGCGGCTTTGGCCTTGAAGTTCAGCCGGTCGGAGCCGGCGGTCACGACGACATTTTCGCCATCGTGAATATCGCCGAGCAGGATTTTTTCGGCCAGCGGGTCCTGCAGGTCCTTCTGGATCACGCGCTTGAGCGGGCGCGCGCCATAGGCCGGGTCGTAACCCTTGTTGGCCAGCCAGTCGACCGCGTCCTTGTCGAGGTCGAGCGTGATCTTGCGATCTTCGAGCAGCCTTTCGAGCCGCTTGAGCTGGATCTCGACGATCTTGCCCATGTCCTGACGGCGCAGCCGGTGGAACAGGATGATCTCGTCGATGCGGTTGAGGAACTCCGGACGGAAGTGCGACCGCACCACGCCCATCACCTCGTCACGCACCTTGTCGACATCATCGCCTTCCGGCAGGCCAACCAGATATTCAGCGCCGAGGTTCGACGTCATGATGATCAGCGTGTTGCGGAAGTCGACCGTGCGGCCCTGACCATCGGTCAGGCGGCCATCGTCGAGCACCTGCAACAGGATGTTGAACACATCCGGATGCGCCTTTTCCACTTCGTCAAACAGCACGACCTGATAGGGCCTTCGCCGCACGGCCTCCGTCAACGCGCCGCCCTCGTCGTAGCCGACATAGCCGGGAGGTGCGCCGATCAAGCGCGCAACCGAGTGCTTTTCCATATATTCGCTCATGTCGATGCGAACGATGGCATTGTCGTCGTCAAACAGGAACGACGCCAGCGCCTTGGTCAGCTCGGTCTTGCCGACGCCTGTCGGGCCAAGGAACATGAACGAGCCAATCGGCCGGTTCGGGTCCTGCAAGCCGGCGCGGGCGCGGCGAACGGCTTTTGACACCGCCTGCACAGCCTCGCCCTGGCCGACGACGCGCTTGGCGATCTCGTCTTCCATACGCAGCAGCTTTTCACGCTGGCCTTCCAGCATCTTGTCGACCGGAATGCCCGTCCAGCGCGACACGACATGCGCCACGTGGTCCGGCGTTACGGTCTCCTCGACCATCGAGCCCTTGGTTTCCTGGCTTTCGGCCTCAACCAGCCTCTTCTCCAGATCCGGAATCTTGCCATAGGCAAGCTCGCCGGCCTTCTGGAACTCGCCCTTGCGCTGGGCGATCGCCAGTTCGTTGCGGGCTTCGTCGAGCTGCTTCTTCAGGTCAGCCGCCAGACCAAGCTTCTGCTTCTCGGCCTGCCATTTCGATGTCAGCGCAGACGATTCCTCTTCGAGGCCAGTCAGCTCCCTTTCGAGCCGGTCCAGCCGGTCCTTCGACGCATCGTCCTTCTCGACCTTCAGCGCCTCGCGCTCGATCTTCAGCTGCATGATGCGGCGATCGATCTCGTCGAGTGCTTCGGGTTTGGAATCGACCTGCATCCTGAGTCGCGATGCGGCCTCGTCCACCAGGTCGATTGCCTTGTCGGGCAGGAAACGGTCAGTGATGTAGCGGTTCGACAGGGTCGCAGCAGACACCAGAGCCGAATCGGCGATGCGCACCTTGTGGTGCTGCTCATACTTTTCCTTGATGCCGCGCAGGATCGAGATCGTGTCCTCGACCGTCGGCTCCTCGACAAACACCGGCTGGAAGCGGCGGGCAAGCGCAGCATCCTTCTCGATATATTTGCGGTATTCGTCGAGCGTGGTTGCGCCAACGCAATGCAGCTCGCCGCGCGCCAGCGCCGGCTTGATCATATTCGACGCATCCATCGCGCCGTCTGCCTTGCCAGCGCCGACCAGCGTGTGCATCTCATCGATGAACAGAATGATGCCGCCAGCAGCAGCCGTCACTTCGTTGAGCACAGCCTTCAGCCGCTCCTCGAACTCGCCGCGATATTTGGCGCCCGCAATCAGCGCACCCATGTCGAGCGCCATCAAGGTCTTGTCCTTGAGCGATTCCGGCACGTCGCCATTGACGATGCGCAGCGCCAGACCTTCCGCAATTGCGGTCTTGCCGACGCCGGGCTCGCCGATCAGCACCGGATTGTTCTTGGTGCGGCGCGACAGGACCTGGATGGTGCGGCGGATTTCGTCGTCGCGGCCAATCACCGGATCGAGTTTGCCCGCACGTGCGTCGGCAGTCAGGTCGCGCGCATATTTCTTCAAGGCATCGTAGCTCTGCTCGGCAGAGGCCGAGTCAGCCGTGCGGCCTTTGCGGATGTCATTGATGGCGGCGTTCAGCGCCTGTGGCGTGACGCCTGCCTTGGCCAGGATGTCGGCGGTCTTGGCCGACTTCTCCATCGCCAGCGCCTGCAACAGACGCTCGACGGTGACGAAGGAATCGCCTGCCTTCTTGGCCAGATCTTCGGCGGTGGTGAACACCTTTGCCAGCGGCTGCGCCATGTAGAGCTGGCCATTGCCGCCCTGCACTTTTGGCAGCGATTCCAGCGCCGAGTCGACGCCGAGTTCAGCAGCCTTCGGCGTTCCGCCTGCACGCTCGATCAGCGATGCGGCAAAACCCTCATCGTCATCGATGAGCGCCTTGAGCAGATGTTCAGGGGTAAATTGCTGGTTGTCCCGGTTGAGCGCTGCCTGCTGGGCGGCCTGTATAAAGCCGCGGACGCGCTCGGAATATTTTTCCAAGTTCATAGTGTCTCTCTCTCCTTTCCTCCCCGGCCCTGCTTGAGGCGCCGGATCGGCACGAAACGAAGGGCCCCCGCGTTCGGCAGGCCCTGTTAAGAGCAATATGGGTCGCCGTCTGGCCTTCCTCAAGCCTGCAAAGGCCGGATTCTGTCAGGCGGACAAGAATTTTTTCCTGTCCGGTCTGCAAAGCAAAAGGGCCGGCGGATCATCTCCACCGGCCCCTTCAATTCAATCAGCGAACCCGTCACTCGGCAGGTTCGGACACGTCCTTGGTCGCGTCGCTTGCCGGGGCGCTGGCTTCTTCGCTTGCCGGGGCAGCAACGGCCTCGCCGGTCTGCGCCTCGTCCTCGCTGCTTTCTTCGCGGTCGGAACGGTCACGCCGGCGCTGGCGGCGTGAACGGCGCTGGCCGCCACTCTCTTCACCATCGGCTGCATTGCCGTTGCCATTGGCCTGACGGCTCTCGCGCGGCTGCTCGCCATCGCTGCTGCCAGCCTCCGCCGTAGCGACGCCGCCAACCGGATTGATATCAGGCTGCGGGCCAGTGCCGTCATTGACGCTGATCTGCTCGACCGATGGCTGGGCGTCGAACGCGCCGTCCTCATCATCGTCATCCACATCGTCGCGATTATCTCGCGGCGTCTGAACCGGCATCTGCGCCTGAGCCGCCGCAATGATGCGGTTGTAGTGCTCGGCGTGCTGCAGATAGTTCTCAGCCATCACGCGGTCGCCAGAACCCTGTGCGTCACGCGCCAGCTGCATGTATTTGTCGGCAATCTGCTGCGCGTTGCCACGGATTTTAACGTCCGGGCCATTGCTCTCATAACTACGCGTCAGCGGATTGGGACCGCCTTTGCGATTGTTATTATTGTTGTTGTTATTGTTGTTATTGTTGCGGCCGCGCATGCGCCGGTTCTGCTGTTGTGGCCTCATTCGACACTCATTTTGTGGTGTTGAAAAGCACGGTCTGGAGTGCGGGAGTGCACGCCAAGTACCGCTTTGTTTCTGACGGCCGGCCCTCTAGTTTCGAGGTCGCCGCGGATAATCCTGTCTCAGGGTTACAACCAACTCCGGACGGCTCCCCCACGCACCCAAGGTGACGCATCAGCAAGTCGGCAGCCTATTCTCTCAGGGATCAGTTATTAAGGGATCCGAATCGACAAGAGCACTGCCTGCTTCGTTTGTCCGGTATCTGGATAAGTAGCGGCTTTCCCACAAAATTCCAAGACTTATTTGTTCACAGGCCTCGCGACAAATCGCAGCGCCCTTTCGTGGCCGCCCAGATCGGTCCGGTTTTCAACCTGTTCAAAGCCTTGCGCCGCAAACAATGCCCGCACATCAGGCCCCTGCCCTGCGCCAATTTCGACGGCAATCATTCCACCCGGCGTCAGGTACGGCGCCGCGCCCGCCGCGATTGCCCGGTAGGCATCGAGCCCATCCTCCCCGCCGTCCAGCGCCCGCAGCGGATCGTGCTCCCGCACCTCACGGGAAAGGCGTCCGACCTCGGCGGAGGGAATGTATGGCGGGTTGGAGACGATGATGTCGAACGCTCCGTCAACACTGGAAAACCAGTCTGAAACGGTTGCGCTGACGCGCTTTTCCAGCCCGAGCCGGACGGCGTTTGCCTGTGCGGCTGTGAGCGCGCCGTCTGAAATGTCGGTCATGACGCCGCTGGCCGCCTCCACCTCGCTCAACAGCGCAAGCAGAATCGCGCCGGTCCCGGTTCCAAGATCAAGAATGCGGCAAAACCCTGTTTTTGCAGCGATTTCCTGAGCATGCGGCAGCATCAGCTCAACCAGAGCTTCCGTATCAGGACGGGGTTCAAGCGTGTCAGGCGACAATTCGAGTCTGAGGCCAAAGAACTCGCGCGCACCGATGATCCGGTGCGCCGGCTCGCCAGCGATGCGCCGCGAGATCGCCCCGTCCAGGCGCAACACGACATCGGGCGCAACCTCGGCCATCGGACGGCACACCAGATCCTCGAGCGAATTGCCGGTGAAATGACTGACCAGCAGACGCGAGTCGAGCGCGGCGCTGTCGATACCGGCATCTGTCAGGCGGGTGCGGGCAGCGCGATAGACGGCAGTCAGCGTTGCCATGGCCGCCTCAGCTCATTCCCGCATCTGCCAGCAGCTGTGACTGATGGTCGGCGGTCAGCGCATCAATCACATCCTGCAGATCGCCTTCCATCACCCGGTCCAGCTTGTAGAGCGTCAGGTTGATGCGGTGGTCGGTCAGCCGCCCTTGCGGGAAATTATAGGTGCGGATGCGTTCCGACCGGTCGCCGGAGCCAACCTGCGCCTTACGTGATTCGGATCGCTCGCTGTCGGCCTTGCTACGCTCCATGTCGTAGAGCCTGGCGCGCAGGATCTGCATCGCCTTGGCGCGATTCTGGTGCTGCGAACGCCCCGCCTGGAGCAAGGTGATACCGGTTGGAACATGGGTGATACGCACCGATGAGTCCGTGGTGTTGGCATGCTGGCCGCCGGCGCTCGACGCACGCAGCGTTTCCAGCCGGACATCCTCCGGCCTGATTTCGATATCGACATCTTCCGCTTCTGGCAGCACCGCGACAGTCGCCGCCGACGTGTGGATGCGTCCCTGCGTCTCCGTATCCGGCACGCGCTGCACCCGGTGAACGCCTGATTCAAACTTCAGCGCCGCAAACACGCCCTTGCCCGACACGGTGGCGATGATTTCCTTGAAGCCGCCCTTTTCGCCATCGGAGACCGAGTCAACTTCCACCCGCCAGCCGCGGCCAGCAGCATAGCGTTCGTACATCCGGAACAGATCGCCGGCAAACAGCGCCGCCTCGTCGCCGCCGGTTCCGGCGCGGATTTCCAGGATCGCATTGCGCTCGTCGGCGGCGTCTTTCGGCAGCAGCAGGATCTGGATGTCCTTCTGCAATTGCTCGATCCGCGCCTCGACGTCGGGAAGATCGGCTTCGGCCAGCGCCCGCATCTCGGCGTCAGTCGCCTTGTCGTCGAGCATCGCGGCCAGATCGGCCTGCTCGGCTTCTGCCCCGCGCAATTCCCTCACTTTTGCGACCATGTCGCCAAGCTCGGCATATTCGGAGGCAAGTTTCACATATTGGTCTGCCGCAGGCCCAGCCGCCATCTGCGCTTCGAGCATCTCGTAGCGTTTGACGACCTGATCCATACGGTCACGGGGGAGAGAAATCATGTTCGGTCCAATCTTGAAATCGCAATTAGACAAGAACGGGGAAAAGAACAACGCTGCCCATCACACCAACGGGTTTACGCCGCAGGCGAATGCGGCTTCAATGGCCGCAATCATCTGCATACGCATACCGGGAGGCTAGCCATGGCGCGCAATCGACCCGAGGGAATCAAGGACTACAACGGCCCCGCAGGCGGCTGGGGCGCGCTGAAAGCAGTCGCGCTGGCGCTGAAAGACCAGCAGGCAGTGGTGCGCGCTGGACCTGCGCTGCTCAGCCAGAACAAGCCGGACGGCTTTGACTGCCCCAGTTGCGCCTGGCCTGACCCAAATCACACCTCGTCATTCGAGTTTTGCGAAAATGGCGCAAAGGCTGTTGCCTGGGAGGCAACCAGCCGGAAGGTCGATGCCGATTTCTTCAAACAGAACAGTGTCGCCGGCCTCTGGTCGAAATCCGACTACTGGCTTGAAGATCAGGGCCGCTTGACCCAGCCGCTGCGCTACAACGGCGAAACCGGGCACTTTGAGCCGGTCGCTTGGGACGTCGCCTTCAAGGCGATCGGAGACCGGCTGGCCGCCCTCGACGACCCCAACAAGGCCGAGTTCTACACGTCCGGCCGCGCTTCCAACGAATCCGCCTTCATCTACCAGCTGTTCGTGCGCCAGTTTGGCACCAACAATTTCCCAGACTGTTCCAACATGTGCCACGAGGCGACGTCTGTCGGCCTGCCGAAATCCATCGGTGTCGCCAAGGGAACAGTCAGTCTGGAGGATTTTGACCACGCTGACCTGATCCTGTCGTTTGGCCACAACCCGGGCACCAACCACCCGCGGATGATGGCTACGCTGCGTGATGTGCGCAAACGCGGCGCAAATATCCTTGTCTTCAATCCGCTGCGAGAGCGGGCGCTGGAAAAGTTCGAATCGCCGCAGTCGCCAATTGAAATGCTGACGCTTGGCGCGACCCAGATCGCCAGCACCTATTTCCAGCTGCGCGTCGGCGGCGACTCCGCTGCCATCAAGGGCATGTGCAAGGCCCTGCTGAAACTTGACGCCGACGCCAGGGCGACTGGCGCAGAACCAGTGCTCGACCACGCCTTTATCGCCGAACATACCGCAGGCTTCGAAGCGTTCGCGGCCGATCTGGACGCAACAAGCTGGGACGAGATCGAACGGCAGTCCGGTCTGTCCCGCGTCGACCTCGAAAGGGCGGCCTCTGCCTACGCGCAGGCGAAATCGACAATCGTCTGCTACGGCATGGGCATCACCCAGCATGTCACGGGCACATCCAACGTCCAGCAGCTGGTCAATCTGCTGCTGCTCAAAGGCAATATGGGGCGGCCCGGCGCCGGCATCTGCCCGCTGCGCGGCCATTCCAACGTCCAGGGTGATCGCACCATGGGCATCTGGGAGCGCCCGTCAAAGACGCTGCTCGACAATCTCGGCCGGGTGTTCAATTTCGAGCCACCGCGTGAACACGGCCATTCTGTTGTCAACGCCATCGCAGCGATGCGCGACGGCACGGCCAAAACGGTCATATGTCTCGGCGGCAATCTTGCAGTCGCCTGTGCCGATCCGGTGGCCTGCTCCGAAGGGTTTCGCAATGTCGACCTGTCCGTCCACATCGCCACCAAGTTGAACCGCACGCATCTGATGACAGCGCGGCATGACAGTTTCATCCTGCCCTGTCTTGGCCGTACCGATATCGACGAACAGGCAGGCGGCCCTCAGCATCTGACCGTCGAGGATTCCATGTCGGTGGTGCACGCCTCGCGCGGCTTTGTGAAACCGCCGGGCGAACTCGTGCGCTCCGAAGTCTGGATCATCGCCAACATCGCCAAGGCGACGTTGCGCGGCAAGGGCGGCGTTGACTGGGACGGGTTCGCCAATGACTACGACCTGATCCGCGACAAGATCGAAGCTGTGTTCCCGGATTTTTCCGGCATGAATGCGCAGGTCCGCACGCCGGGCGGGTTCACCTTGCCGAACGCGGCAGCCCGCCGCGAATGGCGCACCGATACCGGCAAGGCCAATTTCCTTGTTGCTGCGACGGTGCTGGAAGACGGCCCCCTGCCCGATCCGCTTGTCCTAAATCTGACGACGCTGCGCTCGCACGACCAGTTCAACACCACCGTCTATGGCCTCAACGACCGCTATCGCGGCGTGTTTGGCCGCCGCGACGTGGTGTTCATGAATGTTGGCGAGATGAAGCGGCGCGGCCTGCAGGAAGGAGATCTGGTCGACCTTGTCACCGCCGGCAAATATGCGCGCGACGACCGCGTCTGCGCCGCCCTGACGCTGGTCGAATACAACCTGCCGGACGGCTGTTGCGGCGCATACTATCCCGAAACGCAAGGTTTGGTGGCGCTCGAATATATCGACCCGATCAGCCGCACACCTGCCTACAAGTCGGTTCCGGTGCATGTCAGAAAGTCGGACGGCGCCTCAAGAGGCCATCTGGCCGTCGACAAGGGCGGCGTGGTCGGCAGACCGCTCTGACGAGGTCAGAGCGGCACGCCGTGTTCTTCGGCCCAGGCCTGCAGCTTCTCGCGCATGGGGATCGTCGCAGTCTTGCCGGCCAGTGTTTCGGTCATCATCGTTTCGAGCCCGGCCAGCGGCAATTCCCGCATCATCGCCTTGACCGGGCCGATCGACGCGGCAGACATTGAAATGGACCGATAGCCGAGGCCGAGCAGCGCCATCGCCGAAATTGTGCGGCCCGCCATCTCGCCGCACAACGTCACCGGCGTATTGTTGCGTTTGCCGGCGTCCGCAATAGTCTTCAACACCCGCAGGAACGGCACCGACAAGACATCAAACCGGTTAGCCATCGTCGTATTGCCGCGGTCGGTCGCCATGACAAACTGGAACAGATCGTTCGACCCGACCGACACAAAATCGACCGCCGACATCAGTTCATCCACCTGCCACAACAGCGCCGGGACCTCGATCATCGCCCCCACCCGCAATGTGGTGGGAAGCGGGTGACCGTGCCGCGACAGATGCTGCACCTCGATCTCGATGATCTTGCGCGCCTGACTGATTTCCCCGAGTTCCGTCACCATCGGCAACATCAGCTTCAGTTCACGGCCTGCAGCCGCCTTCAGCAGCGCACGCACCTGGGTCTTCAGCAAACCCGGCCGGTCAAGCGTCAGACGGATCGCGCGCCAGCCAAGGGCAGGATTTTCCTCCACCCTGGCGTTCTTGAAATAGGGCAGCACCTTGTCACCGCCGATGTCAATTGAGCGGAAGGTGACAGGCTTGCCATTGGCGGCCTGCAACACCGAGCGGTAAAAATCCTCCTGCGCTTCGGCGCGAGGGAACGTCGAAGCAACCATGAACTGCAGTTCAGTCCGGAACAGGCCGATGCCAGCCGCACCCGAATCCGCCATTTGCGGCAGATCAACGAGCAGTCCCGCATTCATCAGCAAGTCGATCGCCACGCCGTCCTTGGTCGTGTTCGGCTCGTCGCGCAGCTCGCGGAACATCTGCTGCCGCCGCGCCCGGAATCTCACCTTCTCGACATAGGCCTTTTCGAGATCAGGCTGTGGCCTCAGATGCACAAGGCCGGCATCTCCATCGACAATGATCTCGTCGCCATTGTCCGACATCGACACAGCGCCCTTGAGCTGCCCGACGACCGGTATGCCCATGGCGCGCGCAACGATGACGACATGGCTTGTCTGGGCGCCGTCTTCGAGCACCAGCCCGCGCAACTTGTCGCGGGGATAGTCGAGCAGGTCGGCTGCTCCCATCGCGCGCGCCACGATGATCGAATCTTTCGGGAGTGCAGACGCCGCCTCTTCGGCCGAACGGCCGAGCAGCTGCCGCAGCAGCCGGTTGGCCAGATCGTCAAAATCGCTCATCCGCTCACGCAAATAAGGATCGGTCATATTCTGCATGCGGGCGCGCATGTCGCTCTGGACTTTTTCAACGGCAGCTTCTGCCGTCAGTCCGTTGCCGATGGCTTCATTCAGGCGGCGTACCCATCCCTGATCATTGGCAAACATCCGGTAGGTTTCGAGCACCGCGCGGTGCTCGCCTTCAAACGCCACCTCACGCCGCGACAGCATGTCATCAATCGACAACCGGACCGAACTGAGCGCCTTTTCGAGCCGCTTCGTCTCCTTGTCGCTGTCTTCATTGAACAGGTTGGTCACGACAATGCGCGGCTCGTGCAGCACCACGTGACCAAGGCCGATCCCGTCGTTGAACGCCAGGCCGTCGATGCGGACGGGCCGCGTCATGTCGAGTTCGAGACCGGGCCGCGTCAGCCGCGTCAGACCACCGGAGGCGATCATCTCCGCGATCACCATCGCAGTGGTTTCAAGCGCCTCGATCTCGTCTTCAACATAGATGCGCATGGTGCGGTTCTGCACAACCAGAACGCCGAGCGTGCGGCCAGCGCGCAGCACCGGCACACCAAGGAAGGAGTGATAAATTTCTTCGCCGGTCTCCGGCAGATAGGCGAAGGCAGGATGCTTCTGGGCGTCTGAAAGATTGAGCGCCCGGGCGCTGGCGGCAATTGTACCGACGAGACCCTGGCCGAGCCGCAACTGGGCCTGGTGCACAGACCCCGGATTGAGGCCCTCTGTGGCGTAGAGTTCAAGCACGCCGTCAGCGCGCAGAACATAGAGCGAGCACACCTCCGCCACCATCGCAGCGGCGATATCGCGCACGATCCGGTCAAGCCGTTCCTGCGGCTCGATCTGCGTCTGCATCAGCTCGCGCAGACGCTTCAGCAGATTGCGTGGACCCACCTTCTTCTCGGGCATTCGGAGCCCCTCAGAGAGTGTTTCGTCTTGCGGGAGAGCCGGTTTGCCGTCCTGCTTCCCGATTCGAAACTGTTACGTCTCTATTGCTTATCGAGACCGTAGACCGAATGCAAAGTCCGCACCGCCAATTCAGTGTAAGGACCATCAATCAGGATCGAAATCTTGATCTCGGAAGTGGTGATCGCGCGAATATTGATGCCTTTTTCGGCAAGTGCCTTAAATGCAGTCGCAGCCACGCCGGCATGGCTGCGCATGCCGATGCCGATGACCGAGACCTTGGACATGCCGTCATCGTGCTGGACGGCGTCAAAGCCAACCGTCTCGCGAACCTTTTCGAGGATTGCCAGCGCCTTGTTCACGTCGCCGGATGGCACCGTGAAAGTCATGTCGGTGCGCGAACCGTCTTCTGAAATGTTCTGCACGATCATGTCGACATTGATGCCGCCCTCGGCGAGCGGTCCGAAAATGCCGCCGGCAACGCCGGGTCTGTCCGCCACGCGGCGGAGCGATATCTGGGCCTCGTCCTTGGCGTAGGCGATGCCGGTGACGACTTGCTGTTCCACGATTTCATCCTCGTCGCAAATGAGCGTTCCGGGCGGATTGAGAAGATCACCCATGCCCGGAGCATCGGGATCATCGAACGAGGAGCGCACGAATGTACGGACCTTGTGAACCATTGCCAGCTCGACCGAGCGCACCTGCAGCACCTTGGCGCCAAGCGAGGCCATTTCGAGCATTTCTTCAAACGCGATCTTCGACAGGCGGCGCGCCTTCGGCTCGATGCGCGGATCGGTCGTGTAGACGCCGTCAACATCGGTATAGATGTCGCAACGGTCGGCCTTCACCGCAGCCGCAATCGCAACCGCAGACGTATCCGATCCGCCGCGCCCCAGCGTCGCGATGCGGTTGTCGGGGCCAATGCCCTGGAAACCGGCGACAACAGCAACCTGACCTTCGCCAAACCGCTTGATGAGGAACGAGCCGTCAATGTCGGCAATGCGGGCAGCGCCATGGGCGTTGTCGGTCTTGATCGGAATCTGCCAGCCCTGCCACGAGCGTGCATTGACGCCGATAGACTGCAGAGCAATCGCCAGAAGCCCGGCTGTGACTTGTTCGCCGGAGGCAACAATCGCATCGTATTCACGAGCGTCATAGAACGGAGCGCTGGCGCCCGCCACCTTGGGCATGTTCTGCACCCAGGCGACAAGTTCATTGGTTTTGCCGGACATGGCCGACACAACCACCGCCACTTCGTGGCCGGCATCGACTTCACGTTTGACGTGTCGCGCCACATTGTGAATGCGATCGAGGTCGGCGACGGACGTTCCGCCGAACTTCATGACAATGCGAGCCATCGCGGCTTGACCTGCTAACCCCGGGCGAGCGCCCGGTTGATTGAACTTGTTATGCTTTTTGGAAAGCGCGGCTTCCATAGACAAAAGGGCGGCATCCCGCAAGGCGCAGCCTGTCTGAACTTGACTTTGCACGCGGCCTGCCACTGCTTGTGCCGGCCCCTCATCTGTGGCTTGAGACCAGCAACACTACAAATTCAACATCGCAGACCCCAAGCAGAGAAGCAGACCTATCATGATCTCGAAGCGAACCTCGGCCGCCGCCGGCATTTTGCTTTCAAGCGCCACGCTTGCGGCCCTCCCGGCGATGGCCGAGCCGATGGTCCTCGTCAACGCCAAGGTGCACACCGTCAATCCATCGCAGCCAACGGCGCAGGCCGTCGCCATTGATGACAAGGGCGTCATTGTGGCGGTCGGAACCGAGGCCGAGGCGAAGGCCGCCGCCGGAGCAGATGCGAAGATCGTCGATCTCGGCGGCCGGCTGGTCCTGCCGGGTTTTCAGGACACACACATGCATCTGATCGAAGCGGGCGTGAACCAGGTTCTGTGCGAATTCGAACCGTTTGACGATCTCGACGACACGCTCGCCACAGTCGAAGACTGTATGGACGAGAGCAAGGGCGAGTGGGTGCTGGGGTCGGGCGTGTCCATGACCAACCTGCTCGACCAGGACGACAATCCAATCGCCCTGCTCGACGAGATTTCACCGGATCGCCCTGTCCTGATCCTCGACGACATTGGCCATGGCGCGTGGGCCAATTCTGCGGCGATGCGCGCGGCCGGCTACGACAAGGTGCAGGGCAACCCGCCCGGCGGCATCATTCTGCGCGACAAGAAAACCGGCAAGCCCAACGGCGTCGTCCTGGAAAACGCCCAGCAGAAACTGCGCAATCTCGCCTTCCCCGACACCCCGGCCAACAACGACTTCGCCTACGAGGCGATGCTCGACACACTAAAGACCATGGCGCAGAACGGTATCACCACTGTCTCCGACGCCGGTGGATTCTGGCCTCAGGGTCACGTCAAGGTTTGGCAGCGCGCCCTGAGTGAGGGCACGTTGACTGTGCGGGCGTCCAATGCGCTCTACGTCTATCCGGACATGCCGTTCGACGAGCAGATCGCCAAGATGAAGGGCCTCTATTCCAACGATCCGGCAAGCCTGCTGCGTTTCAACCAGGCCAAGCTCTATGTCGACGGTATTCTTGAACAGCGCACCGGCGCAGTTCTTGAACCTTACCTGCCGGGCGCTGGCATCGATCACGGCTATGAGCGTGGTTTCGAATATTTTGAGGGCGACGCCCTGAAACGCTATTCGAGAGTGTTGGCTGACGCAGGTTTCCAGCTGCACTACCATGTGACCGGCGACCGCGGCGCGCGCCTGGCGCTTGACGCGATCGCCGGCGCCAACCCGGCGCCCGGCCCGCACCGGCTGACCCACCTCTACCTTGTCGACAAGGCCGACGATGCACGCTTCAAGCAGTTGGGCGCGGCCGCCGATTTCCAGCTGGCTCCAAGCTCGCTCGATCCGGAATATGACACGTTCATCCGCGAATTCATCGGCAAACGCGCCGACGACCTGCTGCCGGCCGGGCGGCTCGCCAAGGCAGGCGCTTTGATCGTGATGAGCAGCGACTATGACGCCGACGAATTGTCGCCGCTGGTGAAGATGGAGGCTGCACTCGAACACGGCAAGAATGGTCCGGCTGACATCGCAACCGCCATCGAGTGGATGACGATCAACCCCGCCAAACTGCTGCAGCAAGACAAGACCACCGGCTCGATTGAACCCGGCAAATTTGCCGACTTCGCCATCATCGACAAGGACATCACGACGGCAAAGACGTCTGACATCGGCAAGGCGAAAATCGTGGCAACCCTGCTGCAGGGCAAGCCGGTCTACGATGCCAAAAAGCTGTTCGGGAAGTAGAGGTCAGATCACCAGCGCGACGATCAAACCGGCAATCGAAATGACCAGCCCGGTCATGTAGAGCCGTAGCGTCGCGCGGTATCGCAGACCAGCATTTGTGTGGATCGTGTTGTCGAGCAGGCGGTACAGCACCAGTGTAAACAGCGCGATACCGGTGCCGAGCGTGATCAGGATCAGCCAGTCGGATCCGGTCGACACTGCTGGCATGTCGTCAGCCTGCGCTGCCCAGTTGGCCAGAAAAGCCAGCATGAACCCAAGCACGATGCCAAGCGACGTGATCATCGGCTGGCGATAGGGCGCAACCTCGTTCTCCAACTTGCGCTGCCCGTCGCCTGCGTCGCTTTTGTCCATGCCGGTTCCCCCTCATTTGACTTGACTTTCAACTGCCCAACACCGACTTGCAATGGGCACGGAGAGCAAAAGCATGGCTGCCAGCACGGCTTCGACGCAACGCAAGGCCGGTTCAACCATCGACACCGGCGAAGTCGAGCGCTTTTCTGCGCTTGCCGAAGAATGGTGGAATCCGAATGGAAAATTCCGGCCGTTACACAAGTTCAATCCTGTTCGCCTGTCCTGGATCCGCGATCAGGTCGCCGCTCATTTCGGCCGCGACCCACGGGCTCCGAAACCGTTCGAGGGCTTGCGCATTCTCGACATCGGTTGCGGCGGCGGTTTGCTGTGCGAACCAATGGCGCGGCTAGGTGCGGAAGTTGTCGGCGCAGATGCGTCCGAAACCAATATCGAAGTCGCCAAATTGCACGCCGCTGAGTCCGGGGTGAATATCGATTACCGGGCGACCACCGCCGAAGCACTGGCTGACGCCGGGGAAAAGTTCGACATCGTTCTCAACATGGAAGTGATCGAGCATGTGTCGGATCCGGCGCTGTTCATCACCAAATGCAGCGAGATGGTGAAGCCAGGCGGAGTGATGTTTGTCGCCACAATCAATCGCACGCTCAAGGCATTGGGTCTGGCGATCATCGGCGCGGAAGTGGTGTTGCGCTGGCTGCCACGGGGCACGCATCAGTTCAACAAGCTGGTTCGGCCAGAGGAAATGCAGGGCTGGCTGGCGGACGCTGGCATGAAGATCACCGACCGGACAGGTGTGATTTACAATCCGCTTGCCGACCGCTGGCAGAAATCGTCGGACACCGACGTCAACTATATGGTGCTGGCCCAGCCCGTCTGAGCTAGAGCAATTCCGGCGAACACTGAATCGCTCTGTTTGACCGATGGCGAGGCGATCCACGAGGAAGGCGGCGAAGGTCGATGTGGTGCATCGGCCAAGTCCGCCTGACGACGTGGGCGACCGCCAGCGGCAAACCCTATGGGCCAGGTCCATTTGACCCAAATCCATCGGTTTTCGGCTTGTCCGGGCCACCAGCCCGAACGTCTCCAAAACCCTCGACCTTGGGTCAAATGACCTCCGGCAGAGTGATCCAAAGTTCGCCGGATTTGCTCTAGGGGCCGGGCGCCGGCTGGTTTACTGCATCGGTCCGAAAAGCAGAATCGATTTTCGGAAACACGATGCAGCAGATTCAAAGTGTTAGAGTGTCCTTTGCGCGTCCACTTGGACGCGCGGCGCTCTAATTCCGGTCTTCGGGCAGCACCGGAATCGGCAGGAACGGCACGCCATCTTCGGCCAGTGACTTGATCTCTTCGGCATTGGCCTCGCCATAGATGCCGCGCTGCTCAGTCTCGCCGAAGTGGATCTTTCGTGCTTCCTGCGCGAACTTGTCGCCGACGTAATCGGCATTTTCCTTCATCTTGCCGGCAAGCGCCTTGATCTCGGACATGATCCGTTGCTGTTCGGCATTTGCAGCCAGCGCCATCGTTTCCTTCCTGCGCCCGGTCGACACAGCGGGCGACATCAGCGACTTCTCAACTTTTTTCGAGCCGCAGACCGGGCATTCGACCAGCCCGCGCTTCGACTGGGCATCAAAGTCGGCATTGTCGCGGAACCAGCCCTCAAACTCGTGAGACTGGTCGCAATGAAGGGAGAAATGGATCACGACGCGGCTTTCAGGCCGATCCCCGGCTTGGCCACTTCGACCGAGAACTCGCGCGCATTCTTGAGGTTGGGGATCTTCTTGCGGGCTTCGGCAGATGCCGCTGTGTCGATGCCGGCATAAATCACGCCAGGTTCCGCATTGTCGGCCTCGGCAACAACGCGCCCCCACGGGTCGATGATGATCGAATGGCCATACGTCTCGCGGCCATCTTCGTGCACCCCGCCCTGCGCGGCAGAAATCACCCAAGCCCCATTCTCGATGGCGCGGGCGCGCAGCAGGGCATGCCAATGCGCCTCGCCGGTCTGGCGCGTAAAGGCGGCAGGCGTTGTCAACACCTCAGCGCCGGCAAGCGCCTGGGCGCGGAACAGTTGCGGGAAGCGCAGGTCGTAGCAGACCGACATACCGAGCTTTGCGAAAGGCAGATCGGCGACGACGGTGCGTCCACCCGGTTCATAGGTTGCCGATTCACGCCAGCTTTCGCCATTGTCGAGATCAACGTCGAACATGTGGATCTTGTCATAGGTCGCAACCACTGCGCCGTCAGGACCAACCAGAAAGGCGCGGTTGGCGATCTTGCCGCCGGGTGCCGCGATTGCAGTCGACCCGACATGTATCCAGACGCCAAGTTCAGCTGCGAGCTTTTTTGCGGAAGACGCGACCAGATCGGTCTCGCTGTCACGCAGCACAGCCTTGAGATCGTCCTTGTTGCGCATCAGCGCGCCGGTCATTTCGGGCGTCTGTATGTATTCAGCGCCGTTGGCGGCAGCTTCACGCACCAGCTTTTCGAATGCTTCAACATTGCGCTCGACTGAAGTACCTGAACGCATCTGGATGGCCGCAGCCTTGAATGTGCTCATATGCCGATTTCCTAGCTTGCCAGCAGCGGATCGAGCTTGCCCGAGCGGTCGAGCTCAAACAGGTCGTCGCAGCCGCCGACATGGGTGTCGCCGACAAAAATCTGCGGGAAGGTCGAGCGGCCATTGGCGCGCTGGATCATCTGCGCCCGCAGGTCCGGCTCATAGGTCGCGTCCAGTTCGGTGAATGCCACGCCCTTGTCGTTGAGCAGCCGCTTGGCCGCCGAGCAATAGCCGCAAAAATCGCGCGTGTAGATTGTTACCTCGGCCATGACGCCCTCTTGTCGATACCAACCTATATAGTGGCGAGTTCTTCGTCCCGGAAGTCCCCGGGCAACACACGCGAAAATGTCAGCACGTCGATGCGGGCAGCTCCTGCCTTGCGCAGCGCCTTTGACACTGCAGCAACCGTGGCCCCGGTCGTGTAAACATCGTCGACGACAAGCAGCTTGCGGCCAGAAATATTGATCTCGGCCTCTGGTGCAATTCTGAACGCACCGCGCACATTGTCCTGCCGCTGGCGCGCGCCAAGCCCGACCTGCTGTTGTGTCGGTTTCACCCTCGAGACAAGAGTGGGATCGAACCGGCACTGCGACAGGCGCGCAACCCAGCGCGCCAGTTCGGCCGACTGATTGAAGCGGCGGCTGAGAAAGCGCCGCGGATGCAGTGGCACCGGCACAATCGCGTCTGCATCGGCTATCAATTCTTCGCCCGCCCTGACCATCCACCGCGCCATCCAGGGCGCGAGATCGGTCCGGTCGGCATATTTGAGCCGGTGGACCATCTGCTTGGCGACGCCCGAATGCGCGACAGCGGCTCGGGCCCGGTCAAACGGTGGTGGATTGGCGATGGCGTCCGCCGAGACAATGCCCGCCCCCATCTCGTGGCTGAACGGGATGCCAAGCACTTCGCACCAGGGCCGCTCGAGAAATCGCAAGCCGCGCCAGCATGCGCCACAAAGGGTCCCAGGCTGGCTGACAATACGGCGGCACCCGCCACATGTCGGCGGAAACAGCAGTTGCGCCGGCCACAAAGCGGCATTTCGCACCAGGCTCTTGATCTCGGGCATCGGTTCGGCCACCTGAGAGGCCAGACACGGTAGCACGCTGATATCCAGCGGCAACACTTCAAACGGGCTGGAGCACGATCACTGGAACAGATTGTCGACCCAAAACTGTCGCTTCAACGCAAGCTGCGCGCGGTCGCAAGACCTGTAACCGGCTCAGACTTTCTGATTGTCCGGGTGGCCGAAGATTTTGCAGACAGGCTCGCATCGACCGCGCGCCGCTTGCCGGACGCGGCCCTGATTGAGACCCCCTACGCGCCAGTTTTGCAATCGCTGCTCGGCACTGGAAAGGTGGACCACGTCACCGAAGTGGCCCGCACGCCGCAACTGAGCGCCACAGGCGATCCAATAATCGCCGACGGCGAAATACTGCCGCTCGCCCCTGCCTCAGTCAATCTTGCAGTGTCGTTGCTTGCCTTGCATGAAGCCAGCGACCTTGTCGGACAATTGGTGCAATACCGGCTCGCGCTCAGGCCAGACGGGCTGATGATTGCCGCGTTGCCGGGCGCAGGGACGCTTGCCGAATTGCGTGAAAGCCTGCTCGTGGCCGAAACAGAATTGAGCGGCGGCGTCAGCCCGCGCGTCATGCCGTTTGTTGATGTCCGTGACGCCGGGGGTCTGTTGCAGCGGGCCGGCTATGCGCTCCCGGTGGCAGACATCGAGACCATCACGGTCCGCTATGACACAATGTTTGATCTGCTGCGCGACCTGCGGGCGATGGGGGCGACAAGTTCTTTGACCGCCCGGTCCCGGGTGCCGGCAACGCGGCGCCTTTTTGCCCGCGCCGCCGAGATTTACGCAGAGCGGTTTTCCGATCCCGATGGCCGGATCCGCGCGACCTTCGCAATTGTTTGGCTGTCTGGCTGGGCGCCGGACCCGTCCCAGCAAAAGCCTGCACGGCGCGGTTCAGCAACTGTTTCGCTGGCCGACGCGCTCGAAGTCAAACGGGACTGAACAGGTAGATTACAGAGGGTTCTGGAGCAAATCCGGCCTACTGCATCGGTCCGAAAATCGGAATCGATTTCCAGAAGCACAATGCAGCAAATTCAAAGTGTTAGAGCGTTCTTGGCGCGTCCAATTGGACGCGCGGCGCTCTAGACCCTTTCAGGTTCAAATGGAAACGGTTCTGTTTCCTCGATGGCGAGGCAATCCGCAAGGAAGACGGCGAAGGACGGGCTGGTGGCCCGGCCAAGTCCGGCTGACGCGGCGGGTGCCCGCCAGCGGGAAACCCTTCGGGCCGGGTGGATTTGGGTCAAATCCTTCGGGCTTCGGACTTGGCCGGGCCACCAGCCCGTCCTTCGCCAAAGCCCTCGACCTTGGCCCAAATCCCCTCCGGCAGAACGATTCCATTTGGACCTGAAAGGGTCTAATGGAGGGTATTTTGGAGCTTGCGGCCAGGATTGGCCAGAAGGTCTTCGACCTCGTTGCCGACCATGCTGATGCTGGCCACAATTGCCAATGAAAGCGACACGATGATTACCGCGTATTCGACGGACGTCACACCGCTGGTATTATTCAGGAAACGTCTGAAAATCGGCAAACTCGCGCCCTCTTTTCCAAAAAACGACTGGACACACATTCAAAAACATACAGGCAACACAATAATGAATGTGAACCAGCAAGGGTTAATTTCGCGTTGTGCGAAGATCAGCAATTTCCGCTGCGGGCGCCATTTTCGCGGATGACGCAGATGGCGTTGGGTGAATCTTGCAAAATGCTCCGGCGGATTGTGTAGCGGTCGTTTTGCTGAATGCTGCCTGTTGCCATCGTGTCGACACCTGGCGAACCGACAAAGCTTCGCGTCTGATTGTCAACGATTGGAGCCAGAATGAGCGCCAGTGCAACGGCGGCCGATCCGAACAGCAAAGCAAATCTCAAGACGCCGCCACCGGCGATTCCCAACAGCGATTCGCGACTTGCATCGCTTGATGCCCACTCCGACCGATGATCCATGACGCAACCTCACACCAACAAAAGGCGCACATCAAAAACCGCGCCGCATTGGAGAAATTTGTCACGTTTCACTAAACGTTCGATTAACGATACCGGGTGAGAAACGAATCTCTACAAAAGGTCGATCAGAAACGGAATTAGCGGTTCGTCAGCGGGTGGCATGGGGTAGTCACGCATGTCGCGCGGCCTCACCCACTTGATCTTCTGCCCCTCCATTCCCGACGGGATGCCTTCGAAACGGCGGCAGACGTATAGCGGCATCAAGAGATGAAAAGTCTCGTAGCGATGGCTGGCAAATGTCAGAGGAGCGAGACAGGCATGTTGGGTGACAATGCCAAGCTCTTCTGCCAATTCACGCACCAGAGTATCTTCGGGAGACTCGCCAGGCTCAACTTTTCCGCCGGGAAACTCCCACAGACCTGCAAGCTGCTTGCCAGCAGGCCGCTCGCTGAGCAACACCCGGCCATCTGCGTCGACAAGCGCGCAAGCTGCCACCAGCAATAGTTTGGACGGAGCCTGTTCCGAATTCATCGCAATCCTGCCGGCTGCCGGTAGTGGTAGCGGTAGACTTCGTTGAAACCGATCGAGCGATAGAGCCCGATTGCTGCCTGGTTGTCAGCATCGACCTGAAGCCAGGCAATCCTTGCGCCACGCATGCGCGACCACTTGATTGCCGACAGCACGACCCGCCGGCCAAAACCCTTGCCACGCTGGCCAAACGACGACGCCACCTGAAACAAGCCGGCCAGCTCGCCATCGTGAACACAGATCGCGCTCGCAACTGGTTTGTCCCCGTCTTCAATCAGGAAAAGGCCACTTTCAGGTTCGATGGAACTGACCACCTGGGTCAAGCCGGGACGAACTGACGGCTCAAAGTCGCTCACCGTCATCGCCGCACTGATAAAGCGGGCCGTATCGCGAAGTGGAATCTGGCTGATGACCTGCTCGAAATCGATCTCGTCCAGCGCCAGCGTCATGACCAGAGATTCGTCGAAACGCGTCCAGTTCTGACTGTCGAGATAATCGCGCACAGGACGCCCTGCGAGGGGCGACACACGGAAGGTCAGCGGTCTGCCAAATTCTTCGAACCGGCTAGCAGCAGCCGCGATCCGTTCGCCAATGTCCTGATTGTCGCCAGGGTCAAGCACATTGATCGAGTTCAGCCTTTTGGCAGGGTGTCCACCAGTGAGACGGATCAGCCATGCTCGATCATAGTGCAGCGACGCCGCAGGCCATGCGCGAAACCCCGCTGCCTCAAAGCGCCGCACTGTCGGCAGAAATGGTTCGACAGATTGAACCGACATCATCAGGAACGATAATCGCCATTGATCGCGACATACTCCTTGGTCAGGTCGCACGTCCAAACCGTCGCCTTGCCCTTGCCTATGCCAAGATCAGCCCTGATCGCGATTTCGTCGCGCTTCATGTAGGTCGAGGTCCGCTCTTCAGAATAAGCAGGGTCTCGCTCGCCTGCATGGGCCAGCCTGTTGTCCCCGAACCAGATCGACAGGCGATCCCGATCCGCCGGTTCGCCGGCTTTGCCGACAGCCATGACAACGCGCCCCCAATTGGCGTCTTCACCCGCGACAGCCGTCTTGACCAGCGGCGAATTTGCGATCGACAGTGCGATCTTGCGCGCCGACTTGGCCGATTTGGCGCCGGTCACAGTGACTTCGATCTGCTTGCGCGCGCCCTCACCGTCGCGCACGACCTGTAAGGCAAGGTTCTTCAGGATCTTGTTGAACGCCCGGCGGAACGGCGCGAGACGCGGGTCCTTTGGGTCAGTGATGCGCGCCGCTCCTTTGGCTTTGCCCGTTGCGAAGACCAGCAGCGTGTCGGAGGTTGACGTGTCGCTGTCGACTGTAACCGCATTGAAAGTCTTGGCTGTGCCCTTCGACAGCATGTCCTGCAACACCGGAGCAGCAATCGGCGCGTCGGTTGCGACAAAGGAGAGCATGGTCGCCATGTCGGGAGCAATCATGCCCGCCCCCTTGGCGATACCATTGATGGTAACTTCGACATCTCCCAGCAACACTTTCTGCGTCGCATATTTCGGATAGGTGTCGGTGGTCATAATCGCCTTGCCGGCCGCGTCCCAGCGCGCCGGTTCCGCTGACTTTGCCAATGCGTCAAGCAAATGCGTGAACTTGGCAGGGTCAAGCGGCTCGCCAATTACGCCAGTTGACGCAAGAAACACCTGGTCTTCGCCGCAATGTGCAGCCGCAGCAGCCGCCTTGGCCGTTGCTGTCGTGGTGGCCTTGCCCTTTTGACCGGTAAAGGCGTTGGCATTGCCGGAATTGACCACCAGCACCCCGGCCTTGCCGCCTGGCAGATTGGCGCGGCACAGATCGACAGGCGCAGACGGACATTTTGAACGGGTGAATACGCCAGCAACCTCGGTGCCTTTGTCAAACATCATGACAAGAAGGTCGGTCCGGTTCTTGTATTTGATTCCGGCTTCTGCAGTCGCGATCCGCACCCCGTCGACTGCAGGCATCTTGACGATTTTTTTTGGCGCAAGTGGTGAAACGGAAGCGGACATGGACAGGCCTCGAAGGAGCTGGGTTCGGCGTGATGGTTCCGTTTGCCAAAAGGCTGGCACAAGCGCAAGACGCCGATTGGCCCGCCAAATCAGGTTGCAACCGGACGATGCAGTCGTAAACTACCTCCCTCAAGGTCATCAATCGAGCACAGGTGCTACGCCAACCTACCAAAAGGTCGGAGCGAAACATGAGCAAGATCCAGCGATCTGATTATGATCGCGTCGTCGCCAGGTTCTACCAGTCGGCCTATGGTGGAGACGATTGGCGCGATCCGCTTCAAGCGCTTGCAACCCTGTTTGATGGCAGCCGTGCTTGGCTGATGAATATCAGTGACCGGGGCGTTCAGGGTGCGACGTCGATCGAAGATCCGGAGTTTCACTCCGACGCAGCCCAGTTTGCGATGACGAATGACCCCTTGTTTCATCATACTCGAAGCTGCCTGGAAGGAGACATCAAGTCCCACAGCGAACTGGAAGACATCGCAGAACATCGCAGGCGGGAATTGTTTCAGAATTGGTTGCGGCCACGTGACGCCTGGTTCGGCCTGCAAGGTCATCTGAGGGTCAGTGAACGCAGCCGCATATTCGTGGACGTCAGCCGCAACAGGAACCAGGGCGACTTCACCGGCGCGGACAAGGAGCTTCTGGCGTTGCTCGGGCCTCACATACTGCGTTCGGGCGAGATCGCGCAGTTGCTGCACCAGACCGCCGATCTGCATGCGGCAACTATACCAGCGGCAATTGTGGTCGATCAAAAACTGCGCATCGCCGAAATGAATGAGCGTGCAGCAGATCTCATCTCGAACAGCCGCACACCACTCACGATATCCGGCGGTATGCTGCAACTCACCGGCTCAAATGACAGCGCAAGGTTGGAAGCCCTGACACTTGACGCAGTGTCCGGCTCACATGGCCATGGCGGCGGAATGATGCTGTCTGACCCGCCCGGCGATGATCGCAGGATGCGATTGGTCATTTCAGTTGCGCCATTTGTCAGGCCTGACCTTTTTGGTTTCAATAGTGGCGGTTTGGCTGCTGTTTTTGTTCGATCCGTCGGCGGCACTGCAAACGAAGCACTGGAAGGTCGGCTGCGGGAGCTTTTCGGCCTGCCGCCAAGCCATGCCAGACTAGCCGTGGCGATTGCTGATGGAATAACTGTTCGTCAGGCAGCGGTTGAGCGTGGACTTACCTATGCAAGCGCGCGGACCTATCTTGAACAAATCTACCGCAAGACCGGCACGAGGCAGCAAGCTGAACTCGTTGCACTTCTGAAGGCAATCGAAGCTATCGGTTGACGAACGGTCATAAAATGCCCCGACCCTCGGCAAATGTCGACTATGCGGCGATAGGCATGCAGCCTAAGTTTTTTAGAGGAGATGGGCTCCTGATCATGCTGCCAACGGGGCTTTCCCCCTGCGGCCTCGCTTTCATTGGTGTTCGCCCACTTTCGCTATTCGCAGGCCTTCCAGCTTGCCGGCGGCGCGGTTTGAAGTCCCTTTGCCGCGCCGCCGTCCTTTTTCCGGCAATGACGCACGGTTCGTGCACAGATCAAAACTGAGGGTTGCGCCGCTTCTGACGCATTCAGTTCGGTGCGATCTGTGTCTTTTGCCCGATGCAAACACTTCGCAAGGTAAGTTTTAACGCGATTTTCACAGTCCTTGCCTCATCTGGACGTTGCGTCAGCAGATCAATGAGCAGCATGGCTACCGACCAAAGCATCAATGGAACCGTCCTGGCCGCTGAAGTCGCCGCCTATTCAAAACAGATTCCAGTTCTCTATTTTGTGGCCATGGCCAATGCAGGCACGGTTGCTATCAGCCATCACGGGATCGTTCCGAACTATCTGACGGCTGTCATCGGTCCTTTGATGATCTTCGCAGGCGCTCTGCGTATGCTCTTCTGGCTGCGGTCCAAGAACTTGGCGGCGACTGTGGAACAGGCCGAGGTTACTGCACGCAGAGCGACCATGGTCAGCGCGGCAATCGGCTCTTTCATGCTCCTCTGGCTAGTTGCACTCTGGATACATGGCAATGTGGAAACACGCGGTCACGTTGTGCTGAGCATCGGCATCACCGGCGTCGCCGCAATCCTTGGCATGATGCACCTGCGGAGTGCGGCCATCGCCATGGCGACGATGGTGACGGTGCCGTTTGCGCTATTCTTGATGACCCGCGGCGGGGTGTCGGCAATGATCGCCACCAACTTGCTGCTTGTCATCGCATCGGCGCTTTACGTGTTGTTCGTGACGTCTGAGAACTTCAAGGAAATGATCCGGGCCCGCATCGATGCGACACGGCTGGGCGACGAGAACCTGCGGCTGGCAAACCTCGACAATCTCACCGGATTGCCGAACCGCCGGCACTTCTTTCACGAACTTGAGACGAGGATCGCAGCTGCAACAGCGCAGAATCGCAAACTTGCCGTGGGCGTCCTCGATCTGGACGGATTCAAACCGGTCAATGACCTCCACGGCCACGCGCTCGGCGACGAGGTGCTTCGCCTTGTTGCAGACCGGCTAAATGCCTCAATTGAAGGCGGCATGTTCGTTGCGCGCCTGGGCGGCGACGAATTCGCACTTATCCTTGATGGCAATGCGACCGAGGCGGAAATCCTGCAATACGGCAATCTCGTCTGTTCCGAAATGGCCAAGCCGTTCCCCGTCTCCGGTATCTCGGTCAACATGGGGGCTTCCGCCGGCTTCGCCATCTTTCCCGACGTCGCATCAAACTCCGTCGAGATCTATGAGCGCGCCGACTACGCGCTTTACCACGTCAAGCAGAACGGCCGCGGGAAAAGCGCGCTCTATACCCAGGCGCACGAAACCCAGGTCCGCGCCGAGAGCGGCATCGAACAATGCCTGCGCCACGCCGACCTCGAACGCGAAATGTATCTGCAGTTCCAGCCTGTCCTCGACATCAGTGCTGACCGGGTGATTGCGTTCGAGGCGTTGGGCCGGTGGAAGAGCCCAATCCTTGGCTCCGTCTCGCCCGGCGAATTCATCCCCGTCGCTGAACGCAGCCAGATGATCAACGAGATTTCCCTCGTACTGCTGCGCAAGGCGCTTGTTGCTGCAAAAGCATGGCCCAGCGAGGTCGGCCTTTCATTCAATCTGTCGACGCGTGATCTGATTTCGCCGCAAACGATGCTGTCGATCATTTCAATCGTACAAGCCAGCGGTATCAACCCGGCGCGCATTGGCTTTGAGGTCACCGAAACAGCGCTGATGGGCGACATCGCACAGGCCGATGAAGCGATCCGTCTGCTCAAGGCGCTCGGCTCGCAAGTGTCGCTTGACGACTTCGGCACCGGCTATTCGAGCCTCAGCCATGTGCATAAGTTCGCTTTCGACAAGATCAAGATCGACCGCAGCTTCGTCACAACGATCGAAACGCACGCAGCCAGCCGGACAATTGTGCGCAGCGTTGTCGACCTGTGCCGCAGCCTGAACATCGGCTGCGTCGTTGAAGGCATGGAAACAGAAGGCCAGGCAGACATCCTGGCCCGCCTCGGCTGCAACGAGATGCAGGGCTATCTGTTCAGCAAGCCGATCGACGAAGCCGGCATCCCCGACTATCTCACCCGCAATGATGAGATAGCAGCGTTTTCGCAGGCCCTCAGCGCCTGAAGGCCGGCGCTTACTGCGCCTGATCTTCCGTCTTTTCGAGAGCTTCCACCCCGGCCTTCAATGCCGGATCTGTGATATCGACCTTGGCTGCGTCGCGCAGCGACTTGACCGTCTCGAAATACTTGTCGCGGAACACGATCTGGCGGATCTGGTCCTTGACCGTATCGAATGCCGGCGGCTGCTTGGCGCGCTTGTCCTCAAGCTTGATGATGTGGAAACCGAACTGGCTCTGCACCGGTTCTTTGGTATATTCGCCGGGATTGAGCGCAAAGGCCGCCTTTTCAAACTCAGGAACCATCTGGCCAGCGCTGAAATACCCGAGATCACCACCAGCAGCGCCCGAACCCGGATCCGTCGACTTTTCCTTGGCAATCGCAGCAAAATCGGCGCCGCCGTCCAGTTCCTTGATAATTGCGTCCGCCTCTTCCTTGGTCTTGACCAGAATATGCGCCGCCTTGACTTCGTTGACGGGCGTTGCTGCCGCCATTTCCTTGTCGTAGCGGGCGCGCACGGCCTCGTCATTCACCTGCGGCGCAATTTCCTTATCGATCATCTCGGCGTGCAGGGCGCGCTGGTTGAGAAATTCGATCCGGCGCTTGAACGTCTCGTCCTGATCATATCCGGCCGCCTTGGCCTTGTTTGACATGACCCGGATCTCGATCACAGCAGAAAGAGCGGCGGCGCGCTTCTGCTCAGGCGTCAATTGCGCAAACTGCTGATCAAGCTCGGTTTCGGCCAGCTTCACATCGGCTTCCGTAATGTTGACGCCATCAACTGTCGCCACAACCGTCGCCGGATCGAGCGCCGGAGCTGCCGGAGCAGCTTCAGCTGCGGGTTGGGCCGGCGCTGTATTGTCCTGGGCCAAGGCTACGATGCTGGTCGAGGCTAGAAGGCCGGCTGCGATGCAGACGCGCGCAATCCGGGAACCGAGTTTTGAAGCTTGCATGGATTTGTTCTCCTTATTCGGCTCTCAAGCACGTCCGAAACCGGCCATATTGTGGCGGGATGGTCTAAATTACCACGATGTAACGTGGCGTTGACATCAATGACCGCCCTCCTTATCTGTCCAGCACCTTGGCGTCCAGATGCGAATTCGGGGGCCAATTCCTGTTGTCTGCGGCACTCCCTGGCCGGTGCTGATACCGGCCCCGTGAACCGTCGGGTTCATTTCTGAAAGGACCATTAAATGGTCAGCTTCGGCGGCCTCGCCCGCAAGATTTTCGGTTCCTCCAATGACCGTCGCGTCAAATCTGCCCGGCCAAGGGTCGATCAGATCAATGCGCTCGAACCAGAAATGCAGGCGCTCAGCGATGAGCAACTGCGCGAACGCACCCAGATGTTCAAGCAACAACTGGCGGAAGGCGCGACACTGGACCAGATTCTTGTCCAGGTGTTTGCAACCGTGCGCGAAGCTTCGCGCCGCGCGCTCGGCATGCGCCCGTTCGACGTGCAGCTGATCGGCGGCATGGTGCTGAACTCCGGCTCGATCGCCGAGATGCGCACCGGCGAAGGCAAGACGCTCGTCGCAACCCTTCCAGTCTATCTCAATGCGCTTGAGGGCAAGGGCGTCCACGTCGTCACAGTCAACGACTACCTGGCCCGCCGCGACGCCGAATGGATGGCCCGTCTCTACGGATTTCTCGGTCTCACCACCGGCATCATCGTCCATGGCATGACTGACGACCAGCGCCGCGCTGCCTACGCCTGCGACATCACTTATGCGACAAACAACGAACTCGGCTTCGACTATCTGCGCGACAACATGAAATATGACCGCTCAGAAATGGTTCAGCGCGGTCATCATTTCGCGATCGTCGACGAAGTCGACTCCATTCTGGTCGACGAAGCCCGCACGCCGCTCATCATTTCCGGTCCGCTCGAAGACCGTTCGGAAATGTACAACACCGTTGATCGCTTCATGCTGGATCTGGTTCCGGAAGACTATGAGATCGACGAAAAGCAGCGCACTTCGATCTTTACTGAAGCCGGTACCGAAAAGCTTGAGAACCTGTTGCGCGACGCCGACCTGCTGAAAGGCGAGTCGCTCTATGACGTCGAGAACGTCGCGATGGTTCACCATGTCAACAATGCGCTGAAGGCGCATCGCCTGTTCTCCAAGGACAAGGACTACATCGTCCGCAACGGCGAAATCGTCATTATCGACGAATTCACCGGCCGCATGATGCCAGGCCGCCGTTACTCGGAAGGTCTGCACCAGGCGCTGGAAGCCAAGGAACATGTGGCTATCCAGCCGGAAAACCAGACGCTGGCCTCGGTGACTTTCCAGAACTACTTCCGCCTCTATAAGAAACTGGCCGGCATGACCGGAACCGCTTCAACCGAGGCTGAAGAATTCGGCAACATCTACGGCCTCGACGTTGTCGAGATCCCGACCAATCTGCCGGTGCGGCGCGAGGACGACCACGACGAGGTCTATCGCACTGTCGAGGAAAAATACCGCGCGATCATCCGCGAGATCCGCGAGGCCCATGATCGCGGCCAGCCGGTTCTGGTCGGCACCGTGTCGATCGAAAAATCCGAACAGCTGGCAGAACGTCTGCTCAAGGAAGGCTTTAACCAGTTCCAGGTGCTCAACGCACGCCACCACGAGAGCGAAGCGCAGATCGTAGCCCAGGCCGGCAAGCCTGGCACAATCACCATCGCCACCAATATGGCTGGCCGCGGCACCGACATTCAGCTTGGCGGCAATGCCGACATGCGCATTGAAGAGGAACTGGCCAACGTGCCGGCTGGTCCCGAGCGCGCCGAAAAGGAAGCGGCCATCCGCGCCGACGTGCAGCGGCTGAAGGAACAGGCGCTCGCCGCCGGCGGTCTCTACGTTCTGGCCACCGAGCGGCATGAATCGCGCCGCATCGACAACCAGCTACGCGGCCGCTCCGGCCGTCAGGGCGATCCGGGCAAGTCAAAGTTCTTCCTGTCGCTACAGGATGATCTGATGCGCATTTTCGGGTCCGAGCGCATGGACAGCATGCTCGTCAAGCTCGGCCTCAAGGAAGACGAGGCCATTGTCCATCCGTGGATCAACAAGGCACTCGAAAAGGCTCAGAAGAAGGTCGAGGCGCGCAACTTCGACATTCGCAAGAACCTGCTCAAATATGACGACGTGCAGAACGACCAGCGCAAGGTGGTGTTCGAACAGCGCATCGAGCTGATGGATGCCGAAGACGTGACCGAGACGGTCACCGAAATGCGGCATGAAACCATCGAGGACATGGTTGCACGCCATATTCCAGAAAACGCCTACCCCGAGCAGTGGGACACCGAGGGCCTCAAGGAAGCGGTGATCCGCGACCTCAACCTCGACCTGCCGGTCGAACAATGGGCAATGGAAGAAGGCATCGACGAGGAGCAGATCCGCGAGCGTCTGATGGCCGCCGCAGATCAGGCCGCAGCCGAGCGCGCTGAGCGCATAGGTCCGGAAATCATGCCCCGAGTCGAAAAATCATTCCTGCTACAGACGCTTGATACGCTTTGGCGGGAGCATCTGGTCAACCTCGAACACCTGCGTTCGGTCGTCGGCTTCCGCGGTTATGCCCAGCGCGATCCGCTCAATGAATACAAGAGCGAGGCGTTCGAACTGTTCCAGTCGCTGCTTGGCAATCTGCGCCAGATGGTGACGCAGCAGCTGATGCGTGTCGAATTGGTCCGCGAACAGGCCGACGCTCCGCCGCCGGAATTGCCCCCGATGTTTGGCCATCACATTGACGGCACCACCGGCGAAGATGATTTCGGCGAAGGATCCGGCATGCAGTTTGTGTCGGAAGAGATTGTCGATCCCGAAAAACGCGACCCCAACGACCCGACGTCGTGGGGTAAGGTTGGCCGCAACGAGCCCTGTCCGTGCGGTTCGGGCAAGAAGTTCAAACATTGCCACGGCGCATTTGTCTAGGCCGTAGTGCCGCGATCATAACTAAGCTCTTGCGCCGTCCGGACATTTCGGGCGGCGTTTTTGTTGGATTGCCACCGAATCTTAAGCTCTGACTGCTAGCTACCAATGACAAGTAGTGTGGAGTTTGTGAGCGTTGCGCTTTTCTGCGGCCACCACCGCTGATCGGTTGCTGCCCCCCGGCTGGGCAGAACGCGCTCGTCCGCTCACAGGGATGATCGATACGGTGCTGTTCTCCCGCAATGAACGGGCGGTTGCAGGCCGCATGGCGATCATTGCCTTCGCCATTCGTATTCTCAGCGCTGTCATCGCATTTGTCAGCCAGGTTCTGCTGGCCCGCTGGATGGGCTCGTTCGAATACGGCATCTTTGTGCTGGTCTGGGTGACCATGGTGATTGCCGGCAATCTGTCATGCCTTGGCTTTCACACGTCGATCATCCGCTACATTCCGGAATATCAGGAAAAAGGAGCTTTCGACGAGCTTCGCGGCATCATGGTTGCCAGCCGTCTGTTTGTGCTGGCCGCGTCGACGGCAATCGCCGCTCTCGGCGCGCTGGCGGTCTGGTTGATGGCCGGTCGCATCGAAGATTATTACATCGCGCCCTTCATCATCGGATTCTTCTGCCTGCCGATGATTGCCCTTTCGGATGTCGTGCAAGGCATCTCGCGCGCCAATTCCTGGGCGCTGTCGGCGCTCACGCCAACCTATATCATCCGGCCGATTCTGATCCTCGTCTTCATGGGGATCGCGCTGGCTCTAGACTATCCAGCAGACGCGATCACAGCACTGTTTGCCACCGTTGCAGCCACATATGCGACCACGCTCTGGCAACTGGTGACTGTCACGGCGCGCGCCGATGCGAGGGTTGAACCCGGGCCGAAGCGCTTTCGTATGCGCGAATGGTTCTGGGTATCGCTGCCGATCTTTCTGGTCGAAAGCTTCTTTTTCCTGCTGACCAATGCCGACGTGCTGATGGTCGGCATGTATATGTCGCCTCATGACGTGGCCGTCTATTTTGCAACGGTCAAAACACTGGCGCTGGTTCACTTCGCCTATTTCGCCGTCAAGGCGGGCGTCGCACAGCGCTATGCGCAATACACGCACACCGGCGCTCGCGATCAGCTCGCTCTGTTCGCCCGCGAGACAGTTTCGTGGACCTTCTGGCCGTCGCTGGCGATGGCGATCATCGTGCTATTGATTGGCAAACCGATGCTGTCGCTGTTTGGACCGGAGTTCAGCGAAGGCTACCCCTATCTGTTCCTGCTTGCCATCGGCGTGGTGGCGCGCGCCTCGGTCGGCCCGACTGAAAGCCTGCTGACAATGACTGGTCACCAGAACATCTGCGCAGCGGTATATGCCGCCACCCTGGCGCTCAACATCGGTCTGAACGTTGTGCTGATCCCGATCTACGGGCTGTGGGGCGCAGCCATCGCAACAACTGTCGCGATGTTGTTTGAAGCGTCCGCGCTGTCCTTCACCGTGTGGCGCAAGCTCGGCATCGTCATGACCATCCTGTCGCCCAGGCGCACTGCCGGAGCCGCTAGCTGATGGCGGCGGTTCCTATCCTTGAAGAAATGAACAGCAGTGCTGCTGGCGTGATGATTGCCGGCCTGGCGGGTATGCAGGCCGAGCCTGCGACACTGGCTCAGCTGCAACTGATCGGCGTTGGCCGACAGGCGCGAAGCCTTGCGATCTATCAGGCGTCGGCCGGTTTCGACCTCGTCGACGAGCTCGACCACCTGTCGGCGCGCTCCATCGAGCCAAACGTCTTCTTCAACCCGCGCTTTCTGGCGCCGGCCATGCCCCGTCTTGAAGACAGGGAAGTTCGCCTGGCCGTCATTCGCGACGGAGAAGGCAATCGCAACCGGCTGCGCATGCTGCTGCCGTTCTCGATCGAGCGCGCGCCGGTGCCATTGGCGGCCCCGATCATCCGCGCCTGGTCAAGCCCCTTCGGGCCTGTTGGCACACCAATCATCGATGCCGACGATCCGGTCGCGGTGGTCGAAGATTTCATCGACATGATCGCTCGGCCACACCTCAAATTCCCGCAGGTGCTGGCGCTGCCGGATATGCGCCTGGACGGCAATGTCGCCTCTGTGCTGCGTTCGGTGGCACTGCAGCGCAACCTCTATTTCACCGAGACGAACCGCGTCGAGCGTGCATTTCTGCAAAGCCATCTCGACGGAGACGCCTATCTCAAGCAGACGCTACGCTCGCATCATCTGCGCGAATTCCGCCGCCTGAAACGGCGTTTGGGCGAACTCGGAAAGCTGGAATATTCGATTGCCCGTCAGCCCGACGAGGTGCGCATCGGCGTCGAGGCCTTCCTGTCGCTGGAGGCAACCGGCTGGAAAGGCCGTCAAGGCACCGCGATGGTGGTTGACCGGTTCCGCGCTGCGTTTGCGCGCGAGGCCGCTTACGGGCTCGCCCAACGCGATATGTGTCGCGTTCATATGCTGACACTCGACGGCAAGATCATCGCCTGTCTGGTCGTCTTCATCGAAAACGGTTGTGCCTATACGTGGAAGACAGCGTTTGACGAGGCCTATTCGGCCTATTCGCCGGGCACGCTGCTGATGATCGAGGTGACAGGCACCCATCTCGACGACCCCAACATCATGCTGACCGATTCCTGCGCGATTCCCAATCATCCGGTCATGGACAGGCTATGGGCCGAGCGCCGCCCCATGGGCACGCTGGTGATCGGCCTGACGGCAGGCGCCGATCGCGCCGCGCGTCAGGCAGCCAGCCAGCTCAATCTTTATTCTGAAACGCGCAATATGGCGCGCATCGTGCGCAACCGGCTGAACAAGCTGCTCAAACGTTAGGCCGCTTCTTGCCGCGCCTTGTCGCGGAAGAACCGCCGGATCACCTTGCCAGTTGTCGTCAGCGGAACCTCGTCGACAAACTCAACCTCGCGCGGATATTCATGCGCCGACAGGCGCTCGCGCACCCACAGCTTGATGTCTTCAGCCAGCTCTCCACTGGCCGCAAAGCCGTCGCTCAGCACCACATAGGCTTTGACGATCTCGGTACGCACTGCATCCGGCTTGCCGACAGCCGCAGCGATCTGCACAGCCGGATGCGCCGCCAGACAGTCCTCAATCTCGCCCGGTCCAATCCGGTATCCGGCAGAGGTAATGACGTCATCGTCGCGCCCGACAAAGGTGACAAATCCATCATGGTCCATCGTCCCCTGATCGCCGGTCATCATCCAGTCGCCAACATGTTTCCTTGCAGTCGCTGCGTCATCTTGCCAGTAACCAAGGAACATCACCGGGTCTGGTCTGAGGACCGCGATCTGACCGGACACGCCGTGCGCCAGTTCGTTGCCCTGCGCGTCAACAATCGCCACCTGGTGACCCGGCACAACACGGCCAATCGGCCCCGGGCGGCTGACGCCCAGCAGCGCGCATGAGCCCAGCACCAGATTGCATTCGGTCTGGCCATAGAACTCGTTGACCGCAAAGCCGAAGGCATCATGCGCCCAATCATAGGTCTCGCGCCCAAGCTGCTCGCCCGCGGACATCACCGCACGCAGCGACAGCGGAAAATTGCGCGGGTTCAGCCCGGAATTCTTGAGCATCCTGAGCGCTGTTGGCGGCAGGAAGGCGAGCGTCACCTTGAGATCGGCCATCAGATCGAGCGCACCTTGCGGGCTGAACCGCTCAAACCGGCCATAGGCTGCGGGAATGCCAAGCGTCAACGCAGGCAGCAGAGCATTGAGAAGGCCACCCGCCCAGGCCCAGTCGGCCGGCGTCCACATCACATCGTCGGGCTGCGGTGGAAACTGATAGGCCATCTCGAAGCCGGGCAAATGGCCGAGCAGCACCCGGTGGCCATGCAGCGCACCTTTTGGCGGGCCGGTTGTGCCCGAAGTGAAGATCATCAGAGCAGGATCGTCAGGCCCGGTATCGACCGGATCAAACGTGGCAGGCTCGCCTGCAATCAGCTCGGCAAGCGCCTGCCGCTGCCATGCAGCCGATGTCGCCTGCGAGGCATTCGACGGTTCTGTCTCGATAAGCCAGCGCAGATCGGGCAATTCGTCTTCGATCAATCCAATATTTTCGGCGCCCTTGGCATTGGCGATAACGGCAGACACTCCGGCAAAACGCAGCCGGAAACCGAGCGCTTCGCGGCCGAACAACAGCGCCAGCGGCACAGCGATCGCACCGAGCTTGTAGATGGCGACGTGGCCTGCCAGCGCATCCAGCCCTTGGGGCACGAGTAGCGCCACCCGGTCGCCCTGCCTGACGCCCAGCCGGCGCAACCCGTTGGCGAGTGCATTGGACCGATCGCGCACCGCGCCATAACTGTGAAAGACTGGCTCGCCGCCATTGTAGTCGATCAGGGCAGTGCGCTCTGGCTCACGCTCGGCCCAGACGTCGCAGGCAGCAATGCCGATATTGAACTTCGCGGGAATTTCCCAGCGAAAGTCGCGAACCAGATCATCAAAATTGTCCCGAAGCGGAAGCAAACACGAACTCCGTTTCTGGCCATCGATTCGACAGCCAGGGCAGCGCAATGGCCCGCAGCCTTCTAAAGGACCGAAACAGCCGCCGCAACGACTGTAGAATTACCAGTTGGGATGAGATCGCGCGTTTCCGGAAAAGAAAAGGCCCGCCGAGGGAGGAGGTTCGGCGGGCCTGATTCTATTGCGATGCGGGAGGAGGTGCACCGCAATGAATGTTGGTTCTCTGGGAGGAGGTAGATCACCAACAACGCAAAGATAGGACGACCCGGACTTACCTTCCAGCATCGTTTTTGCATGGCACGCATGCATTTTTTGCATTGCAGCATAAACATTCCGCAACGCAACACGGGCGCGCTTTGGTCAGGCTCGATTGACGCTTTGGTGGCCGTCTGTCACAAACTTGGCGCAGAACCCAAACGAAGGAACGCTGATGTCTGAAGTCGAACAGCAGGACGGAGCCCCGGAAAAGATCGGCGGCGCGCTTGGTTATCTGTTCTTTGCCGTCCTTTGCCTGATCATGGCATGGACGATCGTGGGCCGGCCGTATCTCGGCCTTTGATTCAAGCAGCGCCAAAGCCTGCAAAGCGCCGATCGGGCAAATGTGCGAATCAAACTGGGCTGCTGAACAAGTGGTGCCCCCTGCCGGGATCGAACCAGCACTCCTCTCGGAACCTGATTTTGAGTCAGGCGCGTCTACCAATTCCGCCAAGGGGGCCGCCTGAAAGGCGTCAAAGCGAACTATACGGACCGCTGCCCGTCGTCAACAAGACATCACGAATGTTGCGTCGATCTGACCGCACCCAAGCCTTGCAAATACCCCAATGCGAGCGCCATAAGGCCAGACGCTTCGAACGGGCCGCCATTCATGTCGCTTTCATCGCCGATCACACAAACCCAGACCCGGACTGCGCTGCTTCTGCTCATCGGCACTGCTGCGACGGTTGGAACAGCACTCGGCTTCGAACATATTGGCGGCTACATCCCATGCATGCTCTGCCTGCAGCAGCGCATTCCCTATTATGTGGCCGCGCCCCTGGCGGCAGCGGCGCTGATCGCCATCTTTATGCACCGCCCGGCAATAGTCTCGCGCGTGCTGCTGCTGTTGGTGGCGATCACCATGACCATTAGCATCGGCATGGCGGCCTACCACTCCGGCGTCGAATATGGCTGGTGGCCCGGACCCGCTTCGTGTGGCGTGGTGCCAGCGGCGACCGGCAGCGGCAATGGCATTCTCGACCAGTTGAACACTGTCATCCCGCCATCATGCGATAGCGCCGCCTGGCGCGACCCGGTGATCGGCCTGTCCTTTGCGGGCTGGAACTTCCTGGCGAGCATCCTGTGGGCAGCGATTGCCTGGCGCGGCGCTCTGAAAGCTTAAGGCTCCAGCTCGACATCCCAGTAGAGATAGTCCATCCAGCTTTCATGCAGGTGGTTCGGGGGGAACAGACGGCCATTGTTGTGCAGGTCGTGCACGGTCGGCTGGAACGCCTTTTGCCGAGGCCACATCTTGGCCTGGGCCGGCATCATGCCACCCTTCTTCAGGTTGCAGGGTGAACAGGCCGCCACGACATTCTCCCAGGTCGTCGCCCCGCCACACCGCCGCGGAATGACGTGGTCGAAGGTCAGCTCGTCAGGCGAGCCGCAATACTGGCACTGAAAACGGTCGCGCAAGAAGACGTTGAAACGGGTGAAGGCAGGATTACGTGACGGCTTCACATAAGACTTGAGGCAGACGACGCTCGGGATCTTCATCGAGAAGGTCGGTGAAGAAACATGGTGGTCATATTCGGCAACGATGTTGACCCGATCAAGAAACACAGCCTTGATCGCGTCCTGCCAGGACCAGAGCGACAACGGGTAATAACTGAGCGGCCGGTAGTCTGCGTTCAGCACCAGCGCTGGCAATCCATCAGGCGAGACATGAGCTGTCACGTATCAGCGACTCCCGGGTCAATTCGCATCCATAGTCTAAGCGAGACGTGACAGGATTGTGAAGCAGGCATTCTGCGGGAGAAAGCGCGCAGGAGCGTTCTGGCTAACGATTTTTCAGCCGGCTGGCGGTTGCGCAACAATAGGAGCCGCATCCCGGCCCTTCATATCGCGGTAGTAGGCCCAGAACAGCCGCGCCGCAGAGCCTCGCCAGGGCGCCCATGATTCGGCGATATGCGCCAGGGCCCGGTCACCGGGACGGGGCGAAATGCCCAATGCGTGGCCGACCGCGCTTTGCAACGCCACATCCTTTGCCGGAAAGACATCGGGGTGACCGGCGGCAAACAGCAGATAGACCTGCGCTGTCCAGGGCCCGATGCCGTCGACAGAGGTAAGCCGCACAATCGCCTCGTCAGAGCTGAGCGAGCACAGATGATCGAGGTCGAGGCCATCTTCCACCGCCTGCGCCAGGGCCAGAATCGTCCGTTGCTTTGGCCGCGACAGGCCGGCGTCGCGGAACACGGTCTCGTCTGCCGTCAACACGCCTTGCGGTGTCATCGGGCTGACCAAATTGGCAAATCGTCCGAGGATGGCGGCGGCGCTTGCCCGCGACACCATCTGCGAGATGACGATGGACACCAGACTATCGAACCCGGGATGCGTCAGCCTGAGCTCAACCTCTCCAGCCACGGCGCGCACACTGACCAGACGCCGATCAGCGTGGCAAAGCGCGTCGAGGTCGCGCTCGACATCCGCAAGACTTCCGATCTTGTCCATTCAGCATTCACTTTCGCCGGTCATCAAAACACCGTAGCAATGGCCAAACCTTACACCAACTGCCAGACTGATCGTTCCTGACACGCATGCCACCCGTTTTCAGATTTGCCCCCAGCCCTAATGGCGAACTCCATCTTGGCCATGCCCGCTCGGCGCTGTTGAACGAGAAGCTGGCGCACCAGACCGGCGGCCGCTTGCTGCTGCGCATCGAGGACATCGACCTGGTCCGCTGCACGCCAGAGTTCGAGGCAGGCATCTATCGCGATCTCGAATGGCTGGGGCTTGACTGGGAAAAGCCGGCGCGGCGGCAGTCGGACCATTTTGCAGACTACGCCGCTGCGCTCGAAAAACTGAAGAAACTCGGCGTTGTCTACCCGGGCTTTATGAGCCGCGGGCAGGTGCGCGACCACATTGCCGACATCGAGACAGCGGAACGGCACTGGCCGCGGGACCCTGACGGCGCACCGCTTTATCCCGGCGTCGAGCGTGACATGTCCCGCCGCGAGATCAACAAGCGCATCGCCGCCGGCGACAAGCACGCATGGCGGCTGGACGTCGAGGCGGCGCTGGCGCTCGCCCCAAAGAACCTGTCATGGACAGAGCTTGGCGCCGGCCCGCACGGGGAGACTGGAACGACAGTGGCAAGGCCGCAGGCCTGGGGCGACGTCATACTGTCGCGCTCCGACGCCCCGGCGAGTTATCATCTGGCTGTGACGGTTGACGATGCGGGCCAGGGAGTGTCCGACATCGTGCGCGGCCAGGACCTGTTCCACGCCACCTCAGTGCATCGTTTGCTGCAAACACTGCTTGGCCTGCCTGAACCGGTCTATCGGCACCATCCGCTGGTGCTGGGCACAGATGGACGAAAGCTGGCGAAGAGCGAACGTCACGCAGGCCTGCGCGAATTGCGCGAGGAAGGCGTGTCGCCAAGCGAAGTGCGCGCGCGTGCTATGGCTGGACTGTAACGCACCAACCTGTCAGGAGCCGGTGCTGGCACAGTCGATTCGTTTTGCATCGCAACCCGCTGCGACCTAATTGCCGTTGCCGATCAGACCGGACGCCACCATGCCTGCCGCAACACGTTTCATGCCTGTGCTGTTTGTATTGCTATGGGCCACCGGCTTCATCGGCGCACGCTACGCCATGCCGTGGGCCGAGCCGTTTGCATTTCTTGCGGTGCGCTTTGCGCTGGCTGCTCTGATCCTTGCGGGGATCGTGCTCGCGATGGGCCACAAATGGCCGGCCCGCAAACAGGCAATGCACGCAGTCATTGCTGGCGTGCTGACCCACGGCCTGTATCTGGGCGGTGTGTTCTGGTCGATCCACAAGGGACTGCCCGCAGGCATCTCGGCGTTGATTGCGGGCTTACAGCCATTGGTGACGGTGCTGCTGGCGGCCTGGCTGCTGGGTGAGCGGGTCACGGCAAGGCAGATGGCCGGATTGGCGGTTGGCCTTGTTGGCGTGGTGCTGGTGTTGTGGCCGAAGCTTGGCGTCACCGGCGCCGGCATAAATGCCGCAACGCTCACCGCCAGCCTGATTGCGCTCATCGCCATTTGCGCCGGCACAGTCTGGCAGAAGCGCCATTCCGGCGGCGACAGTCTGATTGCGGGCGCAGCATGGCAATATGTCGGCGCATCCATCGTCATGGCCGCCGCCTCGCTGCTCACCGAGACCGGCGAGTTCACCATCACCGGCGAATTGATATTCGCGATGGTTTGGCTGACGCTGGTGCTGTCGATCGGCGCGATCTTCCTGTTGATGGTAATGATCCGGCAGGGCGAGATATCGCGCGTCGCCTCGCTGTTCTATCTCGTGCCGGCAGTGACGGCTGTGATTGCCTGGTTCCTGTTCGGCGAAAGTCTGACGGTGGTGCAACTGATCGGCATGGGCATAGCGACACTGGGCGTAGCGTTGGCCACTGTTCAGCCGGCTATACGCTCCCGCGCCTCGGAGTAGCGCTTGATCGATGCGTTGAGTTCGCCGCCGAGGATAAAGATCATTGAGATGATGTAGAGGAAGATCACGGCGATCATCACCGAGGCAAGGCCTGCATAGGTCGAGACATAGGTCGAGAACTGTTTGAGGTATTCAGCGAAGATTGACGAGCCGATGATCCAGGCCACCAGAGTAAACAGGATGCCGGGCAACAGGTCGACAATTCGGCGGTGGCCAGCCGGCAGCCAGATATGGACGGCAAACAGGCCAAGCACAATAACGCCGGACGCGATGATATATCGCCACACCGTGATAGTGCCAATGTAAGGGCGGATCCATTCCAGATTGCGCACGGCAATGTCCGCCAGCAGCGGCGCGAGCACCAGCAGCACCGAGATCGCCAGAAAGCCGAAAGTCGCGATGATGACGAAGGCGAGGCTTTGCAGCCGCCGGAACATGAACGACCGGGTCTCCGTCACCCGGTAGGCGCGATTGAGCGAGGTGCGCAGCGCCTCGATGCCATTAGACGCAAAGATGGCGGCAGCGACGACCGACACGGTGAGGAAATCGCCGCGCGGCACGGTCAGCACGCTAAGCACTTCCTTGGCGATCGGCTCGGCAATTTCCTTTGGCCAGGTATCGAACACCAGATGCACAGCCGTGTCAGCAAAGGCGTCGGCCCCGAGAAAACTCGCCAGCGTGGTGGCGAAAATCAGGAACGGGAACAACGCCATGAGGGCCGAGATCGCCAGGTGGGACGACATCGACCAGCCATCATCAGTATCGAAATGGCCCCACGCATCTGACAGCACGCGTTTGATCGCGACGATATTCCGCACATCCACTCCGATTGTCTCACTGACGCGAATATGGGAAAGGTTCAGCACAAAAGGCAAGAACGCATTCCCCGTCGAGGGAATTGCGGCCAGGGAAACTTTCATGGCTCAGGTCTTCAACATTCTCGCCATCGTCGCGATGGTCGCCGTGGTCATCGTACTGCTGCGCGGCCTTTGGAACATGATGAAGGGCGGCGACGGCATGACCTCCAACAAGCTGATGCAAGCGCGTGTCTTCCTGCAGTTCGTGGCGCTTGTGCTGCTCCTGCTCGCCGCCTATTTCATGCGCGGCTAAGTCAATGGTCAAACTCAACAAGATCTACACCCGCAAGGGCGACGACGGCACGACCGGACTGGCGGCAGGCGCGCGGCGGATGAAGTTCGACCTGCGCGTCGACGCCTACGGCACTGTTGACGAGGCGAACTCCACAATCGGACTGGCGCGGCTGCACACGGCGGCATCCCATCCCGAAATCGACGCGATGCTGTTTCGCATGCAGAACGATCTTTTCGACCTCGGCGCGGACCTGGCAACGCCGGAGACCGGCAAGCCCCTGCCCTATGAGCCGCTGCGCATTGTCGCCGCGCAGGTGGACCGCATCGAGCGCGAGATCGATTCGCTGAACAAGAGCCTCGCGCCGCTGAAATCATTCGTTCTGCCGGGCGGCTCAAAGGCTTCCGCCTTCCTGCATCTGGCGCGGACGGTGGTGCGCCGGGCCGAACGACTGACAGTGGAACTTGCGGCAAAGCCGGACGAACAGGTCAATCCAGAGACGGTGAAGTATCTTAATCGGGCGTCGGATTTCCTGTTCGTCGCCGCCCGGGCCGTCAATGACAATGGCGCAGCCGACGTGTTATGGGTGCCCGGCCAGAACAGGTGAGCGGCGGGGGCCCATTCGATTCATGTTCATTCCGCTGCACGACACCAACAACCTGAAGCACATCAAGAAGCAATATGTGACGATCACGCTGATCGTCGTCAACGTTGCCATCTGGCTGTTCATGTCGGGAGCAAATGAACAGACGGCCCAACTCGCCGCAATCGGGTTTGGCTATATTCCGTCGACCGTCTACAACATCGTTGAGCGCGGACCGGAACAGTTCATCGTTCCCGATGCATGGACCTATGTAACCTATGCCTTCCTGCACGGCGACTTCATGCATCTGGCCGGCAATATGCTGTTCCTCTGGGTGTTTGGCGACAATGTCGAAGACGCACTCGGCCACTTCCGCTTCCTGATCTTCTATCTGCTGTGCGCGGTGGCCGGCGCGATGTTGCATGGCTTCGTCGACCCATCCTCACAGGTGCCGCTGATCGGCGCGTCGGGCGCGATTGCAGGCGTCGTCACCGCCTATCTGATCTTGCATCCCAGAGTGAAGGTATGGGTGCTGATCCTGATGCGCCTGCCGCTGAAAATCCCGGCATGGATCCCGATTGCGCTGTGGATCCTGCTGCAATTCGTGATGTTCCTGGCAGGCGGCGAGGATCAGGTGTCGTGGGCGGCCCATGTCGGCGGCATTGTTGCGGGCGCCGTGCTTGTGCTGATCATGAGGCGGCGCGACGTGCCGCTGTTTGACCGCGAGATCGTGACGCCACGAGCCGTGAAGGTCGCCCTGCCACGTGTGGGCACAACGATCCGTGCCGCAGAGCCGGAACCGGCGCCGGCGCAGCAAAGCCAATGGGGCCGCCAGCCGCGCGAATAGGCACGCGCACCAGCGTGACCGGGAGCAGTGCGCTTCCAATCGGAAAACAGGTTTGGGCAGGCACGGTCGAATTGGCCGGCCGGGCTAGGACGTGTCGAGATACGGCGTGCGGACGCGCATGGCCGATGCGTTGAACGCAGGCATGGGCATTGCAAGCAAACGCGTGATGCGGGCCGAAATGTTCTGCAACGCCGCTTCACGCTCGGCGATATCCAGGTGCTCGATGTGGGCGACGAGGAAATCAAGCGCCCGGCCGAACTCGCTCAAGGCTGAGGCAATGCGCATCAGGTCATCGGCGCTGTCGTCGGAGTGCGTCAGGTCAATGTCGGAGAAGACGATATCGAAGCCGAGTTCAAGCCCCGTTTCGGCGATCATCTCCCGGACAGGCGAAATGACGAGGCCGAGTATCCAGCACAGCGTCCGGCGCACGATGCGAGAGCGTTTGGTAGCGCGCTCGGCAAGAGCGGACAGCGCGAACAGCATGGCGACGATGCGGTGAAGCATGGTCAGTCTGCTGTCGTTTTTGCCCTCCCTTGCCATGCGTGCCTCCATTCTGAGTTGCAGGCATTGTGCGGGAGATTTTGGGGTGGCGGATAAAACGGGCGAATTATTTGCGCGACAGCTCGGCGCAATCACTCCCTGTCTTGCGCCGAGCGCCCGCAACACAGCAGAATGAGCCCGACAAGGCACGACACGCTCAGAAATCGTAGAGATGGCGGCGGCGGGACAGCTGGAGACCACTTCAACCGGTTTAGACCGGCATACTGGCGACTGTTGCTTATTGAACTTGTTGACGCGGCTTTGACTGCCGCATATGGCAACAGTCGCTGTTCCTGAACGAGGTGAGGGAACAAAGAATTCTGGCCGGATTGTCCGCCTTGGGCAGGCCGGCTACGCCCGCATTCCCGGCGGGCAAAGCCCGTGAAGAGAGGAAATTTCGGCATGAAAGTACTTGTTCCGGTCAAGCGCGTTGTGGACGCGAACGTCAAGATCCGCGTCAAGGGCGACGGGTCGGGCGTCGAGCTCGCCAACGTCAAGATGGCGATGAACCCGTTTGACGAAATCAGCGTCGAAGAGGCGATCCGCCTGAAAGAGGCCGGCAAGGTCGAGGAAATCATCGTTGTGTCGATTGGCCCGGCGCAGTCGCAGGAAACCATCCGCACTGCGCTCGCCATGGGCGCCGACCGCGGCATTCTGGTGAAGGTGGACGACAATGTCGAGCCGCTGACGGTGGCAAAGATCCTCAAGGGGGTTGTCGACGCCGAGAAGCCGGAACTGGTGATCCTGGGCAAGCAGGCGATTGACGACGACGCCAACCAGACCGGCCAGATGCTGGCGGCGCTGCTCGGCTGGGGCCAGGCGACGTTTGCCTCGAAGGTGGAGCTCGGTTCGGGTTCGGCCAAGGTGACCCGCGAAGTCGACGGCGGTCTGCAGACCATCGACGTCAAGCTGCCTGCCATCGTCACCACCGACCTGCGCCTGAACCAGCCGCGTTATGCCTCGCTGCCCAACATCATGAAGGCCAAGAAGAAGCCGCTCGACGAGAAGTCGGCTGCTGATTACGGCGTTGACGCCAAGCCGCGCCTCAAGGTGCTGAAGACCGAGGAGCCGGGTGGCCGCAAGGCTGGCATCAAGGTCAAGACTGTCGCCGAACTGGTTGACAAGCTGAAGAACGAAGCCGGCGTTCTGTAAGGAATTCCGATGAGACCGGCCTGCAAACGGCCGGTTTCTGTGCTTCCGGTGCTCACGTATTGAGATACGCTGCGCGCCGGGTCTCGAAACCAACCGTTTTCGGCACGGCCTGACTGGAATTCAGGCGAGCCTCGAAGACGAAAGTCAGGGAATAGATCAATGGCAATTCTTCTCGTCGCTGAACACGACAATTCATCCCTCTCCGACCAGACCGCCAAGGCGCTGTCGGCAGCTCTCAAGATCGGCTCGGACGTTGACGTTCTGGTCGCTGGCAAGGGCGCAAAGGCCGCCGCAGAGGCGGCCGCCAAGCTGAAGGGCGTGCGCAAGGTTCTGCTGGCCGAGGCCGACGAACTGGCTGAACGCCTGGCTGAGCCGACAGCAGCGCTGATCGTTTCGCTCGCGGGCGGCTACGACACCATCATCGCCGCTGCCACCACCATGGGCAAGAACGTGCTGCCGCGCGTCGCCGCCCTGCTCGACGTGATGCAGATTTCGGAAATCACCGAAGTCGTCTCCGCCGATACGTTCAAGCGTCCGATCTATGCCGGCAACGCGATCCAGACGGTGCAGTCGACTGACCCGAAGCGCGTTATCACCGTGCGCACGGCGTCGTTCCAGGCGGCGCCTGACGGCGGCTCGGCCAAGGTGGAGGCTGCCAATGCCGCAGCGAACCCCGGTCTGTCGACTTTTGTCGAGAACAAACTGTCCGAGAGCGACCGTCCGGAACTGACCTCGGCCAAGATCATCCTGTCGGGTGGCCGCGCGCTGGGTTCGGCGGAAAAATTCCAGGAAGTGATCCTGCCGCTGGCCGACAAGCTGGGCGCTGCTGTTGGCGCATCGCGCGCAGCGGTCGACGCAGGCTACGCGCCAAACGACTGGCAGGTTGGCCAGACGGGCAAGGTGGTTGCGCCGCAGCTCTATATCGCGGCAGGCATTTCGGGCGCGATCCAGCATCTGGCCGGCATGAAGGACTCGAAAGTCATCGTCGCCATCAACAAGGACGAGGAAGCCCCGATCTTCCAGGTGGCCGACTACGGCATCGTCGGCGACCTGTTCGTGGTCCTTCCGGAGTTGCAGAAGGCGCTCTAAGCACCCTTTACAACTGCTGACTTCTCTGAAGAGCGGGGCTAGACGAAGTCTCCCCGCTCTTTTATTTTGCGCCGCAACAAAGAAAGATTGCCACCGGGAGGCAAGCGGCCATGACTGGAAAAATCCAAACGGTTGGCATTATCGGCGCCGGCCAGATGGGCAGCGGCATTGCTCACGTGGCGGCCAATGCCGGCTATGAAGTGCTGCTCTACGACCTCTCGCCCGACCGCATCGAGAAGGGCATCGCCACCATTTCCGGCAATATGGCGCGCCAGGTTGCGTCTGGAAAGATGGCCGAGCAGGCGCGCGCTGACGCGATTGCGCGCATCCGTCCTGCCGAAACGTTGAAGGAACTCGGCGGCGTTGATCTTGCCATTGAAGCTGCGGCCGAGGATGAGGCGGTGAAGCGCAAGATCTTTCAGCAGCTCTGCCCTATGCTGAACCCCGAGGCACTGCTGGCGACCAATACGTCATCGATCTCGATCACACGTCTGGCGTCGACCACCGACCGGCCGGAGCGCTTTATCGGCATACATTTCATGAACCCGGTGCCGGTGATGAAACTGGTCGAGCTGGTGCGCGGCATCGCTACCGCCGACCAGACGTTTGAAGTGTCAAAAGCCTTTGTCACCAGCCTCGACAAGACCGTGACCGTGGCCGAGGATTTCCCGGCCTTCATCGTCAACCGCATTCTGCTGCCGATGATCAACGAGGCGATCTATGTGCTGTATGAAGGCGTTGGCACTGTCGAAGGCATCGATACCGCGATGAAGCTGGGCGCCAACCATCCAATGGGGCCGCTGCAGCTGGCGGATTTCATCGGTCTCGACACCTGCCTGTCGATCATGCAGGTGCTGCATGACGGGCTGTCGGATTCAAAATACCGCCCCTGCCCGCTGCTGGTGAAATATGTCGAGGCCGGCTGGCTCGGCCGCAAGGCCGGCCGCGGCTTCTACGACTACCGCGGCGAGCACCCGGTGCCGACGCGATAGGCGCTTCTCCCTCAGAAATTATCCTTGCGCTTCCGGATCTCGGCGAACACGTCCGCATCGCTGGCGTTTTCCATGCCGAGATGCCGGCGGATCGATGCGTCATGCGTGCGCATGTAAGGGTTCGTCGCCATTTCCTCGAGAATGGTGGTCGGCAACGTCGGCAGATCGTCGGCCCGCAGCTGGTCGACGCGCGTCGCACGCTCGCGCAGCGCCGCATTTTCCGGATCGACCGTCAGCGCAAAGCGGGCATTGGACTGGGTATATTCGTGGCCGCAATAGACGATTGTGTCGAGCGGCAGCTTCATCAGCTTCTGGAACGAGGCGTACATCTCGGCCGGTCCACGCTCGAACAGCCGGCCGCAACCCATCGCAAACAGCGTGTCGGCGGCAAACAGCAGCTTGGCGTCAGGGATGTAGAAGCAGATGTGACCGGCGGTGTGGCCGGGCGTCTCGATGACATGGACCTTGTGGCCGGAAAACTCGAACACATCGCCATCGCCAACTCGTTTGTCGATGCCGGGAATCTTGTCGGCTTCGTTGACCGGGCCGATGATCTGGAGCTTGTAGCGGTCCTTTAGCGCCAGATTGGCTTCGACGTGGTCTGGGTGGTGATGGGTGGTGAAGATATGCGTCGGCGTCCAGCCGGTGCGTTCAATGGCCGCCAGGATCGGTCCTTCCTCAGGCGCGTCGATGATCGCCGTCTGGCCGGTTTCGGGATCGTGCAGCAGCACGCCAAAATTATCGCTCCGGCACATGAATTGTTCGACCAGCAACGGCATATCGTGTCTCCTTCTCTGTCTCCCAGCACATAGTGCGGCAGGATGCTCATGTCACCCCGAAGCATGAAGAGCATTCCTTGAACTGGAGGCGGCGCGCCGCTACGTTCCCGGCCAATGCACGTCGATATCGTTGAACTGCGCGCCTTCTATTCAACCCTGCTCGGACGTCTGGCCGAGCGGTCGATCGCTGACGCGCTGGAGCCGGTATGGGCGGCAGTGCCCAACGAGCGGCTGGTTGGTCTGGGCTACGCCCTGCCCTGGCTTGACCGCCACATTGACAAGGCCGAGCGGGTATTTGCGTTCATGCCGGCCACCCAGGGCGCGGTGCGCTGGCCTGCAGAGGGCATGAGCGCAACGGCATTGGTGTTCGATGAAGAATTGCCATTGCCGGACTCGTCGGTCGACCGCATCCTGATGGTGCATGCGCTCGAACATTCAGAAAGCCCGCACGATACGCTGCAGGAAATGTGGCGTGTGCTGGCCCCCAATGGCCGGCTGGTGGTGGTGGTGCCAAACAGGCGCGGCATGTGGTCAAGGTTTGAGCACACGCCCTTTGGCACGGGCAGGCCGTTTTCGCGGGGCCAGTTGAACACACTGCTGCGCGCGGCAAACTTTACGCCGGGGCCAACGTCCGAGGCGCTGTTCCTGGCCCCCTCAAAACGGCGCTGGGTGCTGAAACTTCACCGGATCGCCGAAAAGCTTGGCCGCCGGTTCTGGCCGATCTTTGCCGGCGCAATCGTGGTGGAAGCGCAGAAGCGGCTTTATCAGGGCATTCCGGTGGCCAGGCGAACGTCGCGCCGCGTCTTTGTGCCGGTGCTTTCGCCGCAAGGTGCGACGTGTGGAGGGCACCCGATGCTTACAGCATCGCGGCGATCGCCAGACCGGCAAGAATGACCGCAAAGGCGATGAAGAGGCGCTTGCGCAAGGCCACCTGTTCCGGCTTTGGCGCGGCCTGACCTGGAACTCCGGGGTTCCACCATCTGAGTGACCAGTTGCGGGGCGAAGCGTCATTGTCCTGGTCGACGGCCCGGCGCGCACGGGCTACGCCGGGGGCGGCCAGACCTTGCGCCAGGCCTGGCGCATTTGCCGCCGTCTGTTGCTGTGCCTCGCCTCTGGCGGGTGCAAAAGCCGCACCGTCGCGCATGGCGGCGTCACCCCGGCCGGGCTGCGCCGGACGGGCAAGATCATCACCGTCAAGATCCGCAAGCAGCATCAGTTCATCGCTTGCCTGATCGTATGCCAGCGCAGCATCGCCGAACACCGGCCCCGCGGGACGAAGCCCGGCTTGCATGTCAACGGACCGGGCAACGATCTGGGGAACTGGTCTTGCGGGCGCGGGCGGAAAAGCCGGCATTGCTGCACGGTGCGCTCCGCCGGTTTGCAACAGCACCTTTGTGCCTTCGCGGGTAGCGTCAAGCACAATCAAGCGTTGCGCCGCGTCAGTGCGTAACACACGACCCAGATTGAACATTTTTGCGTTCACAGCGACCATGATGACACCTCTGTCATCCACAAATTAACGCGCAATAGTTGCGCGAGGCTTTCCAAATGTCAGCGCTTTAGCTGAAAAACCGCCTGCTGGCCGAAAAAATTCCAGAACCACCAGGGCATTGAGACCGCAATGCGGTTGCCGTCCCCGTCCAGCGCAAATGCCTTTTCAACCGTCGCGCCGATCTCGTCGCACAGATTGACGAAGTCGCGGATGGTGCAGAAGTGAATGTTCGGCGTGTCGTACCAGGTGTAGGGCAACTCTTTCGTCTCAGGCATGCGGCCGTTGAACATCAACTGTGTTCGCATGCGCCAATGGCCGAAATTGGGGATCGAAACGATCGCCCGTCCGCCGATACGCAGCAATTGTTTCAGCACATCGCGCGGGTTGCGCGTCGCCTGCAGCGTGTGGGCGAGCACGACAAAGTCAAACCCCTTGTCGGGGTAATAGACGAGGTCCTTGTCGGCGTCGCCCTGGATCACCGACAGACCTTTCGAGACGCATATATTGACGTTCTGCTGCGAAATCTCGACGCCGCGTCCGTCAACCTTCTTGTCTGCGGTCAGCATGTCCAGCAGCGTGCCATCACCGCAGCCGACATCCAGCACCCTTTTCGAGGCAGGGATGAGGTCGGCGATGACCTGAAGATCGATGCGGGAATTGGGATCGGCGCTCATGATGTGAGCCCCCTGGCGCGGGCAGCAGAATCGACAAAGCCGCGGATGGCTGAAAACAGTTCCGGCTCGTCGAGCAGGAATGCGTCGTGCCCCTTGTCGGTCTCGATCTCTACAAAAGAAACGGACGCACCAGATGCGTTGAGCGCATGTACCAGAGCACGGCTTTCTTCGGTGGGGAAATGCCAGTCGCTGGTAAACGAAACAACGCAGAAGCGCGTCTTTGAGCCCTTGAACGCGTCGGACAACACCCCTCCATGGTCGGCAGCCAGGTCAAAATAGTCCATCGCCCGGCTGAGATAGAGATAAGAATTTGCGTCGAACCGGTCGACAAATGTCATGCCTTGATGGCGCAAATAGCTCTCGACCTGGAAATCGGCGTCGAAGGAGAAGGTCAGCTTTGACCGGTCCTGCAGGTTGCGGCCGAATTTGCGATGTAATGCGCTCTCCGACAGATAGGTGATGTGCGCGATCATGCGCGCGACCGACAGGCCTTTTTCAGGCCGCACGCCAGCGTCGAGGTAGCGACCGCCACGCCATTCGGGGTCTGCCATCACTGCCTGGCGGCCGGCTTCGTAAAAGGCAATGTTCTGCGCCGAATGGCGCGTGCCGGTGGCCATCGGCAGCGCGGCAAAGACGCGCTCCGGATAGGTCGACGCCCATTCCAGCACCTGCATGCCGCCCATCGAGCCGCCGATGACGCAGAACAGCTGGTCGATGCCGAGATGGTCGACCAGCATGGCCTGGGCCCGCACCATGTCGCGCACGGTGATGACCGGCAGGTCGAGCCCATACGCCTTTCCGGTGGCCGGATTGGTGGAGGCCGGGCCGGTCGTGCCCATGCAGGAGCCAAGCACATTCGCACAGATGACGAAATATCTGCCGGTATCGATGATTTTTCCGGGGCCGATGAGAACTTCCCACCAGCCGGGCTTGCCGGTAACCGGGTTGTCATTGGCGACGTGCTGGTCGCCGGTCAGCGCGTGGCAAACCAGCACAGCGTTTGAACGCGCATCGTTCAGCTCGCCATAGGTCTGGTAGGCGACCTGGAACGGCGACAGCACGACGCCGGCGTCCAGTATCAGCGGCTTGTCGGACCCGAAACGGACGACAGGGCTGGAAGGCTGATTGGCCTGATCGTTTTTTACTTTGACGCGCGCGGCGCTCATACGAGGTTACTCCCGCCAGCCGCTGCCCTTCCGGGCAACAAAAAACCGGCATTGCTTCGTCGCAAATGCCGGTGGAGGTCTGACCACGGCCCTTTAGCGACTTGTTTAACGTGGCTGCAAGCCGACCGGCCAAATCACCACGGGACAACATGTATCTAGAACCAAAGCCCGGATGGCGCAAGTGTTGCGCCATCCGGTACTCGCGCCTGGTCAATAACCGGATTTGATTTTCTCAAACTCGGCGATCATTCTGGTCTTCAATTCGATGGGCACCGGCGACTGGAACAGCGTCTTGTCGACAAATTTTTCAACATCGGCATAGCCCTTGGACTTGAGAACGTCCTGGTCGACCTGCTCCATCGCCTTGGCGTTACCATGGCCATAACCCCAGTCATTGACGAGGAACTTGGCCACTTCAGGATCATCATTGATGTCGGACAGGAATTCATAGGCCTTGTCCTTGCTGCCTGGCGCGTCCTTCAACATGACATAGCCGCACACCCAGGTGGAAAGACCCTCGGCCGTATCGCGGTTGATGACAAAGGGTTTGCCTTCATTGGCAAGCTGGGTGCCCGCATCGTTCCACGCCCAGGCGAGATCAACCTCGCCATTTCCCAGCGCCTGCTGGATCTCGGTCGTGTCAGTCCAGTAGAGGCGGACATTCTTGTGCACTTCGCGCAGGAAATCAGACGCCTGCTTGAATTGCTCATCGGTCATCATAGTCCAGTCCTTCAAACCGATGACCAGGCTGGCGAGTGCATAGGCGTCGTCGACATTATCGCCGATTGACACGCGGCCCTTGTATTTCGGGTCAGCGAAGGCTTTCAGCGAGGAGACCTCCTCGGGCTTGATCTTCTCGGAATTGTAGGTGAGCGCCGTGTTGCCCCAGTCCCACGGCATGAACCACGCCTTGCCATCAGCGGTGGTGGCGAGATCCTTCATCGCCATGATGCCCGGATTAAGGTCATTCCAGCCGGCAATCCTCGATGTATCGAGCTCCTGCAGCAAGCCCGCCTCTCGCCACTTCACCACGCTTTGCGAGCACGGGTGACCGAGATCAGTCTTGAACCCGGCGCGCAGCTTTTCAAACGCCTCATCCTCGTCGCCAAAGAAGGTAAAGGTGGGCGAGTCGCCAAATTTCTCGACATATTTTGGATGGAACTCAGGGGCTTCGTAGCCTGACCAGTCGAAGATCGTCAGTTCGCCGTCTTCGGCGAGCGCAAACGGCGCGGCCGAGGCCATCAATCCGGCCGCAAGAGCGGCGGTCAGGACCGTGCGTCTGGTGAAGCTTTTCATCATATGGTTCTCCTCTCGAATGTTCCCGATCGTTATCTGCAGTCTGTCGTTCAGGCGGCCCGGGGCGGTCTTGCGGCCGGCCGGCCGGGCGCGACACCATCACGCGTGAAATGTTTCGGAAAGATCGCGACAACATGCTCGATTGCCGCCTGATGCGCGTTCTCGCGATTGATGCCGTCGACATTGAGCATCAGCCTCAGCCACAGGCCTTCCAGCATCGACGACAGAGCCAGCGCGCTCTTTGCCGGATCAAGGTCGTAGCCGCCTTCGCGCGCCAGTGAGGCGCACAGGTCAATCATCGTGTTCTGGTAGGCCGCGTCAGTGGCCCCGCACAGCGCCTGATAGGTCGGCCGCGACTTGGCCTCGCCCCAGAAGGCGCACCATGCGGCGAGCTTTCGCTTTGAACAAACAGTGCGGTCAAAATCTGCCGCCACCACCGCCCACATGCGCTGCGCAGCGTCATCGCCGGCCTTGTCGAGCGCGCCGCGCCAATGGGCCGAATATTCGTCCGACATGTGCTTCAGCGTCGCAACGAGCAGCTTGTCCTTGGATTCGAAATGGAAGTTGACGATGCCGCGCGACAGGCCCGCGCCATCGGCGACATCGGCCATTGTGGTTTCGGAATAGCCGCGTTTGGCGAGTGAATCGATGGTCGCCTCGATCAGTTGCTGGCGGCGGATTTCTTTTGAGGCCTTGCGGCCCTTCTTCTCGGCTTCTGGCTCGTTTGCCGCCTGCTTCTGCTTGACCGCGTTGTCGCTCATATCACTCAATCTTCCGGCTTCACTGCACGCAGATGGGTCGGTCTGTGCTCACCTGAGTCAAGCACCTTTTGCATCGCCTCCCAGGTGGCAATGTTCTTCAACACATAGTCTTCGCCCACCGCGTTGGCCGCCTTCTGGAACAGCGGGCCTTTCAGGCGATCGAGTTCGGCGCGTGCAACGTCGCGGTACCAGGGGTTTCGGTCCTTGGTCTCCACATCGACAAAGCCGGTCTGCTCGAGCGCATCACGATATTGCGCCGGCGATTTCATATTGAACGACAGGCCCTCAGCGGCGACGTAGTCGAGCATGTCTTGCGACGGCGCGCCGCTGTGACCGATCAGCCAGTCGGATGCGGCAAAGGTGCCGCCGGGCTTCAGCACACGAAAGATTTCGGCAAACAGCGCGCCCTTGTCGTGCACGTGCAGGATCGCGTCTTTGGAGAAGACGATATCAAACGACGCATCGTCAAACGGCAGCGGTCCGGGCGGCGCCTGAACAAAGCTGGCGCGCGTGGTCTCGCCCAACAGCACTGCGCGGTCGATCGCGTGGCGGACCACAGGCTCCTCAACATCAAAGCCGGTGACACGCGCAGCACCGTGCTTGCGCAGAATGTGAAGCGTGACGCCGCCCGAGCCACAGCCGATATCGAGTACGGACCTGCCGGCAACGTTGACGCCATCCAGCACCTGGTCAACCTCATCCGGCCCGCCCGGCGACAACCAGCCTTCACCCCACAACACCTCAAGGAAGCGGATCGCCTTGTCGTCATATTCCGGGGCGTCGGCGGCGTGCTCGGTCATGACTCCGGTCTTGTATCTCCGATTGCCCAAAACCCTAGCGCAGCCACGACAAAAAGCAAGTTCCCTTGTTGAACGTTCATTCAACATGACTGGACAGAATGGCGAAAGCTGTGCCACGCTTGGTGCAGATGGAGCGGGAAACGCCATTGAAGACCTGGGATGTGATCGTCATCGGCGCGGGCCACAACGGCCTCGTCAATGCCTGTTACCTGCAACGCGCAGGACTCGACGTGCTTGTGGTGGAAAAGAACGGCTGGGTGGGCGGCGCGGCAACCAGCCGCGAACTGACGCCCGGCTGGCTCTATTCCAATTGTTCTTATGTCTGCTCGCTGTTCCGGCCAGAGATCATGCGCGACCTGGACCTGCCCAAACACGGCCTGCAGGTGATCCCCTATGAGGGCGGCGCGGTGTTTTCCCAGGACGGCGACTATCTCGCCTCCTATCGCGATCACGACGCCCACCGGCGCGAATTTGCCCGTTGGTCGCCGCGTGATGCCGAAGCCTATGAGCGCTACGCCCGCGACGTGACGCGGCAATGCCGCTTCATCCAGCCGCTCTTGATGCGCACTGCTCCAGATCCAACATCGCTGCGGCCGCGCGACCTCGGCGAACTGATGTTTCTCGGCAAAAAATTTGGCGGCCTGACACCGGAAGAAATGGCGCTGACGCTTCGTTTCTGGACCATGTCGATCTCGGATTTTCTGGACGAATATTTCGAGACCGGCATCATCAAGGCCAATCTTGCACTGTCGGGCATTATCGGCACGGCGCTCGGGCCAATGTCGCCCGGCACGGCTTACGTGCTGCTGCACCATTACATGGGCGAGGTCGATGGCTCGGTCGGCGCGTGGGGCTATGCGCGCGGCGGCATGGGCGCGGTGACCAAGGCGCTGGCCGCCTCGTTTGAAGCCGCCGGCGGCACGATCCGCACAGGGGCCGGCGTCGAGCGAGTGCTGGTGAAGAACGGCGCTGCGGCCGGCGTCGTGCTGAGCGATGGCGAGGAAATCCGCGGCAAGACAATCGTCTCCAATCCCGACGTCAAGCGCACCTTTCTCAAGCTGGTCGAGGAGAAGGAACTGCCCGGCCCGTTTCTGCGCCGGGTGAAGAATTTCAAGATCCGCGGCTCGTCGGGCAAGGTGAACATCGCGCTCGATTCCATACCGGACTTTCCGGCGCTTCCAAAAGGCTCGCCATGCCTGAAAGGCGACATGCATTTTACAGACACAGTCGAGCGCATGGAGCGTGGCTATGACGACTGGAAGGCCGGGCGTTTTTCAGCAGATCCGTTCCTCGACATGGTGATCCCGACAACGCTTGATCCGACCATGGCCCCGCCCGGCAAACACTTCATGAGCTGCTTTGTCCAATATGCGCCGCCAAAGATCGAAGGCCGCGACTGGACCGACGCCGACCGCGACGCGTTCGCCGAAACCGTGATCTCGCAGATCGCAGACTATTCGCCCGGCTTCCGTGACCGCATCGTGCATATGGAAGTGCGCACGCCGCGCGAGATCGAGGCCGAAGTCGGCCTGACCGAAGGCAATATCTTTCAGGGCGAACTGACGTTTGACCAGTTGCTGTTCAATCGGCCGGTGCCCGGCTACGCACAATACCGGTCGCCCGTGCGCGGGCTCTATATGTGCGGCTCGTCGACCCACCCCGGCGGCGGCGTGATGGGCGCGCCCGGACGCAATGCGGCAGCCGAAATGCTGCGTGACCTGAAGCAGCCGAACCACGCCATGAGCGACGCCCATGACGTCATTTGATCGCTATGACGCTATCATCATCGGCGGCGGCCACAACGGGCTGGTCTGCGCCGCCATGCTTGGAAAAGCCGGCCAGCGCGTGCTGGTGCTGGAGGCGGACAATGTGCTGGGCGGAGCCGCGCGGACCGAAGAATTCTTCCCCGGATACAAGGCCTCGACCGCACATCTGCTCAACCGTCTGCACCCCGATGTGGTGAAGGCGCTGGGGCTGGATGTGGGCGCGGCAACACCCGCGCCGACCGCCCTGCTCTCCCCGGACAAGCCGCCGATCATCCTGCATGGCGCGTGGGGCGAACGGATCGAGGGCGCAATCAGCGAATCCGAGAAGGCCAATTTTGCCGCCATGCGGGCGCAGCTGATCCGCTATGCTGCGATCCTGAAGCCGTTCCTGACCCGCAACCCACCCGACCTGCACGGCATGGCGCTGACCGACAAGTTGGCATTCGGCGGCGCGGGACTGGCGCTGAAACGGCTCGGCAACGAGGACATGCGCGACTTCCTGCGCATGATGCTGATGAACGTCCATGACGTCGCTGACGAACATCTGACCGACGACAGATTGAAGGGACTGCTGGCATTTGAGGCGGCGCTCGGCAGTCACTTGGGACCACGCTCACCGACTTCGCTGCTCGGGCTCTACTATCGCCTGACAGGTGAAGCCGGCGGCCAGACCGGCGCGCAGATCATTCCGTCCGGCGGTATGGGCTCGATAGTGGAGGCGATCGCCAATGCAGCGCGCGAGACCGGTGTCGAGATCAGAACAAGCGAGCCCGCCGCACGGATCGTCATTGAAAAAGGCCGTGTGCTCGGCGTCGAGACTGCCGCCAGCGGACTGATCGTCTCCAGCACGGTCATCTCGGCAATCAATCCACGCACGGCGCTGCTTGATCTGGTTGGCGCTCCGGAGCTGGACACCGGCGTGGTGCGCAAGGTGAAAAACATCCGCATGGAGGGCAATGTCGCCAAACTGCATCTGGCGCTGTCGGCGCTGCCCGAATTCCCCGGCCTACGGGCCGAAGCATTGGCCGGACGGCTACTGATTGCTCCCTCGGCAGACCATGTCGAACGCGCCTTTAACCCGGCAAAATATGGCGAATTCTCGCCTGAGCCGGTGATGGAAGTGACTTTGCCCAGTGTGTCTGATCCATCGCTTGCACCAGCGGGCGGCGCGGTCCTGTCGGCCAATGTCGTGTATGCGCCCTACCGGCTGAAAGAAGGCTGGGACAAGGGCAAGGCAAAATTCCTGAAAGCCATCATGACGGTGCTGGAGGCGCATGCGCCCGGCATTGGCAAGCTGGTTCAGCATGCCGAACTATTGACGCCCGCCGACATCGAGCAGCGATACCGCATGCCGGGCGGCCACTGGCATCACGGCGAATTGCAGGTCGATCAGATGCTGCTCAACCGGCCGTTTTTTGGTGCGGAACAATATGCTGCGCCGGTCGACGGGCTCTGGCTGGCGTCCGCCGGCTCGCATCCCGGCGGCGGCGTGTCAGGCGCGCCGGGGATGAATGCCGCGCGGGCGGTGATGCGGGGGCGGAGATGAGAGACATATTGGTTTGCCCCCTCCACCACTTCGTCGTCCCCCTCCTCCGTAAACAGGGGAGGATCTGCGTTGCGGACGGCCTCGACCGATATCCTCCCCTGCAAAGCGGGGGAGGGGGACCACGAAGTGGTGGAGGGGGCGAGACATGAAAACACCCTCTCGCAAATCCACCCAGTTGCACATCGAACAACTGCGTCTCGAAACGCCGTTCCACCCGCGCCTCGCAGCACTGTCGCAGCAGAACGACTGGTATTCGTGGGCCGGCTACAAAGCCCCGCATTCGCTGTGGGACGAGGAGATGGAATATTTCGCCATCCGCTCGCAGGCGGGCGTCTTCGACATTTCGCCAATGGTGAAATACCGGATTGAAGGCCCGGGCGCGGAGGCGTTTCTCAACCGGCTCACCGTGCGCAATGTCGCCAGGCTGAAACCCGGCCGCGTGCACTATACCGCCTGGTGCAACGACGAAGGCCATGTGCTGGACGACGGCACCCTGTTCCGGCTCGGGCCAGACCTGTTCCGCCTTTGCTGTCAGGAGCGGCACCTGCCCTGGCTGCTCGACAGTGCCATCGGTTTTGACGTGACGATCCGGGAGGAAACGGCGGAAATCGCCGGGCTTGCCTTGCAGGGGCCGACCTCCTGCGCGGTGCTGAAGGCGGCCGATTTTGCCGGCATTGAGGCGATGAAACCGTTCGACATTCGCGAATTTGCCATCGGCAAGACGCCGGTCACGGTTTCGCGCACCGGCTTCACCGGCGATCTGGGTTATGAGCTGTTTGTCACCGCAAAAGACGCGCTCAAACTGTGGGATCACCTGTTTGCGGCGGGCGCCGTCCACGGCATCCGCGCCATCGGCTACACCGCGCTGAACCGGGCGCGCATTGAGGCAGGCTTCATCGTCGCCAATGGCGATTTTGTCACCGCCGAACACGCGATCCGCGCCGACCGGGTGCGCATGCCAGACGAAATCGGCCTGGACTGGCTGATCGACTTTGACAAGCCGCATTTCAATGGCCGTCGCGCGCTGCAAAAGGCGCGGGCAGAACGCTCGCTTGGCCACGTTCTGGTGGGGCTGGAAATCGAGGGCAATGTGCCCGCCGAACACGCCATCGTCTACCACCGCAAGACAAAGGAAGTCGGGCTGGTGACGGCGGCAATCTGGTCGCCGACCGCCAAGCGCAACATTGCGATTGCCAGCCTGACGCGCCCGTTTGGCGTGGACAGGAATGACGACCTCTGGGTCGAGATCTATGCAATGCGCGAACTGCAATATGTGAAGTTGATGAAGCGGGCAAAGATCGTGGAGCGGCCGTTCGTCAAGCTGGCGCGCCGCACCGCCACGCCGCCGGCTGATCATTGAGATGGCCAACGACCCCGACCTTGCCGAAAACTGGGCGCTGGTGAACACGCCGCTCGGCGAGGAATGGTCAGGCCGGGCGCGCTATGCTGCGGCAATGTATTTCCACAAGCGTGGCGACATGGGACACGAGGCGCTGGAGGTCTACCGCCTCTGTTCGCGGCTGGACTATCAGGACCCGCTGGCCATCATGCGCGACCGCGGTGTGGGCAAGAGGTGGCTGGAGCGTCTGGCGAACGCTACTTCTGCTCCGGATGCGCCACGACCTGACGGCCAAAGTCCGGCACGTCCACGTCCTGGCCGGCGTCGATGATTGATCGCCGCACGGCGCGGGTACGGGTGAACAGGTCGAACAATTCGTCGCCCTTGCCCCAGCGGATCGCCTTTTGCAGATAGGCGAGGTCTTCGGAAAACCGCGCCAGCATTTCCAGGATCGCGTCCTTGTTATGCAGGCACACATCGCGCCACATGGTCGGATCAGACGCTGCAAGACGGGTAAAATCGCGGAAACCCGACGCAGCGTATTTGATGACCTCGCCCTCGGCGATTTCTTCCAGATCGCTCGCCGTGCCAACGATATTGTAGGCGATGATGTGCGGCAGGTGCGAAACAATCGCCAGCACGCGGTCGTGATGGTCGGCGTCCATGACATCGGTAGACGAGCCACAGGCGCGCCAGAAGGCGACCAGCCGTTCGAGCGCCTCGGGATCGGTGTCGGCCAGCGGCGTAAAGATGCACCAGCGGTTTTCAAACAGGGTCGCAAAGCCCGAATCCGGACCGGACTTTTCCGTGCCCGCCAGCGGGTGTCCGGGGATGAAATGCACGCCTTCGGGCATGTGCGGAGCCATCTGGGCGATGACCGAACGCTTGGTCGAGCCGACATCGGTGACGATGGCGCCGCGCTTGAGGCCGGGCGCAATTTCGGCGGCGACCGCGCCTGACGAGCCGACCGGCACCGACACGATGACCAGATCAGCGTCGGCAACCGCCATTGCTGGGTCAGCGGTGTAGCTGTCGCCGAGGCCGAGTTCTTCGGCGCGGCGTAGAGTCGACTGGCTGCGTGTTGAGATCGAGACGTGGCCGGCCAGCCCTTCGCGCTTGATGACGCGAGCGAGCGACGAGCCGATCAGGCCGATGCCGATCAGCGCGATCTTGTCGAACAATTTGGTCATTTCAGAAAGTCTTTCAGCGCAGCGACGACGCCGCGATTTGCGTCTTCGGTGCCGATGGTCATGCGCAAGGCGTTCGGGAACCCATAGGCAGCGACACGGCGCAGCACATAACCACGCGCTGTCAGATAGTCGTCGGCCTTTGCCGCCGAATGCGCCTCGTCCGCCGGGAAATGAATCAGCACAAAATTGCCGACCGATGGCGTGACGGTCAGGCCAAGCTTGGTCAGTTCGGCAGACACCCAGGGCAGCCATTTCTCGTTGTGATTCACCGACGCTTCGATGTGGGCGCGGTCGCGGATGGCTGCGACCCCAGCCTCGATGGCCGTCGCATTGACGTTGAACGGGCCGCGCATGCGATTGAGCGCATCCGTGATGTGCGATGGCGCATAACACCAGCCGAGCCGCGTGCCGCCCATGCCGTGCACCTTGGAGAAGGTGCGGGTCATGACAACGTTCTCATTGCTGGAGACGAGTTCGATGCCCGCCTCATAGTCGTTGCGGCGGACATATTCGGCATAGGCCGCATCCAGCAGCAGGATGACGTTTGACGGCAGCGCAGCATGGAGGCGGCGCACTTCGTCGAACGGGATGTAGGTGCCGGTCGGATTGTTCGGATTGGCAAGGAAGACGATCTTCGTTTTCGGCGTGACCGCAGCGAGGATCGCGTCGACATCGGCCGTGATGTTGGTTTCGTTCACCTTCACCGGCGTTGCACCCGCAGCGCGGATATAGATCTCGTAGACCAGAAATCCGTGCTCGGTGTAGATCGCCTCGTCGCCAGGCGACAGATAGGTCTGGGCGATCAGGCCGATGATCTCGTCCGACCCGTTGGAGCAGATGATATTGGCCGGGTTCAGCCCATAGGTCTCGCCGATCGCCTCGCGCAATTTGGTCGCCGAACCGTCTGGATAGAACTCCATCTTGCCAGCAGCCATCCGGGCCGCCTCCTGCGCGTTTGGAGACGCGCCAAGCGGATTTTCGTTGGACGACAGCTTGTGCAACTTCACCCCGGAAGGCACGGCGCTCTTGCCGGGCACGTAAGCAGCGATGTCCATCACACCTTGTTTTGGCTGGGGGCGTTTTGCGGCTGTCATGATGTAGTTCCCAATAGAAGCCAGCCGTTTAGACCCTTTCAGGATCAAATGGAAACAGTTCTGTTTCCTCGATGACGAAGCAACCGCAAGGATGGTGGCGAAGGACAGGCCGGTGACCCGAATTTCCTCCGTCAAAACGATTCCAATTGGGCCTGAAAGGGTCTCGCAAAGCCGTGCGGAGGACGCAAAGGGAGGCTGTGGCCTGGTTTGACTTGGCTGTCCGGCCGCGTGAAATTGCGGCCGGGGGGATTCGCAGACGGACACAGCATGACAGATGACATCCAGCGCCGCGTGCCGGTGACAATCTCCGCTGATGACTACGCCAACGCCAACCGGCGGCACACCCTCAAGAACAGCCTGAAACCCATCCCGATGCTGGTCTGGCTGGCAGCACTTGCCGGCTTTGGCTGGGCAATCATGCAGCAGCCGGCGCGGGCCGCATTCGGCGTTCCGTCAGACTTTTTTGTCGGCGCGCTGGGCGGATTTCTGCTGCTGCCCTTCCTGTTCTATTTTGTGGTTTCTCCATTCACCGCGCGCCGGACTTACGCCAGGCAGAAGACGCTGCAGCAGCCGTTTGAGTTTTCCTGGTCAAATGCCGGATTCAGCACCGCCAACGAGAATGGCGACTGGAAGGTGAAATGGACGGATTTCTACAGCTGGGACGAGGACAAGCACGTCTTCCTGTTTTACCAGAGCCCGCGTCTGTTCAACATTCTGCCAAAGCGAGCGCTGAGCGAGGCGCAGATCGCCGACGTCCGAAACACGGTAGTTGCCGCGCGGGGAAAATAGGCAAGCCCTAATCCGCCAGCGCTACCAGCGCGTCAGGATCGAACGCCAGCCGCACCGGCGCACCGACCGGCAGATCGTCGGCGCCGAAATTGTTGGTCTCGGTCACCGACAGCGGCGCATCGACGCCGGACAACTCCACCACAAGATGGGTGATCTCGCCAAAGTAGTGGCGCTCGATCACCTTGCCCCTGACCTCGTGCTCGGATTTGTCATCGTCCCACAGGATGCGCAGGCGCTCGGGCCGGATGCCGAGCGTCGCTTCCCTGCCCTTCGCCTGATAGCCGCGCGGCTTGTCGGCGGTAACGCGGCCGAAGGCTTTGGTGTCGACGACGATTTCATTGGTCCGGTCTTCGATCAAATCGGCGCTGACAAAATTCATACCGCCGAGGAAGTCCGCGACCTGCCGGTTGACCGGTTTTTGATAGATCTCTTTCGGACTGTCGACCTGGGTGATGCGGCCGCCAAACATCACCGCGATGCGGTCAGACATGGCCAGCGCCTCATACTGGTCGTGCGTGACCAGAATGAAGGTGATGCCGACCGCCTGCTGCAACTTGCGCAGTTCGACCTGCATCTGCTCGCGCAGCTTCTTGTCGAGCGCCGACAACGGTTCGTCCAGCAGCAACACCTTTGGCCGCATGACGAGCGCGCGCGCCAACGCCACACGTTGCCGCTGGCCGCCAGACAGTTCGGTTGCGCCACGGTCATGCAGCCCGCCAAGCGACACCATCTCAAGCGCCTCGTCGACGCGGCGCTTTTCCTCTGCCGCGCCAAGCTTCTGCTTCTTCAGCCCATAGGCGACATTCTCGCCGACTTTCAGATGCGGAAAAATCGCGTAGGACTGGAAGACCATATTGGTAGGCCGCGCATTCGCCGGAATCCCCGCCATCGGCTGGCCGTCAATGGCAATTGTTCCAGAGGTCGGATTGTCGAAACCGGCGATCATGCGCAGCAGCGTGGTCTTGCCACAGCCGGACGGCCCGAGCAGCGAAAAGAACTCGCCCTCGCGGATGGCGAGGCTCGCCTTGTCGAGCGCCAGGAACGCGCCATAGGCGCGCGTCACATTGTCGATCTCGATCATTGGACGGGAGCCGGGATCAGGCATACACGCCTCCACTCGAATTGGTTCGTTTCTCGGCGCGGCGGCGCATGATTTCGGCGATTGTCAGCAGCACGACCGAAAACACCAGCATCAAGGTGCCGAGCGCCAGCACGCCGGGCAGCTTGGCGGCAAAGCGCAACTGCCCCCAGACATAGACCGGCAGGGTGGCGTCGTTGCCGCCGAGGAAAAACGCCATGATGAAATCGTCGAGCGAGATGGTGAAGGCGACCAGCAGGCTGGAAATGATCGCCGGCGTCATCATCGGCAAGGTCACACGCCGGAACGTCCCCCAGCCGGTTTCGCCAAGATCGGCAGACGCCTCTTCAAGGCTGCTGTCAAAACCCTCGAAACCGGAGATCAGCACCGAGATCGAATAGGGAATGCAGATCAGCACGTGGCCCATGGTGACCGTGAGCAGTGACAACGGCATGCCTGCCGCCAGAATGATGATGATGAGCGACACCGCGACAATGATCTCGGGCATGATGAGCGGCGCCATGATGAGGCCTTGCATGGCGCGCTGGCCACGGAACCGGTAGCGGGTGACGGCGCGCGCGGCGCAAATACCGAGAATGGTGGCGAGCAATGAGGCCGACACGCCGACCATCAGACTGTTCCAGGCGGCGTCAATCAGCGCCGGCGTGCGCGGCAGGCCCGCGTACCACTTGGTGGTGAAGCCGGACAGCGGGAACGTCGGCGTCGGCGAATTGTTGAACGAGAAGATCGGCAGCAACGTCACCGGCAGGTAGAGAAAGACAATGAAAGCCAGTGCATATCCTGTCAGCCAGCCGCTCGCGCCACGCCGCGCCGCACTCATCGGAACGCCCTCACCAGCCGCCGCAACGCAAAGACGGTGAGCCCCGCCATCGCGCAAACCGCGATCATGGTCGTCACCGACAAAGCCGCCCCCAGCGGCTTGTTCATCGCCCGGCTGAATTGCGCCTGGATAGCGTTGGCGATCATCACCCCATCTGACCCGCCGACAAGCTTTGGCGTGACATAGTCGCCGACCGTCGGGATCATCACGATTAGCAGCGCCGAGACAACGCCCGGCATCGACAATGGCAGCGTCACACGGAGAAAGGAACGGATTGGCCCATCGCCAAGATCGGTTGCGGCCTCGATCAGGGTGCGGTCGACCTTTTCGAGCGAGACAAAGATCGGCAGGATTGCGAAGGCCACCCAGGCATGAGTCAGCGTGATGAGCACGGCAGTTGAATTGTAGAGAAAGGCCGTCGACGGTTCGTCGATGATGCCGATGCCGAGCAGGCCGGCATTGAGCACGCCGTTGTATCCGAGCACCACTTTCCAGGCCATGACGCGCAGCAGATAACTGGTCCAGAACGGAATGGTGATGAGGAAAAGCAAAAGGTTCTTTCTCTGCCCGCCATGAAACGAGATGTAGTAGGCAACCGGATAGGCGAGCATCACCGTCAACACGCTGACCGTGAACGAGATCACAAGCGATCGGACGAGCAGATCCTGATAGATCGGCTCGAACAGTGCCTGCCGGTAGTTTTCCAGCGTCAGCGTCCGATCGATCTCGAGATAATTCTGCGTCCAGAACGAATGGGCGATGACGACCAGAATCGGCAGGCCAAGCATGAACAGCGCGAAAAGGAAGGGCGGCGCAATCAGCGTGTAGCCCTTGCCTTCATCTGACTTGAAAAATGACGTGCGATGAGCTGACGCATGGGAGGCGGCCGACCGGAGTTCCGCCGCCGTCATCTAGACGCCCTCGCCCGAAGCGCAGCTCATTGAAAGCAGCGCCGCGGAATGCAGACGAAACAGGTCTGACAGCTCGTCTTCGCTCATATCTCGATCCTGCCGCGGCAATTAGAGCCACGCAATGGGAATAGCGGGATCACACTTCAAAGTGAGATTGAAATCAAGCAAAAACTCTGACAAGTTGATTGAACGGACATTCAATACAGGACGAATTATGTATTGTTTTCCATCATTTTACCAATGCAGCATGTGATTTTCTGCTTACAATCATGGAGGCCGGCATGGCGGCGGTTAAGCAAAGTCAGGCAAGTGCCGGATCGGCCGGAGAGGACCTGGCAGAACGCGCGGCGCGCCATCTGGTGCAGCCCTGGCCGACCGCAGGCGAGATCGGCGCTGAATCACGCACGGTCGTCAATGATGGCGAGGGCATCTACATCCACGACGCTGACGGCAAGCGCCTGATCGACGGGCCTGCCGGCATGTGGTGCGTCAATGCCGGCCATCGCCGCGCCGAACTTGCCGACGTGATGCGCGACCAGGCGATGCAGCTCTCCTACAACACGCCCTGGTATACGACGAGTGAGCCATCGGTCGACCTGTCCGAGCGGCTGGCGGCAATTGCGCCGGGCGACCTGAACCATGTGTTCTACACGACCGGCGGATCGTCAGCAGTGGAGACTGCACTGCGCTTTGCCCAGTTCTACAACAATGTGCGCGGCCGCCCGGACAAGAAGATGATCCTGTCGCGCGCTGGCGCCTATCACGGCTCGACCTATCTGTCGGCATCGCTGAACGGCCGCCCGCGCGACCGCGACTGGATGGACGGGGCCGACCAGATGGTGGTGAAACTGTCATCGCCCAATCCGTTCCGCCGGCCCGGGGGCATGAGCGTCGAGGCGTTTTCAGATTTCCTCGTTGATGAGTTCCGCGACACCATTGCCCGCGTCGGCGCAGACAAGATCGCCGCCTTTGTCGGCGAACCGGTGCAGGCTTCCGGCGGCGTGATCGTGCCGCCAGACAACTATCTGCCGCGTATAGCAGAACTGTGCCGCGCCAACGACATTCTCTACGTGTCTGACGAAGTGGTGACTGCGTTTGGACGCCTCGGCCATGTCTTTGCGTCAAAGGACGTGTTTGGCGTCGAGCCAGACATGATCACCTTCGCCAAGGGCGTCACATCCGGCTATTTCCCGCTCGGCGGGGTGATGATCTCCGACCGGCTGTTTGAGGATCTGCGCAAATCAAACCACCCGGACGCGATGTTTGCGCATGGCCTGACCTATTCAAGCCATCCGGTCGGCTGCGCCGTGGCGCTAAAAAACCTCGACCTGCTGGAAGGCGGTATTCTCAAGCACGTGGCCGATGTCGCCCCGTATTTCCAGACGGAGCTGAAGACGCTGGAAGAACTGCCGCTGGTCGGCGAGGTACGCGGGCTCGGGCTGATGGCCTGTGTCGAATGTGTCGCAGACCGGGTAAGCAAGAACCCGCTGACACTGGACAATGAGGTTGGCAAACGCATCGACGCTCATTGTCAGGACATGGGGCTGCTCGTGCGGCCGCTCATCAACATGTGTGTGATGAGCCCGCCCTTGATCATCACCCGCCCGCAGATCGACGAGATGGTGGCGATCCTGCGCAAGGGGATTGAGCTGACACAGGACGACCTGCGCCGGGAAGGACTTTGGAGGGGGTAGCAACGGATATCTGTGAACACCGGACACGAAGCGCGATTACGTTCGCGCCTCGCATCTCGGTCTGTTCAGGCCGGGAATATTATGTAATCTGGAAGGCCATGTGATGTAACGCATCAACGGGACCTTCATGAGCGACGAAGCGCCGGTCACCAATAATAGTCCGTTTCTCAGCTTTCTCTTTCTCGCTGCAAATTTTGGGCTGCTTGTGATTTCGATCAACATGGCCGTCGGCGCACACTATCATCCCAATGCAGCTTCCTCGCCATACGCCGGATGGATGTTCTACTCAGCAATTCTGTTCTCCGCCGTTGCCTTTGTTCTGACGATTGCCTTCCTCGTCCTGCGCAAAAAGCCTATCAGGCGGCACTTTCCGCGCATTCTGGCGACCGTTTTCGGAGCTGAAGTCCTCTGCGCCGCAGCGATCCTTTTTCTGGTCGAACCGGTTCCAGATTCATTCACCCAATATGCCGGCAACGACGCCTATCGAGTTCCAAGCGTCTACACGCAACGGCAGGGCGGCAAGCCCGGTCCGAAATCAGAAGTCAACCTCAGCTACTGTTACGACGACTGGAGCGGCTACTACGAAAGGCAGGGCAAGCTGGGATACTGCCGTACGGTTGATACGACGCTCTCCCGGGAGGACATTACGTCATATTTCGACGCCTATTTTCAGCTTGACCACGAATGGAGCATCCCACGGGACGGCGACAGGATCACCGATCTTGCTGCCCTCGCAGAGAAAATGGAAAAATCAGACGCCGATATCGGACCCGGCTTGGCGGCTTATACGTCGTCTCCTGCAAAGCCCGCGAGCGCGGCAAGAGCGTTTTATCTCGTCCTGGACGATCGAGGACAGATAACCCTGTTGGCCAAATGCGGAGTGGGCGGTCAGTCTTGCCGGATCTTGTCGAAATCCGACGCGGGACTGCTGGCCTTCAGCTATGACGACGGCCAGAAATTTGACTACACGGCGTGGAAGGAGCGCGAGCGAAAAATCTTCGACATGATCGCATCATGGCAGCGCGAGCCAATCCAGAGCGCTGCGCGCTAGGCTCCGACCCGGCGCCCGATGAGCCGCTACTTTCGGCTTGCCAGCGCCTCGTTCAGCCCCGAAATGTCTTTCTCATCAGGCGCATTTTCCAATGTCAGCACCGGCAGAACCGCACGCAGATGGTCGTGATGGGTGCGCACGCCATATTCGAGGTCGGACAGATAAAAGCCTTCGAACGCTTCTGACGTCATCGACTCGTTTGACCATTCCGACAGCTTGACGTCTTCCGCCATGGTGTCGCGGTCGATACGGAAGGCGAGGTAGCGGGCTGCGGCCTGCTCGCGGCTCTCGTCTGCATATTTGTAAATCGCGCCACGAAGCATGGTCTCGCCAGTCGAGATCGGGAATTCCTGATAGAATTGCACCGATTCCGGTTGCACCGAAATCACCGCATTAGGAAAGATGCCGTAGTAGACCCAGGCCTCTTTCAGCGTGTCGGGAAGATGGTCCGGGCGTGGCGCGATTTTCACATAATTCTTGACGCTCCAGCGGCGGCCGGCATGCGGATTGTAGGTGGCGAAAGAGCGTGAAACGCCGTCGACAAACGGCTCGTCGAAATAGGTCGAGCCATAGAGATCCTGCAGCGCCGGATGTGCCATCGCGACGTGATAGCCTTCATTGTCAACGTCACGCACCGACTTCCAATTGACGTTGGAGACTGATGTCCAGACGCCCGTGGTCGGCACCATGTGCTCGACATTGTAGTGCGAAAGCTCCTCCGCATGCGGCGCCATCAGTTCCGCCACTGACGGCTGCGGGCCAGCCCGGAAGCGGATGAAGATCAGCCCCATCCAGATTTCCAGATCAAGCGGTCTCAGGCCAAATTCGGTCTTGTCGAGTTCGGGAAATGTACCCGGCCGCGCCGCGCCGCGCAGCGTGCCATCAAGATTGTAGACCCAACCGTGGAACGGACAGACAAGTGCATTCTTGCAAGAGCCCTTTTCGTCGGCGACGACCCGGGAGCCCCGATGGCGGCACATATTGTGAAAGCCGCGCACCACGCCGTCCTTGCCGCGGACAACCAGCGCGCGTTCTCCGACCACGTCCATGGTCAGATAGTCGCCAGCTTCCGGCACATCGGACACGTGGCCGACGATCTGCCAATGAGTGCGAAACAGATGCTCTTTCTCAAGGTCGAGAAGGGCGCTGGAGTGGTAGGCCCAGCCAGGAAGTCCACTGCGGTCCCAGTCGTTCGGGACGGCCACATCACCGGCGTGATGGGTCATGGTCGCTCTCGCTTCTTATTGAATGCTCATTCAATATAGCCATAATTATCAATTGATTGCAATGGGTTGTGGAAACCGGCGTCTTCGCAAGAGGGATAGGCTGGATCCCCTGCCCGCAAGAATGGCCCGTCAAAAATGTCAGATTCTGCCGGAAAATCTGGATGTTAGCCGGCGTCGCGAGGGGTCGCGGAACGAAAGCGCCGCGTCTCGCGAACCGGAGCTTGAGCGCCCTCCACGGCCTTCAATCTCAATCGCACAATCCGGTTCTTTTCACGCTTCAGGACAGTGAAGCGTTTGCCGTAGAAGGTGAATGCCTGCTTCTCGTCCGGAATCGACATCGACTCGTGGATCACCAGGCCGGCAACCGTCGTCGCCTCGTCGTCAGGCAGGCTCCAGTCAAGCGCGCGGTTCAAGTCGCGGATCGGCACGGAACCATCCACGATGATCGAGCCATCGGCCTGCTGGCGCACGCCTTGAATGTCGATGTCGTGCTCGTCGGCGATGTCTCCGACGATTTCCTCGATAATGTCTTCCAGTGTCACCAGCCCCTGCACTTCGCCATATTCGTCAACGACGATGGCCATGTGTGCCTTGCGGCGCAGAAAAGCGCTCAGCTGGTCCTGCAAATTGGTGGTATCGGGTACGAACCACGGCTTGGCCGCGACCTTGACGATGTCGAGCTTTGAATAATCGTTGCCGAGCTCGTTGAGTTCGCGCAGCAGCGCCTTTGCATGCACGACGCCGACGATATTGTCATTGGTGTCGCGCCACACCGGCATACGTGTGTTGGGGCTTTGCAGGATTTCGGCCACAAGCTGCGCCGGCGGCGTATCGGCGTCGACCATACGCATTGCCGTGCGGTGGATCATAATGTCGGAGACTTCGAGCTCTGCCAGGTCGAGCAGACCGCCGACACGGTCACGGTCGGCTTTGACAACCGCGCCTTCGCGGTGCAGCTCAGCCAGCGTCCCGCGCAGTTCGTCATGCGCCGAAAGCGTTGGTCCGGTGCGTTCGATCTCGTAACCGAAACGGGCAAGGATAGATCGGCCAAACAGCGCGGCGGCAGTCGCAAGCACAGCAATCGTGGCCGCAGCAACAGCGATCCACGGCAGCGGCGTCATGCGGCGAGACTCTGTTCGAGGAAAGCCAGAACTTCGGACGACGGCACGTCTTTCGCAATAAAGGACTGGCCGACGCCGTGTGTCAGAATGAACGTGAGTTTCCCGCGCGAAACCTTCTTGTCCTGACCGATAAAGCCGAGCAGCGCCTCGGCACCCGGCATGTCGCCCGGCACGTCAGAAATACGGGTCGGCAGACCAACGGCCTTCAAGTGACGCTCGACACGGGCTGCATCATCGGGGCTGCAAAGGTTAAGCCGCGCCGAAAAGCGATGCGCCAGCGCCATGCCGATGGCGACGCCTTCGCCATGCACAAGGCGGGCGGAATCGTAGCTGGTCGCCGCTTCCAGCGCGTGGCCAAATGTGTGGCCGAGATTGAGCAGCGCCCTGTCGCCGGTTTCAAACTCGTCGCGCGCCACGACATCGGCCTTGGCCTGGCAGGAAGTGGCGATGGCCTGCGCGCGCGCGGGGCCGCCGTCAAACACCTCGCGCCAGTTGACTTCCAGCCAGGCAAAGAACTCGGGGCGGTCGATCAGGCCGTATTTCGCGACTTCGGCATAGCCGGCGCGGAATTCGCGTTCCGGCAAAGTGTCAAGCGCGGCCGTATCGGCCAGCACCAGCCGCGGCTGCTGGAAAACGCCGACAAGGTTCTTGCCGCGCCCTGTATTGATGCCGGTCTTGCCTCCCACGGACGAATCGACCTGCGCCAGCAGAGACGTTGGCATCTGGATGAAATTCATGCCGCGCCGCACGATCCCGGCCGCAAATCCCGCCAGATCGCCGATAACGCCGCCGCCCAGCGCCACCACCGCATCGCCACGCTCGAGCCGCGCGCCAAGCACGCCGTCGACGACCGTTTGCAGGTGCTCAAAGCTCTTGGTCTTTTCGCCGGCGGGCAAAATGATCGGATGCGCGTCAACGCCTGTGGCCTGAAGGCCGCGCGTGACCGTATCGAGATGAGTGGCTGCCACATTCTCATCAGTCACGACAGCAACACGCGCGCCCGGCAACACTCTAGCAATGTGGCCGCCTGCCCGCTCCAGCAGTCCGGCCCCGATCAGAATGTCGTAGCCGCGCTCGCCCAGCGCTACCTGCACCCGCACCGGCTGATCTTTTGTCTCAACGGTCATGTCGGGCGCTCGTTCTGCAGCCATTCTGTAATCGAAGCGATCACCTCGGCCATGATTTCCTCGCGCTTCGCATCACGCGTCTGTACGGTGATGTCGGCGAGCCCATAAGTCGGGTATCGGTCGTTCATCAGCTTTTGCATCACGCCGCGCGGATCAGCGTTCTGCAGCAGCGGCCGATTGGGCTTGCGCGCCACCCGCGCCATCAGCGTATCGAGATCAGCCTTGAGCCAGACTGAAACCCCGTCAGCCGCCACTGCCGCTCGGGTATTTGCGTTCATGAAAGCGCCACCGCCGGTGGACAGAACCTGCGGTCCGTCCTTGACCAGCCGCCCTATGACCCGTTCTTCCAGCGCGCGGAACTCCGGCTCGCCATAATGTTCGAACAGTTCCGGCACGGTCATGCGCGAGACCGTTTCAATTTCGTGGTCGGAATCGATGAATGGCAGGCCGAGCGCCTGCGCCACCTTGCGGCCGATCGCCGTCTTGCCAGCGCCCATCAGCCCGATGAACACGATCGAACGATTGCCCAGCCGATCGATCACATCGGCGGGAACAACGAGCGGCGCTTCCGTCATTGCGTCCATCGTGGGCGGTTTTCCATTGCCGCGTAACGACATCAAAAGCGGTTTGGCGTCAAGTTGGCGATGTGGCGCCGCTCGGAAGTTGTGGACGTCTTGATCCGAAAGCGCTGGCCATTCATAAGCTGTCTTTGAACCAGCCAATAAAATTGGGCGGCACATGCCGACACTTACGCGTTTTCTGGCGGTCGTCGCCTTGATCTGCGCTGTCATCTACGGCGTAGTGTTTTCGCTTGCGACCTTCGTGACGCCCAACACTGCCGAGATTTCCGAGCGCATCCCGTTGAAAAAGCTGGAAAACCGATGAGGGGTGCGGCGCTTGTCGAGTCATTTCTGGAAATGATGAGCGTCGAACGCGGCGCCAGCGAAAATACGCTGGCCGCCTATCGCCGCGATCTTGAAGACGCGCAACAGAACATGACGGCCGGCATTGTCCAGGCCTCGGCTGCTGATGTGCGCGCCTATGTCAGCGGTGTAGCGGCGCGCGGCTTTGCCGGCTCCAGCCAGGCGCGAAAACTGTCTGCGCTCAGGCAATTCTACAAGTTTCTCTACGCGGAAGGCTATCGCGGCGACGATCCGTCCGGGCCTGTGGACAGCCCACGAAAACAGCGCGGACTGCCAAAGATCCTGAATGAAGCCGAAACCGGCCGCATGCTGGACATGGCGGCGGCCGAAGCCGCAAAAGGCGGCGCTGCCGATGTGCGTATGCATGCGCTGATCGAAGTGCTCTACGCCACCGGGCTGCGCGTGTCGGAACTCGTATCGCTGCCGGTCACGGTAGCACAGCGTGACGAGCGATTTTTCATCATTCGCGGCAAGGGCGGCAAAGAACGCATGGTGCCCCTGTCGCCAAAGGCGCGCGATGCGATGCGCCGCTGGCTTGGCCTGCGCAACGCCGACCCGCGCTTGGCAAGCAGCCCCTGGCTGTTTCCGTCGTCGTCAGAAGCTGGATACCTGCCGCGCCAGGTCTTTGCCCGAGATCTGAAAAGCCTGGCGGCGCTGGCCGGGATTTCCGCCGCAAAAGTCTCGCCCCATGTCATCCGGCACGCCTTCGCCAGCCATCTTTTACAAAACGGCGCCGATCTGCGCGCGGTTCAGGAATTGCTAGGACATTCCGACATATCCACCACCCAGATATACACACATGTTCTGGAAGAGAGGCTGGTCAGCCTTGTCCGCGACCATCATCCGCTTGCCGATTAGGTCAGCCAACGATATGTGATGATTGGGTTTCGGGCGAAAGCCAGCGAACTTCCGCCCAAACATATTGCCGGGATTGCGGGTTTCCAAAAACGAATGTTCAACTATCTCGACTTCGAAAAACCAGTAGCCGATGTCGACGCAAAGATCGCCGAATTGCGGCGCTTGCAAGCTGACGGCGGCAGCGTCGATTTTTCCGAAGAAATTGCCAAGCTGGAAAAACGCTCCAAGGAGCTGTTGCGCGACCTCTACAAAGGGCTGACCCCGTGGGACAAGGCCAAGGTGGCCCGCCATGCAGACCGGCCACATTGTCTGGACTATGTTCGAAAACTGTTCACCGACTTCACTCCGCTGGCCGGTGACCGGAATTTTGGCGAAGATAACGCGATTATCGGCGGTTTTGCCCGGTTCAACGGTTCTCCGGTGGCCATTCTCGGCCAGGAAAAGGGAGACGACACCGCCAGCCGCCTGAAGCATAATTTCGGCATGGCGCGGCCGGAAGGCTATCGCAAGGCCGTTCGCATCATGGAACTGGCCGACCGGTTCAAGACGCCACTGGTGTCGCTTGTTGATACCGCCGGCGCTTACCCCGGCATTGGCGCGGAAGAACGCGGCCAGGCCGAGGCCATTGCGCGCTCGACGGCGGCCTGCCTGGCGCTGAAGAGCCCAAGCGTGTCGGTCATCATTGGCGAAGGCGGATCGGGTGGCGCAATCGCCATTGCGACCGCGAATCGCGTCTACATGCTGGAACACGCAATCTATTCAGTGATTTCGCCAGAAGGCGCAGCTTCCATCCTTTGGCACGATTCGACCCGCGCCAAGGATGCCGCGACCAATATGAAGATTACCGCCCAGGACCTGCTCGACATGAAGGTCATTGACGGCATCATTCCCGAACCGCTGGGCGGAGCACATCGCAACACCGATGCCGTGATTGAGGCGGCAGGCGCCAAAATACAATCTGCGCTGACGGAAATGACCCAATCGAAGGGCGACTTCCGCGAGCAGCGGCGAGAGAAGTTTCTCGCCATCGGACGCGGGCTCTAGGCCCGTTTCAGTCCCGCATTGCCACAAATTTGCCGTCCGGCTGGCATTATGAACATCGCGTGAGGTGGTGTTTCAATGCTTGTGCTTAAGTTAATTCAAAGCTAACCGGACGATACTCACATAAGAGAACGTGCAGGACCCGGGCCGGGTCCGGCGCGAAAAACAGGGACACGAACTGAGCCACCGATGAGATTCAGCATGTTCCGCGCCGGAGCGCTGTTGAGCGCACTCGCCCTTGCAGGCTGCAACAACGCGTCAATCGAAGAGATCGCCCCAAAATCACCGCGCTCGGACTATGCGGTGACAAGCAAACTGTCGACGCTCACCAGCTCGCGCGGCATGGCCAAGACCTCGCCGATCATGGTGCGCATCTTCAAGGAAGAAAACACGCTTGAAGTGTGGAAGCAGAAGACAGATGGCCGCTACGGACTGATCACCACATATCAGATGTGCCGCTGGTCGGGGAAACTGGGTCCAAAGTTCACCGAGGGCGACCGTCAGGCTCCGGAAGGTTTTTACTCCATTACACCGGGTCAGATGAACCCGAACTCGCAATTCTACCTCGCGTTCAACATGGGCTATCCCAACGCTTTTGACCGGGCGAATGGCCGCACGGGCGCACATCTGATGGTGCATGGTTCGTGCTCGTCATCCGGCTGTTATTCTATGACAGACGGCCAGATGCAGGAAATCTATGCGCTGGCGCGCGACGCCTTTGCCGGCGGACAGAAATCATTCCAGGTTCAGGCCTTCCCCTTCCGCATGACCGCTGCCAACATGGCGCGCTACCGCGAAGACCCGAACTTCGAATTCTGGAAGATGCTCAAGGAAGGCTACGACCGCTTTGAAGTGGCGCGTGTGCCGCCCAAGGTTGATGTCTGTGGCAAGCAGTATGTCTTCAATCGGGGCCTGACTGCCGACGGAAAACCCGTCGCTGCCTGTGGGCCGCAAAGCGCGCCAGCCGTAGCTGACAGCGCCTACCAGTCCTATCAGGCGAGCTATACCAACGCCTACAACGAAGCTACCAAGAAGTCGGGCATGCCTGCGCCACGCGCCTCGATCCAGGGCACAAAGGAAGCAGCCGTTGTCGCTGACTGGTCGAAGAAGCGCTCGCGCGGCGAACGCGTGACCATGCAGCCGCCCTCAATGCGCTCTGATGGAACGGTGGTCGCGACCGGCGAAATGGGTCGTATCGATTCCGAGGTTGGCCGCCGTCAAGCCGCCAAGGACGCCAAGATCGCCGAACAAAAGCGCATCGCCGCAGAAAAGAAGGCCGCTGAAGAAAAGGCCAAGGCCGAACTCGCCGCCAAGAAGGAAGCGATGAAGCTGGCGGAACTGGATGCAGCCAGACAGAAGGCCGCCGCTGCTGAACAGGAGAAGCTGGTCAGGGCAGAAGCGGCAGCACAGCAGAAGACTGCAAAGGGCGACAAGCCTGCAAAGCCTTCGGCCGGCGAAAAGAAACCTGCAACAGCGGAGGCCGCCACAGAAGCAGCCGCCGCCGGACCTGCCAAGGAAGACGTGGCAGCTGCACCGGAAGAAAAGCCGGCCGGAATTCTCGGCGCGGCAAAGTCTGGCGCCAAGAAGATCAAGAACCTGTTCGGCGGTTGAACGGGCGCGCATGGCGGACGCTTCACACGTCGGAATCTACGATCTGAAAGGGCTGAATTGCCCGCTGCCTGTGCTGAAAACAGCCAAGCGGCTGGCTGGCATGAAGCCCGGCGAATTGCTGAAGATCGAGACAACCGACCCGCTGGCCGGGCTCGACATTCCAGCATTTTGCAACGAGAGCGGCCACGAGCTCGTGGAAACGTTGAAGTCGGAAGGTGGGCATACGTTCCTGATCCGGCGGGCGCGGACCACAAGGAGATGACCTACTTGGCCCTATTCTGCAGTTCTCAAAAATAGCGTCATCAATTTTGGGTCGCCGAATAAGCCTCAATTATCGCCTTCAGGTGCGGCGGCAACATTTCATCCTTGTTTCTGTCACCATGTGTCCGAAACAATCCACCCAATATCTTGGCAATCAAGATAACGCTTGACGAAAAGACCACCAAGATCAAAATAGCCTTTCCATACTGCCCCATCGCAAGAAAGAAAAGCTTGTGATAAAAAAGCAAACACAAAAGCAACAAATTAATAAATACGATGTAAGCTAAAGTCGCGATCATCATGCCATTTCTTAGGAATTTTACCGCAGAAACGTCTTGACGCAACTCACTTATATACGATTGCAACTCTGAAGTAAGATGGTCTGCCTTTGCTGACCTCTCCAGAAGTAATTCTAAATCTGACCATCTTGCCAATATCTTCTTGATGTCCGCATCGGCGGAATCACCACTAACGACATTTGGTTCGCTTAGCGGATTGGAATTGTCTGCCACTACAAGCTCTTGATGTTACGTTGCGTCCTAAGTGCGTCGTAGTGCTCCTTCATCAACTGAGAAGATATATCCTTGTATGGACCGAGCTTCTTGAAAGTCTGATCCCAAGGACCATCCAATTGGTGAGTAATATTCGACAACTCGAATGCATGTTTGCTACCATAGCTTTTTAGAACCGCAGCAATAATTTTTTCCTGCTTCTCCGTAATATCTGTAGGTCTGTATTCTGAACCAGTGAGCTTGTCCCTAATTTTTTCACCTACTATATTACCACCATACTTATTTAGCGCTTTGTAAATATGTGGATAGACAGGTCCATATTGCCACGCCTGAGGACTCTGATTTACTAGTGACTGCTCATCAAAGGCAAGCGACCATCCATGCGCGAGATAGACGAGCTTAAGCAATTGCATCAAGGTCAATCCTTTGATGCCGTAGGCGGGCGCCTTCTCCAAGATGTAATTGGCAATCGCCCTAGCGTCGTGCGATTTCTCAACGGTGTTCAAGACAAATTCCTAACAATCGAGTGCCAACATTCCCCTGCGCACCGGCCAGCACGAAAACTCCTACTCGTTGCGAGCATAGTGCGATTCGCCAAATAATAATATTTTCTCTTGACATAAACAGGGCTAAGGCGGCCTTCTGATTCTTTCAAACTCTCCGATTTCATTCACGTCCATAGCGAATTGACTGTGCCCGCATTTTGCTTTGGGCAATCATACCGCGATGATTGCGGAGGAGGAAAATTGCAACACATATGCAGTTGCCACCCCTCAAATCTTCATCCCGGCAATCGCCAGCGGATTGTCCTCCAGCGCCGCACGGTCCGGCTGGTCTGGCGCGACCTGGCCGGTAATGGCGCCAAACAACTGCCGCACATAGGTTTCCGGCAGACCGTCACCGATCAAAACGAGCCGCACGCCACGCTGTCCTGCAGGCCATACAGGAAGCCGCGCAGGCGGATGCAGCATCGACTGCACGCCATGCACAACGAGCGGCCGTGACGGGTCTTCAGCCAGTTCGATCACACCCTTCATGCGCAGCAGGCGTGGGCCCTGCGTGGTGCGCAGCAGGTCAAAAAATGTTTCGACCGCGGCGTAGGGAACCGGCGCGCCATGAGTCAACGAAAAGCTGCGAATCGCATCGTGGCGATGCTCATGCTCATGGTGATGGTGGCCGTGCTCATGATCGTGTCTATCATGCAAATGGTGATGATCGATGTGCAGCGCCTCGTCACGCAACCAGCGACTGACATCAGCCGTCTTGGTGGCTGGATCGTAGACACCACAGTTGAAAAGCTCTGCCGGACCGGCCTCTGCAACCTCGACCAGCGGCGCACCGGGATTGAGTTTGCGGATTGTCGCAAGCAATGAGCCGGAAGCAGGCGCAATATCCGTCTTGGTCAGCACGATGCGATCGGCGACCGCGATCTGCCGCGCGGCTTCTGCGTGATTATCGATCGTCGCAGCGCCATTGATGGCGTCGACAGTTGCGATAACGCCATCAAGCCGGAAAGCCTGCATCAGGGCAGGATGCCCCATCAGCGACAGCAGCACCGGCACCGGGTCAGCCAGGCCAGTGGTCTCGACAACGACACGGGAAAGTTTTGCGATGCGGCCGGTCTGTGCGCCATCGATCAGCCCGGCAAGCGTGTCGACCAGATCGCCACGCACCGTGCAGCAGATGCAGCCGCCGGCAAGTTCGATCAGACCGTCATTGGAAGTCTCGACCAACAGATGGTCGATGCCGACTTCGCCGAGTTCATTGACGATGACGGCCGTATCGGTCAACGCCTCGTCTTTCAGCAGCCTGTTCAGCAGCGTGGTCTTGCCCGAACCCAGAAAGCCGGTCAGCACCGAAACGGGAATTGGGAACTGCATTTATTGCGTCACGCCGGCAGGTTGGGCGCTTGCCTTCAGTTCAGATGGACGCTCGGGCCGCGGCATCGGGATCGGAATGCCATTGATCGATTCAGGCCGCTTGACCTCCGGATAGAAAGGCGAGGCAGGCCCCGTCGCCCCGCCGACAAAGATCGGTTCCGGCTTCGGCACAGGCAGTTCGCCACCGGTGACGTGGGCCGACTTGAAGATGATCCTGCCCTTCTCGTCGAGGCTGGCCAGCAATTCCTTGCGCGCTTCCTTTGAACACACTGATTCGCGCATATTGAATGGCTCGCGTTCGCCGGTCACCGGCATGCTGGCGAGATCAGCACCCGTGCGCGGCGGCGCGCCAAAGCCCTGCGCCAGGAGATCTGCAGCCTTGTCGGTCCGATCCCCGACCGATTTTTCGCCGAGCACAACCGCCACCATGACACGGCCATTGCGGGTGGCCGAAGCCACCAGATTGTAGCCGGCATCGCAGGTGTAGCCGGTCTTCATGCCGTCAGCGCCGGCAAAGCGGAAGATCATGTCATTGTGATTGGGGATCAGTTTCTTGCCATCACTCAACGCCTCGATATCAAAGAACGACGCGTATTGCGGATAATCGCGCTTGAGCGCCATGGCCAGAACCGCCAGATCATGCGCCGTGGTGTATTGTTCGTCCGAATGCCAGCCATGCGCGTTGACGAAATGCGAGCTCGTCATACCGATGCGCTTCGCCTCGGCGTTCATCCGTTCCGCAAACGCAGACGTCGAACCTGCGAGGCTCTCGCCGATTGCGGTGGCGACGTCATTGGCCGACTTGACCATGATCATACGAATGGCGTTGCCGAGCGTAATGACGGTGCCGGCCGGATAGCCCATCTTCGAAGGTCTTTCCTTTGTCGCCTCGACCGAGATGCGCACCGGCGAATCAAGCGTCACTTCACCAGCATCGATTGCGCGGAAGGCAACATAGGTCGTCATCAGCTTGGTCAGCGACGCCGGATACCAGCGCTGAGATGCGTTATCTGCCTGAAGCACCACGCCGGTATTGCCGTCGACGAGGATCGACGGGCCGGCAAAGGCCGGAAATACAGCGAAACCGAATGCTGCGCCCAGCGCTGCCCGTAACATTGAGCGAATTGAAGTCATGCCAAATCAATCCCACGACCGCTTAGCGCGGCGCTGTTTAGTCCAAAAAACACGCAAGCCCACTGGCCGCGCGCGCTTGCGGCAGTTATCGTCCGGTTAGATAGTCTATGTGACGTCAACAAGGCAAAACGCCAGACGGGCAAGACCGCTTGCCCCAGATGACCTGAATTTGAAGAGGGTAAAAATGCCAATTCTCAATCGCGCCGCAGAATTGCAGGACGAAGTCGCCGGGTGGCGCCGTGAACTGCACTCCATGCCGGAACTGCTCTACGACGTGCACCAGACGTCGGCTTTCGTGAAGAACAAGCTGGAGGAATTTGGCGTTGACGAGGTTGTGCCGGGCATCGGCAAAACCGGTGTTGTCGGCATCATCCGCGGCAAGAAGGGCGATGGTGCGACCATTGGTCTGCGCGCCGACATGGACGCGCTGCCGCTGACCGAGATCACAGGAAAACCATGGGCGTCAAAGACGCCGGGCAAGATGCATGCGTGTGGACATGACGGCCACACCGCCATGTTGCTGGGTGCGGCGAAATATCTGTCGGAAACGCGCAATTTTCCCGGCGCTGTCGCCGTCATCTTCCAGCCAGCCGAAGAAGGCGGCGCTGGCGGCCTGGCGATGGTCAAAGACGGCATGATGGAGCGGTTTGGCATTTCGGAAGTCTACGGCATGCACAATATGCCGGGCGTACCGGTTGGGGAATTTGCAATCCGTCCGGGCGCGATGATGGCTGGCACCTGCGAGTTCACGATCAAGATCACGGGCCTCGGCGGCCACGCCGCAATGCCGCACAATACGGTTGACCCGATTGTAATTGGTTCGGCGCTGGTGCAGGCGTTCCAGGCGATTGTGTCGCGCACCACCGACCCGATCCAGTCGCTGGTCATTTCTGTCACCAAGTTCCATGCCGGCGACGCCTACAACGTAATTCCGCAGACGGCGGAACTCGCCGGAACCGTGCGCATTCTCGACATGGATATCGGCAGGATGGCCGAAAAGCGCATGCGGGAAGTCTGCGCCGGCATTGGCGCAACTTATGGCGCCACCATCGACATGGATTACGAATGGAACTACCCGGTGACGTTCAACCATGCCGACGAAACAAAGTTCGCCTCCGGCGTCGCGGGCGATATTGCTGGCAAGGACAAGGTCAATATCGATACCCCGGCAGTGATGGGCGGCGAGGACTTTTCCTACATGCTGGAAGCGCGCCCCGGCGCATTCATCTTCATCGGCAATGGCGACACCGCCGGCCTGCACAATCCGGCCTATGACTTCAATGACGAGATCATCCCGCATGGCGTCAGCTACTGGGTGAAGCTTGCTGAAGGCGCGCTGGCAAAGTAGCCGCCGCGCGAGACGCGAACCGCTTGGCTGAGAAGCGCGAAGCGGTTATGTGTCTTCCCGGTTGGTCCCGTAGCTCAGTAGGATAGAGCGACAGATTCCTAATCTGTAGGCCACTGGTTCGAATCCAGTCGGGATCACCACTTCATTACACGCATCTGGAAGACCATGCTCCGCCACACCGGGGCCAGCACATCTGGCTTACGAGCACCGGACCGTGTATCCTGCGGTTGTGGCGGGTTCAAATCCCGCGCGGTGGTGGCAATCTCTGGCAGGCAACTGGAGGCCATCGATACCGGTAGCTCAGTCTGGATAGAGCAAAGCGGCGCGCCGGCCCGTCGTGGCCAAATGGCCGGCACTGCCATCATTGCGCCATGCGCAGGGAAGCACGCTGCCGGCAACCTGATGGACAACCCTCATTACCGAAGCCTCGCCGGAAGCCAAGGGCGCGCCGCACACCATTTGCTCCACTTTGCAGGCAGATTGCGTCACACAATTGTGTAAGTGGCGACGCCATGTTTCCCACAGGTCGCGAAATCGCCTGCCCTTGCAGGCTTCCCACGCCTTTTGTCATGTGCAACAAATCGCATCCTTAGAAAACTAATGTGGGAGAACAACAAAATGACAATGGGAGCAACCCGGCCTTTGCGCCGATGGCTCGGCGCTGCGGTTTTGGCTGCATCAGTCGCAGCAAGCGCATTTGGCGCCCACGCGCAAGAAGGCAAGACGCTGCGTTTCGCTTTCCAGGGAACGCTGAACGCGCTTGATCCCTACACCCTCAACGAGACGTTTTCGCTCGGCATGTTCGGCAACGTGTTCGAGGGCCTGACCAAGCGCGACAAGGACCTGAAGATCATTCCAGGCCTGGCTGAAAGCTGGGAAACGGTCGACCCGCTGACCTGGCGCTTTAACCTGCGCAAGGGTGTCAAATTCGCCAATGGCAACGATTTTACCGCCGATGACGTGATCTTCTCTGCCGAGCGCGTGCGCGCTGACGGCTCCGATCTGCGCACGCGCATTCCAGCCGATTCCGAATGGATCAAGATCGACGACCACACGGTTGAAGTGAAGCTGAAGTCGCCGAACCCCATTCTGAACTACGAATGGGACACCTGGTATATGATGGACAAGGAGTGGGCCGAAGCCGAAGGCGCGGTCAACCCGATCTCCGCCAAAGATACAAATCCCGGCCCGCGCGCCTTCAAGGCCAATGGCACCGGACCATTTGTCATCGAAAGCCATGAGCCCGGCGTCAAGACTGTGTTCAAGAAGAACCCCGCCTGGTGGGGCACTGTCGAGCACAATCTGGACCAGGCGATCTTCACCCCGATTTCAGCCGACGGAACCCGCGTCGCGGCGCTTCTGGCTGGCGACGTCGACCTGGTCGATCCCGTGCCGGTGCAGGACATTCCGCGCGTCAACGGCGACCCTAACACCGAAGCTATGGTCGGCCCGGAACTGCGCGTCATCCATCTCGGCTACAACCAGATCCGCGATGAGCTGGCGACATCCGATGTCAAGGGCAAGAACCCGTTCCGCGACGCCAATGTGCGCAAGGCCATCTACCAGGCCATCGACATCGAAGCGATCAAGGAGCGCGTGATGCGCGGCCTGTCGACGCCGGTGCCGCTGCTGATCGCCAACGAACAGTTTTCGATGTCTGGCGATTTCAAGCGCTGGCCGTTTGATCCGGAAGCCTCCAAGAAATTGCTGGCGGATGCCGGCTATCCGGACGGCTTCTCGTTCACGATGGATTGCCCGAACGATCGCTATGTCAACGACGAATCGATCTGTCAGGCTGCCGTTTCGATGCTGGCCAAGGTCAATCTGAAGGTGACGCTCAATGCACAGCCCAAGGCACAGTATTTTGCCAAGGTGCTGGCGCCCGGCGGCTATGACACGGACTTCTACCTGCTCGGCTGGACCCCCGGTTCGTTCGACTCATGGAACGTGCTGACCAACCTCGCTGGTTGCCGCGATGCAACCGGCAAGGGTGGCCCCTTCAACCTCGGCGGCTATTGCAACAAGGACGTCGATGCTCTCGCAGCGCAGATTCTGGTTGAATCTGACATCGCCAAGCGAGACCAGCTGATCAAGCAGGCTTACACGATCTTGACCGAGGAGACCTCGCACATCCCGTTGCATCAGCAGAACCTGGTCTGGGGCAAGCGCAAGAACATCGACATCGTTCAGCGCCCGGACAACCAGATCCTGCTCTACTGGGCCAAGGTCAACTGACCCCATAACGAACCCACGGCCCGCACCGGTTTCTTCCTGGAAGATATGGTGCGGGCCGCAGGCATTGGGGGACATTCATGCTTGCATTCGCAATCAGACGGTTGATTCAGGCTGTCACGGTCATGCTGGTCGTGGCGCTGATTTCATTCGTCATGTTCCGGTTCGTCGGTGATCCGGTGAATCAGCTCGTCGGTGTGGACACGTCCCCCGAAGAGCGTGAGGCCCTGCGTCAGGCTCTTGGCCTGAATGATCCGATGCCTGCCCAGTTGTGGCGCTTCATCGTCAACGCTGCCCAGTTCAATTTCGGTATTTCCTACCAGTTCAAGCAGCCCGTGTCGGACCTGATCCTGTCGCGTCTGCCGGCGACGCTGGAACTGGCCTTTGTCTCAGCCTTCTTTGCGCTCGCCATCGGCATTCCGCTTGGCATCTACACGGGGCTCCGCCGCAATTCCTGGGTCTCGCGCACCATCCTCGCTGTCAGCCTCATCGGCGTATCGCTTCCCACCTTCCTGATCGGCATCCTGTTGATCTTTATCGTGTCCGTGAATCTCGGCTGGCTGCCCTCCTTCGGGCGCGGCGAGACCGTGCGCATCGGCAGCTGGACCACCGGCTTCCTGACCAAATCCGGATGGATGTCACTGATCCTGCCTTCAATCACGCTCGGCATGTTCCAGATGACACTGATCATGCGCCTTGTGCGCGGCGAGATGCTGGAGGTGTTGCGCACCGACTATATCAAGTTTGCCCGCGCTCGCGGCCTGTCGGCCCGCGCCATCAATTTCGGACATGCGCTGAAAAACACGCTGGTGCCTGTCATCACCATCACCGGCCTGCAAGTCGGTGCGATCATCGCGTTTTCGATCATCACCGAAACCGTGTTCCAGTGGCCCGGCATGGGACTGTTGTTCCTGCAGGCCGTGCAGAATGTCGATATCCCGATCATGGCCGCCTATCTTATGTTGATCGCATTCCTGTTCGTGATGATCAATTTCATCGTCGACCTGCTCTATGTCTCGGTCGACCCGCGCATTCGCATCGACGGGAGGGCTTAGACGTTGTCTTCCGCAACCGACCAGCAAGACAAGGCGGCTGAAGCCCTAAAACAGCCAGGCGTTGTTGCCAGATTCTTCAGCTCCGACATCTGGTATTCCTTCACCCGCTCGCCGGTGACGATGATCTCGGCAGCCGTCACGGCGCTGCTGATCCTGTCGGCAATCTTTGCGCCCCTGATCGCGCCACATGACCCGTTTGATCCCGGCTCGCTGTCAATCATGGATTCGTTCTATCCGCCCGCCTGGGACGAAAGGGGTGATCCGCGCTTCCTTCTGGGCACCGACGATCAGGGCCGGGACGTTCTGTCGACTATTCTTTATGGCATGCGGATTTCGCTCGCCGTCGGCTTTTCCAGCGTTCTGCTGGCGATGGTGATCGGCATCACGCTTGGTCTCGTCGCTGGCTATGCTGGCGGCCGGATCGATTCCATCATCATGCGTGTTGCTGACGTGCAGCTGACCTTTCCGGCCATCCTGATCGCACTGCTCATCGACGGCGTGGCCCGAGCCATGGCCGGCCCGCGCTCCTACGAAAGCATCGTCTTCTACGTGCTGGTCCTGTCAATCGGGCTGTCCTTCTGGGTGCAATATGCCCGCACAGTGCGCGGTTCGGTGCTGGTGGAAAAGAACAAGGAATATGTGATGGCTGCGCGCCTGATTGGTCTGCGGCCACTAGCGATCATGTTCAAGCACATCCTGCCTAACGTGCTGGGTCCGGTTATGGTGATCGCCACGATCAATCTGGCGCTTGCAATCATCACCGAGGCGACACTGTCATTCCTTGGCGTCGGCGTGCCTCCCACCCAGCCCTCACTGGGGACATTGATTCGCATCGGCAACGACTTTCTGTTCTCAGGCGAATGGTGGATCACCATTTTCCCGGGCATCACACTGGCAATACTAGCACTGTCGGTAAATCTGCTGGGCGACTGGCTGCGCGACGCGCTGAACCCGAGGCTGCAATGACCAAGGGCCTTCAAGTCAAGAATTTGCGGGTGGAAATCCCGACCCGCCACGGCGTTCTGGTGGCAATTGACGACCTGTCGTTCAACATCGCGCCCGGTGAAGTGCTCGGTATGGTCGGAGAATCCGGCGCTGGCAAATCGATCACCGGCTCGGCCATTATCGGGCTGCTGGAGCCGCCGGGCCATGTCGCTGGCGGTGAGATTTTGCTTGATGGCGAGCGCATCGACAACCTGCCACCAGAGCGCATGCGCCATGTGCGCGGCAAACGCATCGGCATGATCTTTCAGGACCCGCTGACCAGCCTCAACCCGCTCTATCGCATCGGCGATCAACTGACCGAAACGATCCTGACGCATGAGGCGATGTCGCGCCAGGATGCGATCGAAAAGGCGGTGCGGCTGCTTGAGGAGGTCGGCATTCCCGCAGCCCGGCAGCGGCTTTCATCCTATCCGCATCAGTTTTCCGGCGGCATGCGTCAGCGCGTGGTGATCGCACTGGCGCTTGCGGCTGACCCGGAACTGGTCATAGCCGACGAACCGACAACGGCGCTCGACGTCTCAGTGCAGGCGCAGATCATTGCGTTGCTGAAGCGTATCTGCGCCGAACGTGGCGCGTCCGTCATGTTGATTACCCATGACATGGGTGTGATCGCCGAGACCTGCGACCGCGTCTGCGTGCTTTATGCCGGACGCATGGCCGAGATCGGCCCGGTGCGCGATGTGGTGAAACACCCGCAGCACCCCTATTCCCGAGGGCTGATGGCCGCGATCCCGTCGCTGGCGGATGATCCCGACGAAAAGCTGGCGCAAATTCCAGGCGCCATGCCAAGGCTGGGCGCGATCCCGGCAGGTTGCGCCTTCAATCCGCGCTGCGGCTTCGCCTTCGATCGCTGCCGCGCCGAGCGCCCGTCAGCCTATCTGGCAGGTGGAAGCCAGGCAGCATGCTTCTTGCACGACCCCGATCCGAAGTCGCTGCCACCGCGCGACATCATCGAACATGCGCACCACGCAGGCCTGACGCTGCCGAAATGGCCGGAGGCCGCGCGATGAGTTCCAAACCTGAGACGCTTGTCGACGTGAAGGGCCTGCGCCGTATCTTCGACCTGTCACAACCCTGGCTGAACCGTATGCTGGAGCGCACCGGCAAGGTCGAGTTGACGGCGGTCGATAATGTCGATTTCACCATTCCGAAAGGCGAGACCTACGCGCTGGTTGGCGAATCCGGTTCAGGCAAATCGACCATCGCCAAGATGGTCGTTGGCCTGCTGCCGCCAACCGCCGGCTCCGTGTCCATCGGCGGTGTCGATGTCTGGGGCGAGAAGGACGCCGACGTGCAGCGCCGGATGCGGCGTTCGATCCAGATGATCTTTCAGGACCCATATGCCAGCCTCAATCCGCGCTGGCGTGTCGGTGCGATCATCGAGGAGCCGATCAAGGCGTTCAATCTGCTGCCAAGCGCCGCAGACCGGCGCGACCGGGCGGGCGAGCTGCTGGCGCTGGTCGGGCTCGACCGGGCGGACGCGCAAAAGTTTCCGCACCAGTTCTCCGGCGGCCAGCGGCAGCGTATCGCAATCGCGCGGGCGCTGGCATCCGAGCCGCAATTCATCGTCTGCGACGAACCGACATCTGCACTCGACGTGTCGGTGCAGGCGCAGGTCCTGAACCTGCTGCGCGACCTGCAGCAGAAACTTGGCCTCACCTATCTGTTCATCAGCCACAATCTGGCGGTGGTGCGCCACGTCGCCAACCGCGTCGGTGTGCTCTATCTCGGCAGGCTGGTGGAAGACGCGCCGTCGCGTCAGCTGTTCGCTGACCCGCAGCATCCCTACACGCGCATGCTGCTAGATGCGGTCCCTGACATTGACATGACCGGCAAGGACAGAACGCCGGTGGCGGGTGAAATCCCCAATCCGGTCAACCCTCCGTCAGGCTGCCATTTTCACCCGCGTTGCCCGCTTGTCATTCCCGAATGCAGCGCGAGCGCACCGCCGGTGGTCGAGATCGGCGAAGACCGGGTGCGCTGCATCAGGGCCGGGTGAGGCCGCGCCGCGCGTCACCACCGTGTCTTCTCGCCCGGCGCTGAGGCCTCGATCGCCAGGGCGTGCAGCCCGGCCTTGATCTCGTCGGTTGCAACTTCGTTTACAGCCCGATGACGCTCCAGCCGGCTCATGGCGGCAAAAGCTGGTGCAACTATGCGAATGCGCAAATGGGTTTCGCCAGAACCATCGAACTGGGCATGATGGCCGCTTTCAGTGTGATGATGACCTGCATGCAGGTGGCTTTCATTGACGATTTGCAGCCGCTCGGGCGCAAATCGCTCACGCAGCTTCCGTTCGATGGATTGTTGCATGGACATTTTGCGTCTCCTTCACCATATCAGGCGCTCACTCATGACAAGCTTCACTCCCGATTCACGCGATAGGTTCATCCTTTCGTCATTGTCAATTCTTGTATCAACCCGCGAACACCCCATACTCAGCCCGTGACCGAATATTCGAAATATTTTGAACGAATGAGAATCCGCCCCGGCGCAAAGGCGGAGGTGAAGTCGCACGCGCCGCAATGCCAGTGGGATGGCTGCAACGAGCCTGGCACCCACAAGGCCCCCGTTGGCCGGATGAAGGAGGGGGAATATTTCCGCTTCTGCATCGATCACGTGCGTGAGTACAACAAGGGCTACAATTATTTCTCCGGCCTGCGCGACAATGACATTGCCCGCTTCCAGAAGGAGGCGCTAACCGGCCACCGGCCCACATGGCAGATGGGCGTCAACGCCAGCGCCCGTTCACAACCTGAATTTGCCACCAAACGTTCTGGCCGCGCCGGCTACTACAACCGCATTCGCGACCCGTTCAATCTGTTCGGCAGCCAGGCCAACCCCAACCAGCAGACCGCCACGCGTCAGCGAAAGGCCCGCCCGCTTGAGGCCAAGGCGCTGGAAACGCTGGGCCTGGCCGCAAATGCGACTAGCGAAGACATCAAGGCGCGCTATAAGCAGCTTGTGAAACAGCATCATCCGGACGCCAATGGCGGCAACCGTGATTCTGAAGATCGTTTCCGGGACGTGATCCAGGCATATCGCCTGCTCAAGCAGTCAGGTTTCTGCTGAGCCGCCGACCGGAAGCCGGGCGACTTTCACGGGTGCGGGTGTTTTCACGCGGCCTCGATCGGTCTAAGAAGCAGCCCGAAAAATGGATTTGTTGCCGCGCTATAGAATTTGGCGCGCTGGAGGCATGATGAACAAGGTCGACCGCGACATCGCAAATCTCCCCGACACGACCGTCGATGTACAAGAGGCATTCGGCTTTGCATCGAAGATGAAAGTGCCTGCCTATTCGGTGACCAGCGAGCATGTGCCGGACGCCGACCCGGACTACCTGTTCGATGAGGCGACGACGCTGGCCATTCTGGCCGGTTTTGCCTTCAACCGCCGCGTTATCGTCTCGGGCTACCACGGCACCGGCAAGTCGACCCATATCGAACAGGTCGCTGCACGGCTGAACTGGCCCTGCGTGCGTATCAACCTCGACAGCCATGTCAGCCGTATCGACCTCGTCGGCAAGGACGCGATTGTTGTGCGCGACGGCATGCAGGTCACTGAATTCAAGGACGGCATCCTGCCCTGGTCCTACCAGCACAATGTCGCGCTGGTGTTTGACGAATATGACGCCGGCCGCCCGGACGTGATGTTTGTCATCCAGCGTGTGCTCGAATCGTCTGGCCGCCTGACCCTGCTCGACCAGAGCCGCGTCATCCGCCCTCACCCCGCCTTCCGCCTGTTCGCCACCGCCAACACGGTTGGTCTGGGCGACACGACCGGCCTCTATCACGGCACCCAGCAGATCAACCAGGCGCAGATGGACCGCTGGTCGATCGTCACCACGCTGAACTATCTGCCGCACGACAACGAAGTCGCCATCGTGCTGGCCAAGGTGAAGCATTTCCGTACCGAAAAGGGGCGCGACATCGTCAACAAGATGGTGCGCGTCGCCGACATGACCCGCCAGGCCTTCATCAATGGCGATCTGTCGACCGTGATGAGCCCGCGCACGGTCATCACCTGGGCCGAAAACGCCGAGATCTTTGGCAATGTCGGCATGGCGTTCCGCCTCACCTTCCTGAACAAGTGCGACGAGCTGGAGCGTTCGGTTGTGGCCGAGTTCTACCAGCGCGCCTTTGGCGAGGAGCTGAAGGAAAGCGCCGTCAACGTGGCTCTGGCATAAGGCGGCAGCCAATCAATGGCCGGACCCGGCGATAACTCACGCGCAAAACCCAAGACCGGCGCCGATGGCGAGCTGGTGAAGCGCGCGATTGCCACCTGCGTGCGCGCCATTTCCGGCGACGCGCAGATGGAAGTTTCGTTCGCCAAGGACAAGCCGGCGCTGGCCGGATCGCGCGCCCGCCTGCCTGAACTGCCGCGCAAGCCGACCCGCAACGACATTTCCATTACCCGCGGCATTGGCGATTCGATTGCGCTGCGCCGCGCCCGCCATGATGCGGCGATCCACACCAAGCTTGCGCCAGATGGCAAGCAGGCTCGCGCCGTGTTTGACGCCATCGAGCAGGCGCGTGTCGAGGCGATTGGCGCGCGCGCGATGACCGGCGTTGGCGACAATCTCGCCGTGATGCTGGAAGACCGCTACCACAAGGCAAACCTTGCCGGCGTCACCGAGCGCGCCGACGCGCCGATTGAAGAGGCGCTGGCGCTGATCGTACGCGAGAAGTTGACCGGCCGCCCCGTGCCCAAGAGCGCCGAAAAGGTCGTGTCGCTGTGGCGCGACTGGATCGACGACAAAGTCGGCGGCGACTATTCGGGCCTCGAAACAGCACTGAACGACCAGAACGCCTTTGGCCGCGTCGTGCGCGACATGCTGGTGCAGATGGACATGGCCGAGGAACTCGGCGAGGACCAGTCGCAGGAAGACACCGAGGACGACGACGACCAGCCGCAGGGCGAAGAGCAAAGCGAAGACGGCGGCGACGATGAGAGCGGCGGCGACCAGTCGCAGTCCGAAGAAGCTGAGGCGTCTGACGAAGAGCAGGAAGCCGGCGAGATGGAAGCCGCCGACGCCACTTCCGACGACGAAACCGATGACGACACCGAGTCCGAAACGCCCGGCGAGGCCAAACGCCCCGAACCGTCGCTGACGAATCTGCCGGCTGATTTCGACTACAAGGTCTTCACCACCCAGTTTGACGAGACCGTCAGCGCAGCAGAGCTCTGCGACGAAGACGAACTAGATCGCCTGCGCGCCTTCCTCGACAAGCAACTGGCCAATTTGCAAGGCGTGGTCGGACGGCTCGCCAACCGCCTGCAACGCCGCCTGATGGCGCAGCAGAACCGCTCCTGGGATTTTGATCTCGAGGAAGGCTATATCGACCCAGGCCGCCTCGTGCGCATCATCATCGACCCGATGCAGCCGCTTTCCTTCAAGCAGGAGCGCGACACGAAATTCCGCGACACCGTCGTAACGCTGGTGCTCGACAATTCGGGCTCGATGCGCGGCCGGCCGATCACGGTCGCCGCCACCTGCGCCGACATTCTGGCCCGCACGCTGGAGCGCGTCGGCGTGTCGGTCGAAGTGCTCGGTTTCACCACCAAGGCGTGGAAGGGCGGCCAGGCGCGCGAGAAATGGCTGAAGGACGGTAAGCCGCCAGCACCCGGCCGGCTGAACGATCTGCGCCACATCATCTACAAATCCGCTGATGAACCCTATCGCCGCGCCCGTCGCAATCTCGGCCTGATGATGCGCGAGGGCCTGCTGAAGGAAAACATCGACGGTGAGGCGCTGCTGTGGGCGCACAAGCGCCTGATCGCGCGGCCCGAGCAGCGAAAAATCCTGATGATGATCTCAGACGGCGCGCCGGTCGACGATTCGACGCTTTCGGTGAACCCCGGCAATTATCTCGAGCGCCATCTGCGCGGCGTCATCGACCTGATCGAGACAAAATCGCCGGTCGAACTGCTGGCCATCGGCATCGGCCACGACGTGACGCGTTATTATCGCCGCGCGGTCACGATTGTCGACGCCGAAGAACTGGCTGGCGCCATGACCGAGCAACTCGCCTCGCTGTTCTCCGAAGAGTCGACGCGCGACAGCCGCCGCTCTGGCCGCAGGCGGGTGGCGTGACAGCGACGCCCTTGCGTCGGGCAATTGCTGCGGCCATCGCCCTGCTGGGCGCTCTGGCCACCTCGCCCGCCATCCCGCAGGCCAGGATCGAACGGATGGACGTCCAGTCCAGCCAGATCGACTATTTCCGCATCGGTTTCTCACAGAAGACATTTGGCCGGCTTGAATTTGTCGGCGGGCTGGAGATGACATCGTCCGGTCGCGACTTTGGTTCGCTGTCGGCGTTCCGGTTCCAGAATGCTGGCAGTGATTTTGTCGGCGTAGCCGACACCGGCTTCTGGTTCTTTGGCAAAATGGAACGCGACGCCAGCGGCAAACCAACCGGCGTGTCCAATTTCCGCATGGCGGAAATGACAGACAAGGCTGGCAAGGTGATCGGCGAAAAATGGCTGACAGACGCCGAAGGCATGGCGCTTGATGGCAACAATGTCATTGCCAGCTTTGAACGCGACCACCGCATTTCGGATTATCGCCTGTCCGGAGACGTCGTGAGTGGTCCGATCCGCAACCGCGATTTTATCGTACCTGCCTATGAACTGCGCCAGAACCGCGGCTTTGAGACACTGGCCCACGCCGCCGAAAACGGTCCGCTGGCCGGCTCGCTGGTGGCGGTGTCTGAAAAGAGCCTCGACAAGCAGGGCAACATTTTTGCTGCGATTCTGGAAGGGCCGCAAAAAGGCATCTTCATGGTCAAGCGCAACGGCGAGTTTGACATCACCGATGGCTCATTCCTGCCCAATGGCGATCTGCTGCTGCTGGAACGCTCGTTTGCCATGTCGCGCGGCGTGGCCATGCGCCTGCGGCTCATCAAGAGCGACACAATCCGCAAGGGCGCGCTGGTCGATGGCGAGATCCTGTTGGAAGCCTCGATGCTTTACCAGATCGACAATATGGAAGGGCTGGACGTCTGGCGCCGCGACGACGGCGCCTTGATCGTCTCGTTGCTGTCGGACGACAACCACTCGATTCTGCAGCGCAATCTCTATCTGGAATTCAAGCTCACCGAATGAAGCTCGCCAAACTGCGCGACCTGCATTTCTCGGCCGCATCCGGCGGCGGCTGGCTGAGTGCGGCAAGCGGGTTGGTACGCGACGGCAGCCGCCTCTACGTCATCGCCGACGACCCGTCGCGGCCAGCCGAACTGTTTCGGGCGAAGCTGCCTACGCCGTCGCCGGTTGGCTCCAGCGCGCTGCGATAAGCCGGTAAGGGATGAGCGCAAAGATCGCGATCAGCAGCTTCACCGTCAGATCGCCCAGCGCCCAGGACACCCAGCGTGCGGCCTCCATTGGCAACAGGCCGAACAACGGCGCAGCTTCCAGCGCAAATCCATCGTCCGGGCCGATAAAGGCAAAGGCAGCCGAGAACGCCACGCCAAAAAACACCAATGTGTCGACTACCGAGCCAGCGACCGTGCCAAACACAGGTGCGCGCCACCAGCTCTGCTGCCGCAAGCGGTTGAACACGGTGATGTCGAGCAGTTGCGCTGTCAGGAATGCTGCGCCCGACGCCATGGCGATACGCACCAGCCGGTCAGCCGTGGTCTCGAACTCGATCAGCCCGGCCTTGAACAGCAACGGCGGCAGGATGATCGAACAGGCGACAGCCAGCGCAAAACCGACCAGCACCACACGGCGCGCGAACGCCGGGCCGTGCTTGCGGTTGGCAAGGTCGGTGACAAGGAAGGCGAAGGGATAGGTAAATGCGCCCCAGGTCAGGATGTCGGCCAGCGACAGGCTCCCGAGCGTTCCCTGAACAGGAAACTGGACAAGCACATTGGACGCCACGACGACAATCGCCATGGCCGCGACAAACGGCAAATAGGTCAAACGGACCATTTTTTTATCCTGGGTGATGGCACCAGCTGGAGGCGGCCGAAGCCGCCCCGGGGTCAAAAAATCAGGCGGCTGGCTGTTCGGCCAGCTTCTTGGCAACCTGCTTCTTCAAGAGGCGCGCGCGCTGCGACAGCTCGGCAGTGTCAGCCTTTGCCAGGAACGCGTCGAGACCGCCGCGATGTTCGACCGTGCGCAAGGCGTTGGCCGAAATGCGCAGGCGAACGTTCTGGTTCAGCGCTTCCGAGATCAGCGTGACGCGCACCAGGTTCGGCAGGAACCGGCGCTTGGTCTTGTTGTTGGCGTGGCTGACATTGTTGCCATAAAGAACGGCCTTGCCGGTCAGTTCACATTCGCGGGACATGGTCTTGCCTCTGTAATTGCCAGGCCACAGTTTCGAGACGCACCGCTTTGGTCGGCGCGCGCGTCAGCAATGCGGCCTTCTGGAAAAGTCGGCGTTCCATAGTTGGAATTCCGGCGGGCGTCAAGCTAAAGCGGCGAACTACGGGATCGCCCGCCGGATTTCGAAACGGCTGAGTTGCTTGCCGGTCGCCAGATCATAAATCAGGATCGATTCGGCCCCGTTCTGGCGCACATGCAGGGACAGCCGGTTGCCGGAAACCGACTGCGACACGATCTCGGCGCCGGACGGCAACAACAGTTCGCCCGCTGCCTGCACCGGGCCAGAGGTTGTCACTGCCGTGGCGTCCGGGGCCGGTTTTGACAGGAATGCGCGATAGACAACCGCGCCCAACACAATCATAACCGCCAGGAACAGGATGCCGAGATTGATCGCCAGGAACCGCACCATTTTCTGGCGCACCCGCTCGGCGGCTGGATCGAGCGGCTTTTCGTCCTGCCCGACATCTGGATTAACGGCCATATTGTGTGGTCCCGGCTGGAAACAATGAGCGACCCTGATAGCGGAGCCTCCCCCGCATTGAAAGCATATCAAGCAGACAGCGATGCCGCAGGCCGCCGCCTTGACCAATGGCTGGCCGAAGCCGCCGGGCCTGACTTGTCGCGCAGCCGCATTCAGTCGCTGATAAAGGCCGGCCATGTGATGGTGAACGGCGCAGCGGCAACCGAGCCGAAGACAAAGCTCGCCGGTGGTGAACAGGTGAGCATCGACCTGCCGCCGCCCGCCCCGGCCGAACCACAAAGCGAAGACATCGCACTTGATGTCCTGTTTGAGGACGACGAGGTGATCGTCATCAACAAGCCCGCTGGAATGGTCGTCCACCCCGGCGCCGGCAACACAAGCGGTACGCTGGTCAATGCGCTGATCGCCCATTGCGGCGCGTCGCTGTCGGGCATTGGCGGCGTAGCGCGGCCTGGCATCGTCCACAGGCTCGACAAGGACACATCAGGTGTCATGGTTGTCGCCAAGACTGACCGTGCGCATCGCTCATTGTCGGATCAGTTTGCAGATCACGGCCGCACCGGCGCGTTGGAACGCGCCTATCAGGCAATCGTCTGGAGCGCGCCGCAACGCCGCTCCGGCACCATCGAGACCTATCTCGGCCGTTCCTCGCGCGACCGGCTGAAACAGGCAGTAGTTCGCGAAACCCAGCCTGATGCCCGCCACGCGGTGACCCACTATGAGGTTCTGGAGACTTTTGGGCGGGATCAGCAGGCTTCTCTGGTCGAATGCCAGCTCGAAACCGGCCGCACCCACCAAATTCGCGTCCACATGGCGCATATTGGCAATCCTCTGATCGGCGACCGCGAATATGGCGGAGCCTTCAGGACAAAGGCCAACAAGCTGCCCGACGAGCAGCGCCGCATTGTCGACGCTTTCCCCAGACAAGCTTTGCATGCTTGGCTTCTGGCTTTCGAACATCCGGCAACAGGCGATGTCATGCGGTTTGAAGCGCCGCTGCCCGCAGATATGACCGAATTGCGGGATGCGCTCGGCCAGCTTTGAATTCGGCTCAAGCTTGCGTGAAAAAAAGTGAGTAGGTTTCCATCGGAGACTAATGTAATTCCCGTTTCATCACCTATATGAAGGGGTGCTTCGGAATGCGTAGAGTTGGTTTCGGAGCCTGGCCCGCCTGAAAAAGGGGGCAACATCCAAGGAGGGAGGGCGCTTTATGGCCCAGTCATTACCTAGCATCGTGTCCGGCGAAGGCGGTCTGTCGCGGTATCTCGAAGAGATCCGCCGCTTTCCGATGCTGCAGCCGGAAGAAGAATACATGCTCGCCAAGCGTTACGCCGAGCACGAAGACACAAACGCGGCCCACAAGCTTGTCACGAGCCATCTGCGTCTCGTAGCCAAGATTGCGATGGGTTATCGTGGCTATGGCCTGCCGATCGGCGAAGTCATTTCCGAAGGAAATGTCGGCTTGATGCAGGCAGTCAAGAAGTTCGAGCCGGAGCGCGGCTTCCGCCTGGCCACCTACGCCATGTGGTGGATCAAGGCCTCGATCCAGGAATATATCCTGCGCTCGTGGAGCCTTGTGAAGATGGGCACGACTGCCAACCAGAAGCGGCTGTTTTTCAACCTGCGCAAGGTGAAGAGCAAGATCCAGGCGCTGGACGATGGCGATCTGCGCCCTGACCAGGTCAAGGAAATCGCCACCAAGCTGAATGTCAGCGAAGCCGAAGTCGTGTCGATGAACCGCCGCCTGTCAGGCGACGCCTCGCTCAACGCGCCGATCCGTGCGTCGGAAGGCGAATCGGGCGAGTGGCAGGACTGGCTGGTCGACGACTCTTCCAATCAGGAAGACATGCTGGTCGAGCAGGACGAAATGGACAATCGCCGGTCGATGCTGTCCAGCGCGCTTGCCGTGCTCAACGACCGTGAGCGGCGCATCTTTGAAGCTCGCCGCCTGTCGGATGACCCGATGACGCTGGAAGAACTGTCGTCCGAGTTCGACATCAGCCGTGAGCGCGTGCGCCAGATCGAAGTGCGGGCATTTGAAAAGGTGCAGGACGCGGTCAAGGCCGCAGCTCTTGCCCAGGCAAAGGCGCTGCGCCCGGTCGAAGCCGCTGCGCACTGAAGCGCAGCACAGGATCAGAAATGCAAACGGCGCGGTCTTCACCGCGCCGTTGTTGATTCCGGTCTACCCGTTGCGTCAGCCGCTACTTCCCGCAGCCCATGCCTTGAGCGCGTCTTCAAACACCTTGTCGCCGGGAATACCACGTTCAAGCGTCATAAGTGCACGCCGGCCAGTTCGATACACGATTGGAATGTCGATCCACTTCATGCGGCGGAACAGCTGCATGTTGGCTTCGACCTCCTGAGGCTTGTCGCCCAGCGCGATAAGGAAGAAACCGTCGCCGATCTTGGCCGGCGATCCGACTACCGGCATTCCGGTGGCTTCTTCGGTTTCCTTGAATGTCATGCGCAGCACATTGTCGATCACGCCACCGTCAAAATTTTCGGGCGTCAGGAAGATCAGCTCAATGATATGGCTGGCCGGCAGGGTGCTGTCCGCATTGCGGCGGATCGTCATCCGCAATTGCACTTCCTTGCCCGGAATTGTCGCTTCGGCGCGTATGGCGGGCTCCGGCGGCAGATTGTTGCCCGGCGATTCCTGCACCAGCGACCAGATCGTGCTGCCCTGTTGGGCGGACCCATCGGTCGCTGTGGTGCGTTCTTCATAGAATATCGCGCGCTGGCCAACAGCGACGGTCTGCGCTGGAGGTTCAGCCGCAGCAGGCGTTGCCGGTTGAGCCGGTGCGGTCGCCGGAGGAACTGCTGGATCAGTTACAGGCGCGGCAGGCTGCCCCCCGGCAGGTGGCGGCACGGTCAGCTCGGCAACCGATGTGCCTTCGCCCACGCCGTTCTCGCCGCCAGCCGGACCGGAATCCGTCTCAGAGCCATCGGCATTCAGCTTCTGGGTAAATTTGGTGACACTTTCTTCGGGCTGCGCGCTGGCCGGTTCTGGCGCTGCTGGCGTAACCGGTTCTGGCTGGACAGGCGTGGCAGGCGTCTGGACAGCTGGCGGCGTAGTCCCGCCCATGCCCGCCATACGCATAACCTCATCCTTGTTCAGCCAGATCGCGTATGCGGCCGCTCCAACAAATGCCAGCGCAATCAAAGCAACTGCAATCAGCCCGCCACTACCCGAACTCTTGCGCTCTGCTTTGCGAACGGGCTCTCCAACCAGACGCGGCTTGTCAGCTTCGACAGGTTCCGTTGTCTTGCCAGCCGCCTGCGGCTGGGCTGCCACCGCGACAGGTTCAACAGACTTTGGCGGAACCGGCTGCAAAGGAGCAGACGGCGGCGGCGCAACAGGTCCTGCCTTGACAACTGGAGCAGGCGCGACAGGCACGACAGGCGCAGGCGTAGCAGGTTTTGGATCGGCGCCTAGTTGATCGATAATTGCGTCAAGATCGTCGAAGCCGTCCTCCGGCCCCGTCACTGCAACGGCGTAGTCGGCCTCGACATCAAGGATCGCTTGCTCAAGCGACGCCTTCTGGCGTTCGATTACGGCTACCGGAGGCGGCGGCTGGATGGCGGCTAGTTTTGCGGCAACAGTTGATCGCGCCTTGTCATAGACGCGCGTACGCATCTCGGGAGTTGTTTCCCCCAAGCCGTCGATCGTCTTTTTCAGAACCGCGACGAAATCCGCCATTCAAACTAACCCATAGTGAGCCAATACGATCCGTCTGACCCGTCATTTTTGTCGACAAGATGGTGAACCGGCAGCATTCGCCGGTTTGACCACCCTGAAACCCCAGTAACCTCTAACCTTGAAAGGGATCAGTCACAAGTATCGTGTCGTCCCGTTCCGGGCTGGTGGACAGCAATGCAACCGGCGCACCGATCAGTTCTTCAACGTATCGGACGTATTTCACAGCCTGTGCAGGCAGCTGCGACCAGCTGCGCGCACCCGCCGTCGTCCCCTTCCAGCCCTCCAGCGTTTCATAGACCGGAACCACCCGCGCCTGCGCGCCCTGGCTGGCCGGAAGATAGTCGATCAACTCGCCATCGAGCATGTATCCGGTGCACACCTTGATCTCGTCGAGGCCATCGAGCACGTCGAGTTTGGTCAGGGCGATACCGTCGATGCCGTTGACGGCAACCGCCTGGCGAACCAGCACCGCGTCAAACCAGCCGCAGCGGCGCTTGCGCCCCGTCACAGTGCCAAATTCATGGCCGCGCGTGCCAAGAAATTCACCAATCTCGTTGTCCTGCTCGGTCGGGAACGGCCCCTCGCCGACACGTGTCGTGTAGGCTTTGGTGATACCGAGCACATAGCCGATTGCCCCCGGCCCAAGACCCGAACCGGCGGCCGCTTGCCCGGCCACCGTGTGCGACGACGTCACATAGGGATAGGTGCCGTGGTCAATGTCGAGCAATGTGCCCTGCGCACCTTCAAACAGGATGCGCTCGCCGGCGCGGCGCTTGTCATCCAGCACCTTCCACACCCGATCCATGTAAGGCAGGATTTTGCCGGCAATCGAGGTCAGCTCATCCATGATGGTCTGATGCGCGACCTCAGGATGGCCCAGACCCTTGCGCAATGCATTGTGGTGGGTCAGCAGCCGGTCGACCTTGATCGGCAAGGTTTCTGGATCGGCCAGATCCATCACGCGAACCGCACGGCGGCCAACCTTGTCCTCATAGGCTGGCCCGATGCCGCGGCGCGTGGTGCCGATCTTGGTTCCTGAATTTGACGCCGCGTCTTCGCGGAACCCGTCCAGTTCGCGGTGCAGCGACAGGATCAGCGTCGTGTTTTCAGCGATCTTCAACACGTCTGGCGTAATCGACAGGCCCTGCGCTTCCAGTTTGGCGCATTCGGCCGCAAACGCATGCGGATCAAACACGACGCCATTGCCGATGATCGACAGTTTTTGGCGCACGATGCCGGACGGCAGCAGCGACAGCTTGTAGACCACGCCGTCGACCACCAGCGTATGGCCTGCATTGTGACCGCCCTGGAAACGCACCACGACATCGGCGCGCTCTGAAAGCCAGTCAACAATCTTGCCCTTGCCCTCGTCGCCCCACTGCGAGCCGACGACCACCACATTCGTCATCTGAAATGTCCCGTTCCGCGCAGTCGCGCTGATGTGAAGTTGCGCGTCTCTATAGCGTCACAGTCACCGTCGCGCGACACCTGATTGCCCCCAGAACGCCAGGCGCGGCGCATTTTCGCATGTTTGCACATTTACTTCGGGTGCCGAGCGCCATAACCGGCGGTCTGAGCCTGATCGGGCTCCAGGGATTCCCTCATGGATCGAACACACCGCGACGCATATCTGGTCTTGATTGCCACCACGCTTCTGTGGGGCGGCAACGCTATCGCCGGAAAGCTGGCTGTCGGCCACATTTCACCGATGTTGCTCACCAGCGCACGCTGGTTGTTTGCGGCAGCTATCCTGCTGGCCATCGGCTGGAAAAACCTGCGATCAGACTGGCAAACGGTGAAGCAGAACTGGGTGATCCTCGCTACACTTGGCGCCGTTGGGTTCGCTGTCTTCAACATCGCTCTCTACACCGCGCTCAACTACACAACGGCCATCAACGTCTCGATTGAGCAGGCCGGCATTCCGATGTTGATCTTCCTGCTCAATTTTCTGTTTTTTCGCCTTAAAGCGACCTGGGCGCAGATCGTTGGATTGATCCTGTCGATTGCCGGCATTGTTGTTGCCGCAAGCCACGGCGATCCTGCCCGGCTGCTATCCCTTGACCTGAATTTTGGCGACGCGATCATGCTGGCCGCAGCCATCGTCTATGCAGGGTATAGCGTCCTGCTGCGCTTCAAACCGGCCATCCACTGGCACAGCCTGATGATTGCACTATGCTTTTCGGCATTCGTGTTTTCGCTGCCGTTCACCATTGCCGAGTTTTCGCTAGGCGCAGGCATCATGCCAGATGCGCGCGGCTGGGCCATCCTCGCCTATGTGACGATCGGTCCATCAATCGTGGCGCAAATCTTCTACATTCGCGGCATTGAATTGATTGGCGCCAACCGTGCCGGACTGTTCATCAACCTGGTGCCCATCTTCGGCACACTGCTGTCTATCCTGCTGCTGGGCGAGCGTTTTCAGGCTTACCACGCCGTTGCCCTGGCGCTGACATTTGGCGGCATCTGGCTGGCTGAACAAAGCGGGCGGCACGACAGAAACGCACCGCCCGCCGAGTAAGCCGAAATCATTCGAGCCAAAATTGTGTCGCGCGCGACAGACCCTACGCCGCAACCTCCAGGCGAGCCGGCACTTGCACCAGATCGTCAGCTACGGCCAGCGCAGGTGCGCTCAGGGTCATGTCGCCAGCTGAAATGTCCATCTCTGCCGGCTTGGCTCTGATCGCCATCACCGACTTGTTCAGGCCAGCAAAACGCTCGAACTGAACCTCACCGTCGGGAAAGAACCGCCGCATCTGGCGTGCGCCAATCATATCATGGTGCTTGATGACGGTCTTTGCTTCGTCCCGGTCTGGCACCTTGTCGAAAAAGCCGACAGCAAACCGGCGAATGATCGCGACCCGCAGAAACGCCGGCAGATACTGGAACGCCGGCAGACGAAAATGCGGCTCAAACGGAAACCAGTAGTTCGGCGTCTGGACGAAATATCGCGGAGCCAGCCGCCGGACATTGTCGGCAAAGGCCATCATTCGGTCACGCCCGACATGCTCGATTACCGAATTGGAATGCACCAGATCGAACCGGCGATCACCGCAGAGCTGCTGATCGGTCGCATCGCCACCGATCGACTCGAACAGAACTCGGTCATTGATCTGCTCAGCTTCGAGATTGACCAGTGTGATGTGCAATCTATGCCTGTTCCGGCGGATGAAGTCGCCACCGACACGCCAGTATTTTTCCGTGCCGCCAACATCGAGGATCGCACACTCGCCTTTCTCCTCAAGGACCGTCTCGATGAGTTGCTGGATGTGCGTAAAGCGCCTGGCGCGAAAGCTGAATTCGATGCTGCTCTTGTTGGACAGCGGGTCATATTTCTCAGACCTGGCGGCCGGAGCGAAAAAATCGGAAATAAGATCAAAAATTGCCATGAATGAAAGCCGGGCTTGATGTGGGGACCATCTCAAAGCGGCAAAATACTATTCGTTTTGGGTTCGTAAACGGAAAAGCTCCAGCAACCTTAATCGGCAAAAATTGAATGAAATTAGACACCGTCGAAGCAAAAACGGCGCATCGAGAGACGCGCCGCTTTCACAATTCTTACATTGAGATACCCGGGTATTTTGAAGAATTTCCCCAGAAAGAGCGCCCTGACTCAATATCCAACGTCAAATTGCAAAGGCTTGGCCGATGCAATCTTTGAATTTTCACGCAACTTCTTCAACACAGTATCCGGAATACGTTCATCCAGATACAGCAGCGCGATAGCATCCCCACCGGCCTTGTCGCGGCCAAGCTGGAAATTTGCGATGTTCACGCCACTCTCGCCCATAACTGTGCCTAGCAGGCCAATGATGCCTGGAACGTCCTTGTTGGTCGTGTAGAGCATGTGCTGGCCAACTTCCGCATCGAGATTGATGCCCTTGATCTGGATGAAGCGCGGCTTGTGGTCGGAGAACACCGTGCCGGCGATTGAGCGAGTCTGCTTCTCCGTCGTCACCGTCAGCTTGATATAGCCGTCGAACACACCGGATTTGTCGCGTTTCACTTCGGAAACGATGATGCCGCGCTCCTTCACCATGATCGGCGCCGACACCATGTTGACATCCGACACTTGCGGCCGGATCAGACCGGCAAGGGCGGCGCTCATCAGTGCGCGCGTATTCATCGTCGCCGTCGCACCGTCGAACAGCACTTCAACCGACTTGATCGGCTCATCGGTCACCTGGCCGACAAACGCACCCAGCACTTCCGCCAATTTGACGAAAGGCTTGAGCGTCGGCGCTTCCTCGGCCGAGATCGACGGCATGTTGATCGCATTGGTGACCGCGCCCTTGATGAGATAGTCGGCCATCTGCTCGGCGACCTGCAAAGCTACGTTTTCCTGCGCTTCAGACGTCGACGCACCCAGATGCGGCGTGGCGATGACATTTTCCATGCCGAAGAACGGGCTTTCGGTCGCCGGTTCGGTTTCGAATACGTCAAGTGCTGCACCCGCCACCTTGCCGCTCTTCAGTCCTTCCAGCAGATCAGCTTCAACGATCAGGCCGCCGCGTGCGCAATTGATGATCCGCACGCCCTTCTTCATCTTGGCGATAGCTGCCGCGTCGATGATGTTGCGGGTCTTGTCGGTCAGCGGTGTGTGCAGGGTAATGAAATCAGCCCGCGCCAGAAGTTCGTCCAGTTCGACCTTTTCGATGCCCAGTTCCTGCGCGCGCTGTTCCGACAGGAACGGGTCATACGCCACCACATGCATCTTCAGCCCGACGCCGCGCACAGCAACGATCGACCCGATATTGCCAGCACCAATGATGCCGAGCGTCTTGCCGGTCACCTCGACGCCCATAAAGCGGTTCTTTTCCCACTTGCCGTCATGGGTTGACTTGTTGGCTTCCGGCAGTTCGCGCGCCAGTGCAAACATCAGCGCGATTGCATGTTCGGCCGTCGTGATCGAATTGCCGAACGGCGTGTTCATCACGATGATACCCTTGCGGCTCGCGGCGGGAATATCGACATTGTCGACGCCGATACCAGCCCGGCCGACGACCTTGAGATTGGTCGCCGCATTGATAAGCTTTTCGGTGACCTTCGTCGCCGAGCGGATAGCAAGGCCATCATACTGGCTGATCACCTCTGCCAGCTTGTCCTTGTCCTTGCCCAGATCAGGCAAATAGTCGACCTCGACACCACGATCCTTGAAGATCTGCACGGCGGTGGGGGAGAGTTTGTCGGAAACGAGAACGCGGGGTTTCATTGGATTGCTCCTGAATCACCCTCCCCTTGAGGGGGAGGGTCGGACCGCAGGTCCGGGTGGGATGAATTTCTTGTTTGAAGGGATGGGGTCGACACCCCACCCCGATGCTTCGCATCGACCCTCCCCCCAAGGGGAGGCTAACCGGCACCTACGCAGCCGCCTTGAGCGCGGCCTTCTGGTTTGCAAAGGCCCAGTCGAGCCAGGGCAGCAGTGCCTCGACGTCTGCCGTCTCTACAGTCGCGCCGCACCAGATACGCAGGCCAGCCGGCGCATCTCGATAGTGGCCGATGTCATAGGCAACGCCAGCCTTGTCGAGCGCCGAGACAATGCCCTTGGCAAACGCTTCCTGGCCCTTGGCGTCGAGCGCGGTGATTTCGGGATCAACGATCTGCAGGCACACAGACGTATTGGAGCGCGTCGCAGGATCGACCGCCAGATTGGCGAGCCAACCGGACTTGTCGACAAAGTGGTTGATCGCGGCTGCATTGGCGTTGGCGCGCGCAACCAGCGTATCAAGTCCACCTATGTTTTTCGCCCAGTTCAGCGCATCGAGATAGTCCTCGACGCAAAGCATTGATGGCGTGTTGATCGTCTCGCCCTTGAAGACGCCTTCGATCAGCTTGCCGCCGGAGGTGAGACGGAAGATTTTTGGCAGCGGCCAGGCCGGCTTGTAGCTTTCCAGCCGCTCGACGGCCCGCGGCGACAGGATCAGCATGCCGTGCGCGCCCTCGCCGCCCAGTACCTTCTGCCAGGAGAAGGTGACGACATCGAGCTTTTCGAAATCGAGGCGCTGTGCGAACGCCGCCGAAGTGGCGTCACAGATCGTCAGACCCTTGCGATCGGCGGGGATGAAGTCGCCATTGGCGACGCGCACCCCCGAGGTCGTGCCGTTCCAGGTGAACACAACATCTCGATCGAAATCGACCTGAGCCAGATCAGGCAGTTCGCCATAAGGCGCTTCAAATGTGCGCACATCGGCAAGCTTCAGCTGCTTGACCACATCGGTCACCCAGCCGGAGCCAAACGATTCCCAAGCGACCATATCGACGCCGCGCTGACCGAGCAGTGACCACAGCGCCATTTCGACCGCGCCCGTGTCGGAGGCCGGCACGATGCCGATCCGGTAGTCGGCTGGAACCTGGAGCACCTCGCGCGTCAGCTCAATAGCGAGCGCCAGCTTGTCCTTGCCGATCTTGGCGCGGTGCGAGCGGCCAAGTGCTGCATTGGCGAGCGCATCGAGCGACCAGCCAGGCCGTTTCGCGCATGGTCCAGAGGAAAAATTGGGATTTGCCGGACGCAATTCCGGCGTAGCGACGCTTGTCGTCATCGTGATCTATCCTTCCAGATAGTTAGCCCGCTCGTTGGGGAGGGGTGGCCCAAGGACGGCGATATTGGAAGGTGTGTGGTTCGTCAAGAGCCAGAGCGATTCCTAAACGGAAATGGGCGGACCAAGGCCCGCCCATCACGAATTTCAAGTTTTGCCGGTTCTACCACAAGGCGTAGCGCAGACCGACCTTGACCTGATGATAGTCAAGACCCTTGTGCCAGCGGAATGTCTGGTCCGAATCGTAGCTGACCCATTTAGCTGTTGGCGTCGACATAAATTCGTAGCCGACGTCGAGCTTCAGGTTCTGTGACAACTGGTAAGCCACGCCCGCAGCCAGCGAATAGTTGAAGTTAAATCCACCGACAGAATCCCGCACGCCACGATAGTCAAGCACGTCGTCGCAACGGAAAGTCGGCGTATCGACACAGTGTTTTTCGTTCACGGTCCGTTGCGACTTCGTATAGGTCAAACCCATTCCGGCGCCGACATATGGGGTGAAACCGGCAAATGTTCCCAGGTCGACAAAACCGGCGGCCGACACTGCATATGCCTTGTTGCGAGCCGAGTTGGACACATCGCAAGGCGCAGTTTCATCGGGATATTCGATAACAGTGTCGCCGACCGCCCGGAGCCCGGTGCCTTCGCACCGGCCAACAACGCTCGACGACGATTCATTCGTTGGCAACATGGAGAGGTTGAGTTCGCTGCGCAGGTAGGAATTGAATTGATAACCCATACCGATAGAGCCAGTCAGCAGGCTGGCGTTGTCACGATATTCACCAGGTGTGCCGACCGGCGAGGTGTAGGACGAGTAACGATGTGCGAACGGCTTGTTGATCGCATAGCCAACGTCGCCGCGCAGATACCATCCGGTGCCAACCTCGACTGGCACAAACTCATCGACGTCCTCAGGAGCATCGATCACCAGAGGCGGATCATAATCAGCCGCTATGGCTGGCGCCGCCCAGGCGACGGAAGCAAGAAGACATGGGAATACCATGCGCGCGATCAGTTTCATTAGTCCCAACTCCACTACAGATCGAAGCGGTGTTTCGCTTCGGACTACATTGAACTCAGTGTTAACCATGAAGGTTAAATGGCGGTTAAGCATGATTGGCCAAATGAAAAATCTGTTTGGAAACTGCTGGCAAAAACAAAACCGCCCGGCTTGCACCGGGCGGTTCGCTGACAATTTGCTGCTGATGGATTATTTGTAGATTGGTGGCTCAAGCGGCTCAGGCTGGTATGCGACGCGCTCGGGAGCGCATTCTGTCGCGCCGCCGAACTGGTAGCGCAGGCCTGCGCGGCCTTCGTGGATGTTGATGCCCTTGTCGAAACCAGGACCATTGCCAGCCGCCAGATCGAACATTGCACCGCCTTCAATACGGCGATAGCGATAACCAGCGTCAAGCTTGAGCTTTTCGGTCAGGCAGTAGGATGCACCAGCCATGAGGGCATAGGTGAAGCGCCAATTTGCCTTGCCGCCATGGGTGACTGGCAAATCGCAATTGGCCGGATTCGCCTCTTCACAAGCGGTATTGATCAGATTGCCCCACTTGACACGCGTTCCGCCGATACCAGCGCCGACATAGGGCGTAATGCCTTGCCAGGTGCCGAGGTCGACATATGCGTTCGCCAGCAAGCTCCAGCCCGAGAAGCTGGAAACGTCGTTGGAAACACAATTGGCAGCGACACCGCAAGCACCGCGGGTCGAGGCGAGGAAATCGGTCTTGCCGATATGATCAAGCGTCAAGTCGGTGCGCAGATATCTGGTGACCTGGTAGCCGACGCCAACGCCTCCTGTCCAAGTGTTATTCAAGCTGCCGGACGTGAAGCTGTTCATTCCGGGGCCAGGGGTCATGTAGTCACCGCCGCGGAAGTCGGCCGATGCGTAGCCGACATCGCCACGGATGTACCATCCGCCGAAATCCTGCGCCGGTTCTTCATAGACCGCAACCGGTGCTGGAGGCGCCGGATCGACAACCGGAGGCTCATACATGTCGGCCGCCATGGCCGGGATCGACACGGATGCAAGAAGCGCCGCGCCGAAAAACGCAGTCGGGAATTTCGCGTTCATAATCATTACCCTCTCACCCGGCACTATATCAACCGGCTGTGCTTGAACTCAGGTGTGGATAATGAATTGCAAAGGTTAAAGTGCACTTAACCCAGAAATTTAACTACGAATCGAGATTCCAGTCAGGCGCAATACACAAAGAAAGGCGGCTCGAAGGCCGCCTTTCTGACTTCAGAATGGTGATTGGAAGCCCTGTCAGGCTGCCGTGCGCATTGACGAAATAGCGTCAACTATCTCGTCGACAACGGTTTCGACCAGCACCTTATCGTCAGCTTCCGCCATCACCCTGATAAGTGGTTCCGTGCCTGATGGACGGATGACAAGGCGGCCAGCGGGCCCCAGCTTGCCGCGCGAGTGCTCAATCAGCTTCTTCACCGGCTCACTCTCGAGCGGCTTGCCGCCAGTGAAGCGAACGTTTTTCAGCACCTGCGGCACCGGGTCGAATTTGCGGCAGACCTCACTGGCCGGCTTGCCGGCACGTTTGATGCAGGCAAGCACCTGCAGCGCGGACACAAGCCCGTCGCCGGTGGTCGAAAAATCAGAAAGCACTGTGTGCCCGGACTGTTCGCCTCCGACATTGAAACCGTGGGTGCGCATGTGTTCGACTACATAGCGGTCACCCACTTTGGTGCGGTGCAACGACAAGCCAAGATCACTCATATGACGTTCAAGTCCCAGATTGGACATAACGGTCGCCACAACACCGCCGCCGGCCAGACGACCGTTCTCGTGCCAGGATTCGCCGATCAGCGCCAGAATCTGGTCGCCGTCGATCATGGTGCCGTTCTCGTCGACAATCAGCATCCGGTCCGCGTCACCGTCGAGCGCAATGCCAACGTCTGCGCGCACTTCATGCACTTTCTTGGACAGCGCCATCGGGTGTGTAGAGCCGACATCCTGGTTGATATTCGTGCCGTTGGGTTCAACACCAATGGTCACAACATCAGCGCCGAGTTCCCACAAGGCAGCCGGAGCAACCTTGTAGGCGGCGCCATTAGCGCAATCGATCACCACCCGCATCCCAGACAGCGTCATTGAACGCGGCAGGGTCCGCTTTGCGAATTCAATGTATCGGTCATGGACACCGTCGATACGTTTCGCCCGGCCCAGCGAATCCGAGCCGACCAGATGTGACGACAGATCAGAATCGAGCAACTGCTCGATCCGCAGCTCGATTTCATCCGACAATTTGTAACCGTCCGGACCAAACAGCTTGATGCCATTATCGTAGTAAGGGTTGTGCGAGGCCGAGATCATCACACCGATGTCGGCGCGAAGCGACCGGGCAAGCATCGCCACAGCAGGAGTGGGTACCGGACCAAGCAGGAATACGTCCATGCCGGCGGCACAAAAACCTGCCACCATCGCGTTCTCGATCATATAGCCCGACAGACGTGTGTCCTTGCCGATCACAACACGATGGCGGTGCGAGCCGCGCTGAAATGACATGCCGGCAGCCATGCCCACCTTCATCGCCACTTCTGCGGTCATTGGAAAGCTGTTTGCGCGGCCACGGATACCATCCGTGCCAAAATATCGTCTGGACATTGGAACTCCACGCCCCGGAACTGCTTCGTTTTCTTGCCAGTGTTCTGCCACATTGCACAAAAGAACAGGATCACATTATATGATCGCGTGTAACTGTGAGCCCGCAGTCGAACTGCAGCAGATTGCATCAAGCCTGGTTAAGTTCTTGATAGCAAAAGTAGTTAACAGCTTGCTGAGGAATTGAACGATCTCAGGGCAAGGCTTCAACCCAGGCGCGAAGCAGCGCTACGGCAGAGGCATCTGGCTGGCTCCGCCCCAGTTCTGGCATCATCAAACCAGGCTCAGTACTTTCAACCCTGAAGAGCAGAATTGAATTTTCCGGGTTGCCGGGATCGATGTCATACGTCCGGCCGCCACTGCCGCGGCCAGCGGCAACCGGGCGCTTGCGGATACCCAGAGCCACGGGATCTTGCTCGCCATAGGTCAGGAACAGGCCGGAATTGCTGGCCGGACCTTCCCGCCGGTGACAATGGGCGCAGTTGACGTCGAGCCAGGCGCGCGCCCGCGCATCGATTGATGCGGTCTCATCCGACCAGTCAGGAACAGCGGGCGCAGCTGCTGCATCGGGAGCACCGGTCAGGATACCGGCCTGCGTCCAGTGCGCGAGCTGGTTGGCCGCACCGCCCGCATAGGCAAAATCCTTGTTCAGATTGCGCGCCTTGGGTCCCAGGGGCACGATCTCGCCGTTGAACGAGTGGCAACCCTTGCACTGGTTCCGGTTGGGCACGGCATAGGAAATCGACAGCGGCTTGCCGTCGAGCATGGTTTCGACCGCAACCTTTGCCCCGGCGATCTTCATCTCGGCTTCGGTTTGGTCTTCGTTCCACAGATAGGCGGCGGCAAACCAGCCGCTTTCGCGTTTCAGCAGCACGCGCGTCTCGATCAGACGCACATTTTCCTCCGGTTTCGACAAGTCGGCCGGGAAGGCAAATGTCTTGACCAGCGCCGAGCCGACCGGAAACTCAAACGCCTCGTCGGCGCTGTAGGCAGCGGAACTGCCGGCTGGCACATAGGCGAACCTGTATTTCAGCGCGTGGTCGGAAAACAACGGGGTATTCAGGTCATAGGGCACAACCCCGTCTGCCGGAACTTGTTTGCCAGCGTCAGCAAAGAACCCGAATTCCGACAGCAGCTCTGGCGGCTTGTCGGCGAGGATCGCCTGGTCCGAAACCGCAAGGGCCAATCCCGGCAACGCAAGCAGGGCAGCGGCAGCTATCGCCGGCAGCCAGCGTCCCGCCATCAGCGTCACACCCCGCCATCCTGCGGCAGCTTCACAGGCGCAGGCTCCGGCAGCGAGCCCTTGTAACCGGCGATCGCCGTGTCGGGTGCAGTCGACCATGGCAACAGCATGTTCGAGATCATCTTGAGATTGGCGAATGTCGTGCCTTCTGCCTCATCGACATAGATCTTGTTCTCAGCCGAGACCCAGGAGAAATATTCGGGGATGCGAGTGACGCCGTCCCAGACAATGTCGGGCACCGGCGTCCCTGAAATATCGGAAATCAGCTTGCCGACCTCGCCATCAGGCGACCCGCCGCCTTCGCCATAGGTATTGCCGTGCACATAGACCCCGCGCGGCACAAACATGTAATTGTCGTCGTCATAGTCGTTTGGATAGGCGGCAAGCAGCACATGGGTCGTGCCGTTCTTGTCGAAGCGGTTGCCAAACACGTGGACGTTCCGGTTGGCCATGACCATCACGCCCATGCCTTTCGGCACGATCGCAACAATATTGCCTTTCGGCGCAAAATTCGCCGTGTCGTTTTCCACCACGTCATTGTCAAACACGCGGATGTCCTGCCCGCCTTGCACAGGCAGGTTGGGCAGGTCGAAAACCAGTATGCCGCCAGTGTTATGGGTCACCGTGTTCTTGAACACGTCGGCGCGCTTGGAATTCTCGATCTCGATGCCGGCGACATTGTATTCAGCGCGGCTGTTGCGCACGATGATGTCTTCGCTCTGGCCGACATAGATGCCGGCATCCGATGCACCTGACACAAACACGCCGTCGATCAGCACATTCTTGGACGAAACCGGATAGACGCCATAGGCACCGTTGGTTTCCTTCGGGCCACCGGTCCACACCACCGACAGATTGCGGAACGTGATCTGGTCCGAACCCTTCGACTTGACGCCGTCACCCTTGGTGTCCTCGACGGCAAAGTCTTCCAGCACGACCTTGTCCGAGGTGACCAGAAAGCCCTCGCCCGCGCCGGTCTGCCCCTTGAAGGAGAGCACGGTCTGACCTGCACCGGCGCCTTGCACCTTTACATTGTCGACGTCGAGCGACAGGCCTTCGGTCAGATCGAAGCGTCCCGGGCCGATCTTGACCGCGTTACCGGGCTCTATCGTAATCAGCGCCTCCTGCAGCCGTTCAGCCGCGCCTTCGCCTGCCTCGACCAGAATGTCGGCGGCCAACGCAGTTGTTGAGCCAGCGACCATCAGCGCAAGTCCTAGTAATGACGATCTGACTATCATGTCCTGACGCCTCCCAGCGTATTTGCAACGACGATGCGCCACCCGGTTCCAGCCTGTCAATCGACGCAGGAAAACGACGGCCGCTACCTGCTTGTCTTGACTCTCCAGCACCCATCGGGTAGTCGCACACGTCCTTCGGCGTGGGCTCGTTCCGCGCCGATTGGTTTTTGAACCCCGCAGACTGAAAAAAAGACGGCCCGACGGACTAGTCCGCTGAGAGCCGACCGAACAAGCGAAAGGCAAAAAAATGTTCGCAGTCATCAAAACGGGCGGCAAGCAGTATCGCGTTGTCGCCGATCAGGAATTGAAGATCGAGAAGATCGAAGGCGCTGTTGGTGACATCATCACCATCGGCTCGGTCCTCGCACATGGCAATGGCGACGACGTCACGCTGGGCGCGCCCTTCGTCGACGGCGCATCGGTTGCCGCCGAAGTCGTGGCCCAGGGCCATGCCAAGACCGTTATCGCCTTCAAGAAGCGCCGCCGCCAGAACTCGCGCCGCCGCATTGGCCACCGCCAGTTGCTGACCACCGTCCGGATCTCCGAGATCCTGATCGGTGGCGCCAAGCCGTCGAAGGCTGCCGCCGCGAAGCCCGCAGCCAAGGCCGAGGCCGCCGCTGCGCCTTCGGCCGCCGCTCCGCTGTTCACGGCTCCGGCCGGCAAGGGCGACAAGCTGGTCGACATCAAGGGCATCGGCCCGGTCGCGGCCAAGCAGCTCGCCGAACAGGGCATCACCACCTTCAAGCAGCTTGCAGAGCTGACCGAGGCGGACATCGCCAAGATTGACGAATATATGCCATTCTCGTCGGATCAGATCCGCGACTGGCAGGGTCAGGCAAAGGAACTGGCGAAGTAATTCGCCATTCTGCCTTGAATTCGATCGCAAACGCGATCATAGACAGATCAAGCGCGCCCACGGGCGCATAGGAGTATTGAGCCATGGCACATAAGAAAGCTGGCGGTTCGTCGCGCAACGGTCGCGATTCAGAATCCAAGCGCCTCGGCGTGAAGAAGTTCGGCGGTGAATCCGTTCTCGCCGGCAACATTCTTGTTCGTCAACGCGGTACCAAGATGCACCCCGGCGTCAACGTCGGCATGGGCACCGACCACACCCTTTTTGCGCTTCAGCCAGGCGCGGTTTCGTTTGCCAAAAAAGCAAACGGCCGAACCTACGTATCGGTAAACCCGATTCAGGAAGCAGCGGAGTAGCCGGTTCCGCACCACAACACCGGCGCCCATCTCGGGAACCGGTGTCTGGACAAGCCAGAAAAAGGATCAGGGGAGATGGGTTTCCATCTCCCCTTTTTCGTTTTGGAAGTCCGCCATGCGCATACTGGTCACCAAGAGACTGACACTGAGGCCGCCCGTCGCGCTTGATGCCGACGACATCGCCGCAGGCCTGTCGAACTGGAAAGTGGCGCGAAACCTGGCGGTCGTGCCGCATCCGTATTTTCCAGCCGATGCGCTCGACTGGATCGGCGGACTGGCGTCAGAACCGGAAAATATCGTATACACGATCCATCGCGAAAAGCTGATCGGCGTCGTTTCGCTGGAAGGTGGTGGACCGGTGCCGCATCTTGGCTACTGGCTGGCCGAGGAAGCGCACGGCCATGGTTTCATGACCGAAGCCGCCGGCGCGCTGATCGATCATGCCGTTGCGACGCGCAGCATCGAAGGCATCGCCTCATCGGTCTTCATCGACAACCCCGCCTCCATGCAGGTGCAGAAGAAGCTTGGTTTCAGGACAACCGGCCTGACCCAGACCTACTGCCGGGCACGTGATGCGATGGTTGATGCGTTGACGACGCGCCTCGACGCGGCCGCATGGACAAGCCATGCGCCGGCGCTCGAGCGCGCAGCGGCGTGATGGACGAGGGAGACGGGGACAATGATTGCAGAATCCGAAGTCGATGACGAATTATCCCGCATCAACTGCCCGGTCCTGGTGACACAGCGGCTGGTCATGCGCCAGCCGCATGCCGACGACATCGAGGACCTGGCGCGGCTGGCCAACAACCGGCGCGTTGCCGACATGCTCACGCGCATGCCACATCCCTATGGCGAGGCCGAGGCGCGTGCCTTCATCGAGTTCGCCTCCGACCCCGAGCGCGGCGAGACTGTTTACGCCATGACTGTCGTGGCCACAGGCGAATTCATCGGTTGTGCGGGCCTGCGGCCCGTGCATGGCGGCTACGACCTTGGCTACTGGATCGGCCAGTCACACTGGGGCAAGGGTTATGCAACCGAGGCGGCGCATGCCCTTGTTGATCTTGCGTTCCGTGCATCCAGCGCGGACAGCCTGACGGCAACCTGCCGGGTGACCAATACCGCCTCGCAGCGGGTGATCCACAAGTGCGGTTTCCAGTATTGTGGCCAGGGCATGCTGAACTCGATTGCCGCCGGACAGGTGACCGTGGTTCGCTACCGGCTCGACCGCAAGACCTGGATCGGCTTGCGCAGCTGGCACCGGTCATAGTGAAATTGAACGACGGCCCTTTGCGGCAGGGCCGCCGCCGTGTAACGAGCAAACGATGAAATTTCTCGATCAGGCCAAAGTCTACATCAGGTCCGGAAACGGCGGTGCCGGCGCGGTATCGTTCCGGCGTGAAAAGTTCATCGAGTTTGGTGGACCGGACGGCGGCGATGGCGGTCGTGGCGGCGATGTCTGGCTGGAGGTCGTCAACGGCCTCAACACGCTGATCGACTATCGCTATCAGCAGCATTTTCGCGCCAAGACCGGCATGCATGGGATGGGCCGCGACCAGGCCGGCGGCAAGGGCGCAGACATTGTGATGAAAGTGCCGCCTGGTACCCAGGTCTATGAAGAAGACAACGAAACGCTGATCTGCGATCTGACCGAAGTTGGCGAACGCTATCTGCTGGCCAAGGGCGGCAATGGCGGCTTTGGCAATGCCCATTTCAAGACCTCGACCAATCAGGCGCCGCGTCGCGCCAATCCCGGCCAGGACGGCATCGAGAAGACCATCTGGCTCCGGCTGAAACTGATCGCCGACGCAGGCGTCGTCGGCCTGCCGAATGCGGGTAAATCCACCTTCCTCGCCTCCGTGACGGCAGCCAAGCCAAAGATCGCCGACTATCCGTTCACGACTCTGCACCCGGGCTTGGGCGTGGCGCGCATCGACGCGCGCGAGTTTGTCATTGCCGACATTCCGGGTCTCATCGAAGGCGCGCATGAAGGCGTTGGCATCGGCGACCGGTTCCTCGGCCATGTCGAGCGCACGCGCGTTCTGCTTCATCTGGTGTCTGCGCAGGACGACAACCCCGGCAAGGCCTACAAGACGGTGCGCCGCGAACTGGAAGCCTATGGCGAAGGTCTGGCCGAAAAGCCCGAGATCGTCGCGCTGTCGCAGATCGATACGGTCGACCCGGCCGAGCGAAAGAAGAAGGCAGCAAGCCTGAAACGCGCCGCCGGCAAGGAGCCAATGATGCTGTCGGCGGTGACGCGTGAAGGCGTTGAAGCGGTGCTGCGCGCCATGATGCGCGATGTTGAAGAGGCCCGCCAGGCAGACGAGCCGGAAAAGCCCGACGAGCGCTGGCAGACATGAGCCGCGCGCTTTCCTCCTACAAGCGGATCACCGTCAAGATCGGCTCCGCGACGCTGGTCGACCGCACCGCCGGGGTCAAACGCGACTGGCTGGCCTCGCTGGTGGCTGACATCGCCGGATTGGCTGCGCGCGGCGTCGAGATCATGGTCGTCTCATCGGGCGCCATCGCGCTTGGCCGCACGATCCTGGGCCTGAAGGCGAAGTCGCTGCGGCTGGAGGAAAGCCAGGCGGCGGCGGCTGTCGGCCAGATTGCGCTTGCCACCGCATGGTCCGACGAACTGGCGCGCCATGGGCTGAAATCAGGCCAGATCCTGCTGACGCTGGGCGACACCGAGGAGCGGCGGCGCTATCTCAATGCCCGCGCTACGATTTCCACGATGCTCGGCCTCAAGGTCGTGCCGGTCATCAACGAGAATGACACGGTGGCCACGACCGAAATCCGCTATGGCGACAATGACCGGCTGGCCGCACGCGTCGCCACCATGGCGGGCTCCGATCTGCTGGTGCTGTTGTCCGACATTGACGGGCTTTACACCGCGCCGCCTGCGAAGGACCCGGACGCCGAGTTCATTTCGCGGGTCGAGGCGATTACGCCCGCCATCGAGGCAATGGCCGGCGGGGCGGCGTCGGAACTGTCGCGCGGCGGCATGCGCACAAAAATCGACGCCGGCAAGATCGCCACAGCTGCGGGCGCGGCGATGATCATCACGCAAGGTGCGCGGCTGAACCCGCTGGCCGCAATTGATGCGGGCGAGCGCCACACCTGGTTTGCGCCGTCCGGCCGCCCGGTCAAAGGCTTCAAGACCTGGATCGCCGGCAATCTGGAGCCGGCAGGCCGGCTGACCGTCGATGCGGGCGCCGTCGGCGCGCTGAAATCAGGTAAATCGCTGCTGGCAGCCGGCGTGCGCAATGTGGAAGGCAATTTTGCCCGCGGCGACACGGTGGCGATCATCGATCCCGACGGCGGCGAAGTGGCGCGTGGCCTTGTCGCCTATGACGCAGCCGACGCGATCCGGATTGCCGGGAAAAAATCGACCGAGATCGAGGCAGTATTGGGTTACCAGGCCCGCGCCGCCATGGTGCATCGCGACGATCTGGCGATGTCGCGCGCCACGCCGCCAGGCGCACCGGCTTGAGGCCGGCCAGCCGCCGCTCATTGCAGCGACGGCTTCACACCTCTACATCTAGCCAACCGCCACCGATGGAGATCGGACATGCTGACCAAGACCGGTAACACCGACACTGCAACCCTGATGGCCGAAATCGGTCGCAAGGCGCGTGCGGCGCTGCGCCCGCTTGGTCTGGTCCCGGCTGAGAAGAAAAGCGCAGCATTGATTGCCATGGCTGATGCGATTGAGCGTGACACGCAAGCCATCCTCGACGCCAACGCCATCGACATGGCCAATGGCGAGGAAGCCGGTCTGACATCGGCCATGCTCGACCGGCTCAAGCTGACGCCTGCGCGCATCAAGGGCGTTGCCGATGGCGTGCGCGCCATTGCCGCCCTGCCCGATCCGGTCGGCGAGGTAACAGCCGCATGGGACCGCCCCAACGGCCTGCATATCGAGCGCGTGCGCACGCCGCTCGGCGTCATCGGCGTGATCTATGAAAGCCGCCCCAATGTGACAGCGGACGCCGGTGCGCTCTGCGTCAAGGCGGGCAACGCCGTCATCCTGCGCGGCGGTTCGGATTCGCTCAATTCCTCGCTCGCCATCCATGCGTGCATGGTCGAAGGCTTGCGCGCCGGCGGCCTGCCGGAAGACGCGATCCAGCTTGTGCCGACGACCGACCGCGCCGCCGTTGGCGAAATGCTGAAGGGTCTTGGCGGCAATCTCGACGTCATCATTCCGCGCGGCGGCAAGAGCCTGGTCGAGCGGGTGCAGACCGAGGCGCGCGTGCCGGTCTTCGCCCACCTTGAAGGCATCGTGCATCTCTATGTCGACAAGTCCGCTGACCTCGACATGGCTGTGAACATCGCGGTCAACGCCAAGATGCGCCGCACCGGCATCTGCGGCGCGACGGAAACGCTGCTCGTCGACCGCGCGATTGCGCCGACCCATCTTGCCCCCCTGCTCGACGGGCTGGCCAAGGCCGGATGCGAAGTGCGCGCCTCAGACGAGGTGCGCAAGGCCTGGCCCGCTGCAAAGGCGGCAAACGACGCTGACTGGTCAACCGAATATCTCGACGCGATCATTTCGGTGAAACTGGTCGACGGCGTGTCGGACGCAATTGACCATATCGAGACCCATTCCTCGCACCATACCGAAGGGGTCGTCGCCGAGGATCCGGCAGTGGTTGAGCGGTTCTTCAACGAGATCGACTCGGCCATCCTGCTGCATAACGCCTCGACGCAGTTTGCCGATGGCGGCGAGTTCGGCATGGGCGCCGAGATCGGCATCGCGACAGGCCGCATGCATGCGCGCGGACCGGTCGGCGTCGAACAGCTGACCTCTTTCAAATATCGCGTGCGCGGCAACGGCCAGGTTCGGCCCGGTTGATTGCGGGGCCGTCAGATTGTGTTAGATTGTGCACATGAGCACACAATCTGAGACCGTAACCGTTCGCCTTGCCCCTGAAACCAAGGCACGCCTCGAAGAACTGGCGGTCGAGACACGCCGGACAAAATCGTTCCTCGCGGGCGAGGCTATCGCCAGCTATGTCGAGCGCGAGCTGGCGATTGTCGAAGGCATCAAACGCGGCATTGCCGACGTGGAAGCCGGTCGGGTCATACCGCATGAAGAGGCGATGCGAAGGCTGCGAGCAACGATCGAACGGGTCGCTAGCCAGCGTGCTCAACCAGATTGATGCGACAGGTCGTCTGGTCGACTGACGCGCTGGACGATCTTGATGCCGTCATCGAATACATCGCCTTCGACAGCCCCAAATCGGCATCCCTTGTTGTTGATCGAATTGAAACCGCCGCGGACCTGCTTGCAGAGGTTCCTGCTGGACGTCCGGGCCGGGTCGCTGGAACCTACGAGAAGCTGGTGTTGAGAACCCCTTACATCATGACATATCGGCTGACCGATACGGCCTTGACGATTGTCCGCATCATCCACGCTTCGCGCGACTGGCCAGACAATGAATTGCCCGGCGAATGAACCAAGCCCAAGCCCCCGCCCACTATCTCCGCATGCCCTATGTCGAGCGTGGCATGCAGGTCGGCCTGTTTGGCGGCTCGTTCAATCCGCCCCACGCCGGCCATGTGCTGGTGGCAGAGATCGCCATGCGGCGGCTCGACCTCGACCAGCTCTGGTGGATCGTCACGCCGGGCAATCCGCTGAAAAGCACCCGCGAGCTGAAGCCGCTCGCCGAACGCATCAGGCTGTCGGAAGAGATCACGCCGGACCCGCGCATCAAGGTCACAGCCTTCGAGGCCGCGCATCATATGCGCTACACCGCCGACACGCTGGCGCTGGTCAAGGCAAAAAACCCGGGCGTTGACTTTGTCTGGATCATGGGCGCCGACAGCCTGCGCGATTTTCACCGCTGGCAGCGCTGGCGCGAGATTGCCATGACATTCCCCATCGCTGTCATCGACCGTCCCGGCGCGACGCTGTCGTTCCTGTCGTCTGCTGTTGCAAAGACGTTTGACTACGCCCGCATTGACGAACAATTCGCTTCTCGTCTTGCCAGCACCCCGGCCCCGGCCTGGACCTTTATCCACGGTCCACGCTCCACGCTGTCATCCTCTGCTATCCGCGCCGGTCTGGCAAAGGGCTGAACCGCACACAGGCCACCGCCGCATGTCGCTTTTGACGCGGCAAACCGTAATCGGGCAGCGCACATTGGGGCCATGACAAGCCTTGACGAAAAACTGGATTCGAGCGCCGCGCCGCTGATTGGCGTCGCCGGCGTCATCGTCGCCATGGCACTGGTCGCCATCGGCAACGGGCTTATGTATGTTTACGTTCCTGTGCGCCTTGGCGCAGAAGGCTATGCACCCGCCTGGGCTGGATCGATCCTCACCGGCCTGTCGGCCGGTGGCCTGGCCGGATGTCTTCTCACCGGCTGGCTGGTGCGGCGCGTCGGCCACGCCCGCGCCTATATGGTTTTTTCGACGCTTGTCATCCTGTCTCACCTGGCGATTGCGGCGGTCGTCGATCCGCTCGTCTGGGTCACCGGCCGCGCACTCTACGGCTTTGCCGTGTGCGGACTATTTATTGTCGCCCAGAGCTGGCTGAACGACGCGGTGGCCAACAACATTCGCGGCCGCGTCATGGCGGTGTTCTATGTCGCCTATATTGTCTGCCTCGGCCTTGGCTCGTATCTGCTCGCCTTCGTAAACCTCGGCGACGGATCGGCGCCGCTGTTGTGCATCCTGTTTGCGGCGCTTTCGATCTTGCCGGTCGGCCTCACCCGCCTGCCGCAACCGCCGCCGCCTGCCGGCGCGTCGGTCGCCATCCGTGACGCATGGCGCATTTCACCCGTCGCAGTGGCGGGCATGCTCGCCGTCGGCGGCCTGTCGATGATGATTTCTGGGTTTGCGCCGATCCACGCAACCGCAATCGGTTACGACCAGCAGGCTGTTGCAACCTTGATGTTCGCTATGCCGCTTGGCACCATTGTGTTCCAGTTGCCATTCGGCTGGGCGTCAGATCGAACAGACCGCCGCTATGTACTGTTGGCTGCATCGGCTCTGGTAGCGGTCGCGGGCATATTCGCCTGGAGGTTCGATGGCGCTGCCTTGCCACTGATGATCGCCATCTACCTCATCATGGGCGGCGCTTCGGACTCGATCTATTCCCTTTCAAACGCCCATGCAGCAGACCGTGCCGCGAAAGACGAGCTCGTCACCCTGTCCGGCACTCTGTTGTTCCTGTGGTCGGTATCAGGCTTCATTGCACCGGGCGTCGGCACGATGCTGACTGCGATCTACGGGACACAGGTTTTCATCCCGATGTCGATTACGATCGCGGTCGTCTTCTGTGCCTTTGTCATCTGGCGCACCACCCAAACCCGCGCCGTACCGGCCAGCGAAACTGGCGGCTTCATCCCTATTTCTGCTCAGACTCCGCTTCCTGTGGACCCGCAAGAGCCGGATCGACCGGGGTGACATTGCGGTAGACCACTTCCTGCTGCGGGAACGGGATCGAGATGCCGCGCTCGTCAAACGCGATCTTGGCGCGCTTCGTCATCTCGACCTTGGTCGACAGGAAATTCTTGTCGGACGTCCAGTAACGGAGCGTCACTGCAACGGCGCTGTCGCCCAGTGCATCGACATAAACTTGAGGCGCAGGCGCACGCATCACCCGGTTATCGCCATCTGCCAGTTCCGCCAGCGTCGTCTGCGCCAGATCGATATCGTCATTGTAGCCAATTCCGATGGTCAGGTCGTTGCGGCGCACGCCGTTGCGGTTGAAATTGCGCACCGGCTGGTTCCACAGCGTCGAATTGGGCGCCATAATGTAGATGCCATCGACCGCGCGCAGCCTTGACGCAAACAGGCCGATCTCCTCGACAGTGCCCGCAACGCCACCAACCTCGACATATTCGCCAACGCGAAATGGCCTGAGCGCCAGCAGCATGATGCCAGCGGCAATGTTCTGCAGCGTGCCCTGCAACGCCAGACCGACCGCCAGGCCAATTGCGCCGATAGCCGCAATGATCGACGCGGTCTGCACGCCGAACTGGCCGAGCACCATCACGAAGAACAGCACCAGCACAACGTAGCGAGCAATCTTGGAGAAGAATTGTCCTAGCGTCTCGTCGATGCCCCGGATGCGGGACAGTGCAGACTTGATCGAACGCTCGATCAGACCGGCAAGGAAATAGCCGAGGATCAGCAGCAGCACCGCACCGATGACCGAAAAGGAGTAGGAAATCAGAAGACCGCTGATCGAGGCAATAGCAGTCTGAATGCTCGACATGGTCGAGCTGACGTCAACATTCATGGAAAATCCTGGAAGAATTGAATGGAAAGAAATGAAATCGTTTCATAGAGCCTTCGTTCCAACATTTCCAGATTTGGCGCCCTGTCTTGAAACTGCAGGCAGACTCTGCCTATCTATATGCGCGAATAAGGTTCGCGCGGGGCGAACCCATCCCTTTGGTCCCGCATGGAAAGGAACGACACTGAGAACCGAACTGCGGAAGAAGGCCGACCCTGTGCCTTCGCCGGTCGAGACCAGCGCCGAAGGCGCGTCTGCGATCCTGAACCAGGTCCTTGCCAGTCTTGATGACTCAAAGGCCGAAAACATCATCCCCATCGACATCCGCGCAAAGTCCAGCCTCGGCGATTACATGGTGATCGCATCCGGCCGGTCGAGCCGTCATGTCGCGGCCGTGGCCGACCATCTGATCAGCGCCCTCAAGGACGCAGGTCATGGCAACGCGCGTGTCGAGGGATTGGCCTCAGCCGACTGGGTGCTGATTGATGCGGGCGAGATCATCGTCCATGTCTTCCGCCCGGAAGTGCGCGAGTTCTATAATCTCGAGAAGATGTGGATGACTCCCGAAGCAGAGGACGGCACGGTTCATTAGAGCGCTGCGCGTCCGCGTGGACGCGCAAAGGACGCTCTAGCGTTTTGAATCGGCTGCGTCGGGCTTCCGGCCAGGAGCGGGCTTCAGGCGATGCGCATTGCGATCCATGCTGTCGGCCGCATGAAAGCGGGTCCGGAACGGGACCTTGCGGCGCGTTATGTCGACCGTTTTTCAAAGGCCGGACCAGCTATCGGCCTTGAGTGGTCTGGCGTCACCGAAATTGCCGAAAGCCGCGCCCAGAGCGCCAGCCAGCGCAAGGCCGAAGAAGCGCGCTCGCTGCAACAGGCCGCCGATGGCGCGGCCCTCATCCTGCTGGACGAAACCGGCAAGAACCTCTCCTCCGAAGACTTTGCTCAAAAGCTCGGCGCGCTGCGCGACAGCGGCCAGCGCAACGCCGTGCTGGCGATCGGCGGGGCGGATGGCCACGACCCGGCGCTCAAAGCGCAGGCCGCGCTGGTTCTGTCGTTTGGCGCGGCCACCTGGCCGCACCAGATGGTGCGCATCATGCTGGTCGAGCAGCTCTACCGCGCCGCGACGATCCTGTCTGGTCACCCGTATCATCGGGCATAGCGCGCCAACTGATGGCGCCTCCCCCAGCAATCATCGCCGACCGCCGCCGTTCCCGGCGTTCAGTGCCTTTGCAATGTCCACGGGACGTTGCAATTTACCTGGAAGTTGATGATGTGACGTTGAAGCGTATCCGGCGACCACGAGATACGTTCGGCATCCGCCTGTGGTAAAGACGGCCGGTAAATTACCTGTAGCGTTCGATTCAGTATAATCTGTTGTATAGACTGGGTCAATCTTGGACGGGAGACAGAAGTGGGCGAGCTATTGCCAATAGTATTTCTGTTGTTGGCAATCGGCATCGTCACATACTTCTATCTCGCTATTTCTGGCGTGAAGAAATACGGCGTCAATTTATCAACCGAAAAAGCTGTATCGATGGTACGCGGCTTCCTCAATAGGCCGATCAACGGCGGCAGCATCACAATACTCTCTGACAAATATGATCAGATCATTGAAATCAGTCGACCTGAATCAGAGATATTCGTCAAGAATCTCATGTCTACGGGGGACGGAACCCGCCTTAGCTACGAGAGTGGTGTTGTCAGAGATGTGGTCGCGACCGGCAAATTTGATGATATTGGCCACGTCGAGAAAGTCCTGAGAGAACTTTGCCAGACGCCGGGAGCAGAAGGAGGAATTCGAATTCGAATGGATCATTTGGCTTGAAAGTCCGGAAACAAATCTTTCCTGTTATTGGACTCTGATGTTTTCATGTCGAAGCATATCCGTCAGGGACTTGCCTCTTCCTGAACCTTGCCGCAAAGAACCCGTCGAGCCCTGACAGTTCCGGCGTCGCCAACTTCAGACCAGCCGGTGTCGTGCGCAGAGTGCCTTCAGCCGTCACAAACCCGGCAATACCCGGCAGTTCGTCTTGCTTCACCGGATCAAGCGCCACACCCGGCGTCTCTTTCAGAAACGCCGCGACAAGCTCCTCGCCTTCCAGCGGGTCAAGCGAGCAGTTGGAAAACACGATCACGCCGCCCGGCTTTGTCAGCCGCACCGCCTCGTCAAGCAGCGCGCGTTGCACTCCCGCCAGCTTGACAATGTCCGCCTCGCTTTTGGTCCACAACACGTCAGGGTGACGCCGCACCGTGCCGGTCGACGAACACGGCGCATCAAGCAGCACTGCATCAAACAGGCCCACCGGTTGATGTTTGGCAATGTCACCGACTTCTGTCCTTGCCGGCAGATTGAGCCGGCTCAGATTCTGTTCCAGGCGCTTCAGCCGGTTCGCCGAAATGTCGAACGCAGTCACATCCGCACCTGCCAGCGCCAGTTGCGCCGTCTTGCCGCCGGGCGCTGCGCAGAGGTCCGCAACGCGCTTGCCGGCGATGTCGCCCATCAGCCGCGCCGGCAGCGCAGCAGCGGCATCTTGTACCCACCATTGCCCGTCTTCAAAACCCGGCAGCGCCGTCACCGGTCCGTCGAGTTTTCCCAAACGCACGCTTTGTGTCGGCAGCACCTCGCCGCCAAATTTCTCGGCCCAACCCACGGCGTCAGATTTGACGGAAAAGTCTATGGTTGGTTCAAGCCGGTGCGCCGCAAGAATTGCTTCGGCTTCCGCCTTGCCATAGGCGGCTTCCAGCCGCTTGATGAACCAGTCGGGCGCATCCGCCACCTCAGGCAAAGCTTTGCCCTTGTCGCGCGCCACCCCGCGCAGCACCGCGTTGACCAAGCCAGCAAACCGCGCCGTGCGCGGGTCCGCCTTGGCGTGTTCCACCGCGACGTCCACGGCGGCGCTGTCTGGAATGTCGAGGAACAGCATCTGCGCCAGCGCCACATGCATGACGTGCACCAGCGTGCGTGCATTGGCTGGCAGAGGCCGGTCGATGCGGGCAGCGAGAATTGCTTCAATCGTGCGGCGGCGGCGCAACGCCGTGTTCAGGATCGCCCGCACCAGCGCCCGGTCGCGTTCGTCCAGCGCCCTGTATTGCGGATGCCCGTGGGCAGCATCCGTCATCCCGTCAAGCGGCGTGCCGGCGTCAACCACCGCCGCCAGCAGCTTTGCCGCAGCCTGGCGCGCAGCAAGCCCCGCCACATCTGCCGTGTCAGCAGTGGGGCGAGGCTTTGACTTATGCTTTTGACGCTTGGGCCGGTTCGACGCCTGTTGCGTCACGACCAGGGACCCTTCTTATCCGGCTTGCGGCCCCATGCCCCGCCAGACGGCGGCTTCTGTGCAGGCGGCTCGTCCGGCGGATTGAGATCGTCCAGTGACGGCTGCGACCGTTCCGGAGCACGGCTCGAGCGTCCACCGCCGCCGCCCCAGGGACCAGACTTGGGCTCGGCGCTTGTCTCAGAGGTGCGGCCACCCTGCCCGCTCCACGGGCCAGATGTCGGTTCGCCGCGCGGGTCAATGCCGGCTTGCGGCTGCTGACGAGGCGCTTCTACGCGCGGCGCAGGCTGTTGACGGCCGCCACCCGACGCTGCTTCGAATTCCGGTACCATCGCCTGCAGGGCTGCAATGCGATTTTCCGTATTCGGATGGGTCGAGAACAGCCCGTCCATACGCGCGCCCGAAAGCGGATTGATGATAAACATATGCGCCATCGCCGGGTCGCGCTCTGCCGCCGGATATTCGATGCGCTTGGCGTTGCTGGCGATCTTGTTGAGCGCGGAAGCCAGCCACATCGGATGGCCGCAGATTTCCGCACCACGCCGGTCAGCCGAATATTCGCGGGTCCGGCTGATCGCCATCTGCACCATCATCGCCGCGAGCGGCGCAACAATGACGGCAATCAGCGTGCCGATAATGCCCATGCCGCCATTGTTGTTGTCACGGTTGGAGCCGAAGAACATGCCGAAATTGGCCAACATCGAAATCGCGCCGGCAATCGTGGCGGTGATCGTCATGGTCAGCGTGTCGCGGTTCTGGATATGCGCCAGCTCATGCGCCATCACCCCCGCCACTTCCTCATAGGACAGCCGCTGAAGCAGGCCCGTTGTCGCCGCAACTGCCGAGTTCTGCGGGTTGCGGCCGGTGGCAAACGCGTTCGGCTGGTCGGAATTGATCAGATAGACCTTTGGCATCGGCAGGCCGGCATTCTGCGACAGGCCGCGCACGATCTCGAACAGTTCCGGCGCGTTGCGTTCGTCCACCTCGACGGCGTTGTTCATGCGCAGCACCATCTTGTCGGAGTTCCAGTAGCTCCAGATGTTCATGCCGGCAGCGATGACAAAGGCAATCGTCATGCCGCTGGAACCGCCAATGGCGTAACCCACTGCCATAAACAGCGCGGTCATGAAGGCCAGCAGTGCCGCAGTGCGGATCACATTCATTCGGGTCTCCTCAAGGCAACCGGTTTGTTCGCCGCTGCCATAGACTATATACGAGCTAATATGATGGTGGACCCAAGGGTCCAATTCAATAAGCGGTCACTTTCTATGCCTGAAATCGACGACGAAAACACGTCTCCTCCACAGCCTGCGAAGCGGCAAGTGCCGCCTGCTGCACAACGCGCTCTGGCCGAAGCAGAGGCGCGCCGCGCCGCCGCCAGACGCAAGCCCGCGCCACCCAAAGAGATTGGCGGCCGTGATGGGCCGGACCCCGCCCGTTACGGCGACTGGGAGGTCAAGGGAATCGCCAGCGATTTCTGATTGGCGCAGACAGGCCAAGGAACTGTTGCGGCAGCCTCAGCCTTGAGGCTCGCCCCTCACATCTGGCGTACTGCAATGCAGACCCGGCGAAAAGTGCAGGGCCAGACTGCCATCACCACAACTGTTTGATCGTCAGCAACAAGCTTTGTCTCATTCCGGAACAAATCGCCATCCTGGAATCGGGCTGCCGCCTGCCGGGCACAGACACAGTCCGGCGTCTTAACTTTTCATTCACCCAAATTCCCGGGAAAACCCAAACAATTCAACAGCCGCCCTGCCACCCGGATTTCAACCGGCGATTGTGGCCGGCTTCCTGCACATGTCTCCGCATCGGCCCCACCGATCGTCCAAAAGGAGACATGTCATGGCAATTTCGAAACGCGGAGGCATCGTAACCCGGTTCTCGCACGACAAATCCGGTAATTTTGCAATCATGTTTGTCTGCGCAGCCACTGTCGTCACCATGTCGATGGGCGTTGCTCTCAACTTCGCGCAATTGTCAGCCGCGCGCTCGAACCTGTTGAATGCGCTTGACGCAGCGGTTGTCTCAACTGCCCGCGACATCACCACAGGTCTCATCAAAGAGGCCGACACCGCAAAGTCGGTCAAGGCATTTCTGAAGGTCAACACCCGTGACGGTATCGTGTTTGCCAATTCCCTCAAGCTTGACAAGGTCGGGCTCGAAAGGGCCACCCGTCAGGTCATGGCCACAGCGAGTGTCGACGTGCCGCTCGCCTTCCCCATCTTCACCACGGCCTCGACGCAGCGCATCGTTGTCGATTCCGCTGCGGTCTATTCCGATCGCACGATCGAGGTTGCGATGATGCTCGACATCACCGGCTCGATGTCCGGCCAGAAGATCAAGGATCTCAAGACCGCCGCCTCAAACGCCGTCGAAACGTTCCTGGCCGGCAATGCCGGGGTTGTTCCCCGCGTGCGTGTCGCCATCGTGCCCTATGCCGATTCCGTCAATGTCGGCGAGCTGGCAATTGGCGTCTATGGCGAGAAGAAGTTCACAACCGGCGAACCGCCTGCGCTTGATCCACTCGTGCTCGCATCAGCAGTCGCTCATTCAAACAAGGACACCTGCGCGACGGACCGCAAAGGCTCGAACGCCTACACCGATGCTTCCCCCCTCATCGCAATGGTCAATCGCGACTACCGCCTGAACTATTGCCCCAAGGCCGAATTGCAACCGCTGACGACCGACAAGGCGAAGCTTCTCGACACCATCGCTGACTTCAAGGCTAACGGCTACACCGGCGGAGGCATCGGCGTTCAATGGACACGCTATATGCTGTCGCCGGATTGGGCGTCTGTCCTGCCAGCTTCGTCCACACCCGCACCTTACAAGCAGAAAAAGTCGGCAAAATACGCGATCCTGATGACCGACGGCGAGTTCAATACGGCATTTGCCGATGTCGCTGACGAAGCAAAGGTCCATCAGCAAGACACGAAGTCGGCGAACAACGCCCGCCGGCACTGCACAGAAATGAAAAAGGACGGCATCGAGATTTTCACGATCGGCTTCAAGCTCGACCAGCCTGCTGCAAAGAACGTGCTGAAAAGCTGTGCATCGCCCGACAAGTCAGCAGTCGCCCACTATTACGAAGCCTCCAGCGGCGCTGAACTCGATGCGGCCTTCCGGGAAATCGCTGCCAATATCGAACGGCTGGCTCTCGTAAAGTAACGGCAATCACCAACAAAAAAAGGCCGCCGGTCAATCAGATCGGCGGCCTTCTCGTGCTTCGTTCCGGGTGCGGCTCGCGTCAGGCAAAACCGTCCGGCGCATCATGCGGAGGTCAGGAAATTTTCTCCCTGCCACGGCAATCCGCCGAGAACGCACCCTGGAAACCGAAATCACTCGACATCGGATCACCTCCTTTCATCTGTTGAACACAACAGCAATGTGGTGACCCTCGACGCCGGGCGCAAGAGATTTCTGCTTTACGGTGCGAGATGGCGGAATTCGGAGACCACCTCTTCATAGGACATGCGCTTGAACGGCACGATCAGCTTCGGCATCTCGGCCATCGGTTTCCAGCCCCATGCGTCAAACTCGGCCGTGTGGCCACCCGGCGGCGGGTTGATGGCAATCTCGCTTTCGTCGCCCTCGAAACGAAAGGCAAACCAGCGTTGTGTCTGGCCGCGGTATTTCCCCTTCAGCGCCTTGCCAAGCACATCGTCGGGCAGATCGTAGTTGATCCAGCGCGACGCTTCGGCCAGCAGGGTGACCGACTTGATACCCGTCTCTTCGTACAATTCGCGATAGGCTGCTGGCAGCGGGTCTTCGCCCTTGTCGATACCGCCCTGAGGCATTTGCCACAGCTGGACCTCGCTCTCCTTCAACTCGCTGTCGCTGGAGCGGATGCGCCGGCCGGCCCACACCAGACCATCCTTGTTCAGCACCATGATGCCGACACAGGGCCGATAGGGCATCTTTTCCCGGTCCGGCAACTTGCCCGTCATGTCAGCGCCCCTTTTCCGGATCGGCCGCCAGCGCCGAGATCGGAACGATTTCGATCCCGCGCTTCTTGGCTTCCGCAACCCAGATTCTCACCGCCTCGACCGTCTCGTCAAAGGCCGATCCTGTACCGATGGCTGAACCCTTGGCGCGCGCCGTCGCCTCCAGCTCGTCGAGCTTCTTGAGAATGGCGCCACGTTCGCGTTGGCCGTCGATAGCGCCGTCGGCGATAGCCAGCGGCACCGAATTGCCAGGCGCCATTTCCGGCGCAACCGAACGCGCCGTAGACCCGTCGTCGAGATACATCAGGCCGCGCTTGCCAAGTTCCGCCATCAAAGGCGTCATCGCCCGCTGATCGGTGACAAAGCGGCCGCCCATGTAATTCATGACACCGACATAGTTTGTCATCCGGCCCAGCGCCCAATGCAGATTTTCCACATTCTCGGCGGCCGATGCGTCGACAGTCAGCGTGTTACGGCCCGGGTCAACACGTGGATAGTCAAACGGCTCTAGCGGCACCTGCAACACAATCTCATGACCTGCCTGCCGGCCCGCCTGCATCCAGCGCGACAGCGAATTGCCAGCCGACGCAAAGCCTAGCGTGACCTCAGCCGGCAGCGCCTTGATAGCCGCCTGGGTGCCGGTCTGCGACAAGCCCAGCCCGCCAATGACGATTGCCACTTTGGCGCCGCGCGACCCTGACCAGGGCATGGAATAGACCTCAAACGGACGGCGACCATCCGCCGCCCGCATCGGCAAGGGACCAGCCTCGGATTGTTCGAGCAGATCCTTGTCCGGCAGATGCGCCGTGCGTGGATTTCGCGCCAGCGCCGACGGATCGCGAATGATAACAACACCACTGGATGGCGGCTCCGGATCAGGATTGACCTTGATAATCGACGGTCCATCCGAGCGCGGCGCGGCCGGCTGCACCGGAGCGACAGGCTGAACCGGCGCTGCGGCCTGTTCGACCACAGGCGGCGCCTCGGCCACCGGCACACGCAGCCCGTCATCCTGCAGAGCAATGAAAACCGAGCCGCCTGTCACGGCTACCGCCGCACAAACACCAAACAGGCTCACCCCGTCGAGTTCGAAACGACGGCGCGCCGGACGCTGTTTCTGATCGCGGCCAAGCGGCTGTTCAAGCTGATGTGTCAGGGTACCCTCCGGCGTTTGTCTCGATGACTTGCCGAGTTACGCCGGCTTACAGACCAAGGCCGGCCGGAGCGCCGCTCCGGCCGGCCTCAAGCCAATTACTGGTTCAGAAGAACCGCTTTCGTCGGGTCCGGCGGGAACGCCGGGTCGGTCTTCTCGCCGCGGATCAGCGCAATCGCTTCCTTCAGCTGAACGTCGTCCTTTGGATCCGGCGGCACATAGGCTGCCGAGCCGGAACCTTCCTCACTCTCGTTCTGACCTTTGATGTGGCCCTTGAGATCGGATTCGCCGCGGGTCATGTCGCGGCCCTGAAGGTCTTCGGGCAGCGGCTGGTCCACCTTGATATCAGGCGTAATGCCCTTGCCCTGGATCGATGAGCCCGACGGCGTGTAATAGAGTGCCGTCGTCAGCTTCAATGCGCCGTTTTCAGGCAGCGGAATGACACTCTGCACCGATCCCTTTCCGAATGACTGCGTGCCAACCACGGTCGCGCGGCGATGATCCTGCAACGCGCCGGCGACGATTTCCGACGCCGATGCCGAACCGCCATTAACCAGCACGATCAGCGGCTTGCCGTCGATCAGGTCGCCAGCGCGGCTGTCATAGCGTTCCGCCTTGTCCGGATCGCGGCCGCGAGTCGAAACGATTTCGCCCTTGTCCAGGAACGCATCGGAGACCGACACTGCCTGGTCGAGCAGACCGCCCGGATTGAGGCGCAGGTCGAGGATGTAGCCCTTCACGTTCGGATCATCGGCCTTGATCTTGTCGATCGCTGCCTGCAGGTCGCCATAGGCCTTTTCCGTGAACGAGTTGATCTTGATATAGCCGACATTGTTCTCGACCCGGTGACGCACCGCGCGCACCTTGATCGTCTCGCGAACAATTTTCAGCTTGATCGGATCCTTTGCGCCCTGGCGCAGGATTGTCAGTTCGATCGGCGTATTGACCTGGCCGCGCATCTTGTCGACCGCTTCTTCCAGCGTCAGGCCGCGCACTTCCTGGCCGTCGATCTCGGCAATAAGATCCCCCGACAGCACGCCAGCGCGCGCTGCTGGTGTATCTTCGATCGGCGCGATCACCTTCACCAGTTCGTTTTCCATCGTGACTTCGATGCCGAGACCGCCGAATTCGCCCTTGGTCTGCACCCGCATGTCTTTGGCGGCGTCCGGGTTGAGGTACGACGAGTGCGGATCAAGCGATGTCAGCATGCCGCTGATCGCACTTTCCACCAGCTTCTTGTCATCTGGCGGCGTCACATATTGGGCGCGCACGCGCTCAAAAATATCGCCAAAGATTGCCAGCTGCCGATAGGTGTCGGAATCGGCTGCGTTCGCGGTCGAGCCCGGCGCGCCATAGACAAGCGTCATCGCCGATGCGCCCATCAATGCGCCAGCAAACAGCAGTGACAATTTACGAATCATGTCCTGTCCTTCCCGATTGCCGTTCCGCCCACCAAGGTGCCGGATCGACGGGTTTTTGGTCTTTGCGGAACTCGATATAGAGTTCCGGCTGCAATTCTATATTGCTGTCCGACTGCGCACTTGCAACTCTTGTATCTCCCATCGCGCCGACAGGCTCTCCGGCGAGAACACGCTGGCCTTGTGCGACCGCGATTCTGCCCAGTCCGGCCAGAACGACATGATACCCGTCGCCAGCGTCCAGGATCAAGAGTTGGCCATAGGAACGAAACGGCCCCGCATACAAAACCGTACTGTCCGATGGCGCTGTGACGATTGCGCCTGATTGTGTCCGAAGCGTGTCTCCAAACGTCTCGACTCCGGCATCATCTGCCCCGCCGAAACGGCGGATGAACCGGCCCGAAACGGGCTGGGCCAGCGCGCCGAGCATCTGTGTAAACGGCCTGGCAACTGCAAGGCGGTTGATTTCGGGCACAGCGCCCGCCGCGCTGAGTTCCTCACGCCGCAACCGCTCTTCTTCGGCGACCCGTGCTGCTTCAGCAGCCTTTTGGGCCTTGTCGATTTCCTTTTCGAGCGATCCGATCAGGTCTTTCAGGCTGCGCGCCCGCGCTGCAAGCTTGGCCGCCGTCTCCTGCTGCAGACCAAGATCGGCCTCGGACGTGGCCTGCAATTTCTTGCGCTCTTCAAGCAAAAGTGACAACCGGCCGCGCTCTGCGGCCTGCGCAGTCATGGTCGAAACCAGTCTCTGGCGCTCGGCGGAGATTGATTCGCCAACCCGCTGCAACTCGTTCAGGTCGGCCAGGAGCACCTGCGCCTCATGGCGCAGACGCGGCACAATGGCGCCCAGCAGAATCGCACTTCTCACCGACCCAAGAGCATCCTCGGGCGAGACCATGATCGCCGGCGGCGGGTTCAGGCCTATGCGCTGCAGCGCGCCCAGCACTTCCGCAAGAACGCCGCGCCGCGTCGTCAGCGACAATCTGATGCTGTCTTGCTGCTCCTGCAACCCGCTCAGCCTCGTTTCGATCTCGTCCACGTCTTCGGCAAGCTTCTTTTCTGTCTTGGCGGCCTGGATCAGCGCTGCCGTCATCGACGCGTTGTCCTTGCGCAACTGCGCGATCTCGTCAGCCAATTGCTTGCGCCGCGTCTCCGACAGGCCAATTTCGGCCGAAAGACGTTCGAATTCGCTGATGCTTGCGCCGCGCCGCGCTTCCAGATCGGTCACGGCGAGAGCGGGCGCCAGCAGCAATACCGGGGCCATCAGCATGGTCGTGGTCGCGAAAATTAGAAGCCGCTTCACCTTGTTTTTCCGGTCATTGGCTGAGTCGGCAGTAGCTAACAGCATCACAGTTAACGGAACTTCAACCATGTCCTTGCACATCATTAACGATTGGGAAAGCCGATGCGGCTGTGCAGCAATGAATTTGCGGCGCATACTGCCGCCGGGACAATCTAGTGAGTCCGGTTTTTGACCGGACACATTCTGGAACAGATGGAAGGGTCCGTTCTTGGCGAGTGGAGACCGTGGCGCCCTTTTGGGCTACGCGTCGCGGGAAATATGGCGACGCGTCAAGCGCCGATTCGGCGCTGGGCCACGCTATCGCTGGCGTTATTCCGGCCGCACGCCCGAACGCATTCTCGTAGCCCCGCCCGATCTGCGCCTGGCCGACCCTGAAGTCGCCAACGACATCTATCGCGGACGCTTTTCCTTCAATGGCGAACGCGTCGAGACCGGCGGTCAGTCGCCGTTTCAGGTCACAGAAGCCAGTCTGGCCTGGCAAAAGTCGCTGCATGGTTTCCGCTGGCTGCGCCACATGCACGAGGCCGGCACCGATTTGGCCGCTGCCAATGCGCGCGCCCTGGTCGGCGACTGGATCGCCTCCAACGGCGGACACATCGACTTTCCCGCATGGGATCCCGGGGTTGTCGCCCGGCGCATCATCGCCTGGTTGCAGCACTCCACCACCGTCCTCCAGGGCGCCGAATTTCCCTTCTACCGCTCCTATATGAAACACCTCACCGCACAGGTGCGGTATCTGCGCGTTGCGGCGCGCGAAATGCCCGACGGTGAGGAACTGTTGCGCACGCGCATTGCGCTTGCCTTCTCCTCATTGGCGCTACCCGTTTCGGCTTCGACCTTGAGAAATGCCAACAAGGCGCTGGCAACAGAGCTTGACCGGCAAATCCTGCCCGATGGCGGCCACATCTCGCGCAATCCCTACGCCCTGCTGGAACTTCTGGCCGATCTTCTGCCGCTGCGCCAGACTTATTCCAACCAGGGCCAGACCCCGCCCGGCGCCTTGCTCGGGGCAATCGACCGTATGTTGCCGGCGCTCCGGTTTTTCCGCCACGCTGATGGCGGCTTGGCGCGCTTCAACGGCATGGGTGCAACGGTTGCCGACAGGCTGGCGTCTGTGCTGCGCCACGACGATACCGCCGGCGCACCGCTGCTGCACGCTCCCTATTCGGCTTATGAAAGGCTGACCATGGGCCGCACGGTGCTCATCGCCGATGTGGGCAGGCCGCCGCCCTTCGACGTCTCGCGCGAAGCTCATGCGGGCGCGCTGTCGTTTGAGCTGTCGTCAGGCCGCAATCAATATGTCGTCAATGCCGGGGTCGACCTCTTCGGGCCGGCCGAATTTCGTCCCTTGGCGCGTGCCACCGCCGCACATTCCACTGCCACAATAAACGATGCATCCTCGGCACGGTTCCAGCTGCCGTCGCGCTATCGCGACCTGCTTGGCGCGCCGCTCTATGCCGGCCCGACAAAAATCGTTGCCGAACGCGACGACACAGACGAGCGCCAGCGCTTCATCGCCAACCACAATGGCTATCTCGGCCGTTTCGGCCTGTTCCACGAACGCGAGATCGAAATGTCGCATGGCGGCGCAATGGTTTCCGGCGCTGACCGCTTCTATGGCATTGGCCGCGCGCCACCCCAAAACAATGGCAAGGACGCGATCGTCATCCGCTTCCATCTTCACCCGGATGCCGGCTTGTTCCAGGACGCGGAAGATCGTTTTGTTGTCGGCTCGGCTGACGCCGACTACTGGGCATTCTCTTGTGTCGAGGTCCAGCCGGAGCTGGAAGACTCGATCTATTTTGCCGGCGTCGCAGGCCCACGCCGCAACCGCCAGATCACCCTGTCCTTCAAGGCTTCTGAAATCGCAGAGGTCAACTGGCGCTTCACCCTGATCCGGTCTGGTGCGGAATAGAAATCTATCGTTCGGTCAGCTTCAGTTCGATGCGGCGGTTTTTTGAACGCGCCTCGGCGCTGTCGCCTTCATCAAGCGGCTGGAATTCGCCGAAGCCCGCGGCCACCAGCCGGTTCGCCGGCACGCCATTGGCGATCAGGAATTTCACTACCGACGTCGCACGTGCCGACGACAGTTCCCAGTTGTCGCGATAGCGGCCGGTGCCTGACAGCGGCACATTATCGGTGTGCCCGTCGACCCGCAGCACCCAGTTGATCTCGGGCGGAATTTCCTTCTGCAGCTCGATGATCGCATCAGCGAGCTTCTTCATCTCCCCCTGGCCGAGATCGTTGATCGTTTCGGCGCCCGGCGGGAACAGCACTTCCGACTGGAACACGAAGCGGTCACCGACAATGCGGATGTTTTCGCGGTCAGACAGGATTTCGCGCAGCCGCCCGAAGAAATCCGAACGATAGCGGTTCAGCTCCTGCACGCGCTGCGCCAGCGCCACATTCAACCGCTTGCCCAGATCAGCGATCTTGGTGTTGGATTCCCTGTCGCGCACTTCCGACGCTTCCAGCGCCACTTCCAGCGCCGCGATCTGCTTGCGCAGCGCGGAAATCTGCTGGTTCAACAGCTCCACCTGGCTTAGCGCCCGCTGGCTGATCTGGCGTTCCGAATCCAGCTGTGAGTTCAGTTGCCCGAGTTTGGCGTCCGCCGCCGCGCCTGCGCCTGCACCCCGGTCGAGCAATTGCTGCAACCGGTCGCGCTCGCTCACAGCCGATTCCAGCGACGCCTGCAGGTTGGCGAGCGCATCCGCGCTGTCCTGCGTGTTGGATCGCTCCAATGCCAGCAACTGCGTCAACTCGTTGATCTGTGAGTTCAGCCGGTCGAGCACCTCATCCTTGCCGCTGATCTCGCGGCTCAGCATGAACTGGGCGATGACAAACACCGACAGCAGGAACATGATCGCCAGCAGCAGCGTCGACAAGGCGTCGACAAAGCCCGGCCAGTAGTCGACGGAGCGGCGTTCGCGCCGCACGCGGCCCAGCGCCATATCAGTTCGCCTTCTCGCGGTCAGACATCTTGTCGTGTTCGATCGCCCGCGCCAGCCGGTCCAGCGTTTCGCGCATTTTGACCTGCTCCTTCGATTGCGATTCTACCCAGTCCCGGATCGTCTGCTGCTCGCTGCGCATGTTCTTCACCAGCCCCGACACGCCTTCCGCCAGGCTGGCCATGGCAGCCGTCACGCGCTGGTTCGACCCACCGGTCTCCTGCAGATTGCGCAATCTTTCGCTCAGCGCCCGCATCTCGTCGGCGGTCCCGTCATCCTTTGCGGCAGGTGCAAAGTCGGAACCGAGATCAGTTACCGTCGACAGCCAGTTTTCCAGCTCAGTATAAAACCTCGTCTGCGCGCGGCCTGCCTGCAGGTCAAGAAATCCGACGATCAGCGAGCCAGCCAGACCAAACAGTGACGACGAAAACGCCGTGCCCATGCCGGCCAGCGGAGCCGCGAGGCCACTCTTCAACGAGTTCAGCACGTCATTGGCGTCGCCCGACCCTGGATCAAGAGACTGGATCGTGGTCGAGATCGACCCAATGGTGCCGAGCAGACCCCAAAACGTGCCCAGCAGACCGAGAAACACCAGCAAACCGATCAGGTAGCGCGAAATATCGCGGCTTTCATCGAGGCGCGTTGCAATCGAATCGAGGATTGACCGCATCGAATTGGTCGACAGCGCCATCGTCGACGACCGGCCAAGCAGCGCCTTCATCGGCGCGAGCAGCACCGGCTCGGTCGATTCTGATCCGGCGCGGAACGAGTTGACCCACTTCACTTCCCGGAACAGCCTGAGCACTTGCGTAAACGACAGACCGATACCGACCACCAGCACGCCAAGGATCAGCCCGTTAAGGCCCGGATTGGTCGAGAACGCTGCTGAAATCTGCCGGTAAAGAATTGCTGCGACGAAACCCGCTATCGCCAGAAACACCAGCATGGAAAACAGGAAGACCTGCGGCGACGACAGTTTCCGGGGGTCGTAGTCTTTGTCACCCGCGCTAAAAATGTCGGCAGACTTTAGGAATGCCATCCTCAATAACCCCTGTGTTTCGTCGCCCCAAGCGTTGCTGGGGCGAGTTGTAACCCGAATTGTGTCGGAAATGAAAACTTTACGATTTGGTGATGGGCCTGCGGACTACGCCCTGTCGGCCAGCAATCCCGTAACCGCAATCAGGTGCAGACAAGCCCCCGTAACCACAAACGCATGCCACAGCGCGGTCTGAAAGCGCAGCCGGTGCGCTACGTAGAAAATGATGCCGGCGCTGTAGACAACCCCGCCTGCCACCACCAGCCAAAGCGAGGACGTTGGGATCGCATCGATCAGCGGGCTGACGATCATCACCCCGCTCCAGCCCAGCAGCAGGTAAAGCCCGATCGACAGCCGGTCGAACCGGTGCGGCATGAACAGTTTCAGCGCCATGCCGGCAAATGCGCCCAGCCACACCACCAGCAACATGCCGATGGCCAATTGTTTGTCAGGCAGTTGTACGGTCAACGGCGTGTAGGTCGCCGCGATCAGCAGATAGATCGCCGCATGGTCAAACCTCCGCAACTTTGCCTTCAGCGGCGTCTGCGGCCACAGATTGTAGGCAAACGAAATGCTCATCACGGTGACCAGCGCCAGCACATAGATCAGGAATGCAGCATATTCGCCAACGTTGACCTTGCCTGCCGCCATCACCAGCAGAAACCCGCCGGCGATCAGCGCTATCGCCAGTCCAACCGCATGCACCGCTCCATCAGCGATCAGTTCGCCACGGCTGTAGACACGCGAAGGAGGCCATTTGCTCGTCATCACCCACCCTCGCACAACAACATGAAGGCGGGATTACGGATAACGTAGCATCAGGTCGCAATCAGGATTTTGTGACCAGCCCGTTTCAGGCTTTGATGTAGGGCTTGCTGATCTGCGCCAGCAGCGCCTTCTGGATGATCTCGTTGCCGGCAACGATGCCGCCGCTTTCCAGCATGTCCTGTCCACCCGACATGTCAGACACGAAACCACCGGCTTCGCGGATCATCAGCAAACCAGCCGCCATATCCCAGGGCTGAAGGCCGGTTTCCCAGAAACCGTCCAGACGGCCAGCCGCCACATAGGCGAGATCAAGCGACGCCGCGCCCATGCGGCGCACACCGGACACTTCGCCCATCACATGGCGCATCTCGATCAGGAACTTGCCGTGGTCGCCGCGCCCCAGATGCGGGATGCCGGTGCCGATCACGCAATCCGTCAGCTTGCGTCGGCCGGCAACGCGCAGCCGCCGGTCATTGACGAATGCGCCGCCGCCGCGCTCGGCGGTGTAGAGTTCGTCCATCGCCGGATTGTAGATGACGCCAGCCACCATCTGGCCCTGCCGCTCCAGACCGATGGAAATCGCAAACATCGGAATGCCGTGCAGAAAATTGGTCGTGCCGTCGAGCGGATCAACGATGAAGCGGTGCTGACTGTCAGCGCCAGCCACTTCGCCGCTCTCTTCCATCAGGAACGAATAGTCTGGCCGCGCCCGCGACAGCTCGGAATGGATGATTTCCTCGGCCTTGCGGTCAGCCTGCGAGACAAAGTCGCCCGGCCCCTTCATCGACACCTGCAGGTTCTGCACTTCGCCAAAGTCGCGCGACAGCGAGCGCCCGGCCTTCATTGCGGCCTGCACCATGACATTGATGATTGCTGAACGTGCCATCGGAAACTCTGTCTCTAACTCTGCCCGGAAGCGCCGATATCAAGACTAATCGGCCTCATCTGGATTGCGATAAATCCTAGTCTGCGCGGCGCAGATAGGTCAGTTCATTGGTATCAACGAGAATGCGCTCGCCCGCCTCGATAAAGGGCGGCACAAGCACGCGAACGCCGTTTTCCAGGATCGCAGGCTTGTAGGACGAGGCAGCCGTCTGCCCCTTCACCACCGGGTCCGCTTCGGTGATCGTCAGCACCACCTGGTCGGGCAGAGCGATGCCGATCGGGCGCTCCTCATAGAGCTGCACCGTCACCTTCATGCCGTCCTGCAGGAAGGCGGCGCGGTCGCCGACAAAATCCTTCTGCAATTCGAGCTGCTCGTAGCTTTCCTGATCCATGAAGACCAGCATCTCTTCCTGCTCGTAGAGGAAGGTAAAGTCCTTCAGTTCGAGCTGCACCTGCTCAACCGTCTCGGCTGAGCGGAAACGTTCGTTCAGCTTGGTGCCATTGATCAGGTTCTTCAGTTCGACCTGGTTGTAGGCGCCGCCCTTGCCGGGCTTCACCGAATTGGCCTTAACCGCCACCCACAGCCCGCCATCATGTTCGATGACATTGCCCGGACGGATTTCGTTGCCATTGATCTTGGCCATAGGAATTCACTTTTGCGCAGGATTGTTGCCGGTCGGGCCGGTTTCGGCGCTCCCAAGACCACAATTCCGCAAAACCCGCAAGGGAAGGCACATGAACATCGATCTGGATTCAGTTCAGGGAGTGCCGAAAATTGTATTGGCCGAGAACCGAAGTGGCGTGAACTTCAGTTCATGAGCATCGGATGCGCAGACAAATGCAATTTGCAGGCCGCGCTCAACTGAATCCTACCTCAGACGGTTGGCCCGCTCTATCGCTTCCTTCTGTTGCTCGCCGGTCAGGCCTTCCAGCACGTCGTCCATATAAATGTCGGCCAGCCCCTCGCGCCGCGCCACGATATACCAGGCAGCGCCCTGAATAATGTCAGGCTCGACCCCGAGCCCCTCGACATAGAGTTTTGCCAGCCGGTTCTGCGCCGCGACATTGCCGCCCATCGCCGCCATGCGGATCCAGCCATAGCCGGCCTTCATGTCACGTTCGCCGCCCCGGCCTTCCACCAGCCAGGTGCCGAGATCAACCTGCGCAGTGTCGTAATTCTGGGCCGCCGCCAGCGACAGCCAGCGCCGCGCCTCAACTTCGTCTGCCTTGCGCCCGCCAAGTCCCGCCACATAGGCTTGCGACATGGCATATTGTGCGTCCGCAAGGCCGGCCTTCGCCGCCTTTTCATAATAGTCGATGGCCATTTTCTGGCCGTCCTCGCTATGCTCGCGGTCGAGCAGGAACTGCGCATAGTTGAACTGGGCGTTGCGATTGCCCGATTCAGCCGACGCCTTCAGCAGGTCGCGCGCCTTGTCCATGTTGGGCTTCACGGTCTTGCCGTCGAGCAGGATCAGCGCATATTGCAGCTGCGCCTCGGGCATGCCCGCGTCCGCCGCCTTGCCATACCATTCGGTCGCCGCCGCCGCATTGCGCGGCACGCCGAGACCCCGCGCGTAAATCTCCGCCGCCAACACCATCGCCGCGCCATCGCCATCCTTGGCGCGCGGCAACGCAAGGTTCAGCGCGGTGATGTAGAGCCCGCGCTGGAACGCGCCATAGGCCGAATCCGCCGGCCGGTCGCCAAACCGGTTCGGATCAACTGGCTGGCTGGCGGCAAAGGCGCTGGCCGAAAACCCGACCAGCAGCGTCAGAACGGCGGCGCGCAGTTTCAGCTTCATCTAGTCCTCAAATCTCGGTGCGGTTTCGTCAAGCCGGCGATTGGCCTCGGCGACCGCCCCGCGCGGATCAACCCCCTCGCCAAACACAGCCGCATCCAGCGCCACAAATTCCGCCCCGGTCGCAGCAGCCGCCTCGACAGAGGCCACATCGCTGCCAGCCTGCACGATGCACGGAATTTCGATCATCTCGGCCCACCATTGCGCCAGGTCGAGATTGCGCGGGTGCGCCTCCGCCTTGTTGTCGAAACCGAAACGTCCGAAGAAAATGTAGTCCGGCTGCGCCTCGCCAATGTCGAGCGCCTCGTCGCGTGTCTTGCCGCCATCGGCCCCGACAATCATCTTGCCATTGTGGCGTTTCACGGCATCGGCAATATCGTCAGCCGCCGCAATCATATGAATGCCGTCGGCGCCGATCCGCCCGGCCACCCGCGTGTCGCCCGCGACAATGATCGCCACACCCTTGGCCTGTGCATCGGACGTAATCGCCTCGCACCAGTCCTGAAACTTGTCGCCACCGGCCTCGTCGCCCACCAGGATCAACGACGACACATCGCCACCCTCAAGCGCCGCCAGCACGCGGTCAGGCGCGGCGCCCTTGTCGGCGGCGCGGGCGATCAGGACAATCCTGCAGCGGTTGGGAACAGCGGTATCGGTCATGTGGCTCTCGGTTACGCTTCGCTATGAGTGCGAATTCTGGCTGGATTCTGGCATAGCGCGCCAAACCGCCGCCACACAACGCACCCCGGGCGTTTTCATCACGCCACATATGCGATATGCGCGGGCCGAAAGCATCCGCCATGACCATCATCACCGATCCATTGTTCTATTACGCCGCCATTCCGGCCGTCATCCTTGTCGGTCTGTCCAAGGGTGGCTTTGCCGGCGGCGTCGGCTTTGTCGGCGTGCCCTTGATGGCGCTGGTCATCTCGCCGGTTCAGGCCGCCGCCATCCTGCTGCCGATCCTCTGCATCATGGACGCGGCCGCGCTGTGGACATGGCGCGGCCTGTTTGACCGCCGCCTGCTCATCGACATGGTGCCCGGCTCGCTTCTGGGCATCGCGCTCGGCTGGCTGCTCGCCGCCTCTGTCACCATAGCGATGATCCGGCTGGTCGTCGGACTGGTGGCAATCGTCTTTGTCGGCCGCTGGCTCTACCAGAAATTCCACCGCACCGGCGACACAGCAGCACAGCCCAACCGCATTCTGGCCGCCTTCTGGGGCACAGTTTCCGGCTTCACCAGCTTTGTCGCCCATGTCGGCGGCCCGCCCTATCAGATCTACGCCTTGCCGCTGCGGCTCGACCCAAAGGTGTTTTCCGGCACTACGGCGATCTTTTTCGCCATCACCAATGCGGTGAAGCTGGTGCCCTATTTTGCGCTGGGCCAGTTCGATGCCGTCAATCTGGCGACGTCTGCCGTGCTGATGCCACTTGCACCACTGGCGACACTCGCCGGCGCCTGGCTGGTCAGGCGCATGCGGCCCGACCTGTTCTACACGCTGACCTACGTCACCGTGGCGCTGATTGGCATAAAGCTGATCTATGACTCCGCAATCGACCTGATATAGCTTTTCTGCGACGCGAGGAGACGCCCCGGATGCAAAATCCCTACGAACAGGACCTGGACCGCAATCAGGCCAACCACCAGCCGCTGACGCCGATCACCTATCTTGAGCGCGCGGCAAAAACCTATCCCAATCATATCGCCATCGTGCATGGCGACACCCGCGTGACCTATATCGACTTCTGGCGGCGTTCGCTTGCGCTCGCCTCGGCGCTGTCGAAGCACGGCATTGGCAAGGGCGACACCGTTTCGGTCATGCTCTCCAACACCCCGCCAATGCTTGAAGCCCATTTTGGCGTGCCGATGGTGAAGGCCGTGCTCCACTCGCTCAACACCCGTCTCGACGCGCCGATCATTGCCTTCCAGCTCGACCATGCCGACTCAAAAGTCCTCATCGTCGACCGTGAATTTTCGCCAGTGGTGAAAGAGGCACTGAAGCTGACAAAGGTGAAGCCGCTCATCATCGATTTCGACGATCCCGAATATGCCGCCGATGCGCCCTATCCCAAGGGTGACCGGCTCGGCGATCTCGACTACGAGGCTTTTGTGGCCGAGGGCGACGAGAATTTCGACTGGCAGATGCCAGACGATGAGTGGGACGCAATCTCGCTCAACTACACGTCGGGCACCACCGGCAATCCCAAGGGCGTCGTCTACCACAATCGCGGCGCTGCCCTGATGGCCTACACCAACACAATCCACGCCGGCATGGGCAAGCACGCCGTCTATCTCTGGACGCTGCCGATGTTCCACTGCAACGGCTGGTGTTTTCCCTGGACGCTCGCCGTCCAGGCCGGCACGCATGTCTGTCTGCGCTGGGTCCGCGCCAAGGCCATGTATGACGCCATCGCCGACCACGGTGTCACCCATCTGTGCGGTGCCCCAATCGTGATGTCGACGCTCATCAACGCCGCTGACGGCGACAAGCGTGAGTTTGCGCAGACCGTCACCTTCAACACCGCCGCCGCCCCACCGCCCGAAGCCGTATTGTCCGGCATGGCCGACGCCGGCTTTGCCGTCACCCACCTTTATGGCCTGACCGAAACCTACGGCCCGGCCGTCGTCAACGAATGGCATGACGACTGGAACGATCTCGACAAGCCGGCCCGTACCGCCAAGAAGGCGCGTCAGGGCGTGCGCTACGCCGCGCTTGAGGGCCTGTCGGTGCGCGACCCCGAGACCATGCTGGAAACCCCGCATGACGGCGAAACCATCGGCGAGGTCATGTTCCGCGGCAACATCGTCATGAAAGGTTATCTGAAGAACCGCGCCGCCTCCGACGAGGCCTTTGCCGGCGGCTGGTTCCATTCCGGCGACCTCGGCGTCATGCACCCCGACGGCTACATCCAGCTCAAGGACCGCTCCAAGGACATCATCATCTCCGGCGGCGAGAACATTTCCTCCATCGAGGTAGAGGACGCGCTCTATAAACACCCGGCAGTGGCCGCATCCGCCGTTGTCGCGCGCCCCGACGACAAATGGGGCGAGGTGCCCATCGCCTATGTCGAACTGAAGCCCGGAAAAACCGCCACCGAAGCCGAAATACTCGATCATTGCCGTTCGCTGCTCGCCCGCTTCAAAGTCCCAAAATCCGTAATATTTGCGGAGATTCCAAAGACTTCAACAGGCAAGATCCAGAAGTTCAAGCTCAGGGATATGGCAAAGGGCAAGTAAACCAAAATGGTAAAAATCACCCGGTTAACCGGCTGTTAGCCATTTCGGTTCATTCTGTGCCCATCCAGTCTTCTGGATTCATACCGGGTGGTTGGAGCCACTCTGTTTGACGCCTCCCTGTAAACTCTCGAGAGCCGCTTCCCAGCGGCTCTTTTTTTGCGCTCCTATCCACCACCGCGTTAACCCTTTGTTAAACATATTCTTGCGCTTCTTGGGACAAGCGCGCATCTTTGCCGCCGATGTCCCAGAGAGGCTGACATCGGCTGTGCTCATCGGTATTGAGCATTGAGTTGCGTGAGAGTCCGGGGATTACCGATGGCGGATATTGGCGCCGATGGCGTAAATACAATCAAACTGGCGGAACGCCGCGTGTTCTCGCCGTCCTTCAAGCCACTCTATAATGAAGGCATGGGGCTGGTCGAAAAGGCCGCCGAATATCTTGATGGCGCAGGCCGCAAGGACGCCAAGCTGCTGTCGCGGACAGCAGCCACACTTTACGCTGCCGAGTCGATGCGCTTGACCACGCGCCTGATGCAGGTCGCCTCCTGGCTGCTGCTCCAGCGCGCTGCCAATTCCGGAGAGATGACCCGCGACCAGGTTAAATCTGAAAAAACCAAGGTCCGCCTCGACACCGCTTCTGCCCGCCACGATGCGCCGGGCTGGAACGAACTGCCGGAGGCGTTCCTGGCGCTGGTCGAGCACTCATTGCGCCTGCAAGGGTTGGTCTGCCGCATGGATGCGGAGCTCTACGGCAATGCATCCAAATCCGCTCCCGCCGCGTCGCGTGCGTCAAATCCGGTCAATGACCAGATCAGCCTGCTGCGCACCGCATTTGGCCACGGCTAAAAGCACCGCGCGCCCACTTGAACCTGAAAGGGTCTAGGTCGTAGTGACAAATTAACGCTTGGCTGCGTTGGCGACCAAAATTGGTCGTGAACAGGAGAAGAGCGCAAGGCGGTGTTGACCACCGTCGAGCATTTTCAACGCATTCACGGACGATTTTGGTCCAACCCCGAAGGGGCCGCGCGCAAATCCATCATTCCGGCGTCGCTCGTCGTCGAATATGCGCTGCATGTCCGTCCTCCTCGCTCCTGGGACTGACGGATTTTCGCTGCGGCGCAGACAAACGTTAATTCGTCACTACGACCTAAATCTACCCGGCGAACATTTCCCGCCACGGCAGCGACAGCAGCGCCGACAGCACCACCAGCGCCAGCGTGATCTGGCGATAGCGCGCATCGCTTGTGCGCCCGTAGAACGCCCACCCGGTCAGGATACCGGCGAAATACGGGGCCGAAAGCACCACGCCCAGCATCATGGCTTCCTGCGTGAACAGGTCCGACCAATAGAGGTTGAGGATCGTGATAAAGGTCGCCAGAAAGAACAGTGTCATCAGGTTCGCCCGGATGATCGCGGCAGGCAGCGGCGACGCCAGCCAGTAGACCAGCACCGGCGGCCCGGGAATCTGCGCAACGCCGGACAGCACCCCGGCTACCGTGCCCACCCCGAGTGACTTCGGCAGCGTGCGCTCGCCATGATAACGCCAGCCGCGCCACAGCGCTGCCGCACACAAGAGGATCGCCGCGGCAATGAACAGGCGCAGCGGCAGTTCCGGCGCATGTGACAGGATCCAGACGCCCAGCGGCACCGAAATGGCCATGCCGCCAAGGATCGGTAGCACCTCGCGCCAGGCCGCAATCCGCAACGCGGGTATCGTCACCGGCAGGGCCGGCAGCAGGTCGATGAAAACGATAATGATGACCGCGGCCTTCGGCCCATAGAGCGCGCCGGCAATCGGCGCGACAATCATGCCGGTGCCAAATCCGGCCAGCCCGCGCGCCACGCCCGCAACAAACACGGTCAGGCCGAGCAATATGAATGCGGTGTCGATGATCGGCATCGTCATAACTGTCGTTTGTCCCGGCAAATTCCCCTGCCTGGCTGTAGAGCCTTTCCGGCCATCGCGCGCAACGCCAGGCGGCAACAGGATGCTGGTCCAGTTTTCGTTTCTGGTTTGTTCACAATTTACTGGCCAGCTAGGCCCATCCGCCATAAGGATTCTCACATGGGCAGCACGATTCGAATTGTCGGCATTGATCCGGGCCTGCGCCGCACCGGCTGGGGCGTCGTGGAAAGCCAGGGCAATGCGCTGCGCTTCATCGCTGCCGGCACCATCAAATCCGACGACAAGGCCGACCTCGCCTATCGTCTGTGCCAGATCCATGCCGGCCTGACCGAAATGCTGGCAGTCTTCACGCCGGACGAAGCCGCCGTCGAGGCTACTTTCGTCAACAAGGACGCCACGGCGACGCTGAAACTTGGCCAGGCGCGCGGCGTCGCCATGCTGGTGCCGGCCCTTGCCGGGCTCTCTGTCGCCGAATACGCGCCCAACGCTGTCAAGAAGGCGGTCATCGGCGTCGGCCATGGCGACAAGGCGCAGATTGCGCTTATGGTGAAAGTGCTGCTGCCGAAATCGACTTATGACAGCGAACACGCAGCCGACGCGCTCGCCATCGCCATCTGCCACGCCCACCACCGCCAGAGCATCACCGGGCGGCTGGCTGTGCTGGCGGGGTGAGGCGCCGGTTCGCCAAAGGCGAACTTGTCATGCCAGTGGCATGACAAGGAGCGTCGAACGGGCGGGGCTGCCGCAGGCAGCAGGGTCCCTCCCCGGGGAAACGGTTCATACAGTGCTCGACGCCCCCTCCACCACAAAGTGGTTCCACCCCCCCGCTTCGCAAGGGAGGATATTACGTTGCGGACGGCCTCGACCTTGATCCTCCCCTGGATACGGGGGTCCGAAGGACGGGCGAGACCCATGGCTCACCCCGGCAGGGGACCACGTAGTGGTGGAGGGGGCAACGTTTCCGCCGTCATCCTCGGCCTTGTGCCGAGGATCTACCAGCTGGACAGTCGCGGGGCGCAAGGCCTCCATCACATCTTGAAACGCGGCAGATTCTCGGGACAAGCCCGAGAATGACGGCTTTGCAGGAGACCCCGCAAAAATATTTCGCTATTTCTTTCCCCCTCCCCGAAACCTCCCCCAAAATGTCTCCACCACAAACGGAGGCACGCATGGCAAGGGAGGGCAAAAACGACAGCAGAATGCAGATGCTTCACCGCATCGTCGCCATGCTGTTTGCGCTCTCCGCCCTTGCCGAACGCGCTGCCAACCGCTCACGCCCGGTGCGCCGCGCGCTGTGCTGGATACTCGGCCTCGTCATTTCGCCTGTCCGCGACATGATCTCCGAAACCGGGATCGAACTCGGCTTTGACATCGTCTTTTCCGACATTGACCTGATGCACTCCGACGACAGCGCCGAAGACCTGATGCGCATTTCTTCAGCCTTGAGCGAACTTGGCCGGGCACTGTCTTTCCTCGTCGCCCACATCGGGCAATTGGACATCGCCGACCGTGAAGCAGCGCTTCAAAATATCGTGCGCCACGTCAGGTGTTGCCTCGCAGTTGCCGTGCCTGTCTTCAACCTCCCAGCCGCCCGCACGCCCGCTCCCGACACGTCCTGACCACTCTCTTGTTCTTGACTTGTTCTCGTTTCGCCGATATGTAATACCGGTGAGGTATTACCATGCGCGTAACTAGCAAAGGCCAGGTGACGATTCCGCTGAACATTCGGCGCGGCCTTGGCATCAAGCCCGGAAGCGAGGTCGAATTCATGCTTCGCGACGATGAGGCGGTTTTGCGTCCTGCGGCTTCAAACTGCGAGACAAACGAGCGCGAAGTCGCCGAATTCATGGCTCACATCCGCAAGCACCGCGGCGTCATGGATCTTGGCGGCCTGACAACAGACGAGTTCATGTCGCTGTTGCGGGATTGAATCGATGACTGCAACCTTGGTTGACACAAATGTGTGGGTCGATTTGTTCAACCTGCGCTCCGAATGGAGGCCCTGGTGCGACCGTCAAATCGAAATCGCCAAACGCGCCGGGCCGGTTGTCATCAACCCGATCATCTATGCCGAACTGGCAGCTGGTTTTCCGACGGAAGGCGCACTTGCAGAGACATTTGATCCGGGGACGATGTTCCGCGAAGACTTGCCGTGGAACGCCGCATTTCTCGCAGGCAAAGCCTATTTGAGCTATCGCCGCAGCGGTGGAGAGAAGCGATCTCCTTTGCCCGATTTCTACATCGGCGCCCACGCAGTCGCGATGGGCTATCGCCTTTTGACGCGCGACATGAGCCGCTACCGCACCTACTTCCCGCTGCTTCAGATCATCTCTCCGGAAACCCATCCATGATCGGCAAACTCAAGGGCATTGTTGACGAGATCGACGAGGACCACTGCGTCATCGACGTGCAAGGCGTCGGCTATGTCGCCTACTGCTCGTCGCGCACTTTGGCCGCCCTGCCCCCGGCTGGCGAGGCTGTCACGCTGTTTATCGAGACCTATGTGCGCGAAGACCTGATCCGGCTCTACGGTTTCGGCTCGGCGCTCGAGCGCGAGTGGTTCCGACTGCTGCTCGAAAACGTCCAGGGCGTTGGCGCAAAGGTTGCGCTCGCTATCCTGTCCACCCTGTCGCCTGCCGAACTCGCCAACGCGATTGCGCTGAAAGACATCGCCATGGTGTCGCGCGCACCGGGCGTCGGCAAGAAGGTCGCCGAGCGCATCGTCATCGAATTGAAGAACAAGACGCCGGCCTTCGCTTCGTCGGGTGCGCTCAACATCGAACTGAAGCAGGACATTGGTTCTGGCGCGGCCCCTGCCCCGGTGGCTGACGCAGTCTCCGCGCTGGTCAATCTCGGTTACTCGCGCGACATGGCCGCCAACGCCATTGCAGCCGCTCTCAAATCCGCCGGCGACGGCGCAGATTCTGCCAAGCTGATCCGCCTCGGCCTGAAGGAGCTGGCGCGGTGATACCAGTCGTCCAGCCATCATCTGCCATCTTGATGGCACCTTGCGCTCAGCCTATATTTCTCCCTTCAGGAGAAGAACATGGCTGAACCGCAATTGTCCGTCCGCAGCGCCCGTGCGCGGGATCTGGCCCATCGGCTTGCGCGCCGGGAAAATCGTTCGATCGCCGACATCGTCGAGCGCGCCCTTGAGGCATATGAGGTTCGCGAAGCGGGGCGTGAACCCGCTCAATCCTTCTACAAGCGGCTCGCGGAGGATTTCGGCGCAGATATCGACCTTGAAGATCTGATACGGGAACGCCGGTCTCCACACAGGGGCATTGACCTGTGATCTTCCTCGACACCAACGTCATTTCGGAGACGATGAAGCGGTCACCCGACGAGGCTGTGCTTGCCTGGCTGGTGCGCCACGACGCCGAGATCGCACTCTCCACGGTCGTCATCGGAGAGATCGCCTACGGCATCGCCAGGATCAGGCCGGATGAAAGGGCAAAGCGACTCGACGACGGATTGCTCGAATGGCGAAAGCGTTTCGCGCACCGCGTCTTTGGCCTCACCGAACAGGCAGCTCTTGCATATGGGGACATTATGGCCAGCGCCGCTGGGCAGGGACGGGCAATGTCAGCGCCAGACGGTATGATCGCCGCCATCGCGCAGATCAACGGTGGTCGCCTTGCGACCCGCAACAGTTCGGATTTCCAGACGACAGGTCTGGACCTGATATCGCCGTGGGAGTTTTGAGATGACCACCGCCCCTCGCCCCATCGCGCCTGAGAGGCGCGACATGGCCCCCAACATCATTGCAGCCGCTCTCAAATCCGCCGGCGACGGCGCCGATTCTGCCAAGCTGATCCGCCTCGGCATGAAGGGGCTGGCGCGGTGATTCCTTGCAGTAAAAGCAATTCCTTACTAGAATTAATGGGTAAGGAGACTGAGACATGGGAATGATCGGCAGCGTCACGTCGAAGGGCCAGACCACAATCCCCAAAGAGGTTCGGGACCAGCTTGGACTGGATCAGGGCACCCGCATCGAATGGACAGTCGAAGACGGCAGGGCGATCGTCAGGCCACGTAAGCTGCGCGCCATCGACCTCGCAGGCATCCTGCATCGGCCAGGCATGAAGTCGATGCCAATTGAAGACATGGACCAGGCAATGATGGATGCTGTCGCCGAAGACGACGAGCGCATCATGCGTGAATGGCGAGAGGGCATCGATTGATCGGCGTCGACACAAACGTTCTTGTCAGGTTTCTGACCGCCGATGAACCGGGCCAGCATCAGCAGGCGGTGTCATTTTTTGGAAGCCGGACGCCGGAAAGCCCGGCCTTTATCAGTGCTGTCACCTTGGTCGAGACAATCTGGGTTCTCCGCCGGGCATATCGACTGGAACCGGCGGAAATCATGGATAGTCTTGGCCTGTTTCTCGACTCTGACGACTTCGTTGTCGAATGCAGGCACTCACTTGAGCTCGTCCGCAAGGGTGCAGGCACAATGAACCAGTTGAACGATTTCATTGTTGCCGAACTTGGTGAGAGAGCAGGCTGCGCGGCCACGATGACGCTCGACAGGCGCGCCGCCCGCGCCGTCCCCTCCATGGAATTGCTCGCGTGACCACCGCTCCCCGCCTCATCTCGTCAGAAAAGCGCGGCGAAGACGCCGACCAGTCGCTACGCCCGCAAACGCTGGACGACTTTGTCGGTCAGCAGGCGGCGCGCGCCAATCTGAAGGTCTTCATCGAGGCCGCCAAGGGCCGCAACGAGGCGCTTGACCATGTTCTGTTTGTTGGGCCGCCGGGGCTCGGCAAGACCACGCTGGCGCAGATCATGGCGCGTGAAATGGGCGTCAACTTCCGCTCCACTTCCGGCCCGGTCATCGCCAAGGCGGGAGACCTCGCCGCACTCCTGACCAATCTCGAAGACCGCGACGTCCTGTTCATCGACGAGATCCACCGGCTCAACCCGGCGGTCGAAGAAATCCTCTATCCGGCGATGGAGGACTATCAGCTCGACCTGATCATCGGCGAAGGTCCCGCCGCGCGTTCGGTCAAGATCGACCTTGCCCGCTTCACGCTGGTCGCCGCCACCACCCGCGCCGGGCTCATCACCAATCCGCTGCGCGACCGGTTCGGCATTCCGGTGCGGCTGAATTTTTACGAAGTCCACGAACTCGAAGCCATCGTCCGCCGCGGCGCGCGCATTCTCGGCATGCCGCTCGGCGACGACGGTGCGGTCGAGATCGCCCGTCGCGCTCGCGGGACGCCACGCATCGCCGGCCGCCTGCTGCGCCGGGTACGCGACTTCGCCTCGGTCGCCGGCGCCGAGCTGGTTGACCGCACGGTTGCAGACAAGGCGCTGTCGCGGCTGGAAGTTGACGCGCTTGGCCTCGACCAGCTCGACCGGCGTTACCTGACGATGATCGCCAACAATTTTGCCGGCGGCCCGGTCGGCGTCGAGACCATCGCGGCAGCCCTGTCGGAGCCGCGCGACGCCATCGAGGACATCATCGAACCCTATCTCATCCAGCAGGGGTTTGTCGCCCGCACCCCGCGCGGCCGCGTGCTCACGGCGAATGCCTGGCGGCACCTTGGCCTCAACGCACCCGCCGACGTCGCCCAGCAGCAGATCAACCTGTTTCAGGAGGAGTGAGCCCACTACTGCCTGTGCGCGCGGGGCGGCAGCGCGCGGATCATGTTGATCACATCCGGTTCGGCCGGCCTGTTCTCGAACTCTTCGACCACCCCGAACGCGCCGCCATAGCCCCACATCGACCAGTCGAAGCCATATCGTTCGGCAAGCGTGATCGCATCGCGATAGAACGCCGCGCGCCAGACCGCTGGCACAATGTGATCCGTGCCGTATTCCTGCCGGATAATGCCAAACTCGCCGAGCAGGATGTCGTCGCGCTTGACACCATGCCGGTCGGCCCATGCTGAGACCGCCTCGAACGGCTTGGATATCTCGGCCTGCATCTTTTCGGGTGTATCGATCTCGGCCAGCAGCTTGTCGAACAGCGCGACCTTGCCGCTCGACGAATTCGCCTCGATGCGCTCGCGTATTTCGGCCACGGTCTTGTCCAGCTCAGCCTTCGGCACCTGGCCGAGCGGATAGGGCAGACCCCACACCTGCGAGATCATGTCGTCGATCCATGTCGCCCCCTGCGAAGTGATGAGATAAGGCGCGTAGGAATGGAACGACCAGATGATGTTGTCATCAGGCACGATTGACGGATCAATCGCCGTCAGGCCATCCGCACCTCCCCAACAACTGCCGGACAGCACCACTGTCTGCCGCGTCGCCGACGACCGCACGGCCGCAAACAGCCGCAGCATCCGGTCCTCCCAGGCTTTTTGTTCGCTCCCCTCGCAGCCAATCACCGGCTCGTTCATCGGTTCAATCGCAACCATAGCCGGATTGAAGGCCGACATCGCCCGCGATACGTCGCGCACTGCCTGCAAATAATTGTCAAACAGGCCGGCGTCTTCCATCACCTGGCTCATGCCGATCTTGCGGTTCGGCCCTGCCGGGATCAGGTGCATGTCCACAATGGCTTTGAGGCCGCTGGCATTGACCAGCCGCACCGAGTCCGCCAGCGACGCAATAAGCCTGACACGCAGCGCAGCACTCTTTTCGGACAGGAAGACTGAAGGATCGACCGGGATGCGCACGAAATCAAACCCGGCCTCTTTCAGCCGTACCAGCCCCGCTTCATCGAGTGATTTGCGCCATTCGGGAAACGGCAGCATCACGTCAGCGTCGTCCCAGCGGCTTTCGTCCGGCCAACTCACCCATTGATCGAGATTGATCCCGCGCCCGGCCTCGAAGGTCGCGGCTTGGGCCGGCGCGAGGCCAGCGCACAGCAGCGCGGTCAGAGCAGCGTTCTTGAAGATGCGGCGCGGACGTGCCATCGGATCGTTTCCCAGGCTGGAGTGTTTACCTGCCAGCCGCGCGCAGGAAAGGAAAGCCCTATGACCGGTCATAGTGAACAGACAGGCGAACCGGCAATCCCGCTTTCGGGCGTTCTCACCCGGTCCGGCCACCGCCATGTCGTGCGTGTCTACTATGCCGACACCGACTTTTCGGGCGTTGTCTACCATGCGCGCTATCTGGAATTTTTTGAGCGCGGGCGGTCAGATTTCCTGCGCCTCGCAGGCGTCCACCACACCGAGCTGGCTGACGGCAAGCATGGCGAGAAGCTCGTCTGGGTCGTGCGCCGCATGGAGATTGACTTCAAAAACCCCGCGCGCATCGACGATGTTCTGACCATCGACACCACCACCGAGCGCGTATCCGGCGCCCGCATCTTCATGGCCCAGACGCTGTCGCGCAACGGCGAGACCCTGGTTCAGGCCAAGGTGGAGGCGGCGATCATTTCCGAGTCGGGCCGGCCGCGCCGCTTTCCCAAGGAATGGGCGGCGGCGTTCCTGCCTGCAGAAGCACAGGAACAGATAGCCTGATCCAGGCAGGCCTGATCTTTCTCTGGCCATATTGCAGTGCAACAAGCAGGCGCAGCCGGAATGCTTACTGATCGTTAACCATAACGTCCCAATAAGTGTATCCGGGAACCCGCCTGCACCGGCGAACGCCTTCCTTTAACCAAATTTGCCACCGAAAGGGCAGCATCCGCTCCGTTTCGGTCAGGCATTTTCAGGTCGGGGTCGCGCGCTCTGGGCCGGCTGGGCAAGTTTTTGGGACAATGCGCGAGGCTAGCCGCTGCAAGGCCCGCTTCTTGGGACGATTGATTTAATGGAAACCTTACCTCTTGAGGCCGTGACACACGACACGTCGATCTGGGGCCTGTTCTGGCAGGCCGGCTGGGTCGTCAAGCTTGTGATGATCGGCCTGCTCGCCGCGTCCGTCTGGACCTGGGCGATCATCATCGACAAGCTCATTTCCTATGCGCGCATGCGATCGGCGCTCAACAGCTTTGAGCAGGTGTTCTGGTCAGGACAATCGCTGGAGGATCTCTACCGCACCCTGTCGGAGCGCAAGACCACCGGCATGAGTGCGATCTTTGTCGCCGCCATGCGTGAGTGGAAGAAGAGCTTTGAGAAGGGCGCGCGCTCCCCACTTGGCCTCCAGAACCGCATCGACAAGGCGATGGACCTTGCGCTGACCCGTGAAATGGAGCGCCTCGAAGGCCGTCTAGGCTTCCTGGCAACCATCGGCTCGGCAGCGCCCTTCATCGGCCTGTTCGGCACGGTCGTCGGCATCATGACCTCGTTTCAGGCCATCGCCGGTTCAAAATCGACCAGTCTTGCAGTTGTCGCACCGGGTATCGCCGAGGCGCTGCTGGCGACGGCCATTGGCCTGCTCGCGGCTATTCCCGCCGTCATCGCTTACAACAAGCTGTCGTCCGACGCGGGCAAGCTCGGCCTGCGCATGGAAGGCTTCGCCGATGAATTCTCCGCCATACTCTCGCGACAGATCGACGAGAAAGTGGCCCAGAAGGCGGCATAGGAGCAGCTCATGGGTATGTCAGTTGGATCAGGCGGAGGCGGACGTGGTGGCCGCGGTCACCGCCGGCGTGGCCGCCACCACGGCGTGATTGCTGAAATCAACGTCACGCCATTTGTCGACGTCATGCTGGTTCTGCTCATCATCTTCATGGTCGCAGCACCGCTCCTGACAGTTGGCGTGCCTATCGACCTGCCTGAAACGCAGGCCAAGCCGATGAACGCTGAAACGCAGCCGATTACGATCTCGGTCAACAAAGACGGCGTTATCTACCTTCAGGAAACCGAAATCCCGATTGACGAGGTCGTTCCTAAACTGACCGCCATCGCCAAAACCGGCTACGAAGAGCGCATCTATGTGCGCGGCGACACTGCCGCCGCTTACGGCACTGTCATGAAAGTGATGGCGCGGGTTTCGTCGGCCGGCTTCCGCAATCTCGGCCTCATCACCTTGCAGGAACAGGACCAGTAGTCAGCCATGAAGGCAGGCTTCTCCACATCACTCGTTCTTCACGCCCTCGTCCTTGGCTTCGGCCTCGTGACGCTGACGGCGCCGAAGCCGCATGAGGTGGGCGATGTCATGGCGCTGCCGGTCGACATTGTGCCGATTGAATCGCTGACCGAGTTGCAGCAAGGCGACAAGACGGTGAAGGAAAAGGCCGAAAAGCCCGCACCCAAGCCGACCAAGCGTCAGGACCCGGTTGCTGACGCCAAGAATGCCGGCGAGAATGACATCGATCTGAATGACGTGCCGCGGCCAGAACCCAAGCCGCAAAAGGTCGAGACCGCCAGCGCGCCTAAGGCTGAACCCGCACCAAAACCTGATCCGGTTCCGGCCGAGGTGAAGCCAGAGCCGAAACCCGAGCCAAAAGTTGCGGAAGCCAAGCCCGAACCAAAGCCTGAGCCCAAGCCTGTAGAAGCCAAGCCCGAGCCGAAGCCGGAGCCCAAGCCCGACCCGATTGCCGAGGCGATCAACGCCGAAGCGCAGCCGACCGAGCAGCTTGAGTTCCCCGACGAATTGCCAAAGCCACAGGCGCGCCCTCAGCGCGAGCAGCAGGTCGCCAAGGCGGAGACCAAGCCGGAAACAAAGTCCGAGCAGACCAAGTCGGCCGAAACGCCAAAGAAGACAGAAAAGACTGCCAAGGCCCCGAAAGAGCAGGATCTCGAATCGCTGCTCGATGAGACCAAGGCGTTGCTCGACAAGCAAAAGCCGGCCGGCGGCGGGGCCAAGCGTTCCGAACGGCAGGCAGCCCTCGGCAATGACCGTCCGGCAACCGGCGCAAAGCTGTCTGTGTCCGAGATGGATGCACTGCGCCAGCGTCTCGCCGGCTGCTGGTCAATCCCCGCCGGCGTCGATGACGCCGAACTGCTGAAAGTCTCGGTGCGTTTCCGGCTCGACCGTTCCGGCGAGCTCGAAGCGCGTCCGGAAATCATCAAGGGCGGCGGCTCGTCCGGGCCTGCACGCACCGCGGCTGAATCCGCCGTGCGCGCCGTGTCCAAATGCGCGCCGTTCAACCTGCCTGCAGACAAATATGATACATGGTCCGAAGTCGTCGTGAACTTCGACCCTACCGACATGTTCTGAGCAAACTTCGAAAGAAAGTGCCCATGAAACGAATGATCCGCTCCCTGCTTGTTGCCACCGCCATGGCTGCGGCCGCCATCCCGATGTTTGCCCAGCAAGCCAGTGCGCAGCTTGTCGTTGACGTCAACAAAGGCGTCGTCGAGCCATTGCCGATCGCCATCACCGACTTCATTTCGGGCGACGAACTTGGCCAGGAAATCAGCCAGATCGTTTCCGCCGACCTGCAGCGATCTGGCCTGTTTGCGCCAATCGACAAGGGCGCGTTCATTGAAAAGATTTCGAACCCTGACGCAGCCCCGCGATTTGAAGACTGGAAGGTCATCAACGCACAGGCGCTGGTCACCGGCCGCGTCAGCCAGGAAGGCGACGGCCGCATTCGCGCCGAGTTCCGCCTTTGGGACACGTTTTCCGGCCAGCAGCTGACCGGCGAGCAGTTTTTTGCCGCGCGCACCGACCGCCGCCGCGTTGCTCACATCATCGCCGACGCCATCTATGAGCGCCTCACCGGTGAAAAGGGCTATTTCGACACCCGCATCGTCTACATCGACGAATCCGGCCCGCGCAACAACCGCAAAAAGCGTCTGGCAATCATGGATCAGGACGGCGCCAACATGCGCAACCTGTCTGATGGCCGCGTTATCGAACTGTCGCCACGGTTTTCGCCGAACCGCCAGGAAATCACCTACATGTCCTATGAGGGTGACCGTCCGCGCGTCTTCCTGTTGCAGATCGAGACCGGCCAGCGCGAGGATGTCGGCGCCTTCCCCGGCATGACCTTTGCGCCGCGCTTCTCGCCCGATGGCCAGCGTGTCATCATGAGCTTGCTGCGCGACGACGGCAATTCCAACATCTACGCCGTGGATCTACGATCCAAGCAGACCACCCGTCTCACCACGTCAAACGCCATCGACACCTCGCCATCCTACTCGCCGGACGGATCTCAGGTCGTATTCACATCCGACCGCGCCGGCCGTGAACAGCTCTACGTCATGGGTGCCGACGGTTCGGGCCAGAATCGCATCTCGTTCGGCGACGGCAAATACTCGACCCCGGTCTGGTCGCCGCGCGGCGATCTGATCGCCTTCACAAAGCAAAGCGGCGGCGAATTCCAGATCGGTGTCATGCGCCCCGACGGTTCGGGCGAACGCATCCTGTCATCGGGCAATCTGCAGGAAGGCCCGACCTGGGCTCCGAACGGCCGCGTCATCATGTTCCAGCGTCAAGCCGGAGGTTCGGGCGGACCAAAGCTCTACTCGATTGATCTGACCGGCCGGAATGAACAGGCGATCCCGACGCCAAACTTCGGATCCGACCCGGCCTGGTCACCACTCAGGCAGTGACCGGGTTCACAGACGGGGAAAAAACTAGGCGCGACAGTCAATTTGTCGCGCCTTTTTCGTCGAATGCCGCCATCTTGCCCCAATTAGGCCACCTCGACGCAGGATTTGGAGCCCAGAGCAGTTTACGTGAACGCGGCGCCGGGGGACCCTGCACCAAATTCAGGTGAGCCACACTTTGTTAACCACGATCCTTGAAGGGCGGTTAACTCAGACGTGGTTACTACAGCTTGAACGACATCAATCAAATGCGAAGGAGTTGCGCCGATGCGCCGTATCGCAGCAATGACACGTAATCCCGCCATGATCGCGCTGGTCGCAGCTCTGGCAATCACCGGGTGCGCCTCGAAAAAGGCTCCCAACAACGCAGGCGACCTTGGCCTCAACGCTAACGGTAACAACGCCGCTCCCGGCTCGTCACAGGATTTTACCCTGAACGTCGGCGACCGTATCTTGTTTGATACCGACTCATCGATGATCCGCGCAGACGCGCAGCAGACGCTGGCCAAGCAGGCGCAGTGGCTGAACCAGTATCGCAACTACAAGATCACCATTGAAGGCCATGCCGACGAACGCGGCACCCGCGAATACAACATTGCGCTGGGTGCCCGCCGCGCCGCTGCTGCCCGCGACTATCTGGTCGGTCAGGGTGTCCAGTCAAACCGCTTGCGCACGATCTCCTACGGCAAAGAGCGCCCGGTGGCGCTGTGCGACGATGGCTCCTGCCAGACGCAGAACCGTCGCGCAGTCACCGTTCTCGGCGGTCAGGGCAGCTAGGTCGTAGTGACGGATAGACGCTGCGGCACAGCCAACAACTGGTTCGTCAATACGACCCGGCTGTCGCTCAAATTGCAACACAGGGCAAAAATTCATCAAAGCGGCCTCCCCGGGCCGCTTTTCGCTTGTTTGGAGACGGTCTAAACAAAATTTGGCCGAACTCTCGGCGAGAAATAGGCCAATCGAATTTTCCAGCCGCCTCAATGCCCGAAGCTGCGGCGCAATTGTCTACGGTGAATTGTCCATGAAACTGCATTCCCTTCTGCTTGGCGCTGTTGCCCTGCCCCTGCTCGCCATAACCCCGTCGCAGGCGCGCGAGGCGTCGCCGGCCACCAATCTCGACCTGCCAGCCATCTCGTCATCGCCCATGCTCCAGATCATGCCTGACATGGCTGGCCGCGACACTGGCGGCTATGTCCAGCTGACGCAGGCGTCTGACCCACGCGTTGTTGGTCTTGAAGAGCAGGTTCGCCAGTTGAACGGCCGCATCGAGGAAATGAATTTCCAGATCCTTCAGATCCAGGAACAGATGCGCAAGATGCAAGAAGACGTCGACTTCCGGCTGCAGGACATGGAGCAGAAGCGTGGCGATGCCGGATCATCGGAGCCCACCCGCAAGGCTGAAGCGCAGCTTCCAGCGGCCACCCAGACTGCAAATGCCGACGCAGACATGCGCCCCGCAACAGCTCCCGCAGAGAAGCCGCTCGGCACGATCGTGTTTGACGAGTCCGGCAACGTAAAAGGCGGCACAATGGACCCGTCCGCAACAGTCGGAACTGACCCGGCGGGGGCAGAAGACGCCGGCACCGACGACCAGAAGGTTGCGGCGCTGCCGGCAAGCGACAATCCGGGTGAACTCTACCGTGACTCTTACGAATATGTGTTGTCGGGCGACTACGGCACAGCTGAAGCTGGCTTCCGCCGTCACATCGAGCGCTATCCGGCTGACCCGCAGACCGCTGACGCCCGCTACTGGCTCGGTGAAGCCCTGCTGGGCCAGCAGCGCTACCGCGACGCTGCTGAAGTGTTTGTCGAAGCCAACCGCGAATTCCCCGACACGCGCAAATCACCCGACATGCTCTTGAAGCTCGGCGTATCGCTGTCGGCGCTGAACCAGCGCGAAGTTGCCTGCGCAACCTTTTCAAAGATCGGCCAGCGCTATCCCAAGGCTTCGGGTTCGTTGAAGGAGCGCGTCAAACAAGAGCGTGCCCTCGCAGGTTGCTGAACCGGCAGTCGCAGCCACTCGACCAGGCCTGGCAGGGCCTCGATTTTCCGTCTGACACGACACTCATTGCCGCTGTTTCCGGCGGCAGCGATTCACTGGCGCTGCTGGTGTCGCTTCGCGATCATCTCGCCTTGAACCGCCCGGACGTCCAGCTGATCGCCGCAACCATCGACCATGGTCTGCGGACGCAGTCGGCAATCGAAGCCGCCGCCGTCTCCACTGTTTGCACCGCCCGCGGCATCCAGCACATCACCCGGCGCTGGCAGGGCGACAAGCCTTCGACCGGCATTGCAGAAGCAGCGCGTGCTGCGCGCTACCGGCTGCTCGGCGAGATCGCCAGTGAATTTGGCGCATCAGCCATCCTGACCGGACACACCGCCGACGACCAGGCCGAAACAATCGCGATGCGGCGTGCGCGCGGCGCCGGCCGCGGTCTCGCGGGCATGGCGCCGGTTTCGCTACTCGATGGCAGTTGCTGGCTGCTGCGTCCGCTGCTTGGCATCCGCCGCACAACGCTACGCCAGTTCCTGAGCTACAAGCAGATCGGCTGGATCGAAGACCCGACCAATGAAGACAACAGATATGAGCGGCCCCGCATCCGCCGCGAACTGGCCAGCGCAGGCATCGGTGACTTGCTGGCTCTTGGAACTGACGCCGCCCGCGAGCGCGAGCTGCTTGGTATCCGGGCAGCTGCGATCATCGAGGAGGCCGCATCCCGCCCTGCCCCGGGTCTGATCTGGATCAATGCCAGCCTGTCACGACATGACGACCGCAACGCCGCGCTCTACGCAATGCGCATTCTGCTTGCTGTCGCCGGCGGCCGCCAGCATCTGCCCGGGGAGGAAACCACCAGAGCGCTTCTCGACACGCTTTCCCGAAGCACCATCAATTGGCGCGGCACGCTGTCGCGGTCAGTGATTGACCGCCGCAAGGATTCGATCTTCCTCTACCGCGAAAACCGCAACCTGCCGCAGGCCATTCTGTCCGGTGATAGACTGGTCTGGGATGGCCGTTACCGGATCGAATGCAGCCTTGCCCGGCAGGAAAGAATGCTGGTCACACTTGGCTCCCAACAAGCCGATCCACTGCCGCACCCCTCAATTCCCCCTTCTGTTCTCCGCGCCGCCCAAAGTGCGGAACCGGGCATTCAGAGCCAGAACGGCAATGCGCTTGCATTGGACGGCACATGCCCGGGAATACGGGCCCGCCCGGTGGCCGCACCTTGGGCAGCGCTGCTCCCGTCTTTTGATTTCGCACCGGCACGCGCGGTCGCAAATCTGATCGGCGCGCAAATTCCATTGGATTCGCCTTACCAGCGCCACAGTGAGGGCCACGACTTAACCCAATCGTAGGAGCAAGCTTGGCAAGGTAGCTTTGCCTACCTATCTTAGCGCAAACGTAAGGAACGGCGCCGTCCTCTCTCGGCGTCAGCGGGACCCGAGATGAATCCGAATTATCGAAATCTTGCGCTGTGGGCGATCATCGCCGTGCTTCTCATTGCGCTGTTCAATCTGTTCCAGACGCCGCAGCAGCGTGGCGCGACCACAGAAATCGCCTATTCCGAGTTTCTCCAGTCGGTGAATGCCGGCCGGGTCAAGTCTGTTACAATCGCTGGCGACCGCATCACCGGCACCTATTCGGACAGCGCCACCGGCTTCCAGACCTATTCGCCGGGCGATGATACATTGGTGCAGAAGCTGGAAGCGCAGAAGGTCACCATCAACGCGCGCCCGGAGAACGATGGTTCTGGCTCGCTTGTGTCGGTTCTGCTTAGCTGGCTGCCAATGCTGCTGATCCTCGGTGTGTGGATCTTCTTCATGCGGCAGATGCAATCCGGTTCGGGCAGAGCCATGGGCTTTGGCAAGTCAAAGGCGAAGCTTTTGACCGAGGCGCATGGCCGCGTCACCTTTCAGGATGTCGCCGGCGTTGACGAAGCCAAGGAAGACCTTGAGGAAATCGTCGAATTCCTGCGCGATCCGCAGAAATTCCAGCGATTGGGCGGCAAGATTCCGCGCGGCGTTCTGCTGGTTGGCCCTCCCGGCACCGGCAAGACGCTGATTGCGCGCGCTGTTGCAGGCGAAGCCAATGTGCCGTTCTTCACCATTTCCGGTTCGGACTTCGTTGAAATGTTTGTCGGCGTCGGCGCGAGCCGTGTCCGCGACATGTTCGAACAGGCCAAGAAGAACGCGCCCTGCATCATCTTCATCGACGAAATCGACGCGGTCGGCCGTCATCGCGGCGCAGGCCTCGGCGGTGGCAATGACGAACGCGAGCAGACGCTGAACCAGCTGCTGGTCGAGATGGACGGTTTCGAGGCCAATGAAGGCGTCATCCTGATCGCCGCCACCAACCGTCCCGACGTTCTCGACCCGGCGCTGCTGCGCCCCGGCCGCTTCGACCGTCAGGTCACCGTGCCAAATCCAGACGTCAATGGCCGCGAGAAGATCCTCAAGGTGCACGTCCGTAACGTGCCGCTCGCACCGAACGTCAATCTGCGGGTTCTGGCGCGCGGAACGCCGGGCTTCTCCGGCGCTGATCTGGCCAACCTCGTCAACGAGGCGGCCCTGATGGCGGCGCGCCGCAACAAGCGCCTCGTCACCATGCAGGAGTTCGAAGACGCCAAGGACAAGGTCATGATGGGCGCAGAGCGCCGGTCACTGGCCATGACGGCTGACGAGAAGAAGAACACCGCCTACCACGAGGCCGGCCACGCTGTTATCGCGCTGACCCTGTCGAACGCCATCGACCCGATCCACAAGGCGACGATCATCCCGCGCGGCCGTGCACTGGGCATGGTGATGACGCTGCCGGAGTCGGATCGCTACAACTGGACTTATGAAAAGGCGCTTGCGCGTCTGGTCATGCTGTTTGGCGGCCGCGAGGCCGAAATCATGACCTTCGGCAAGGACAAGGTGACGACGGGCGCATCCGGCGACATCCAGATGGCCACCAACCTGGCCCGTTCCATGGTGATGGAATGGGGCATGTCGGAAAAGCTCGGCCGCGTCCGCTATCGCTCAAACGAACAGGAAGTGTTCCTCGGCCATTCGGTGGCCCAGAGCACCAACATGTCCGAAGAGACGGCCAAGCTGATCGACGAGGAGGTTCGCCGCCTGATTGAGTATGGCGAGACCGAAGCGCGGAAGATCCTGACCAAGAACAAGAAGAAGTTCACGGAGATCGCCGAGGCGCTGCTGGAATACGAAACCCTGACGGGCGACGAACTGCGCGGCCTGATGAATGGCGAGAAACCGACCCGCGACCAGGGCGACGACACGCCGACGTCGCGCGGCTCGGCAGTGCCGAAGGCTGGCAAATCAAGCGGTTCGCGCAAGAAGGGCCCGGAGCCCGACGGCGGAATGGAACCGCAGCCGCAGTAGAGGACACGGCTTCACGCCGGACCATCAGACAAAGGGCGCTTCCTCACCGAAGCGCCCTTTTCGTTTCCCGGCGGGTCTGCTGCCTGCCCTGACACAAGTCAGTTGCTTGCTCAGTCGGGCGCTCGCTGCATCCCGAACAATTCTTCGCAGATTGGCCTTGTTTCATTGGCGCGGCTTGGCTATGTGTGCGCCGCGCACTAGCGCGACCATGCGACCGGAGAGGTGGCAGAGTGGTCGAATGCACCGCACTCGAAATGCGGCATGGGTCTAAAGCTCATCGGGGGTTCGAATCCCTCCCTCTCCGCCAGCTCCTTCCAGGCAAAAATCAGCTTCTGAAGGCCCGTTTTCCGGGCTTTTCAACGACTCGACGCCACGCGCTTCGCCCAAATGTATGGGAGAATGTATGTGGCCAGATATTTTTCCGATGGCGTCACCGGCCCTCAGTTCCAGATCCGTCTGCCGCGTGATCTGGCCAGCCATTTTGCGTTTTCATCCTTATCGGTTCCACTGACACCTGCGCCGAAACTTCAATTGCGACGGCGCGCGCTCAAGCTTGCGAGCGCGGCCCAGCAATTGTTCGTGGACTTGCGTGCGATAGATACAGACGACCTCAAGACCCTGCCCCGTTCCGAACTCGTCAAGCGGATTGGCGCGCACTGTGATCGTCTTGCAGGCAAAGACATTCTCGACGATGACACATTCATGTGCGCGCTGCGCGATGGGGACGTTGGCGGCTTTCTCAGTGCAACCGCAGAGCTCCTGAGCCGGCCGAGCCCAATAACCCCGCTCACCGACAGGATGAAATCACTCCCGATTAAGGGATTGATCATCCTGCAAAAGCTGCACGAAGAGGGAGCCTATCTCGTCGATGCGGAGTTTGACGCTTGTCTAGCTGTCATTGCTACGGAGGTTGTCCGTCCGAGGCTTGGATGAGAGGTTGTTGTTGCGACACACACAGCCCGGTTCCAGGAGCCTCGGATGGACATGCATGAGAATGCCAGAACAACCCCGCACAGTCGAATGTTGATCGTTGAACGTCTCAAGGCGGGCTGGACAATTGGCGCAGTGGCGTCAGCTCTGGGCATCGACGGCAGAACGGTGCGCAAATGGCGAAGCCGTTTCGACACTCAGGGCGCCGCTGGCTTGGCGAACCGCTCGTCGCGCCCCCACTCATCGCCATCGCGGCTTGCTCCCATTCAGGAGGCTGAGATCGAGGCTCTGCGGCGTCAACGTCTGTCTGGCCCCGCAATCGCGCGCCGGATCGGCCGCCCGGCATCGACAATTGGCAAGGTGCTTCGCCGGATTGGGCTTGGCAGGCTCGCGGCGCTTGATCCCAAACCGCCGGTTATTCGCTATGAGCGCGAGCGGCCGGGTGAACTGGTCCATCTTGATTCCAAGAGGTTGGGCCGCATCGACGGCGTCGGACATCGCATCACCGGCGACCGCATCCGCCAGAGTTCGAAGCGTGGCAAGGGTTGGGGAACTGGCTGGGAAGCCCTGCACGTGGCCATCGACGACGCATCCAGGCTGGCCTCGATCCGAGCAGCCTGGTCTTTATCGACGAGACATGGATCAAGACCAACATGGCGCCTCTGCGTGGCTGGGGGGCACGTGGCAAGCGTCTGCGTGGCTTCGCGCCGCATGGACACTGGCGCACCCTGACCTTCCTGGGCGCGCTGCGCTGCGACCGGCTGACCGCCCCTTGTGTCTTCGACGGCCCGATCAACGGCCAATGCTTCCGCGCTTATGTCGAGCAATTGCTCGTGCCCGAACTCAAACCCGGCGACATCGTCGTCATGGACAATCTTGGCTCCCACAAGGCCGCCGCCATTCGGCAGGCCATCAGAGCCGCAGGCGCAAGGCTCTGGTTCCTGCCGCCATACTCCCCGGATCTCAATCCGATCGAGCAGGCTTTCTCCAAAATCAAGCACTGGATGCGAATGGCGCAAAAACGAACAATCGAAGACACGTGGCGCCACCTTGGACACCTCGTCTCGACAATCCAGCCAGCCGAATGCGCAAACTATCTCAAAAACGCAGGATATGCTTCCGTCAAAAACTGAAACGATCTAGTCAGCGGCGTTGACGTTTGCCTCTATCGTTCCCAGTTCGAGCCTGATCCTGGATTGCACGTCAGCTATCCCGGGTTGGGAAAGAACTTCGCGATGAGCTCTGTGCATGTAGCGCGACAGACCCGCCAGAACTCGTATCGCGCACGCTCCCGAAGCACCTTCTCAAATTCCATCATCGACCATTCGAACAGTCCGCCCATGCCCGAGGTCGATTTGACCCCGATCCTGTCCGCCGCATCCGTCATTGCTGCGCACAGGTCAACCAAACCTGCTTCACCCTGAGCGCTCATTCGGCTCCGGTGAGCCCGCAAGCGTTCCAGGCGGACGATGGCTTTGACGGTCGTGTTGGATAGTTAGACGACGATGATAGTTCCACCTTTGGCCGACAAGGCCAAAGGTGGAGACAGCGCCCAGGAGGACACAGGTCGTCAGATGGATCGCGTTGGCGCCAAGCAGCCGGACCGCTCCGGTCGAACCCAGCGCATCGTCTTTGCGCGATTTGCCCCTGCTGTGCCGGTACAGGGCATGGAAGCCTATCCCCTCGGCCTCACGCAGACAAAGCGACGGGGACCAGTCTTGTTGGCAACCTTGTTCCTGCCACAACGGCATTGGCCGCCGCGAACGACACCGCCTTTGCAAACAACATTCTGCCGTGTCTGCGGGGGCGTCGGCCGCTTCGGTTGAGTGACCCTCTTCGCTGGCGCGGGATCAGCTCGCACTGCCTTGTTGGCCTGGCAGGCAAAGGCTTTGTTGCCCGTCTTGACCAGCTTGCGCTTGGGACCACATTGGCACTTGCCATTGCTGATGCGACCGTTCTTGCAGACAAGTTGCGCCTTCTTCCCGGTCGGATTTGCCCGCACGGGCTCTCGCTTTTCAGGCGGCTTGGCAACAGCGATGCACTGATATGATGCATTGCCGGTTTTCCTGCGGATCTTGTTGGGACCGCACTGGCAGCTCTTCTTGGTAATCTTGCCGCCAATACAAACCAGCCTCGGCTTTGTCGGCTTCGGATTTGTGCGCGCCGGTTCCGTCTTCTTCTCAGGCTTTGTTGCCGGTTTATCGGGCGACCCACGTTGCGGCGCGTGTGTCGGGTTCGGCACGGCGGTCAAACCTTCAACGCTACCGCCAAAAACCGGATTGACCTGCGGCTTGGGCTTGGGAAGGTCGTGACCGGGATCCTTTTTGCTACCGGTGAACCCATCTATGCCCGCGCTGTGTCCTGCCGCCTTTGCGCACTGGAATGCATTGGCCTTGAAGGCATGGTCTCGCGCATCGCCCGGCGAAACACTGCGCAGGGTGCAACCCGCCTCGATCGTGTCAGTCACGCTGAAATTAATCAGCTTGCCTGCCCGGTAGTGACCGCTCGCAACCTTGTCAGGCTGCAGCACGCCGGAAAAATTGCCCAGCGCGCCGCAATCCAGCGAATAGTGAATATTGTCAGCCTTGGGCGCGTTGAACCAGACCAGCGCCTTGGCGTCACGCGGGCATGAGTTCTGCTGGGCAAGTGGACCGTTGTCGATGAATTCGAAATTACCCTCGAACGCCGTCTGTTTCGGCACATCGTCGTCATTGTCGCCAGTCGGGTTTGCAAGACCACCACCGCCTGCACCGGTGCAATGCAAAGTGATGTCTTTCCAGCCGGTCTCCTTGTTGAATGTTTCGTTGACCAGATCGCGCGCGTTGAACTGCACGTTTGTGGTCTCATCAACTTCGACCCATCGTTCGTGAACCGCACGGAAATAGCCCTCATCGTGCTGGGCCTGCAGATCGATCTCCTCGCTTTCGACGGCGCCGTCGCCGCGTTTGCCCCACAGCTTGAACGAGACCGGGCCTTCCTGATTGGTCTCCATTGTCACGCGCAGCTTGGCCTTCTTGCACGTCGTGCCGGGAGTCGGCTCCGTGTAGGCGTTGGAATATGTGGTCAATGTCAGCCTGATATCATTGACCGTCATCGGACCTTGGTTGAATCCAAGGTCCTGGCCGCCCGGTGCCTTGGGTGTGTCGCTGCCGCTTGAGCGGGGTATCCCGCCGGAGTCGCTGGGCGCTTTTGAGTCGCCCCTTGGGTACTTTACGTCCTGCCCAAGACACACGACCTTGAGGCCAACGAAACCGGTCGCTGATGCACGCGCAAAATCGCCATATCCCTCATATTCGTTCAGATAAAAGGGAAATTTCAATCGCCGATTTTCTCTTGCATCGGCGTGCATCGCGAGCGGCAGGCTGTAGGAAAACGAGTGGCCGCGCTCCACCTCGGTCCATTTGGCATTGCACTGGTTGATGATCGCCTGCTCATCACCGGCGTTCAGCCGCGTAAACTCGTCGATCAGAATGTTTACCGGCCCCACGACCGACGTTCTGGAATTTACATGGGCTTCAATCCGGTTGTCAGTTTTCGCGTATCCGTCAGGTGCGATGGTGTGGGTAGATGAGACGCCGCGGACAGCGCCGTTTGTGAGTTGTCGTCCGACGCGATAAAACTGGATAAAGCCGCGCGACATCTCGATCGTCACATGGACGGGGATCGTTCGCGGATGATTGCTGATCCGCCTCCACATGTCGTCTTCCTGTTCGACAAATATTGTTTCAACGTCAAAACCGCCGCCGATCTCGATATTCCTGAACTGCGGCGAGGCTGCGAAAGCGGACGTCGACAATGTGCCGAGCGTGCACAGGATCAGTGCCCTTGGCGCGCGTTTGAGAGCGCTGCGCCAGGCCAAAAGTCTTCTACTAAACATGAGTATCAACCCTCTTGGACCGTCCCTATCGGCTCAGGGTAACGCAAGGTGGTTGTAGCGGCTCGGGGGATGAGGCAGGGGTGAGAGCCGTGAAGCAAGGCTTCACGCTGGAGGTGGTTGTGTCTCGCTGCTGCGCAAATCCGATGGTGTCATCGCGTAGCGGCGGCGAAATGCCTGGTTGAACCAGGACAGGTCGCCAAAGCCGCAATCATAGGCGATTGCAGTGATGTTGCGATGGCGTTGGTCAGCGCTGGACAGCAAAGTGTGAGCCCGCGCCAGCCGCACCGAAAGCACATGATCGGTGAAATTTGTGCCGGCCGCGTAGAACAGGTCTCGTATGGCGCGCGGCGCAAGCCCATGCCTGCCGGCAATCCAGCCCAGGCTCATAGCCGGTTCTGCAAGATTGACGTCAATGTCCGCCTTGATCCGCTCCAGCGTCGCGGTTCGCACGCTGCCTTTCGACGCTTCGGTGGCATCACCGGAAGGTCCGAGTGCAAGGATGAAGAGGTCTGTCAGCGTTTTCCTGGCCTGAACAATCGTGCCGCCATCCAGCGGACCAAGATCACTGGCAAGCGTCCTGGCGTAGCTGCTCAGGAGGTCGAGCGCAGCAGTCCGCGGCACACCCTTGCTCATGGCATCGTCCAGATCTTTGACAGAACTGGACACTTCGCTACGCGGCACACAGATGACCTGATTGTCACTTTCGAGCGACCAGGACTCATAGCGTTCGTCATTGCCCCAGAGTTGAGCATGCCCCTCTGCACTCAATATGACGTCGTCAAGTCCGTGGCGCCTGCCAGGATAGTGCATATGGATCGTCTTTCCCCTGCGCGGGATCAACAGACACAGATCATCATTTCCATCCGCTTCTGCGTGCTTTTTCTGGCGCGCGATGGTGGCGCCTGACAGCCATTGGTTACTGACAAACGCGCCCGACAATATCCTTAGAGAAAATTCCAACGCCAAAGGCTCATCGGGGCGCCGATCCATCGAGAAGGAAAGGTATGGTTCGATAACCTCCAGCAGCTTGCCTGTTTCACGCGGCCCAGCTTCAGCATAGCTAATGCGATGAAAGACATCCGACATTGCCTGTCCCTCCTCTTCAAGAAACGCCAAGTTCTGATTCAAGTCGTGCAATGTTGGTTCGGGGTAACCCAAACACACTAATACGACTGAACTCTCTTGGCCAATTCGGCTCTGGGCCTAACCGCGTTCAGAAGGGCCAATCTGACGCGGGTTCCCTCTCCAGTCATCTTTGAAATAGGATCGCAGGCTTGTTAGAAATATTGATGTCTTCGACTTCAATGCCTCGATCAACTGAATAGAAGCGTCGGCATTCTCGATAGCCATTTGCAATTCGGCCAATCTCTGCCGATCGAAAGATGAAAGCGGGAGGCCCTGCGCCTCCCTCAACAGCAGGAGGCATTCATGCGCCCGCAGGACGGCAATGAACGCCCGGCACATCGGAACCAACAACGATTGGTCGGTAATCCAACTGCGACCTTTGAACATCTGTTGTGTGACACGCTGCCCGGCGCCTAAACAGTCGAATTCGATACATCCGCGAAAACCAAGCTCGGCGCGTCGGCTATGAATAGTGCAATTGCCACCGCAGGCATCGAGATGCGGGCAGGCTTGACCCAACGCCTTGTCGATGGCGAACAGACTGGATCGGTCGAATGAAAGCGCGATGCAGCAAAGCGCTGCACATTGCGCACAATCGGCGCGAAGAACAACTTTTTCCATTGTGAGTTTCCCGGACGCACGATCGACGTCGCAAGTCGGGTCGACTGCGTTAGATCGAATCTGCGATAGGGAAAATTTTCGGGCAGGGCTGAGGCACCGCGAAGTAAGGGACTTCTATCCTGCATTGGTAGCAATGTCCATTCTTTCACTTCTGGGGCTTCTTTTGTTCTAGGAATTTGAAGCGTCGACTTTCTCAATGCCTGACGAAATCGAGGCGGCCGGAGTTCTCGGTCGCCCCTGCGATGAGGACTGCTTTGCGGCCGGATGCGGGAATAGAACTTCAAGTCGCCTACACAATGTACGCCGCCGCATCGTGGTAATCACGCATGGCGGTCGTTCGGCTGCTTCTCGCGAACGTCATGTTGATATGATGCCGATCTTATGGTGGTCCCAGACGCGTCTCAAAAATTATCGCCTCAGCGCAATCGGTTAAGCCGGCATGGATCGCTGCGATTTGGTGGTGCGCGTATCTCCCAGCATCCGGCAAGAAACGACCGCAACGCGCTTTCATTGCTGCCGTTTGCTACTGGCGGCGCGCCCGATTTGATTGGATGCATTGTAACGCCGCGTAGCTCAGCTGGCCTCGCCCCCTTAATTCTGAACGATGAGACGGCCAAGGCAAGTCGCCAGAATGCGTGGTTGAATATTCACCCGCAGCACAATCCCATTGAAACGCCTGTGAGTCCTCAGGCTGATCGGTGTGAAAGCAATAGATGATAGTCAGCCCGCGGTTTGTGGAATTGTCTTAGTGTTGGCGGTTGTGGGTTGAGTTTCTTTTCAGTTTTGACCACAGTTGCAAGATCACGCTCCAATGGGCCTAACAATCGGGGGATTGTGGCCATGTTTCGTCTGTTGCTTCTCGTTGTCCTGATATCGTTGAATTCGGATGGTCGCGCCTATGCGCAATCTCCATTTGATCTGCTCGACAGGCTGATGGACAGCGCACGGCAAGGCAACCAGCGAGGAAATCGCGACGGGCGCAGCTCCCAGCCATCACGATCGAGATTTGAATCGGAGCTTTCCGCCGCTCAGATGCGCCGGTTGCAGACGGCGCTACGTGACCTGAACCATTATCAAGGCAAGATTGACGGTCGCGACGGACCGGCGACACGCGAGGCTGTGGCTGCGTGGGCCCGGGCTCGGGGCTGGGCAGCTCCGCAGACCTTGAAGCTTGCGCATCTGCAAAGCATGGAAAATGAACTAGGGACGCGTGGCGGTTCCGGCAGCACGGTCGCAGGCGTGCAGCCTGACGACGTGGTGGCCCGCAGCCAGCGCGCACTGTCGGCGCTTGGTTACGATCCGGGGCCCTTCAATGGCCAGATGAATAGTCAGACGGCGGCAGCGATTGTCGCCTGGGCGCGCGACCGGGGATGGAAAGCGCCTGATGCGCTGCGCGAAGCGCATGTGCAGAACATGGAAGATGAGGTCGACCGCAATGGCGTCGCCGCGGCGCCTGAGCCTTCCGGTGGAGATGTGGCGCTGATCCGGCGGGCGCAGGTCGGACTGATCGTGCTCGGCTACGATCCTGGGACCACAAGCGGCGAGATGGTCGAAAAGACACGTTCGGCGTTGGCAAAATGGGCCCGGGATCGCGGCTGGAATGCGCCCAATAGCGTCCGGCTGGCTCATGTCGAGAACATTGAAAGCGAAGCTAACAACCGCGTGACGTCGAATGCGGGCCTGTTGCGCTGGGAGGTGAAGAACGAGCTGTATGACGGTTTGCTGGCGCAAGGGTGCACGGACAAATATAGCGAAGCCTGTCTCATGGTGGTGTGCGATCCGGGCGTCGGCCTTGCGTTCCGTTTGTCAAGTTCGACTAGCGCTTTCGACAAGGTTGATCGGGTGGCGCTCGCCGTTGGCAGGCAATTTGCGATGAGCCTGGCCGTGGATAAGATTCAGGATTTGACGCCGCTGGGACCCGACCATCTGAAAGCGTTCCTGGCAAGCGCAAAGCAGAATCCTCTGCTGACGCTGGCGGTTGGCAATGAAAGCCTCATGATTGGTCTGCGCGACTCTGTGTCAAAAGTCGAAAGCGTCGCGCGCGCCTGCAAATCACTTATGGCCACGTATCGATCGGCTGCAGACCCGTTTGGCGGCAAGTTCCAGCGGCTGGATGGCGAGGCAGACGCCGAGTTGAACTGGTCGGCAGAGCGAAACGGGCGGCTTACGAAAATGTTGTTGCCACCCGCAGCTGGACCCGGACCGGTGGTCGACAATGCGGCCGGTTGGCGCGCTGACGATGTGTTGGCCGGCTATCAGCGCCGTGTACGCGAAGCTGCCAAGCCCCTCGGCGGCAATTGCGCCACGGAAGAAACGACGCTCAACGAACTGGCGCGCGGCCTCGATTTGTCGTTTGACGACGCGGCAGAAGGGCGCGTTGGCGATGGCCTGTCGCTCAAGTGGGGCAACAACAACCTCGCCGATCGCATTCCTGTGTGGGTCATGGTGTCGTCGAGGCAGCCGATGCGGTTCAAAGGCAGGGGGCATATCGCGCTTGGACCTGACGCGCCTAACCCGTTTGGCATCAAGACTGGCCTTGGTGAGCACCGGGCGCTCGTGGCCCTTGCCGCGCGTGGCGCCGACCGGGCCGGCGAGGTGCGATTTGTTCCGCTCCAGGAAGGCCGACTTGACCTGACACTATCGGTGGTGGGCTATCTGCGGTCCTGCGAGCAGGAGATCGTGCTGAGGCGCGAGCAGCATGATATTGCCGTGACGCCGGCAGACGCCAAGATCGTGCTCAATACGGTAGAAGGACGCGCCGCATACACGCATCGGATCGAGGTGCCAAAGTACAAGCGAACAATCCTGTTCAATGAAACCCGGTTCCTGCTGCTCGACAGTGAGACCGGGACGGAGATCGTGCAACGGCAGGGGAGTAACCTGCAGTTGTCGCCGACACACAGGTTCATTGATGTGGGCGAGATTGTCGACATTCTTGATGGTGAGACCGTAGCGCCGCACGGCGCAACGCACTGGGTGCTGGAGGACAGCTTTGCAATTTCCGGTAGTGCACCATGGGGCAAGGTCGACATTTCCTCGACCTTTGGCGATTATCTCGCAGTCAGAGAGCAACTGACCGGTGCGTCCTGTTGTGATCCGGAGGTCGGGGCCACTCGGATCGGTATTGATCTAGAAAATGCGGCCTATACTGTATGGGGCAGGCTCGGTCACCGGATCGGCGCGCTGCAAAATGACCGGATTCACCTGATCGAGAATTCGCCGGGCGGCTACTCGTCGGAAGCCCGGGGCAATTCGATGCTGTTTCATTCTTTCCTGGCTTCGCTGGGCATGGTTTCGCCGGTGAGTCTCGCGCCCACGTTCGATGCTGCAGGCGGGTTCGCAGCAGCCTGGCGGGAGATCTACGAGGCCGAAAAGCCGGAACTGACGTTTGAGGAGAAACTTGACAAAAGGCTGGCGATGTCCGGCCTGAAAGCGAGCGTTATTGAACGCGCTTCACGCGGACCGACAATGGCAACTTCCGAGCTCGGCGCCAATTCGGTCCCGCTCGAACTTGCTTTGCCCGACCAGCTTCGCCGGCTGGGCATCGAGACGATGGCGATGACCGATGGTGAAACGCTGCTTGGCACAACCGCCCCGGACGGGCGTGGGTTCGAGACATTTATTGGAGACGCCGATGTGAGGATGGAGCGGGCCGGCCAGGTCATGGACCGCTTTGCCAAGGAGGCCAAGACCGTCGGCTGGAAGATAGAATGGTCACTGCCGGACCCGATGCTGACGATGCCGGAGTGCGATCATCTGGGTCTCGGAGAGATTGACGGCAGCGATAGCGGGAATAGATCGGCATTGCTGGCGCCGCGCGATGTCGATGTGGTCAATCGTGCTGAAACGGCCAAGGGAGCGATATGGGTAGCGCAATCCTTTTGCAGCGCGGGCGCAACATTTGGATCTCTGCGGAGTTTTTCGGTGCTTTACCTGATGGACACAGGGGAAAAGCGTCCGGCAAAGCGCGAAGGACTGCTGGTTGAGTCCGTGATGTTCGGCCAGAATGCAGCGCGGCCAGTCTGGTATGACGGCCCGATGCGGATCAAGGCCAACGACGATCTGGTTTTGACCTATGCGCCGCGAGCCGGCTCCGTATCCGTGTGGAACCGGCGAGACCGCAAATTTGTCTACACGCGAGACAATCTTCCCGATGGCGGCTTATTGCTCGGCGCCTGGCTGCTGGAAGATGGAAAACACCTTGTTCAACTCAATTCCGACGGCAACATTTTTGTCCATGCGCTGACTGAAAAAGGTGCGCCCTTGCTTTTTGGGCGGATTATCGACGATGAGATTGCTGTATGGACTGCGGATTTCCGCTACGACGCCACCGCCGAGGCACAGGCGCTGATCGATCTCAAGTTTCCGGGCCACAATCTGCAATATAGCCTCGACCGCTTTGGCGCATCGCTGCGGGTTGCCGGTCTCGGACCTGCGACGCTCGGTGGGCAGGAAATGCAGGCGCTGTCGCCGGACATCGCCGTGCCGCCGGTGCTGGGCGGGACGGCATCGGCGGACGCCAATGGCGAGGTTTCAGCAAATCTGACATTCGACAGCAAGCGTGTGGCCCAGATACTGGTCTTCCAGGACGGGGTGCAGACCGATGCACTGCCGCAGAAAGGCCTGACTGAATATCGCTTCGGGCGGTTGAAGGACGCTCGGGCAGCGGCAATATTTGCGACCGACGCTGACGGCCTGGCAAGCTTGCCGCTTACGGTGACGTTTGAGGCGCCTGCAAAAGCGGCTTCCGTGCGCCGGGCTCTGATTGTCGGCGTCAACACCTACGCCAACGAGAAGCTGCCATCTTTGAACTATGCGCTGGCTGATGCCGAACGCGTAGCGATTGCCCTCGGCGACGCAGGTGGCCCGTCAGACGCGTTTGGCGACATCATTGCGCTGAAGGACCGGCGCGCCAGCCCGGATGCCATACTTGAATCTGTCGACCGTCTGCTCGCGGGACTGGAAAAGGGAGATCATGCCGTGATCTTCTTTGCTGGCCACGGACTGCGCGATGCCTCTGGGGAGTTCTACCTGGCGACATCTGCCACCGACCCGGACAAGCTCGCCGACACGGCGCTGCCGTTCGGCCGACTTCGCGAGCGCTTGGCTGGAAGTCTCGCGCGCATCACCCTGCTGCTGGACACCTGTCATTCCGGATCGGTTGGCGACGGCCTTTTTGCTACCAGCGATGAGCTTGTGACCGATCTGGCTGGTGTCCCATCCAATTTGACCATTGTCGCGGCGTCAAAAGGCAGGCAGGTTTCCCTTGAGACAGCCGATGCCGGGGGCGGGCTGTTTTCAACGGCAGTCGCCAATGTTCTCGGCAAGGAACGTGCGCGATTTGACACGAACGAGAATGGCGCGATCGAAGCGTCGGAGTTCTATCGGGGTGTCAAGACCGAGGTGGTTGCCGGCAGCAAAGGGGAGCAGACGCCCTGGGTCGTGCGGAGCAGAATGGTGGGAGACTATGCGCTGTTCTAGATCATGGACACAAAGAGCGGTCTGGATGATTGCCGCGCTCGTGCTTGTTTCAGGGCCGGTGACTGCGTCCGCGCAAGGCTGCTTTTCATGCGATGAAGTGGTGCAACTGACCGACCCGGCCGCCAAATGTTTCCTGTCCGGCTATGACGAGTTTGACCGGAACCTTGCCAAATCAGACAATGGCCGGGTCAATGTCGATCTCTCTGCCTGTCTTGGTGTCGATGGTGCTGGTTCGCGGGGTGTTGAATCACTCAACACGCCTGATCCTAAGGCCGTCCTCGACCGTTCGAGAGCCAGCCGGAAGGCGACCCGGTCTGCCTATCTGCTGGACAAGGCAGGCCTTGAATGCGTGAAGCAGGTGCTTGGCGCCAAAAAGGGGCCTTATGATCCTGACATCGTGATTGATCTGGCAACGGATTGCAGCCCGTGAGTGACGCGGAAGGTGATAATTCCGCCTCCACGGTGTCGGCACCAAAGTCTTCCTGGAGCTCGCCGGAAACCTGGTCATTACTGGCGAACGTTGTGACCGTTTTCGGCCTTGTGTTTGCGCTGGCCGCTGCAGTCTTTGCTTGGTTTGAGTATAGCGATCGGCGAAACATGGCGCAGGATGAACAGACAATCGGATTGATTGACGCCTGGGAGGAACGTGGCTATCGCGTAGCCTACGGGCACATCCGAAATGTGACGCGCAACTTCTATAGCGCACTGCCTGAGGCTGACTGGCGCTCGGTGCAAACAAATCAGACGGCGCGGGAAAACATGGAAAGCCGTTTCTATCGCGGCTTTTTTGGCGAAGATGCCAACGTCAAGGCGTTCGAGCAGGTCCGCTATTTCTTCAATCGCCTACAACTGTGCCTTCAGGCAGGGCTTTGTTCGCAAGAACTGGCCAGAACGTTTTTCGACGATACGGCCGGAACATTCCTCGATTGCTTTGGCGGTTACCTTGACGCAGAGGCTGCATTGGCAGGGCGGGAGGATGTTTTGGCCAAATACCGTGAATTGTTCTCCCAACCGAAGAAACTGTGCATGCAGCACAGTTTTGCAAAGTGAAGCAAAAGCATATTTCTGCTCGTTAGATTGATTATCGGATCGCATGTCTTCTGATCCGACCAATGGATTCGCGCGACTCGAGATGACTGCGGAAGCGATGGGCCGATCGAGAAAATCTGACCGGCGTGGCCCAGCGCGAAATTGGTAGGCCTGATTCAGCTTCGCTTTCATTTCGGTCGTTCGAATATGGTGTCGCTGCCAACGAAAGCCGGCGTCCTTGAGAAGGCATGTTCGCATACCGAGATCACGCCTCAAGACGCGAGCTGTTTTGCCTGAGCGCATCAACGATGATCCTGAAAGCCGGCAGGTTCTGCCGGCGGGTCGGATAGAAGAGGAAATAGCCGTCGAATGATGGCGACCAGTCGTCGAGCGCGACAACCAGTTGCCCGGACGCAATATGATCTGCCGCCATGCTGTCGGGCACGAAGGCGATACCCATGCCGCTGACAGCCGCGTCGATCATCGCGTAGGAATTGTTGAAGGTCAGCTGGCCATCGACGCGCACGTTCAGCGCCTGCCCGTCCTTTTCGAACTCCCAGGCGTAGATGCCGCCGCGCGTTGACTGGCGCATGCGCATGCAATTGTGGCGCAACAGTTCTTCCGGGTGACCCGGCATGCCGTGTTCGGCAAAATAGTCGGGCGAAGCAACCGCCAGCATGCGCCAGTCGGGGCCGATCCTGACCGCGATCATGTCCTTCTCGACGCTCTCGCCAAGCCTGACGCCCGCGTCAAAACCGTCCTCGACGATGTTGCGGAACCCGCCATCGAGACTGAATTCGACGCTGATATCGGGATATTCGATCAGGACAGGCTTCAGCTTCGGCCAGACGACCGTATTCATCGCATGATCTGACAAGGTCAGCCGCACCAGCCCCGACGGCTTGTCGCGAAACTGCATCAGCGACGCGATTTCATCCTCGATCTCGCTCAGCCGTGGCGCGATTGTCTTGAGCAGCCGGTCGCCGGCTTCCGTCGGTGCAACATTGCGCGTCGTGCGCGTCAGCAGGCGGATGCCCATATTGGTCTCCAGCCGCTTTATCGTGTGGCTGAGCGTTGATTGCGCCACGCCTAGTTTGGCTGCCGCTCGGGTAAAGTTCTGTTCCTCGGCCACAACGCGGAACCACATCAGGTCGTTGAAGTCGGTTTGGGGCATCACTTTTCCTGCCAATCCAGTCCTTCGAGATTAATCGACCAGGTCGATTAGTCCATGCCAAATTACCTGTCTAATCTGATTACTCGTCCTCCGATATGTTCCGCCGCATCTCAAAGACAATGGAGCGGCGGCAATGACCGAACTCACATACGACACGATCAATCACACGTCCGGCAAAGACAGGTCCGGCGCGGCCTGGGGCGCGGTTCTCTCGATGACGCTGTGCGTCTCGATGCTGATTGCGTCCGAATTCATGCCGGTCAGCCTGTTGACACCGATGGCGCAGGGGCTGGGCGCGACCGAGGGCATGACCGGCCAGGCGATCTCGATCAGCGGCCTGTTCGCCGTTGCGGCAAGCCTGATGATCACCACGGTTGCCGGACGCGTGAACCGCAAATGGGTGCTGGTGGCGATGACAGCCTTGATGCTTGTTTCGCTGGTGATGGTGGCGGCAGCGCCGAACTTTGCCGTCCTGATGATTGCCCGCGCATTGCTCGGCATCTGCGTCGGCGGCTTCTGGGCGCTGGCGACATCCGTCATCATGCGTCTGGTGCCTAAAAATGATGTGCCGCGCGCACTCGCCCTGATGTTCGGCGGCCAGGCGATTGCCGGCGCATTCGCGGCCCCCCTTGGCAGCTATCTCGGCGGCATGTTCGGCTGGCGTGAAGTGTTTTGGCTTTTGACCCCCATCGTCGCGATCAATCTTGTCTGGCACGTCATTGCGCTGCCCTCGCTGCCTGCTGGCGGCCGCCAAAGCTTTGGTTCGCTGATCGAACTGATGAAGCGTCCCTATTTCGCCCGTGGTTTGATCGGCGCGATGCTCAGCTGGGGTTCGGCCTTCACCATGTTCACCTATCTGCGGCCGTTCCTGGAGCAGGTGACGCGCGTCGACGTGACCATGCTGTCGATGCTGCTGCTGGTTCTGGGCATGGCCGGATTTATCGGCACATGGGCGGCGGGCCGCTTTGTCGGCGACCGCGTTGCCCCGCTTCTGATGCTGCCAGCGCTCGTCATGGGCAGCGTCACGCTTGCCCTGCTGGCGACCGAAGGTTCGGTCGCAGCAACGGCCCTGCTGCTTGCTGTCTGGGGTGCGATGAACACCGCCATGTCGGTGATCTGGATGACCTGGATGTCGCGTAATGCCGCCGATGCCCCGGAAGCCGCCGGCAGCCTGATGGTGGCGGCGATCCAGATCTCGATCCTGCTCGGAGCGGTTGTCGGCGGCGTGTTGCTCGACGGCTGGTCGATCACCGCAACCTTCCTTGGCAGCGGAGCGCTGGCTGCAGCAGCGGTCTGGCTGGTCGGCAATGGCAGCCGGCTCTTGAGACCGGTCGAATAGTTCCCCTCAAATCAACTTACACAGGAGAAAGACATGCCCAGACAGATCCCGCCCGGCCCCACCAGACGTACATTTCTGGCCGCCACCGCGGTCACGCTCGCGGCCTCAACGCAAGTTTTCGCACAGACAACCCAACAAGCATCAAGGACCCAGAACATGCAAAACGATGGCTACACATTTTCACTCTCTCCCGACGTGACCCGCACCCCGGTGCGGTATCGCAACCGCTACGGCATCGAGATTGCCGGCGATCTCTATCGCGCCACAACGCTCGACGCTTCGGCCCGGCACGGCGCATTGGTCATTGGCCCGCCTCATGGCGGCGTCAAGGAACAGGGCGCGGGCATCTACGCGCAGGAAATGGCTAGGCGCGGCTTTATCGCGCTCGCATTTGACCCGTCCTACAATGGCGAAAGCGGCGGCGAGCCGCGCCATGTCACGTCGCCAGAGATCTTCGCCGAAGATTTCAGCGCCGGCGTCGACTATCTCGGCACATTGGCGGAAGTCGACCGCGACCGCATCGCCGCAATCGGCATCTGCGGCAGCGGCGGTTTTGCGCTCAGCCAGGCCGCGGTTGATCCGCGCATCAAGGCGGTTGCCACCAGCGCCATGTATGACATCAGTCGCGTGATGCGAAACGGCTGGCAGGACAGCGAGACAGAACAGGGTCGCGATGCAAGGCTTGCTGAGCTTGCTGCCCAGCGCTGGGCCGATGTCGACGCAGGATCACCGAAACTTCAGCCGACCTTCCCTGCTGCCATGCCGGAGCAAGGTCCTGACCCGATCACACGTGAGTTCTTCGAATATTACGTTGAACCGCGCGGCCATCACCCCCGCTCGATCGGCGCATTCACACTGACAAGCGGCATGTCGCACATCAATTTTGGACAATTGCAGCACATTTCTGACGTTGCACCGCGCCCGATCATGCTGATCACCGGTGATATCGCTCACAGCCGCTATTTCAGTGAAACAGTCCACGAAGAGGCAAATGGCGGCAGCGAACTGGTCATCGTGCCGGGCGCGCGCCATATCGACCTCTATGACCGGGTTGAGATGATCCCGTTTGACCGGCTGGAACGCTTCTTCGGAGAAGCTCTCGCCTGACCAACTATCCGCAGGCCGGGGCATCAGCCCCGGTCTCCACGGACACCATGAGTTGATGTGAGCGAGACATGACCGACCTGCAGAATACCCAGAACGTTTCACGCCGCGCAGTGCTTGTCGGCGTCCTTGCAAGCGTCGCTGCGCCTCGTGCGCTGCTTGCCCAGACCGGAGACACAGACATGCGCATTCGCTGCATATTTGGTGATCAGAACTTTACGATCCGCTTGTTCGACAATCCGACCAGCCGCGACCTTGTTTCGCTTTTGCCGCTTGATCTCACCATCGAGGACTTTTCCAACAACGAGAAGCTGGCGCATTTGCCGCGCCGTCTCGATGAAGGCGGTTTGGCCGACTATGACGACGAGGCGCCGGGCGACCTCTGCTATTTCAGGGGCTGGGGCAATCTCGCCTTCTTCCATTCGGATTATCAGTATCGCGGCGACCTGATCCGCCTTGGTCGCATTGAGGGCGGCGTCGCGCCGCTGCTGGTCAAGGGCAAGCTCCCGTTGCGCATCGAGATGGCGGCAAAAAAAGAACCCGATCAATGGTGATCCAGCAGAAGACCGGTCGACCCGTTCAGTTCGGGATCACGGCAGACACGAGGGCAAGTCTGCTGGCGTGGCTCGAACGTCGTGGAGGCAGCACACGCTACACGTTCCCTAGCCGCGTTGATCTCGCAACGGTCATCCAGATCGGTTCAGTGATTGACTGAACTGATCTGACATTGGGTTGTGATCACCAGCGAAGGTTGCCGCTGGACCGCGTTTTCTGAACTGCTAAGCTCGTTTCCGGATTATCAGCGCGTGATACCGAGTTGCCGCTGGACCGCGTTTTCTGAACTGCTAAGCTTGGATAACTGAGCGTTTGATGGTGTAACGAGTTGCCGCTGGACCGCGTTTTCTGAACTGCTAAGCTCGTGTAGCCGAGATCCTCAATGTCTGGCTGGTTGCCGCTGGACCGCGTTTTCTGAACTGCTAAGCTTCGGTGAGAAAAGCGCGCCGGACGGCGGCACGGATCTTGTTGCGTTGCCGCTGGACCGCGTTTTCTGAACTGCTAAGCTTTCAGTTGACGAAACCTTGCCGACCAGAAAGTGCCGCTGGACCGCGTTTTCTGAACTGCTAAGCTCTTGGCAGATTGCTTGCCGACCGCCTGCATGTTGCCGCTGGACCGCGTTTTCTGAACTGCTAAGCTGACCATCGATACACTGGTGGATGACATCTAGTTGCCGCTGGACCGCGTTTTCTGAACTGCTAAGCTGACAGCAGGGCGGCCTTCTCAACCGATGCCGTTGCCGCTGGACCGCGTTTTCTGAACTGCTAAGCTATCCAGAATATTGACGAGTATCGCCGCATCGTTGCCGCTGGACCGCGTTTTCTGAACTGCTAAGCTCCAGTCTTGCTGGCCGTTCCAAGCACATCAGTTGCCGCTGGACCGCGTTTTCTGAACTGCTAAGCTCCAACCGGTATTTTTGAGTGCTGTCGCTAGGTTGCCGCTGGACCGCGTTTTCTGAACTGCTAAGCTCTTTGAAAAGAGCGCATCGTCGCGGTTCGGGTTGCCGCTGGACCGCGTTTTCTGAACTGCTAAGCTCAGCGGTTGTTGGTGACTGGGAGATTTTTTGTTGCCGCTGGACCGCGTTTTCTGAACTGCTAAGCTCGATCAGCGGCGATCTTCCTGAATTCGTTCATGAAATCGCCGCTGTCGATGCCGCAAAATCCAACGCGCCCATCAAAACAGCGCGATCTGTTCGGGATTTTTCTGCTGCCGTCTTCGGCGCTGGTCGGAGAATCGTACAATGTTCTCATATTGCCGGTCGGTAAACTGGAAAATGAATATGTCCCCCCATGGCGGCAAGACAGCCTCCACCTTTCGCACATAGCTGTCAAACTGCTCCTTGCCGTTGCAAAAGCGCAGATAATTGGAAAACTGGCTCATCTCGAAACCGAGATCGAGCAGGTCGTTGCGGAATCTGGTGGCCGCTGCGCGCTGCTTCTTGGTTTCTACAGGCAAGTCAAAGGTCACCAGCATCCACATCAGCCTGTATCCACTGAGAATTGACGGGCCGGTATTGGCCCTGAGCGCCCGCGCCGTCATTCGTCCGGCTCCGCGTCGCGGGCAGGGGCCGGGCGCGCGGGCAGGTCGAGCGCCGCCTTGCCGGTCTCGAAACTGGTCGCCAGTGAGTGCACAAGTTTGGTAACGGTGAGACTGAGCGGCGAAACCGTCCCGTCACCCATGTCGATATCGAGCGCGCCAATCGTGGCCAGCCGCCGCTTGGCGTCGGCCGTCACGCTGTCGACGCCTTCGGCAGCAAGCTGCCTTGTCAGCAGATCGACCACTGGCCGGAACGGCTCCATCACATCGTCGGACAGCGCAAAGGCGTTGGCGCGGTTGGAGTGAAACACGCCGATAGTAGGGTGCAGTCCGGCGGCGCAGATGGCGCGCGACGCAATGGCGCGCAGCACGGTATAGCCATAATTCAGCAGCGCATTTAGTCCGTCAGCGCTGCGGTCGCGGGCAAAATCCTTACCGAACATTGCTTTCCAGTAGCGTCGGGCGCCTTGTGCTTCGACGTTGTCGGGGTCGCCCGATTTCACCTTTCTGGACAGCAGGTCAAACGCCCCACCTTCCTTGCCGGCAAAAATCAGCGCCTCGCCCTGTATCCGGATTTTTCCTGCCACTATCTGCCGCCACAACTGTTTAGCCAGCGGACGGCCCGCCGTCAGTTGTGCCCGCATCCGCGCTCCTTGCGCGTGGTGGCCGTCCAACGGCCACACGCAGGCGACAGGCGCGTGGTTGGAGCCGCAGATCACCATCGGCACGGCGCGTTCCGACAGGCGCACCACCAGATTGTTCGACCAGGTCGTGCCGTGGGCATGGACAATCAGCGCGCCGATGTCGTCGAGCGCAATGCGCCCCTTTTCGCCGCCCGAGGTGCTGACTGTCAGAAAGCCGCGATCTGTCGCCAGATGCAGGCCATCGGTGCTGATATCAACCACGCGTTCCATCGTGGTGGAAGCGTAACCACAGGCTGCCAAGGCGAAAAGTGCAACCTTTTGTTTACCTTAACGTGGCTTGCGTTTCCGCTTCTTGCCGGCCTGTGGGCCGGGGTCAAACACCCGGCCCGTTTCATCCACGCGCACCTGCCGTGCATTGATGTCGCGCAGCCCGCTGGCGGCCTTGGACATGTATTTGAACGGATCGTCGGCGTCCGCGTCACGCGCCTTCAGCGCGCCTGCCTCCCGGTTGCCAGCAAGGTAGAGCTGGCCCGCGGTATTGAACTTGACGACACGTCCCAGCGCCACGCCGCTGCCCTTGGGGTCGTCATAGGCCACCATGTCGTTCTGCTTCAGCGACAGCACCTTCTTAGCAGCCGGGTGTGGGCGGCGTCTCTGCCAGTCCATATCGGGCCGGTGTGCGTCAAACATCGTCACCACATCGGCCTGCCATTTGCCGTCCGGCATTTCCCACACATCGTAGCGGAAATTGGCGTCGCCCTTGTAGCCCTTGTAGGCGACGCCGTTTCTGTCGCGGATCGGAATCACCGACAGCGTTTCCGTCATCCGGACCCGGCGGATGTTGAAGTAGTCGTGGCTGTCCTTCTTGCGGAAGCGCGTCAGGGCAGCGAGAAAATCCTTGCCGGACAAGCTGTAGGTTTCCTCTTCCAGCAGCTTGCGCAATTGTCCGTCGCGGATCGACGGCAGATCCTTCGGCTCCAGCGACAGGAACGGCTTTCGCCGCACCACGATCGGATTGCCGCGCGCATCCGTTTCGCCCGTCAGCCCGTAGGCGGTGTCATTGTGCAATTGGCCGGCGGTCTTGCCGGGCTGTCCCGGTTTCGGCAACGTGCCGTGATCTGGCTTGTGGCTCACCACGATAGTGTCAATCACAGCCTTCAGATCCTCGCGGAACGACGGCCAGGGTAGCGCGACCGCACGCACTGCGTTTTCCGCACCCTCGGCTTCCTCAATGCCCGCTGCCGTTGCGATTTTCTGCAGCAGGCTGCGCGAGGTCGCGCCGATCACCGCTGCATCGATTGCATGGTGGCGATGGTCCTTGCGGTTCTTGCCCTTGGTCGGGTCGGCAAAATTGTGGTCGGGCAAAATGTTGTTCAGCCCCCAGTCGCGGCGCAGCATCTCGGTCATCCGCCCTGTCACAACCACCACATGGTTGCGCTTTTTCACCACGCCGTCGCCGTCGGCAACTTCGTCAGAATAGAGGGCGCCGACATAGTCATGCGCCAGCCGCGCCAGATATTGCGTGTCGGTCAGCTGCCGGGCAAGAAAATCGCGGTCCTTTTCGAACCGCTGCATCGCGTCATGGGCAAAGCGCCAGCGCTTGTTCTGTGGCAGCCGCTGCGCCCGCTCGAGGATGTCGTCGTAGCGCCCTGCCCATGAGGGCACGTCAGCGGGCGCAAAGTCACGCTTCTGGCGGTTGGCCTCGCGTGTGCACAACAGCCGGTTGCCCTGGCTGTCATCCAGCGTCTTGGACCAGGGCAGAATGTGGTCGATGTCGACCGCGCCTGAAAACAGCATGCCGGGCGTAATCACCGTGCCCGAATAGATGCAGCGACGGTCAAGCGGATTGTCCGGGTTCAGCTCTTCCCATTGCTTCAGCAATTGCCGGTTGAAGCCGTTGTCCGGCTGGCCAAGCTCTCGCAGCTTCTCGGACCGCCGCTCCGCCTCGCGCCGGTTTTTGGCGTTGTTGCGGGTCGCTTCCTTCTTCTGGTCATCACTTTGGTTCAGCTCCCGCGCCAGCTCGATGTGGATGCGCTCCGGCAGGCCATAGCGGTCGATCAGCCGGTTGGTCAGTGCGCGCAACTGGTTCAGCGCAATGTGCACCGTCGGATTGGTGATGCGTCCCTTACGGATATCGTAATCGTCATCAGGCTCGTTGGTGCCGGGTGGAATGCGCCGTTCGAGAATTTCCTGATATTTTGGCAGCCGCTCCACCGCCTCGTCGACCCGTGCCAATGCGTGATCATAGCCTGCGCGTTTTGCAGCTTCTGCTTCGGGAATAACCTCGGCCTGCATAAACGCCAGCATGTCGCTCAGCGCGGTTTTTCCCAGCCGTCCGTGGCCTTCCGGCAGCTTGGCGTCGGCCGCCTTTTCTGCTGCTTCGTTCGACAGGCCGGCATTCTCCATCAGCCAGCCATGCAAAAGCAACGGATCAGCCTCATCGCGCAGCTTTTCGACAATCTCCCACTGCCGCTCCGTTGAGAATTCGGCCCAGCGATTGCCAAAGATCGCTTTGTCCGACATCGCGACATAGACCTCGTCGCCCAGCAGCTTGTCGCGGTTTTCGCCCTCCTTATTGAACACCGCGCCGCGCTCGGACAGTTTCAGCGTCTTGCGCAGCGAGGCAAAACTCGCCGTCTTGGCGCTGCGCAGTTTGGCCACCAGCCCATTGCGCTGGTCGAGCGTCAGCTTCTGGTGGGTCTGGTCGGGCAGCACCAATTCCAGCTCGTTTACTTCCTTGAGCAAACGAAACTGCTGGAACAGCGGGTGTGCCTTTGCCAGCCGCGGCTCGGCGGGGTTGAAGCTGCATTTGCCGATCACCGGCGGCTTCAGCGGCCGCTGGTAAAACATCACCCGGAACAGATGCGCCCGGCGCTCCTCCGTCAGCACATAGGGCCAGTGTTCCGCCTGCGCCTGCCAGATCTTTTCGAACTCGTCTTCGAGCACTGCGCGGTCGGGATAGAAGTCATAGGGCGTCTTGGCGTCGAGACTGGCCTCCGCGTCGATGCGTACCCGCACCGTGCCACGGTTCCTCGGATCATCTCCGCGACGGCCCGCCAGAAACTCGCCAAGCGTGCGGGCGTTCACCGCCTGCATCGCCAGATGGAGCTGTTCGGTGCCGACCGCGATCTTGCCCTTTTCGTTACCGTCGACTTTGCGATCCGCCTTGCGATTGCTTTTGAAGCCTCGCCTCTGCTGCAAATGAAACAGCGCCCGCCCAATGTGATGCAGCGGCAGCTTTTCATCCAGCCCCCGCGCCCGCAGCGCGTAGACGTCGTGTGACATCTGCCCGGCGGCGGCGTCGTTGGTTTCGGCGACCAGCGCCGCGCGCGCCTTGGGATCAGGAGGCATCAGGCCGAATTCGGTCAGCGTGCGTACAACAGCCTTGCGCCGGCGCTTGTAGCGATCGCGCCGCCGCGCCATGCCCCGCGCTACGCGTCGGCCTTCAGCCAGCGAATTGCCGGACTTCGGCTCGCGCCCGTCGGAGAAGATGCGTGATCCGGCAGCGAGGATTTTTTCATCGTGCAACAGGCTCCAGCCAATGCTGTTGGTGCCAAGATCGATGCCCAAGATCATGAATTACTCCCCGGAAAGCCGCCAGATCAGGAAACTGCCTGCCAGGTCAGTGTCTGGCAAGCCGCAAATCTAAAGCCAGGCAGGACGATCGGATGAACCAAATTCCACTATGGATTGCTGCTTGATTTTGAATTGGAGCTGAAGTTATTGTTGCACTCTAGCTTAGCAGTTCAGAAAACGCGGTCTGGCAGTTAACAAGCTTCGACAGCACCAAATAAGGCCCTCGCCACGGCGGGGGCTTTTTGTTGCGCGGACAGGTAGGCGGCGGTGGATCGCGCCGGACCGGATTTCTTGATTGTCAGGTTTGGCGAACAACCAGCAGGAGAACCAAGCTTGACCCACACCTCTGCACGTTGCATTGAGCATTTCGATCACAATTGCGGGGCAGCAGCATGGCTGAACAGGGTTCCAGACCAGTCAGACTTCGGAGCGACTTTGGCATTGGCGACTCCATCGGCCACGTCATCATCTGGATTTTGTTGACGATTATTACGCTCGGTTTGGCGCTGATCGTATTCCCTTATTACTTTAATCGAGCCGTGTTAAACCGCACGAAAGTGATAGACAGCGCAGGAAACGAGATCGGGTATCTTGACTGCCGCTTTAACCTGGGGTCGTCGATTGGCCACGTCATAATCTGGGCCGTCCTGATTATTGTCACGCTCGGCATTGCGGCATTTTTCTACGTTTACCGTGTTGTCCGCGTCGTGATCAACGAAACCCGGATCGTCTATTTCTGACTATTGTCAGACAGGAAATTCCTGAAGCAGCTGATCGAACGATCATGCCCGGGGTTCGATTGATGCAAAAAACCTACGTTCCGGACTGCAAGGCCCTCGCCACGGCGGGGGCTTTTTGTTTCCGCATACGACGGTTGGCATCCACGTAAATTGGGGAAACGCCGGGTCGTTTGCAGGCAACGCCTGTCAAGGCGGCAACTGCATCGTCGGGCATTACAGGATCAGGACAACCGGTTTCGAAACAGCCATGCGGCAAGCGGCAATGTAACTGCCGCAACCGCGATGAGCGGCACGAAATTGAAGGCGACATCGGCGAATGTGGCGCCTTCAAGATAGACGCGGCGCACGAGGTCGACACCAAAACGCAGCGGGTTTGCATAGGTCACGATCTGCAGGATTTGCGGCATGTTGCGCACAGGCGTCAGCAATCCTGAAAGCAGCATCAGCGGCATGATCAGCATGAAGGTGTACAGCATCGCCTGCTGCATCGTCAGCGACACCGCCGAAATCGACAAGCCGATCCCGACAGACGCCAGTGTGAACATGGCGAGGCCGAGATAGAGCAGCCAGAGCGATCCGTTCATCGGAATCTGGAACCAGAACAGAATAATCAACAAGATGAGCGTAGACTGGAAGATGCCGATGAACATTGACGGCAACGCCTTTCCGACAAGGATCTGAAACGGCGTCAGCGGTGTCACCAGCAACTGGTCAAACGTGCCTTGCTCGCGCTCGCGTGCGACCGACAGCGCGGCAATCAGCAGCGTCTGCATCATGGAGAGTGCTGCGATAAGCGCAGGCATTATGTTCCATCGCGACTCCAGATTGGGATTGAACCAGGCGCGGCGCTCGATCGTAATCGGAGCGGCAACGCCAAGCGACTGGTTGTAGGACGCGACAATCGCGCTCACATAGGCTGACGCCAGGCTGGCGGTCGACGAATTTCGTCCATCGAGGATGAGCTGCAATGGAGCATCTTGACCTGTGGCGAGACGCGCCTCGAAATCGGAAGGAATACTGATCGCCAGCAGAGCGTCGCCACTGCCGATCATTTCGGCAATCTGGCTTGATGAACTGAGCGTCGCCACACGTTCGAAGACGCCGGTTCCGTCGAGCCGCGCCAGAAGCTCGGTCGAGGCCGTACCCTGGCTCTGATTGAGGACGACATAGGGCGCATAGGTCAGGTCGTATGTAGCGCCATACCCAAACAGAAGCGCCTGCATGATTGCTGGCACAAAGAGCAGCGTCCGGTTCGCAGGATCCTTGACCAGGGCCAGCAATTCCTTGCGGATCAGCGACAGAACCTGAGCGAAATAGACAATCGGCCTGGCCATGGCGTCAGTCCAGTCTCTTGGCGAGCGACCTGCGCGTCAGCAGGATCAGCACTGTCGCATAGAGTGAGAGAATGGCGCAGCTCCGCAGGATGTCCGGCCAATAGTCGCCCGCCAGGAAAAGGGTTTTGATCAGACTCATGAAATGTGTTGCCGGCAGAAGCTGACTGATGACCTGAATGGCCGCGGGCGTATTGCGCAGGTCAAATACAAAGCCGGACAGCATCATGGCCGGCAAGAAACTGGCGAGCAGAGCCAACTGGCTGGCCGCGAACTGGTTTCGTGTCGTTGCCGAGATCAGGAGGCCGAGCGCCAGCGACACAATCAGGTAGAGAAGTGACGTAAGCACGATGATCCACAAGGAGCCGCGCATCGGCACCTCGAACAGATATTTTGCGGCGAGCAGACACATGATGAGGTCGATGCCGCCTATGACGACGTAGGGGGCGAGTTTCGACAGAACGAGTTCGAGCGGCCTGACTGGTGTGACAAAGAGCGATTCCAGCGTGCCGCGTTCCCACTCGCGCGCAACCAGCAGCGATGTCAGAAACGCGCCGATCAACGTCATCACCAGCACAATCAGACCGGGCACAAGGAACCATGTACTATTGCCGGTCTCATTGAACCACATGCGCTGCACGATGGTTATGCTGGCCGCCCCAGATGGCTTGTCGCCCGACCGGTCGGCTTGATGCTGCAGCGACAGTCCGAGCGCCCCGCTGACAAAACCTTCGATGGATGAAGCCGTGCTTGAATCAACCGCGTTCAGTATGAGTTGCAATCGCCCCTGACCTGCCGCCAGTCCACGCGAGAAGTCTCCCGGCACCCGCAGGATCGCGTCGGTCTTGCCGGCGCGCATCAATTTCTCGGCTTCGGCCATCGACGCCGCCCAGGCCGGGGCGAGTGACGGCGAACCGTGCAACCCGGCGACCGCATTGCGGGCAACCGGCGAACTGTCCTCCAGCACCACCGTGACGCGGGCGTCTTTGACATCGAAAGACAGACCGTAGCCAAACAGCAGGATCAGGACGACCGGCAGCACGAGCCCGACGACCAGATTGCTGCGATCGCGCAGCATCTGCCGTGTTTCCTTGCGCGTCAGGGCGGCGAGACGCATGACAAAGCCAGGCATGCTCATGCCGCTTCCTTTTTCTGATTGCGTGCTGCGCGGCCCTGTTCGACGACAGCGATGAAGGCGCTGTTCATGTCCGCCCCTTCATTTCCGGCCTGCGTTCTGACCTGCCTCGGTGTGCCGAGCGCCAGCATTTCCCCTGCGTCCTGGATCGCAATCCGGTCGCAATATTCCGCCTCTTCCATGAAATGCGTGGTGACAACGATTGTTACGCCGCTTTTGGCGAGCGAGGTGATGGTGCGCCAGAAAGCGCGTCGGGCAAGTGGATCTATGCCGCTCGTTGGTTCGTCAAGAAACAGGATGTCGGGCTGGTGCAGCAACCCGGTCGCCATGGCGAGACGTTGTTTGTAGCCGGCCGGCAAAAGGCCGCTCTGTGCAGAGGGTTCGAGGTCGAATTGTTCCAGAGATGCAGAGATACGGTCGCGCAGCGCCTTGCCTCGCAGGCCGTAGGCACCGCCGAAAAACTCCAGATTCTCGCGGACGGAAAGATTACTGTAGAGCGCAAATTTCTGCGAAACATAACCGATGCGGCCACGCGCTTCCGCACGCGCCGTGCGCAGATTGAGGCCGGCAACTTCGAGGTGGCCGCTGGTTGCCGGCAGCAGACCGCACAGCATCCGGAACGTCGTCGTCTTGCCTGCTCCGTTGGGACCGAGCAGTCCGAAAATCTCGCCTTGCGCCACGTCAAACGAGGTGCTGGCGACTGCGGTGAAGTCACCAAACTTGCGCACCAGATCACGCACAACGATGACGGGTTTGCCGCTGTTGCGCTGGGTCGAAGCAGCCGGAATCTCAGCTGCAGGCCGCTTGACTGCCCTTTCGTCCTTCTGCTCATGCTGCCGCAAGAGCATCATGAAGGCATCTTCCAGCCCTTCCGCGCGCGGTTCGGCAGTGGCGCCGTTCAGCAGCCCGTTTGTTGAAGCTTCATCGGTGTCCGTCTGACGGATGAAACTGACATTGCCGCCGCGTGGCACAGCATCCACGATCAGTTCCGGCGCGTCGATCAGTCTGGCCTGAAGCTCGCGCGCCGGCATGCCTGCACGCGGTATAGCTGTGAATGTCAGCCCCTTGGCAAGCCTTTCCAGGCTGGCGGGCGGGCCGTCGGCCAGCACCTTGCCTCCATTCATGACGAAGACCTGCGCACAGCGTTCGGCCTCATCCATATAGGCAGTGCTGACGATCACGCTCAACTTCTCATCGTCGATGAGTTGCTGCACGATTTTCCAAAGATCGCGCCGCGACAGGGGATCAACGCCGACGCTCGGCTCGTCCAGCAAGAGCAGATCAGGCGAGCGCACCAGCGTGCAGGCCAGCCCCAGCTTTTGCTTCATGCCACCCGACAGCTTCCCCGCCGGGCGTTCGGTAAACCGGGCCATGTCGGTCATCTCCAGCATGCGGGCAAAACGCTTGCGCCGCTCCTCCTGCGGCACACCATGAAGGTCTGCATAGAGATCGAGATTTTCCTGGACGCTCAGGTCATCATAGAGACCAAAGCGCTGCGGCATGTAGCTGATCCGGTCTTGCACGAATTGCGGGTTTGCAGCAACGTCGGTGCCAAGCACCAGGAGCGAGCCGGCATCCGGCTTCAGAAGGCCCGCTATCATCCGCATCAGCGTTGTCTTGCCGGCTCCGTCCGGCCCTACAAGCGCAGTGAGTTCTCCCGCGCGAACCGATAGCGAAATCCCGTCGGCGGCGGCAAGTTTCTTGCCATCCGGGCCCGTGAAAAACTTGCTCAGATCCCGGGCAGCAACCGTAATTGAGGCGTCGTCTGTCACGGCGCAGCTCCATCCGATAGCCGCACGGTAACCGGCTGGCCGAGACGAAGAGCGTCGGCAGCGTCGTCCACCGTAACGCGAACTTCGTAGACGAGGCTGGTGCGCAATTCTTCAGTCTGCACAGATTTTGGCGTAAACTCGGCGACCGAGGAAATGTAACCCACTTTGCCGGCAATCGGCTCGTCGGGCTGGCTGTCGGTGAATACCTGGGCCGCCATGCCCGGCTTGATCCTGCCAAGATCGGTTTCACTGGCGTAGACACGTATCCACTTGGGGTCGGTCAGCGCCAGGGCAAAGATGGTCGTCGACGACGAAATCATGTCGCCAGGCTCGTGCAGCCGGGAGCGGACAACAGCCTCTACCGGCGCCTTGAGTTGCCCCTGATCGATCTGATAGCGCAGAATCGCCAGGCTGCCTTCGACCGACGCAAGCTGCGCCTCGGCGCTTGCAATGTCCTCGGCGCGCGAACCAGCTTCAACCAATTGCAGCGCAGCCTTCGATTGTTCAACCGTGGCGTTGGCCGCCGCCGCTTCAGATCTCGCCTGATCCAGGGACTGGACGCTCGCTGTGCCGGTGTTGCGAAGACGGATAAGCCGGGACAGAGTCTGCTGTGCCAGTTCAGCCGAAGCTTGGGCAGATGAAAGCTGGGCGCGGGCCTGCGCAATCTCTTCGGGCCGTGAACCATTACGGAGCTTGAGCACCGCCTGCTTCTGCGCCTCAACCTGCGCTTCAGCCTGTTTCGCCTGAAGCTCCAGCATCGTTGTGTCGAGGCGGCCAATCACCTGTCCGGCCGTAACGCGGTCGCCCTCCTCGGCGCTCAATTCGGCAATGCGGCCATTCCCTTGGAAGGCCAACGCTACCTGGCGGATGTCGACATTGCCTTGCAGTGCGAGATTGTCAGCATCGCCTGTTTCGCGATGGCTCCACCAATACCAGCCTCCACCCGCCAGCACAGCAAGCAGAACGAGAACAAGAGCTTTCTTCATCATGGGGACGCTCGCCGATTTCAGACCGCATCTCGGTCAGGTGTTGGAGTCGAACTGGCTATCAAGCGGGATCAAGCGCACCAGACCTTGGCGCAGCCAGACCGTGCAGAATGGTTTCGGCGTGCTGAGCCGCGACTCTTTCGAGATCGACAGGTTGCTGGCCAGCGCGCTTCATCAGAGTGCCAAACAGGATTGCAGCCGTGATCGGTCCCAGGATCGAGAAGACCTGAATGCGCGTGTCGCCCTGCCGTATCTCACCACGCTGCTGCGCAGCCGCCAGATGCGGCTCCAGGCCGCCAAGCAGCGGTGTGGCTACCTGCTCGAACCATGCCATTGCCAGATCTGGAAAACGGTCGGACTCGCGCAGGATGAGCCGGGCAATGTCCGGCCCCTTGGTTGACGTGACCAGCTTCGTCAGACGCAGAATGAAAAGGGCAATAAGCTTGTCGACAGGACCATCGAATGATGCGGCCTCTGACGACATCTCTTGCATATTCGCTCTGGCGACATGCTCAACCACAGCCCGGAAGAGCTTCTCCTTCGTCTCGAAGTAGATGTAGACAGTGCCCTTCGCAATGCCGGCTCTCCGAGCAATTTCGTCAATGCTGGTCTTTTCGAAGCCAGCTTCAATGAAACATTCCAGCGCCATTTCGACGATCTCGGCCGGACGAGCCTCCTTGCGCCGGCGGCGCGAAGGTTTGTTGGCGGCTTTCGACGGTGTGACTTGGGTCATCAGTCTTGTCGTTCCCTTGTTCTGTGCCCCGGACCTAGGCGGCCGCAGAATCTCATTTGGGTGTTGTCTGCTTGGCGCTACGCGTATTCAGCGCCAGCCATGCACTGAAAGCGCAATGCACCTTAATGACCAGACAGTCAATGACTATTGAGTCATTAAATTCGACAAACTACTTTTGTTGGGTGGGAATTCTCGCCAGGCCGAAACTGGATTGAAAAGCTGCGGTGGCGGCCTGAAAATGTGGTCGTGTTCGTCCCTGATGCCAATCGTCCGCACAAATCCCTACTGAGCAGCTGGTCTGCGGGTTTCGGTAAAGCCCGGACGGATTTTTCGATAATCTCTGGACAAAGATTTCAGTAATTCCCGGACAGCGTTTTCGCTAAAGCCCGGACAGTTCCGGGTGGCGTTTTGACGGTTGGTTCGCGG